>Ga0209060_10004278_pt1 | contig 11268 bp, 5 predicted proteins | sample Coa_R1_8_FD_187155 | JGI IMG/M metagenome (GOLD analysis project Ga0209060, IMG submission 187155) | Surface soil microbial communities from Centralia Pennsylvania, which are recovering from an underground coalmine fire - Coalmine... | ecosystem: Environmental > Terrestrial > Soil > Unclassified...
ACGTCGTGCCGCCGGTGCCGCCGGTGATGGTCACCGTACCCAAGCCGGTATAGTTCAGCGCCGCCGTGCCCCAGGCTATGCTGCTCTCGGTGATCGTGAAGCTGCGGCTCCCTTGATCCCCCCCATCGTTCACCACCAGCGTATCCGTGGCCGCCGCGTTCACGGTGACGGTGGCCGTGATACCCGACAAGCGGTTGGATGAATCGCCCACGATGAACGTATCGGCGCCGCTGCCCGAGACACTGTTGATCGTCACAGGAGACGCCGCCGCTTGGAGGACGATGGTGTCGTTTCCGGCGCCGGGATCGAGGGTCGTGTTCTGACTCGCGGGGGTGCCGACAATGGTGTATCGGTTGTTGCCGGTACCGCCGGTGATCGTCAGCGTATTGATGTTCCCTGTCACGAAGTTGAGCTGGCCCAACGACAGGCCACTCAAACTGGTGGTGGAAAGAATCACGTCGCTGTCGGCATTGTTGGCCGAATCGTCGATGGTGAGTGCCGTGGTTCCATCCCCCGTGGCGAGGTTTACCGAGCGAACCTGGCTGCTGTCGAAGGTGAATGTCTGGCTGGCCGCAATGCCCGAGCCAGCCACCGGCGTGCTGGCCGAGATTTGCACAACGAGTTGACCGGCGTTCTGCGACAGGGTGATGGTATCGTTGCTGGCTCGCCCGCCGCCGGTAACCAAGAGGGTGTCGGTTAGCGGATTGTACACCGGGGCGCCGATCATCGCCGAGACAAAGCGATCGACGATGGGCGTACCGCGGCCGGTCACCAGGTCGTAGCCGGGACCGGCGGGAGAACCGTTATTGCCCGAGACAATGTCATTCAAATCGCTCTGGGGCAAATGATACAGGGCATTCAGAAAATCTCGGCCATCGTAGGAGGACCGGCCCCCGAGGTACGCCCGCCCCTGATCGACGACTGCGGCCAAGCCGGACATGATGGGAGCGGCAACGCTGGTGCCCCCGGTACTGGATACGCCGCGGCCGCCATAGGTGTCGTAGTAAAGCACCGCGGTGTTGGGGTCCGCGTCAAAGGCCAGATCCGGAGTGGTACGATGCGTGGTGCTTTGGGTCACGATCCCGCTTTGATAGGTAGCTTGGTTCTCGTACTTGCTAATGCCGCCGCCGCTACCAGCCCAACCCGACTCGCGGAGATAGTCCCCGTGGAAATCCAGAAAGAGCGAGGTCCCGCCGACCGCTACCACATCGGGCGAATTGGCCGGATACTGGGGAATCGCGCCACTATCCCCGGAAGCCGTCACGAAAGTGATTCCCTTGTGACCGCTCGGAGTGACGAATTTGTTATCGAAAAACGTCTCCCCGGAGAACTCGTTATTGCCCCAGCTCATGGAGATGGCCACGACTCGGGGCTGGGTGGCCGCGAAAGTCACGGCCGCAAACATATTGCTGAACGAATCGTCGGTGGCCTCAACGAGCAGGAGGTCGGCGCCCGGAGCCATGGCGTGGGCGTACTCCACGTCCAGCGCGATTTCGCCGGCCCAGCCGCGGTCCCCCGCGGGCAAGACTGCGCCGCCGGTTTGGTTGATCTTGGTGAAACTGGGAGGATCCGGGATCCCGTAGGTGCTATCGAATTTACCCAGGTCGCTGGCAACGTTGGGGTCATCAAACGGATCGACGATGGCAATGGTCGTGCCCTGCCCGTCGCCGGCAACCAGGCTGTGGGTCGAATCCTCAAATCCCAGGCGATCGAAACCGTAGGCGTGGCGGATCTGGATCGGCGTGAACGAGGTCAGCAGGGACCGCGCTTCGAGAGACTCGACGCAGAGCCGAATGGAGCGCGACGGCCGTCTCACCCGTGCTCGAGTCTTAGGACCCATGGGACCGTTCCAGGAAGAAAGCCTTGGGAGCAACGGCATTGTTGCCTTTCCGGAAGCGGCGGTGAACTCATCTCAGACGAGCATCTTCCTCTCACTCAGAAATAGAGTATACACAGCCTGCACGGCAAAAAACAAGCAATTTCAATAATTGTTTGCTCCGGCACGAACGGAACCGCTTCTCCAGCCTGCGCATAGCCAAGCCGTCAATCGCATGTCAGGGGGATCGGAATCTGGTCTCCGGTTTCAATTCTCCCAGTCTGTCCTGGCAAAGGGCTCCTGTGGGCCAACGATGGCGGCCGATTCATGGCGTAGCAAAAAATTCATTTTTTGGTGTGCATTCGGGGGGAAACGTGGTATATTCCCCTTGTCCCGTCCGATGCAGCTTCGGTGACTGGGCGACGCCGAGGATGCTGGACGGGACGCTTTTTTCATATCTCCTCCACCTGCTCTTCCTACATGACCCCCCGATCGCATACCGTCAGGCCAGGGACCGGGCGTCCGATCACGTACCTGACGGAGGCGAAGCTTGGCACTGACCCCGCACCAGACCATAGCCTTGGCGCTGGACCCCGCCATGCTGTTCGAGATCTGCGGGCTGGTGCCTGATCCTTGGCAGCAGGAGTTGCTCCGCAGCACGGCACCACGGATCTTATTGAACTGTTGCCGCCAAGCTGGCAAATCCACAACCGTCGCAGCCCTCGCCCTGCATACCGCCATCTTCCAGGCCGAGAGTGTCATCCTGCTCCTGTCCCGATCCCAGCGCCAGTCGAGCGAACTCTTCCGTAAGGTGCTGGGCTTTTTCCAAGCCGTCGAAGCTCGCGCAGAAAAGATCGCTCGTGTGGCAGCCCGGAGTGCATCCCGCCTGGAGTTGACCAACGGCAGCCGCATCCTTTCATTGCCCGGACAGGAAGGGACGCTGCGCAGCTACTCCGGCGTCCGCTTGCTCATCATCGACGAAGCAGCTCGTGTATCGACCGATCTGTACCGCGCAGTCCGGCCCATGCTCGCTGTCTCCGGCGGCCGGCTGATCCTTCTCTCCACGCCGTTTGGGCGGCGCGGCTTCTACTACCAGGCGTACGCCGATCCCGTGGCCCATTGGCATCGCTTCGAAGTCCGGGCCGAGCAAGTTCCGCGCATCAGCCGGGCATTTCTCGACGAGGAACGCCGGACGCTCGGCCGGTCCTGGTTCAATCAAGAATACGCTTGCAGCTTCGAAGCAGTGGAGGGACTGGTCTACCCGGATTTCGCGACGTGCGTGGTGCAGGCGATCGCTGCGGAACTGCACATGGAGACGACACGCCCAACGACTCTCGGCCGACTGGTCGGCGGCATCGATTTCGGGTTTCGCAATCCTTTCGCAGCCGTTTGGGGTGTCCTTGACCGGCACGACGTGCTGTGGCTGTTCGGCGAACATTACGAGCGGCACACTCCGTTACATCAACATGCCGCCAAGCTTCCGCGCACGGTTGCCTGGTATGCGGATCCCGCCGGAGCCAACGAAATTGCCGAGCTGCGTTGTGGGGGCTTCGTGGTCCGTAAAGGGGACAACGCCTTGCAAGCGGGCATCGCGGCGGTCACTGCACGGATCCAAACGGGGCGGCTCAAAGTATTGGCCGATGGCTGCCCGCATCTTCTTTCCGAGGCTCAGCTCTATCGCTATCCCAGTCACGCGGAGGGCGGTGTCGATCCGGAAAAGCCGATCGACGAGCACAATCACGCCCTAGCGGCACTGCGCTATCTCGTTTCCCGGATCGACGCTCATTGCATGGTTCGGCTTCGCCGGAGCACGAGCGATCAGGATTCTCTTCTCCAGGATGCCGAAGCGTCGGAAGAAGATAGCCCACGCAAAAGCCAGCCCTGGCTGCGCCTTGACAATAACGCACTCTGGACTCGCCTCAACGCTTGACACACAGCCTTTCCCCAGATGCTCCATTTGCCGCTTTCCCCATTCCTTTTTCCGGAACGTCTATGCGAACCACCCTTGCAACCGCCTTTTCCCGCCTGGCCCGCTGGCTCCATTCCAAGTACGTGCCGCCGGGCCTCACCGGCAATCAATGGACCGGCACCGGTTTCGTGGATGCGTTCAAGCGGAGCCGCAACCCCACACCAAACGAACAGCTCGCGGAGCTGAAAAACACCGCCTTCACCTGTGCCTCGATCAACGCCGCGGTCTGTGCGGCGTATCCCCCGCGCCTCTATGTCGCCACCCACCCCGACCAGCCTGCCCCCAAGTGCCTGACCAAGCGCCTGGATCGAGCGACCCTGGAACGCCTCCGCAGCCGTTCGACGCTGCCGGCAATCTTCACCAAGGCACGCCAAATCGAGGAAGTGCTGGACCATCCGCTGCTGACGCTGCTCCGCAAGGTGAATCCCGCGCACAATAGTTTTGATCTCTGGGAACTCACCACGTTTTATCAAGAAGTCTTGGGCTGTGCATATTGGTATCTCCGCTTCGGCGTCCTGGGGGTGCCCGAGGAAATCTGGCTGCTCCCGGCGCAAAATGTCACCCCTCGGCGCGAGCCGGACAGCAGACGCTTGGTCGATTACTACGAGTACCGGGTTGGAGCCACTTCGCATAACTACCGCCCCGAGGAAATCATCCATTTTCGCTACCCCGATCCGAAAGATCCGTACACGAGTGGCCTGGCGCCTTTGCGGGCCTGCTGGGAACAGGTCGCGCTCACGTCGGAATACCTGGCCTTCAAAAAGGCGACCTGGGAAAACAGTGCCATCCCCGGCGCCATTGTCAGTCCGGATGATGTGATCGGCGAAGAAGAGCGCGACCGGCTGGAGGCGCAATGGAACGCCAAGTTTCGCCGTGGCGGCGCCGGTCGAGCCCTGGTCGCCGAATCGGGCATGAAAGTGTCGCTGCTCACGCACAGCATGGGTGACCTGGCCACCCTGGCGGAATATGGCAAGACCAAAGAGGACATTGCGAACGCCTTTCACGTCCCGCTCAGTTTCCTCACCAGCGAAACGAACCTGGCCAATTTGCAGGCCGCCGAGCATCAGCACATGGCCAAGGCCATTTTCCCCCGGCTTCAGCGCCGCGATGAGAAACTCAACGAACAACTGGTCCCACTCTACGATCCCACGGGCCGGCTCTTCGTCGCTTCGGAAGATCCCGTACCGTACAACCAGGAAATCGCCTGGCGGCAACAGGAAGTAGATCTGAAATATGGCATCGTCAGTATCAACGAAGTGCGACAGGATCGCGGCCTTGTCCCGGTGCCCTGGGGCCAAACGCCCTGGCTGCCACTCAACTGGGGACCATCCGACCTTTCCCAGCGGGCAGCCAACCCATCCACTTTCCATCGGCCCGCGCCATCCGCGGATTCTGGGGCAGTCCAGGAATCAACGCAGGATACCGGCCACGAGTCGGGTTGAGTGTTTCAGCGTCTATCCAGGGCCGGCAACTTGAGCCGCGGGTCAGACAAATCGAGCCGATACATGATCTGATTGTACTCGTAGTACGGTGTCGGGTGCGGATTGCCGGAAAACGTATTGACGTACGAGCCTTCCAAGTAAATGACCCGGCCGCCTTCCTGATCGAAGAATGGATGCTGGGTCGGATTGTAGAAGTCGTGGGCGTCGCCTTTCTTATTTGCGTGGGTGATGATTTTCCGCGCATACACCCACGGGCCCTCCGGGGAGTCTGATTCGCTGTACCACACCTCGCCGAGCATGGTGGCACCGAAAGATTCCGATGCGATCATGAGGTAGCGCTTGCGGTACTCATTCCAGAAACAGGAGCAGTTGTTGAGCAGGATGGGCTTGCCGCTGTCGGCATCCTGGAGGCGAAATGGCGACTCCTCCCGCTTCATTTTGCCCGCAGCGATCAGATCGAGCTGGTCTTTGGGGTTCAGCGGCGGGGTATTCTTTTTCCACGCCCACACGAGTTTGCCCTGGGCATCGCGGTCGAGCTGGACCCGGTCCTTTCCCCCATAGCGTGTGCCGGGCTGAAGGCAGGTATAGCCCTCGTAAGCGGAGAGGTCGAGGTACGATTTCGCATCGGCCCGAACGCGCACGGCGGGATAGGACGCCGTGAAATATATATATTCGGACCCGTCGCGAAGCCGGACGCGGAATGGATATCCCTGCGGAAACATGGCCGGGCCATCTGCAACGTTCTTGAGCTTCTCAAAGACCTCCTTGGTATCGTTGTAGACGACGAAACCGTTTTCCAGCACCGGACCCAGTCCCCGCCGCCGCTGGTAGTACGCGAACATACGCTCCCGCCCCGACTCATCCGGAAGGACAACGAGCCCGAAAAGCCAAACCACTCCCTCGCCTCCTCTCGGCGCCATGGGTCGAACGAAGCCGTCTGGGCCGGTGAAGTAGTTCAGGTCGAAGCCGGCGGATGGATCGAGCTTGTTCGGCAGCTCGGTCGTCGCCCCGGTCATGGAAAAATTGCCCAGGGCATAGGACAATCGATTCGTGTCGCCGTAGAACCAGTACAGCTTCCCCCGATAGCGGGCAGTCAGAACGCCATCCTGCCCCGTTACCTGCGCGTTCAGCAGCGGCTGGGCGATCGGTGGTTTTCGGCCAAGCAGGACCGTGTCGCGGTAGATCCCCTGGCCGGTGATGCGGTAAAGACGCTCGGCAATGTTGAGGCGGTGGATCTTCAGCTGGGCATCGCCGCCCGGCTTGGTTTCGAGCGTCGCACCCCGGCTGCCGAAGCCATCGGGGCGGTATTCGTAGCCGTGGGCCGACACGCCGAACCACACCTTCGTGTTCATCAAGCCCGGCTCGTAGAATGCCACGAAGCCATTGGAATCGGTGTAGTACCGGACGCCGCCGGTCGTTTGAAGCTCCACCATCGGCACCCCGCGGCCGGTTTGCTCATCGACGACCTGAATCGCGAAATAGCAGTTGGCCGGTACGGTCGGGGATGCCGGCAAACACACACTCGGCAGCAGCAACGCAAGAACCACGCAGTGAAAGCGGATATTCATGGCACGTCAGGGTAAAGGCACCTGCTCGGGGCTCTGGAGGTAAGCGATCAGATCTCGAACTTCGTCTTCTTTGAGCTTGGTCAACAGCCCCTCCGGCATCATGGATTGAGACGACTTCTGTCGCTCCTCCACTTCGCTGGCCGGCACAAACAGCACTTCTTTTTCCGTCTGGACCTTCAGCACCTTGTCCACGTCCGACTTGATAATCCCGGCGATGACCCGGCCGTCCTTCAACGTCACCACGGTCACTTGATAGTCCGAGGGAACCAGAGCACTGGGATCGAGAATGTTTTCAAGCAGGTAATCGAGATTCCTGCGCTGAGAACCGGTCAGCTCGGGGCCAACTAGACCGCCCTGGCCGAAAAGGGTGTGACAGGAGGCGCAGGTCTGTTGAAAGATGAGCCGGCCGCGCGCGCGGTTCGCCTGCATCAGGTACTGGGAAGTTAGGAGTGCCTTGTATTTCGCCATCTGCTCCCGCTTGTCCGCAGAAGCCGGCCGGACCGCTCCCCAGAGCTTCGTAATCTGCTCGTTGACGGCCTTGTCCCGGAGGGCCTGCATTTGCCGCACCGTAAAGGCGGAGACATCGCTGCGGGGCACCTGCTTCTTGTCGATGGCAGTGAGGAGCGCCACCGCATAGGCCGGGCGGGATGCCAGGGTGTTGATGGCGTCGGTTTTCTCCTCCGCGGTGAGCGATGGATAAGCAGCGAGCACCAGCCGCGGGGTCGCAGCATCGGCATAGCCGGCCAGGGCTCTCAAAGCCGCCCCCCGAAGCGAGCTACCAACGCCCTGTTGTCCCACGGTGGAGGGGAGGCGATTGCTCACGAGTTCTTGGAGCACGGGCACCAGGGCGGCGTCCTTCTTGTGCGCCAACGCTTGCAGGACCTTGAGACGGGTAGTGGCGGCCGCGGACGGGTCGGTCACCAGCTTTCGCAGCGCTGTCACAACTTCCTGGTCGTCAAAAAGTACAGCCAGCAACATCGCTTGCTCGCGCACACCGATGTTGGGACTGGCAGCTAACTTTCGGTACACTGCGTGCCAGCCGTCCGGCATCGCCACCTGCCGGCGACCGAGAAATGCATCCTGGATGCCGTGCAGCATGTCGAGTTGTACCGCCACGTCCGATTCGCCAAGCCGCCGCACCAAAAACGGCAAGCCTGGCGGCAGGATGGCGAGCCGGCGGGCGATGTACTCGCCAACCAGGGGAATCTTTGCTTCGGCGATCAGGCCCCCGAAGCGATTGGGATCGGCAGCGGCGAGTGGTTCGATGCCGTACCAGTCCATGAGCGGTAAGTTAGCGTCGGTGCGGTCTTCGCCGTGCCGGATCAGGGCACCGGCGATGCTCCAGCGATGCCCGGCCGCGAGCCGCTGTAAGCCGGACGCCAGTGACAGCCGGACCAGCGGCGAACGGTCCGTCGCCGCCAGGCTTGCCAATTTGGCCAGCAGCGCGTCCGAACGTTGACACTGTTCGAGCAGAAGGCGAATGGCCCAGCCGCGCAGATACTCGCTCGGATGGTCGAGCAACCCGGTCAGCAGGTGCTCGTCCGCACCGCCCGTCACGTACAGCGCCCACAGGGCTCGCAGTTGCCGGGTGATGTCGGCCTGTTCGTGCAGCATCTTCCGCAGTCCGGCGTGCGTCCCTTCGGCCAGCTTCCCGGCCGCGGCGCGTTCCTGGAGCACGCGGCGTGCATGCCGGACGTGCCAATCATTGGGGTGTAGTTGAAGACGAACCAGCTCATCATCTCTGAGCCTGGCCACGTCACCGTGCCAGGGTTTCGGCTTGCCATAGACGACTTTGAAAATGCGGCCATTGGTGCGGTCCACCGTGACATAGTTGTGACATTCGCCAGTGTCGGTCCAATCGCTGATGAACACGCCGCCGTCGGGCCCGTACTGGATGGCCAAGCCCCGGAACCAGGGATCGTTCGCCAACAGGAAATCCTTGGCATGGTGGGCGACATAACCGGAACCCTGTCGCTCCAAGGTATCGTGGTTCACGCGGTTGCCGTGCAGGTTGCAGGTGAATAGGCCATTGCGAAAATTTGTGGGCCAATTGTCACCCAGGTAAACCATGGCCCCGACATGGGCATGGCCACCGCCGGCCACATCGTGCGCCCCCTTGCCGCTGCGCGATTCGGTCCAGTGCCCGCCGCCCCAGTGGATATGGTCGGCGCAGCTCTCCAGGAGTCCATAGCTGTACGGGTTGACGTCCTGGCCATACATTCGCTGAAAATGAGCGCCGGGGATGACATGCCACAAGTGTTTGATCACGCAGTTGGTAATGAATGCCTCGCCGTAGTCGTCGAAATCGAGGCCCCAAGGATTCGTGGTGCCGTTGGCAACGACTTCAAAAACTTGCCGGGTCGGATGATATCGCCACACGCCGCAGTTGAGGAAGACACGCTGCGCATCGGGTGTACCAGGCTTGCCGACCTTCGAGTTCGACTGGATGCCATTGCAGCCGTAGAGCCAGCCGTCCGGCCCCCAGGTGAGGCTGTTGAAGACGTTGTGTTGTGCCTTCTGGATGTTCCAGCCGTCCAGGACGACGACCGGCGGGCCGTCCGGCTTATCGTCTCCGTCGCGGTCGGGGATGAAGATAAGGTTCGGGGTGCTGCACAGCCAGACGCCGCCAAAGCCGAGGGCAATGCCCGAGAGGTTTGCCCCTTTGTCGTAAAAGATGGTGCGGCGATCGAAATAGCCATCGCCGTCGGTATCTTCGAAGATCACAACGCGGTCACGTCCTTCCCGAGCGGTGGTCCAGTTGGGATACGACAGGCATTCGACCACCCAAAGCCGGCCCCGATCATCGAAGGTGAACGCAATCGGCTGCACCACGTCGGGCTCACCGGCGAAGAGCGTCGCCTGGAAGCCCTCGGGCAACGTCATCCGGTGAGCCGCCTCCTTGGGTGGGAGGGGCGCGTCGGCGGGGTGGGCCGTCGCCGCACCCAGGAGGATCGTGAGAGTGACGAAGCCGAGCGTATGGGAAGGCATGCATGTCTCCGGAGCGAGCAGGGAGGAATCAACCGATCTTCGCAGCGAGGATGGTCTATCCTGCAAGGATACCAAGGCGGCCGTCATTTGACACGGCCAGGGAACGGGCCTAGAGTTTGGATGGTTGTCCCTCCTTGTCGCCGTCCCGTCTGGCATGCAGCCGACCATCGCCCCAGATCTTTGATGCCCCGGAAGGGAGAAGCTCGTGTCCTCAACCGTGCTGGCGCTGTACTTGCTGCTGATCGTGGTCCTCGTCTGCTGGCTGACATCCGACGACCGGGCCCACTGACCGCTCGAATTTCGGCTTTTGTGTTTCCGCGCTGGACATGGGCCGCGCTCTTGTTCAGCTTCGGATTCCCTCAGCCCAGGAGACTGCCAACCACATCGCCGCATCGGGCCGCTGCTTCCAGGCGCGCAGAGCGCAGATCCCATCCTCCAGGTACGATTCGTCAATGAACCCGGCGGCGATGCAGATTTTCCGGGCTCCTTTAAGGAGGCCGATCAGGTTTTCCACCAACGGATCGAAGGCGGGATGGCCAGCGCAGCTCCCAAAGAAGATCCAGGTATTGCGTGTCGGTTTCGCTCCGGCCAAGTGCAGCAGCGAAACCAACCGATGTCCAATGTACGGATCGTTTCCCAACCGGTCATAGGTGCGGATATACGCTTGCCAGAGCGGCCCGAATCCCGGGGGCTCCGGCCACAGACGCATTACATCATGATTATCGTCTTCCAGGATGACCCGGCCGCCCGGCCGAACAGCCCGGACCATAGCGTGCACCACCTGGAGCGGATCCGGCACGTGTTCCAGCAAAAACCGCGTATGGGCGACATCGAAAGTCCCCCATTCCTCTTCGCGCACCGGCAGGGCAAGGGCATCTCCCTGCCGCAATTCAACGAGCTGGTCCTCGCCGGCTGCTTTGGCCTGGCGCACCGCTTCCGCCAGCTGCTCGCTGCTGCGTTCAATGCCCACAACCCGACTGCCTGGGCCAGCCGCACGCGCCATGGCGCGGCTCAGCTGGGCCAGACCGCTACCCACATCGAGAATCTTCTCGCCACCGCGGAGCTGTAGTTCGCGGAGCGAGGCCTCATTCAACAGGTCGTTCAAGATGGATAGACGCCGCTGCTCATCGGGATCGGTCCCGTGCAAATACTGCGCGATGGCCGGTTCCTGAATCTTGGAATTGGAAGTCGTGATCGTCGCCTCCTTCTGGGGAGATCCGTGAGGGGCCTGGCGGTCCGCTATTGCTTGCCCGGTGCTGCCAGACGCTGGTACTTTTTCATCACTTCCCGAAGCCGATCATGGGGCAGGGCGACGGCCTGGTGGTTGTCCGCGCCCGTCATCGTTTCGGCCGCCACCAGGGCGTTGACGGTCAGGCAGACTCGGTCCCGCTGCCGGGCCCAGGCCAGCTCCGGCACGTGCAACGACGCCGGGGGGTAGCCGTCCCACCGCGGCGAGCTGCCGCCGTCGCCCGCGAAGGCGAAGCC
>Ga0209060_10004280_pt1 | contig 11256 bp, 10 predicted proteins | sample Coa_R1_8_FD_187155 | JGI IMG/M metagenome (GOLD analysis project Ga0209060, IMG submission 187155) | Surface soil microbial communities from Centralia Pennsylvania, which are recovering from an underground coalmine fire - Coalmine... | ecosystem: Environmental > Terrestrial > Soil >...
GCTTTCCATGCTCAAGATGCTAACGCGAGACCAGAACAAATCAAGAACACTCTTCATGGCTCGCTCGGCACAAGCGGGAAGGGGCCCCGTGAAGAATGGGGAGGTCCTTGTTGAGGCGCGCCGAACTACCGCACGCCCGCGGGCACCTTCACCGCCGTGCGCCTCTTTTGCGCCGCCGCCTGGCCGCCTTGACGCACCATGAGGAACCGGCCTCTGGAATTGCCATGGATGGTCCAGCGGCCCTCGATCTCCTGCCCGTCTTCGCTGACTTCGCCTGCGTATTGGACGGCGTCATAGAGGCGGAAACTGCCGTGATAGATTTTGATCCAGGTAACGGACCGGCCCGTGCGCCGGCCTTGTACCGTCGCTGCCATCGGCCGGCCCTTGGCCTCGGCCACGGTGCCGACTTCTTCGATCAGTCCGTCGAGCCAGGAATTGCTCTCGTTCAGATTTGCGCTGAAGGGAACCGGCTCCTTCTGTCGGCCGACATAGGTGTATTGGCCCTGCCATCGGCCGGAGAGGTTGAGCGAATCCGTGGGCTCTTCCATGAAGCTCTGCTGCTAGGGCTTCAGATGCTCCTGAAGCCGCGGCATCAGCTCCGCCAGATTGCAGGGCCGATGGCGGATATCGAGCTGCCAGCGCAGGATGTCTTCCCAGCCGTCGCGGCAGGCGCCCGGGGAGCCAGGAAGGGCGAAGAGATAGGTGCCGCCCGCCACCCCGCCGGTGGCGCGGCTCTGGATGGTGGAGGTGCCGATCTTCTGGAAGCTCAGCCAGCGGAAGAGCTCGCCGAATCCCTCGATCTTCTTTTCGAACAGGGATTCGAAGGCTTCGGGCGTCACGTCCCGCCCGGTGACGCCGGTGCCGCCGGTGGCGATGACGACTTCGACCTTGGGATCGGCGATCCAGGCCTTGAGCTTGGCGGTGATGGCGGCGACGTCGTCCTTGACGATGGCGCGCTCGGCCAGACGGTGACCGTCGCGCTGGATCAGCTCGACGAGAATGCGCCCCGATTTGTCGTCGGCTTCGCCGCGGGTATCGGAGACGGTGAGGATTGCGATGTTGACCGGCTGGAAGGCCCGGGTCTCGTCAATTCGCCCCATAGCCGTCCGCCCCATTGCTGGCGGTCGCCGTGCCATCCTGGCCTTCGTAGCGCGGCCAGGCGCCCGAGGCCACCATGTCGAGGGTCGGCGTCGATTGCCCGAGGCGCTGCTGATAGATCCAGATGTTGGCCATCACCCGCTCGACGAAGCTGCGCGTCTCCTGGTTGGGCAGGGTTTCGATGAACAGCAGCGCGTCGTCGGTGCTGTCCGCGGCACGCCATTTGGCAAGCGTGCCAGGCCCGGCGTTGTAGGCGACCGCCATCATGATGAGGTCTCCCCCCACCAGCGGATCGGCCAGCAGGTGCTTCAGGTAAGCCTGACCCATGGCCAGATTGGCCGCCGGATCGCGCAGCGCCCTGGCCCGATAGCCCAGCGCCTTGGCCGTGCCGGGCATGATCTGCAACAGCCCCCCGGCGCCTGCCGGGCTCTCGGCACTGGGATTGAAGGCCGATTCCTGGCGCGCGAAGGCGAAAAGCAGGGCCCTGTCGACGGTGAAGCCGCCCGGCGGCTGCCAATGGGGAACGGGATAGAGATCGGCATCGGCGCTTAGCGCCGGCTCGCTCTCGCCCATCAGGCCGAGGCCGAGCGCGACCGAGGGAAGTTCATAAATCTGGGCCACGGCCTGGATGCCCCTGGCAAGATCGGGACCGGCATTGTGCAACAGGCTCTGGGCCTCGTCCTCGGCCAGCCCCATTTCGCCGATCTGAATGAGGGCGAGCAGGCGCTCGCCGGCCGTGCTGCGGGCGAGCGCATCGACCCCGGCTTGGGTGAGCGGCTTTGCCGACCAGTCGAAGTTCGAATCGAGGCCAACGGCGCGACGCGCCAGCTGACCATAGAAGCTCCGCGGATACTGGGCCGCCAGGTTGAGCCAGTGGCTGACCTTCGCCGGCTCGCGGTTCTTCAGATGAGCGCGCGCCGCCCAGTAGGCCGCGGCGGCGATGTCCCATCCGCTGGCCTGGCTGTCGCCGGCGGCGCGCTCGAAAGCGACTGCAGCGCCGCCCAGATTGCCGGCCTGCCACAAGGCCAGGCCGCGCCGCCAGTCGGGCCCCGTGCTCAGCGCGCCGGCGTCGGGAATGCCCGGACGGAACATCTCGGCCTCGGGCTTGCGCGGATGGCTAGCGCCCGCGGGCCGCCGCTTCAGCGCCATCTGGTAGAGCGGCCAGGCCTCCGGCAGGTCGGCGTACTGGCCGAGCCAGAGTGTGAGTTCGCGATAGCTGGTCCGGTAGCTCGGGCTCAAGTAGCGCTCGGCCAGCACATGGCCCAGCAGCCGGTGGTCGGTCAGCCAGCCGACATCGGTCTCCGCCTCATAGAAGCGGCCGGCTCTCTGAAGTTCGAAAATCTGGCGGTAGCGGTCGGCGTCTTCGACCGAGAGGGGCTGAGGTATGGCGAGCCCGCCCGCGGCCGGCATGCCAGGCGGCAGGGCGGCGGTCTCCGGTTTTTCCACCGGCAGGACGGGGCGCAAGGTCGGGATCAGCGGTTGCTGTGCCGCGGCAGATAGACTGCCGAGGACGCTGACCGCTGCCACCAGTACGAAGCCCCAACTGTTTGTCCGCCCCCGGCCCGGCCGGGGGGCAACCACCCATTTTCCCTTCATCACCCTGGCACTCATACAGAAGGCACCAGGGTCGGGCAACCCAAAATTCCGTAGCGATAATCTACATATAGTGGCTGGCAGGGTTGAGGTTCCTATATCTAGCGTAGATTCAGTTCGCCTACTTTTTGATCCAACACCAGCAGGTCTCGCCAGGCCGCCCGCTTCTGAGCCGGGGAACGCAAAAGGAAGGCAGGGTGGAAGATGGGAAAGGTGGGGATCGGCCGCTCAAGGCCCGGCGTCTGGTACTCGAACCATCGGCCGTGAAGCTTGCTGATGCCGTCGCTCCGGTGCAGCAGAGTCTCGGTCGACGGCCCGCCGACGGTGACCAGAATCGCCGGCGCGACCAACTCTATATGTCGATGGACGAAGGGCAAGCAGGCGGCGACCTCGTCTGATGTCGGGGTGCGGTTGCCCGGCGGCCGCCAGAACACGATGTTGGTGATGTAGAAGCGCTGCCGGTCCAGGCCGATCCAGGCCAGCATCCGGTCGAGCAACTGCCCGCTCACGCCCACGAAGGGCTTCCCCGCCCTGTCCTCGTCGGCGCCCGGCGCCTCGCCCACGAACATGATCCGGGCCTCGGGATTGCCGTCGGCAAACACCAGGTTGGTCGCGGTTTTCTTCAAGGCGCAGCCGTCGAAGGCGGCGAGAGCCTCGGTGAGTTCGCTGAGGGTCTTGGCCGCCGCCGCCAGTTCCCGGGCGCTTGCCGCGGCCGGGCTCGCGGGCGGCGCTGCCTTGGGCGGCACCGCCCGGAGCGCGGGCTTCAGCGACGGGACCGGTGCCTCGGCCAGGCCGGGACGCCGGGCGGGAACCGCCGAAGGCTTCGGGAGCGGCGGCGCGGAAGCGCGGTAGCGGTCGACCGAGGTTTCCAGGATCGCCTCGTCGGCCCCGGCCTCGACCTGCCAGGCGATGAGACGGGCGATACTGTTCCGATCGAGAGTGGGAGAGGCCATGACGGGAGTTTAGCCTCGCCGCCGCGGCGGCGCGAGGCGAGCGTGCGATTCAACCTCCGCCCTTGTGAAGCCCGGCGGCTCTGAGATAGATGATGCCGAGCCCTGAAGCCCGGCAGTGCAATGGACAAAGCTGGGTCTTGGGTCCAGCGGGGAAGAGGACCATGGAACGGGAATCGATGAGCTACGACGTGGTGGTGGTGGGCGGCGGGCCTGCCGGCCTCTCCGCCGCCATTCGCCTGAAGCAGCTCGCAGCCGAAAAGGGGCGCGAGACATCGGTCTGCGTCATCGAGAAGGGAGCCGAGATCGGCGCCCATATTCTTTCCGGCGCGGTCTTCGAGCCCCATGCCCTGAACGAGCTGATCCCCGACTGGAAGGCGAAGGGCGCGCCCCTCAACACGCCCGCAGAAGAGGACAACTTCCTCCTGCTCACGAAGAAGCGGGCCGTTCGCCTGCCCACCCCGCCCCAGATGCACAACAAGGGCAACTACATCATCAGCCTCGGCAACCTCTGCCGGTGGCTGGCCCAGCAGGCCGAGGGCCTGGGGGTGGAGATCTATCCCGGTTTCGCGGCGGCCGAGGTCCTCTACGACGACTTCGGGCGGGTCAGAGGCGTGGCGACGGGCAATATGGGCGTCGGCAAGGATGGCGAGCCGACGGCGAACTTCACGCCGGGGGTCGAGCTGCACGGCAAGTTCACCCTGCTCGCCGAAGGCTGCCGGGGTTCGCTGACCAAGCAGGTGACCGAGCGCTACCAGCTTCGCCTCGGGTCGGACCCCCAGACCTACGGCATAGGGCTCAAGGAACTATGGGAGGTCGAGCCGTCCAAGCATCAGCCGGGGAAGATCGTCCATACCGTCGGCTGGCCGCTGACCAGCGACGTCTATGGCGGCTCCTTCCTGTATCATCTGGAGAACCGGCAGGTCGCCGTCGGCTTCGTCGTCGGCCTCGACTACGCCAATCCCTGGCTCAGCCCCTTCGAGGAGTTCCAGCGCTTCAAGACCCATCCGGCGATCCGCCCCGTGTTCGAGGGCGGGCGGCGCATCGCCTATGGCGCCCGGGCGATCAACGAAGGCGGATTCCAGGCCATCCCCAAGCTCACCTTCCCCGGCGGGGCCCTCATCGGCTGCGCCGCCGGATTCGTCAATGTGCCCAAGATCAAGGGCAGCCACACGGCGATGAAGAGCGGCATGTTGGCCGCCGAGGCCGCCTTCGAGGCGCTTGAGCAGGACGAGCAGGGCGAGCTGGGCGGGTATTCGAGCCGGCTCCACGACAGCTGGGTCTGGACCGAGTTGAAGCGGGTGCGCAACATCCGGCCCGCCTTCCATGTCGGCCTGTGGGGCGGGCTCGCGGCCTCGGCGATCGACACTTATCTCCTCCGCGGCCGCGCGCCCTGGACCCTGCATCACACGCCGGACAACAGCCATATGATGAAGGCCAATGAGGCGATGGCCATCGACTACCCCAAGCCCGATGGCGTGGTCTCCTTCGACCGGCTGTCTTCGGTCTTCCTCTCGGGCACGAACCATGAGGAGAACCAGCCGGCCCATCTGACCCTGAAGGACCCGCGGGTGCCGGTGGAGGTGAACCTCGCCCTCTACGAGGCACCGGAGCAGCGCTACTGCCCGGCGGGCGTGTACGAGATCGTGCGCGACATCGATGGCCTCAATCCGCGCCTGCAGATCAACGCCCAGAACTGCGTTCACTGCAAGACCTGCGACATCAAGGATCCGACCCAGAACATCAACTGGGTCGTGCCCGAGGGCGCCGGCGGGCCGAACTATCCCAACATGTAATCTCGGCAATCGGGGAGAGCATTGGTGGCGCTGGCCCCGGCCTTGGACTATTTTCTTCCGCACCCGGATGCCGCACCCTGACGGAGCCTGACCCCTTGGCCAATTCCTCGCTGCCCGACCGTTCCCGCCGCCTCGCCGGCATGCTTTCCAGCCTGGCGGTTCTCGCCGGCCTGTTGCTGGGCTCCGCCGCCGGCGCCGACAACACCGGCGTTTCGGCCGGCAACTTCGCCGACATGCTGCCTTCGCCGCTCGGCCATTACCTGGCCAGCCGGCACGCGCAATCCACGGGCGACCTGGATGCCGCCGCCGACCTGCTGAGCCTCTCGCTCGCCTCCGATCCCGACAATCCGCAGCTGCTGCAGACCTGCTTCGATCTGATGCTGGACGCCGGACGCCTGCCGGAGGCGGTCGATCTCGCCAAGCGCCTGGAGCAGGCGGGCGCCCTCAACGGCGTCGACCGGGTGACCCTTGCCATCGACCGCGCCAAGGCCGGCAACTTCGCCGCCGCCGATCTCTATCTGCTTTCCATCAGAGGCGCGGGGTTGGAGCATTTCCTCAACCCCATGCTGAGGGCCTGGACCCAGCTCGCCACGGTCGGTCTCGACGGGGCCGAGAAGGCGTTGGGGCCGCTCGGCGCCATCAACGGATTCCAGCCGCTTTATGAGCTGCAACTGGGTCTCGTCACGGACGTGGGCGGCAAGCCCGACGAGGCCAGGATCCATTACAACAAGGCCCTCGACCTGGCCAACGAGCGCGCCTTCCGGCTGATTCAGCTGGTCGCCAATTTCCGCCTGCGCCAGGGCCATCCCCAAGGCGCCGAAGCGCTCTACGCCACCTTCGAGCAGGAGCATCCGGGAAGCTTCCTGGTCGCGCCCCTGCGCCGGGCCATGAAGGAAGCGGGCAAGCCCAAGCCCATCGTCGGCTCACCGCTAGAGGGCATGGCGGAGTCTCTGTATCAGCTGGCGGGACTTCTTGAGAGCAACCAGTCGAGCGACGCCGCCCTCACCCTGGTGCGCCTGGCGCTGGCCGCCCACCCCGACGATCCGATCTATCTGTCTCTCCTGGCCGAAACCCTGGACAGCCAGTCCCAGACGGCGGCGGCGCTTGCGGTGTTTCGCCAGGTCCCGCCCGACGGTCTTTACGGCTGGGAAGCCCAGATCAAGGTCGCCGACGAACTGCACAAGCTCGGCCGGGACGACGAGGCCGTCGCCGCGCTCCAGAAGCTGATCGACAGCCAGCCGGGCCGGGCCGAGGCGGCGATCGAGCTCGGCGACGTGCTGCGCTCGGCCAGCCGTTTCCCCGAGGCGGTGAAGGCCTATGATACGGCCATCGCCAGGATCGGCACGCTGCCGGCGAGCGATTGGTCGCTCTATTATTTCCGTGGCATCGCGCTCGAGCGCAGCGACCAGTGGCCCAAGGCCGAACTCGATTTCAAGAAGGCCCTCGAGCTCCAGCCCAACCAGCCCTATGTGCTCAACTACCTGGGCTACACCTGGGTCGACAAGGGGGTGCATCTCGACGAGGCCATGGCGATGCTGAAGCGCGCCGTCGACCAGAAGCCGGACGACGGCTACATCGTCGACAGCCTGGCCTGGGCCTATTACCGCCTGGGCAACTACGACAAGGCGGTGATCTATCAGGAAAAGGCCATCTCCCTCGATCCAAGCGACTCGGTGCTGAACGACCATCTGGGCGACATTTACTGGAAGCTCGGCCGGCGCGATGAGGCCCGGTTCCAATGGCAGCGCGCCCTTGCCTTCAAGCCCGACGCCGATCGGGTGGCGCCCATCGAGGCCAAGCTGCAGCGCGGCCTCGACGCCGGCGGCACGGGCGGCTGAGCGGCTTGAATCTCGTGCTGCCTGCGGCTCTGCGGTTCGCCGCGCGCGCCAAGATCAATCTGTATCTTCACGTAACAGGCCGGCGCGACGACGGCTATCACCTGCTCGACAGCCTGGTCTGTTTCGCCGATCTGGGCGACGAACTGGCCGTGGAAGCGGCGCCGGAACTGCGCCTCAGCCTCGAAGGGCCCTTCGGCACGGCGCTGGCGGGAAGCGACAATCTCGTACTGGCCGCCGCCAGGCTCTTGGATCCGGCCAGGGGTGCGGCGCTGCGCCTGGTGAAGCAGCTGCCCGTGGCCTCGGGCATGGGCGGCGGGTCCTCCGACGCGGCGGCGGCGCTCACCGGGTTGTCGCGTCTGTGGCAATGCCCGATGCCCGAGACCGAACGCCTGCTGGCTCTCGGCGCCGATCTGCCGGTCTGCCTGGCACCTGGCCCCAGCTTCGTCGGCGGCATCGGCGAGCAGCTCGAGCCCGCCCCGCCGCTGCCGCGATTCTATCTGCTGCTGGCCAATCCGCGCCGGCCGCTGCCCACGGCCGAGGTGTTCCGCCGCTTTACCGGGCCGTTCTCCAGGCCCGCGCGCTGGCGCGACAGCCCGGCCGATGCGGCACAGCTGGCCGGACTGCTGGGCGAGCGCGGCAATGATCTGACCGAGCCGGCGAAGTCCATGTTGCCGGAGATCGGCGATCTCCTGGATGCCATCGCAGACTCGCCCGGCTGCCTCATCGCCCGGATGTCGGGCAGCGGGGCCAGCTGCTTCGGCCTGTTCGCCGCGGCGGACGAGGCGGCCAAGGCGGCGGCGGCGATTCAGGTAACGCAGCCTCACTGGTGGGTGCGGGCCACGGCGATCGCCACCGGGGGTGCGGTGGCCGAACTCGCGAGCGGCTAAGGATCTCCCGTCAGTTGCCTGCCGGCTGCCCCTGGCTGTTGGTTTCGCCGGCGGCAACCGCGCGAAGCTCCTCGAGCAGGGCTTTGCTCGCCTTGCCGTCGACCGGCAGGCCTGCCGTCTGCTGGTAGGACTGGATGGCGGCGACCGTCTGGTCGTCCAGGGTCCCGTCCATGGGCCCGGGCTGGAAGTCGAGCTGGCCGAGAAGCTTCTTGATCTCCATCACCATGGCCGCCTCGGATTGCGCGGGCGAGCTGCCCTGGAGCAACGCGCCGAGACGCGCCAGCGTCGGCTCAAACGGCCCGCTCATGGGCGCCACCCGCTCGATGCCGGCTCCCATGGAGGCCAGCACGGGATCGAGGCGGCCCATGCGCCAGAGCCCGTAGCCCCCGGCGGCGAGCAGGAGCAGAACCAGCAGCAGGATCAGGGAGCCGCGATGGGAAGGCGGGGCGGAAGCGGCGGCGAGCCGGTCGAAGGCCCGCGCATAGAGCTGGGGCGGCGGCGTGGCGCCCGGCTTGGGCTTGGCCGCCTGCTGCTGGGCGGGAGCACCGGCAGGCTCGGCAGCTTTCTCGGTCGCTCCCGGCTCGTTGGACATAGCCTTCCCCTGTCCGCCCAATACCGGCTTGGGCCGCAAGCCGGTGCGTCGAATTGCCGTTCCGTACCGCATCGCCGGGAATCGTTGCCAGAGCTTCGGCTCGAATTCCCGCGATCCGCTACCTGGATCGAGCCCGGAGTGTAGCGCCTTGGGCCTCGGGCTTCCACCGACGTGGGAAATCGGTTACGGTCCCCCGCCTATTTCGGGCTTCCCAATAGAGTCATGACAGACAAGGTCGCACTCATCACCGGCGTCACCGGCCAGGACGGCGCCTATCTCGCCGCCCTGCTGCTCTCCAAGGGCTATGTCGTCCACGGCGTGAAGCGGCGGTCCTCCTCGTTCAACACCGGACGGGTGGACCATCTCTACGTCGACAGCCATGAGAAGGGCGTAAAGTTCTTCCTGCACCACGGCGACCTGACCGACGCCACCAATCTCATTCGCCTGGTCCAGGAGACGAAGCCCAGCGAAATCTACAACCTGGCGGCCCAGAGCCACGTCCAGGTGAGCTTCGAGACGCCCGAGTACACCGCCAATGCCGACGGGCTCGGCACCCTGCGCCTGCTCGAGGCCATCCGCATCCTGGGCATGGAAAAGCGGGCGCGGTTCTATCAGGCTTCGACCTCGGAGCTTTACGGCAATGCCACGCCGCCCCAGAGCGAGACCACGCCCTTCCAGCCCCGCAGCCCCTATGCGGCGGCGAAGCTTTATGGCTACTGGATCACGGTGAATTATCGCGAGGCGTACGGCATCCACGCCTCCAACGGAATCCTGTTCAACCACGAGGGGCCGACCCGGGGCGAGACCTTCGTCACCCGCAAGATCACCCGGGCCGTGGCGGCGATTCACCTGGGCTTCCAGTCGCGGCTTTATCTCGGCAACCTGGACGCCAAGCGCGACTGGGGCCATGCCCGGGACTATGTCGAGGCAATGTGGCTGATGCTGCAGCAGGACAAGCCCGACGACTACGTGATCGCCACCGGCGAAACCCACACGGTGCGCGAATTCGTCGAGCTCTCCTTCGCCGAGACCGGGCGCAAGATCGCCTGGCGCGGCGCCGGCACCCAGGAGCAGGGCGTGGACGCCAAGACCGGCCAGGTGCTGGTGTCGATCGATGCCAGGTATTTCCGCCCGACCGAGGTCGAATACCTCCACGGCAATCCGGCCAAGGCTGAGGCCGGGCTCGGCTGGCGTCACAAGACGAGCTTCCGCGCCCTTGTCAGCGAGATGGTGGCCTCCGATCTGTTAAACATGAAGCATGAGCATGAGCGGCGGCGCGAACCCTGAGCCGTTTTCGCTCGCCGGGCGAAAGCTGTTCGTGGCCGGCCACCGCGGCATGGTGGGCGGCGCACTCGTCCGGCGCCTGGCGGGCGAGGGTTGCCGCGTCCTCACGGTCGGTCGCGGCGAGGTCGACCTGCGCCGCCAGCAGCCGACCGAGGACTGGCTGAAGGCCGAGCGGCCCGATGTGGTGATCATCGCCGCCGCCACGGTCGGCGGGATCCTCGCCAATTCGACCCGGCCGGCCGAGTTCCTCTACGACAACCTGGCCATTGCCGCCAACCTCATCGAGGGCGCCCACAAGGCCAAGGTGGCGAAGCTCCTGTTCCTCGGCTCGTCCTGCATCTATCCCAAGCTGGCCGCCCAGCCCATGGCCGAGGACGCGCTTCTGACCGGCCCGCTGGAGCCGACCAACGAGTGGTACGCCATCGCCAAGATCGCCGGCATCAAGCTCTGCCAGGCCTACCGCAAGCAGTATGGCTGCGATTTCATCTCGGCCATGCCGACCAACCTCTATGGGCCCGGCGACAACTTCGACCTGGCGTCGAGCCATGTCGTCCCGGCGCTCATGCGCAAGATCGACGCCGCCAAGCGCGGCAATGCCGACAAGGTTGAGATCTGGGGCAGCGGCAAGCCCAAGCGCGAGTTCCTTTATGTCGAGGATCTGGCCGATGCCTGCGTTTTCCTGCTGAAGCACTATAGCGGCCACGACCATGTGAACGTCGGCGCCGGGTCGGAATTGACCATCCGGGAGCTCGCCGAGACCATCGCGCGGGTCGTGGGATATCGCGGCGGCTTCGTCTATGACGCCAGCAAGCCGGACGGCACGCCCCGCAAGCTCCTGGACAGCGGCCGGCTGGCCAGGCTCGGGTGGCGGGCGACCACGGGCCTCGAGGATGGCCTGAAGAAGAGCTACGACTGGTATCTCGCCAACCGGCGCGACGCCGCTTAGGGCGGATTTCGGCCGCGGGTTGAACTCCCTGGATGTTTGGGCCTAAGTTCCCCGCCCATTGCGGCCGGCATTGGGGCGTGGCCAAGCGGTAAGGCAACGGGTTTTGGTCCCGTGATCCCAGGTTCGAATCCTGGCGCCCCAGCCAGACGCAGCGGGTCCGTACCGGACACATGGGTAACGGATTATACCGGAGACATAGGTAACACTTTTGGCCCGAAGGGGTTTGCCAGAGGTTCCAGCCTGCAAGTCTCGTCGTCGAAGTAGCCCAGATC
>Ga0209060_10004281_pt1 | contig 11255 bp, 10 predicted proteins | sample Coa_R1_8_FD_187155 | JGI IMG/M metagenome (GOLD analysis project Ga0209060, IMG submission 187155) | Surface soil microbial communities from Centralia Pennsylvania, which are recovering from an underground coalmine fire - Coalmine... | ecosystem: Environmental > Terrestrial > Soil >...
CGCGAGTTTGGGTCTCCTAACGACGAGAGCCCGGCCTGTGCCCGGCCCCGCGATACGCTGCAGGACGGCTCAGCCGAGCTCGCTCTCGACGACGGAGGCGATGGTAGCACAGCCCTCGCGCGCGACCGCCTCGTCGCGCGCCTCGACGAGGATACGTACGAGCGGCTCCGTCCCGGACGGTCGCACGAGCACGCGCCCGCGCCCAGCGAGCTCGCCGTTGAGCCGCTCGACGCTCGCGAGCACGGCCGGGGTCAGCTCCTTCGAGCCCACCGGAACGTTGCGCACGACCTGGGGGTAGCGGCGCAGCACGGACGCGGCCTGGCTGAGCGGCCGGTCGTGCAGTGCCGCACACAGCAGCAGGGCGGCGGTCAGCCCGTCGCCGGCGACCTGGTCGCGCAGGTAGATGACGTGGCCGGACTGCTCACCGCCGACATTGAAGCCGCCCTTTTTCATCTCCTCGATCACGTAACGGTCGCCAACGGGCGCGCGCGCGAGCGTAAGTTCGAGGGATTTCAGGTAACGCTCGAGGCCAATGTTCGACATCACGGTGCCGACGACGCCCCCGCCTTTCAGCTGGCGGGATTTCGACCAGGACCGTGCGATGAGCGCCAGAATCTGGTCGCCATCGAGAATGCGGCCGTTTTCGTCGGCCATCACAACTCGGTCCGCGTCACCGTCAAGTGCGATTCCGAAATCGGCGCGCACCTCGCGAACTTTGCGGCACATTGCTTCCGGCGCTGTCGAGCCGCATTCCAGATTGATGTTGAAGCCGTTCGGCTCAACACCAAGCGCAATGGTTTCCGCTCCGAGCTCCCAGAGCGCCGCCGGCGCGACGCGATAGGCCGCGCCATTGGCGCAGTCGATGACGACCCGAAGACCCTCTAGTCGCAGATTTCGGGGAAAGGTGCGCTTCGCGAACTCGATGTAGCGCGCTTGCGAATCGTCGATGCGCTTGGCGCGGCCGATCTTCGCAGCTTCGACCAGACCTTCTTCAAGGCCGGTTGCCATCAGAACTTCGATTTCGTGCTCGCGTGCGTCGGAAAGTTTCTGGCCGTCCGGACCGAAAAGCTTGATGCCGTTGTCGTGGTAGGCGTTGTGCGACGCGGAGATCATGACGCCGAGATCGGCACGCAAGGATCTCGTCAGCATGGCGACAGCCGGGCTCGGCAGCGGTCCGAACAGGAAAACGTCCATGCCGACGGCGGTGAAACCCGCCACCAGCGCGGACTCGATCATGTAGCCGGAGAGACGCGTATCTTTGCCGATCACGACCCGATGGCGGTGCTCGCCGCGCGTGAAGATGCGCCCCGCCGCCATGCCGATTTTCATCGCGATCTCGGGCGTCATCGGGAAGGCGTTCGCAAGACCCCGAACGCCGTCGGTCCCGAAGAGCTTGCGACCCATGTCCTTCTGCTGCTTCACCGCTCCACCCTCAGACACCTTACGCGTTCAATCATAACAAAAGCCTGCATCGGCCGCGACGCGGTCCGTAAGCTCACGCCGTCACCCGGACCGTCGAAGCGGAACCCTCGATGGCATACCAGAGAGCGAGCGCATCCTTTATGGCCGCTGGCTCGTGGGTCCGGATGAAATCCGCTCCACCAAAGCAGGCATAAAGCTCGGCGGCGAGGCTGGCGGCGCCCGCTTCCGATGCTGCGCGCCCGATAAAACTGCGCAGGAAGGATTTCCGCGATACGGAGACCAGAACCGGAAGGCCGAAACGCGTCTTGAGTTCGCCGAGCCTGCGCAGAATTTCAAACGACGCTTCCCGGCGCGTGCCGAGGAAGAGACCCATGCCTGGGTCGAGGATGAGGCGCTCGCGCGCGATGCCCGAAGCTGCCAGAGCCGCAAGCCGCTGCTCGAAAAAGCGGACCACACGCGCAAAGATCGTTTGAGGATCGATCGCGACTCTCGTCGCCGGACCCAGTCCCTGCACCGAATGCATGACGATAAGACGTGCCGGGCTGCCGGCGAGCAGTGGGTACATGTCCGGAAAGGGAAATCCCTGGATGTCGTTCAGGTACTCGACGCCTTCCGAGAGCGCCCAACGCTGCACCTGGGGCGAGAACGAATCGACGGAGGTCGGTATGCCCCGAGCGCGCAGCGCGGTCACGACCGGAGCAAGGCGAGCAACCTCCAATTCGGGCGCGACCGGTTTCGCATTCGGATGGGAGGGCGCGCCGCCGAGATCAATGATATCCGCGCCCGTGGCGGCGAGCCGCACTGCATGCGCAATCGCGTCTTCGGAGGCGAGGAATTTTCCGCCGTCCGAAAACGAATCCTCGGTGATATTGACGATGCCGAGCGTGCGGACCGGCGCGGGTGCCGCTGCGTGCGGATTCAGAACGCCTCGTTGCGGCGAGGACGCTCTCCCATTCACCGTGGCTGCGGCTGCGGCTCCGGACCGATCGGCCCGATGGTGCGCGGCCGTCCCGCGGCTGGCACGCTTGGCCCGGGACCACGCTGGGGCTCAGGCTCCTCGTAAGGTGCGCGGACCGGCGGGATGCCTTTCAAGAGCGAGACGATCTCGTCTCCGGTGAGTGTCTCGTACTCGATCAAGCCCTTCGCCAGGGTGTGCAGGCTGTCGGTCTTGGTCGCGAGAATGTCATGCGCGCGGCGATAGCAGTCATCCACAATGCGGCGGATCTCCGCATCGATCTTCTGCGCAGTTGCTTCGGAGATGTTCTGCTGGCGCGCAACGGAGTGGCCAAGGAAGACCTCCTCCTGATTCTCTCCGAATTCGATCGGTCCCAGTGCATCGGAGAAGCCGTAGCGCGTGACCATCGCGCGTGCCATCCGCGTCGCCTGGCTGATGTCGTTGAGAGCCCCGGTCGTGACCTTGTCATGGCCGAAAATGAGCTCCTCGGCGATCCGCCCGCCAAAGGCCACGCAGATGTCGGCAAGCATCTTCTGGCGCGTCAGCGAAAGCTGGTCCCGCTCGGGAAGGCGCATGACCATGCCGAGCGCGCGGCCACGGGGAATGATCGTTGCCTTGTGAATGGGATCGGAGCCCTGCACGTTCAGAGCGACCAGCGCGTGTCCCGCCTCGTGATAGGCCGTGTTGCGCTTTTCGTCCTCGCTCATCACCAGTGAGCGGCGCTCGGCGCCCATCATCACCTTGTCTTTTGCGTCCTCAAGCTCGGACATGGTGACAACGCGCTTGCCGCGCCGCGCAGCAAGGAGCGCAGCTTCGTTCACAAGGTTGGCGAGATCGGCGCCGGAAAAGCCCGGCGTGCCGCGCGCAATCGTGCGCGGCTCGACATCGGTGCCGAGCGGAACCTTGCGCATGTGGACGCGAAGGATCTTCTCCCGGCCAGCGAGATCGGGATTGGGGACGACGATCTCACGATCGAAACGTCCCGGACGAAGCAGCGCCGGGTCGAGCACATCGGGCCGGTTGGTGGCCGCGATGAGGATGACGCCCTCGTTGGTCTCGAAACCGTCCATCTCGACAAGCAGCTGATTGAGCGTCTGCTCGCGCTCGTCGTTTCCGCCGCCGAGACCAGCTCCGCGGTGGCGGCCCACCGCATCGATCTCGTCGATGAAGACAATGCAGGGAGCGTTCTTCTTCGCCTGCTCGAACATGTCACGGACGCGGCTCGCACCGACGCCCACGAACATCTCGACGAAATCCGAGCCCGAGATGGTGAAGAACGGCACGTTCGCCTCGCCGGCGATGGCTCGGGCAAGCAGCGTCTTTCCTGTGCCGGGGGGGCCGACAAGCAGAACGCCCTTTGGAATGCGGCCGCCGAGGCGTTGGAATTTCTGCGGGTCGCGCAGGAAGTCGACGATCTCCTTGAGATCGTCCTTCGCCTCGTCGACGCCGGCCACATCCTCAAACGTGACACGGCCCTGCCGCTCCGTCAGAAGCTTGGCCCGGCTCTTGCCGAACCCCATCGCCTTTCCGCCGCCGGCCTGCATCTGCCTCAGGAAGAAAATCCAGACGCCGATGAGAAGCAGCATCGGAAACCAGTTGACGATGATGGCCACGAGAGAGGGCATACCGTCCTCGGCCGGCACGGCGCTGAACGGCACATGGTGCGCGAGCAGACGCGGCACGAGCTGGGGATCCTCAGGCTTGGTGGTCACGTATTGGGAGCCATCCGCGAGCTCGCCGCGAATCTGGTCGCCCTGGATGACGGCCTTGCGAACCTGGCCGCTCTCCACCTCGCTGATGAAATTGCTGTAATCCTGGGTCTTGGTATTCGCCTGGTGCGTGGTCGTCTGGAAGAGATTGAACAGAAAGACCAGAAGCGCCGCGATGACGATCCAGAGCAGCAGGTTGCGAAGGTTGTTCAAGGGGCTTCCTTTCAGCCGGGCCCGTAAGCCATGCAAATACCACGCCGCCCCGGCCTCTATAGATAGGCCGGGTCTGGCGCACTGCCAGACGGAGCGACGTTAAGTAATTTGCTCCCTTGCTTCAATTGCACCAACGAAACGCGATTAAGAAAGCGAAAGTGCCGCCAGGGCCTCAGCTTCGGGCGCGTTCCGGCTCGATCAGGATTGTTCCGGGGCCGAACAGGGACAGGGCCTTAGGCGCGGGGCGAACCCGGCAGCCATGGAGCGTCGTACCTGCCCCGAGTTCCCCGTTGGTCAGAAGACCATAAAGCCGCTCCAGCCGTTCGAAGCGCGGCCGATAGCCTTGCCGCGAAATCGCCATCAATAAGGTCGCAAGCGCCCTGAGCCCGAGTTCGCTGGGCGCATGGACCAGGGCCTCGCGATCCGCCAGGGCGCGGCCATCTTCAACGCGGCAAGCCCTCGCCAGAATCGCCACGGTGGCCAAATCCAAGGCCTCTCGGGCCCGCGCAAAATGGGCGGCTGCGTTCGCAAGACGATCCCGCGTCAGTCCAAGGGATTCCAGAGTGTCCCAATTCTGGCGAATGCGGATGCGGCCAAATCGGGGATCGTGATTCATGGGATCTTCGAACCACTCCTGGCCGAGAGCCCTGAGATATTCCTGCAGCTCGCTCCTGAAGAATCCGAGAAGGGGGCGGACAAGATTTATCGTGCGGAATTCCGCAAGCGGAAAAGATGCCACCGGAAGCATGGCCGAAAGGCCATCCACGCCACTCCCGCGCGCGAGTCGCAACAGCAAAGTCTCGGCCTGGTCATCACGCGTATGGGCGACAAAGAGTGTGCGGATTGCGTTCTCGCGAAGCCAGCGCCCGATCGCATCATAGCGCGCGAGACGCGCCTCAGCTTCGAGATTGGAATGAGGCATGCGCCGCGAAAGGGTCAAGATGTGAGCTTTCAACCCGATTTTGCGCGCCCACTGCGCGGACCGCTCCGCCGCGGCTGCCGAATTAGGCTGCAAGCGATGGTCTACGATCAGGGCGACCGGCTTTGAAGCTTCGGTCTTGCCGGCCCAGTCCGCAAGAAGATGCGCCAGCGCCAGCGAATCACTTCCACCCGAGAGCGCAAGAGCGAATGGGCCAGAAACGCCGCGCGCGCGGAGGTATTCCTGAACAAGAAGGAATCGATCGCTTAAGGACGGCGAGCTTGCGCTAGCGCCTGCACGCCTCCTTGTGCGCGCTCGCGGCTTCCTCGATGAGCGTCTTGGCGGCGTGCGGATATTTTTTCTTGAGCGCGACAAGAGCTGTGCAGCCTTCCGTCTTCTGTCCTGACGCAAGCAGCGCCTGCCCAAGCTTCAGCAAGCTCTCCGCCGCGACAGGGCTCGTCGGGTGCTTTTTGATCACTTCAGCAAAAGCGCGCGCCGCACCCGCGTAGTCCTTTTGCACATACGCGATCCGGCCGATCCAATAAACCGCCGTCGCTGCCAGGGGGTCAGCAGGATTTTGGTCGGCAAACGACCTGAACGCAGCGGTCGCTTCGTCATATTGCGCCTTCGCAAGCAGATTCATCCCGGCATCGTATTGCGCATGCGCTTCGGAACTGATGCCTGGCGGCGCCGAAGGTCCGCCCCGGGCTGGCAGCGTGCCGAGGACACCGGGCGGCTTTCCGAGCTGCTGGGGAGGAGCTCCGCCGGGTGCGGCCGCCGCGGGTGCAGATTGGGCCGGGCCGCCGCCGGGTTGGCAGGGCAATGCATTTTCGTCTCCTGGCGCCGCGGAGGCGCCGAGCTGCTGGGCGGACATCGCGCACAGCCGGTAATCGAAGTCCTTCTGCTGACGCTCGAGCCGCTCGTTCAGAATCTGAATTTGATGGGCGAGCTGCTCGTTCTGCCCTGTCAGCTGGCGAAGCGATTCCTCTAGATCGTGGACCCGCTGCGTGAGCGCCTGGATTTCGAGATCCTGATTGTCCTCGTGCTGCTGCCGCGCCGCCTTTTCCTCATCGCTTTCGCCGAAAAGCGCCGCGAGCTCAACGCCCTTTTGGACCGGCGCGCTGTGCGCACGCAGAGGCATCATGGCGACAATCGCCAGCGCCATGCCGAACACAATTGGCGATTTCTGCATCAAGCCCTCGCTGCAACCCGCACTCTATGGGCCAAGTATTGGCCGAAATGAGGCTCCTCGCGCGGATACAGAAAGGGCGCCCAAGGGCGCCCTTTCGCTTATCACATGAGGCGATCGCTACGAGGAAGCGCCCGCGGTGATGGTTGTTACACCGCGCCGATTCTGCGCCCAGCAGTCCTCGTTCTCCTCCGTGCAGATCGGCCGCTCCTTGCCGTAGGAAATGGTATCGACCCTCGCCGAAGAAACGCCAAGGCTCACGAGATATTCCTTGACGGCATTGGCGCGTCGTGCGCCGAGCGCGAGATTGTATTCGCGCGTTCCGCGATCGTCGCAATGACCTTCAACGGTGACGCGAACCGCCGGGTATTTGGAGAGCCAGCTCGCCTGGCGCTGTAGCGTGCTCCTGTCGTCTTCCCGGATGTCAAACTTGTCGAAATCGAAATGGACCGTGTCGCCGACGTTCACGCGAAAATCTTCGGCGCTGCCCGGAATGATGCTCGAGCTTGTACCGCCGCTCGACGTCGAGGGGCCTGGCGGCGCGACCGTTGCCTCCTTCTTGCTCTCACAGCCTGCCACGAGCAAAAAGGCGGCCGTAACCGCGGCCAATTTCAGGCCAAGCGAATATCGTGTCATTTGAATTCCCACTCCTCCGGCGCCGGGCTGACCGTCCAACGGACGCCTGACGCGATGACTGATGAACGCCAGGAACGCTCGTTCATGCACGCTTCGTGTAACGCCTTTATGGCTAAAAGGAGCCAAGAAAGCGCTGGCCTGGAACTCTAGAAACGGCCTCCTACTGGATCAAGGGCGACCAGGCAGGATCGGATGCGTCCTTTCGAACAAGGCGTTCATTGCGTCCTGTCACATCGACCGACCAGATTTGCGAGCCGCGACCGCCCTCTATCGTGTGCGTGAACATCAACACCCTTCCGTTGGGTGCCCAGGTCGGACCTTCATCGTAAGGCCCCGCCGTGATGACGCGCTCTCCCGAGCCGTCCGTGTGCATGACGCCGATGCGGAAGGTTCCCTGATATTGCTTTGTAAAGGCGATGAGGTCGCCGCGCGGACTCCAGACCGGGGTGCCGTTGCGACCGGGGCCGAAGCTGATGCGGTGCTGGCCTGATCCGTCTACACCCATGACATAGACCTGTTGCGTCCCGCTCCGGTCGGACTCGAAGGTGATCTGGCGGCCGTCAGGGGAGACGGAGGGAGCCGTGTCGATGCCAGGGTCTGTCGTCAGCCGGCCCACGGCGCGCGTGCGCAAATCCATGACGTAGACGTCGGAATTTCCTTCCTTTTCCATCGACATCACAACCCTGTTGCCGTCCGGCGAAAAGCGCGGGCTGAATGTCATGTTGGGAAAGTTTCCGAGCATCTCCTGCCGCCCGGTCTCGAGATCGAACAGATATACGCGCGGCTTGCCCATGATGTAGGACATGTATGCGATCATCTGCGCTGTCGGGTTGAAGCGCGGTGTCAGGACGAGATAGTCGCCGCGCGTGAGAAACATGGGGTTGAATCCGTCTTCATCCATGACCGCGAGGCGCTTCTTGCGATCAAGCGCAGGACCCGACTCCGCGATGAAGACGATCCTGGTGTCGAAATATCCTTTTTCGCCCGTAATCCGCTCATAGATCGCATCCGAAATCATATGCGCGATGCGCCGCCAGTTCGCCGGCTGGGTGAAATACTGCAGCCCGAGCATCTGGCTTTCGCCATAGACGTCCCACAAGCGGAAATCGACCCTCAAGCGTCCGTCGGGCTGCATTTCAGCCCGTCCAGTGACGAGGCCCTGGGCATTGATCACGCGCCAGTTTGCGAAATTGGGCGGAACGTTGATGTCCTTGATCTGGTCGAGAAACGATTTCGGATCCAGCGCACGGAAAAGACCAGAACTCTGCAGGTCCGCGCGCACCACCTGCGCGATGCTGCTACCTGATCCGGGCTGACCCGGCTGCGCTCCGACGAAGTCGGGAATGGCAATGGGAACGGGTTGCACCGTTCCCTGGGTGACGTCGACCCTGAGTGCGGCTTGCGCGGGGACTGCGACAACCAGCAATGCCAGAATGAAGGTGCCCAAACGGAAATTCATTCCAAATCTCCTATTGTCCCATCATCCGGCTGGGGTCGAAGTGGAAGGGATTGATTTCTCGCCATTGGCTGTAGCGCGCGACTGGAAGCTTGTAGGGTTGGCATTCGTAAATTGCGCGCCGGGCCGCATCGGCGGAGGCGCGGGTATAAGGATCGCTCGCCGCTTCGGATTGGGAGCTTGCAGTCAATTGTGGCGGCTGTGCGACGCTTCCTTCCGGCGTGAGGAAGAGATCGAAATCCACCACAAGTTCATTAGCGCGGGGTGCGCCGATCGGCGGGTTCCAGCACCTTGCAATCTGGCTGCTCAGGGCGTCTGACAAATCCACGGTCATGGCGCTCTGATCGCCGAAGCCGCGGATGTTGCGGGACGCGAGCTTTGCATTCTTGGGGGCGGCGGTCGGCGCCGTCAATTTGTTGAGAAGCGCGCTGAAGTCTTCTTCCGTCTTCTTTTTCGGCTGCTCGACCATCCGCTTCGGTTTTTCTATCGGGGTCGGAGCCGGACGCGGCTTCGGCAATACAGGCTCTGAAGGCGCCTGATCCGGAGGCGCCGCCTCCGCCTGTTGTTCAATGGGCGGCAGTTTCGGCGGCGTCACATCGAGCTTCTGGGGTTCGATCTGCTCGTCGTTGAGTTTCGGGCGGAAGGTAATCGTCGGCGAGATGTCGGTCTTCGGCGCTATGGTAACGAGATCCACGGGCACCACCGGAGCGGACTCGGCCAGGAGTTCGAGATGCGCGTGCTGGAGCGTGACGAGCGTTCCGGCAATGATCCCAGCATGCAAGAGCACGGAAACAATCAGACCCGCGCCGCGCGAGGAATTGTCTTCGACAGTCGCGCCGATCCTGAGACCGACGCCGCTACTGCCGGTCGGGTTTCGGCCTGGCGACATCCGTAACGAGCCCGATATGGGTGAAGCCGGCGGCGCTCAACAACCCCATTACCTCCATCACCCGCCCGTAATCGACCGAGCGGTCGCCGCGCACGAATATCCTCTGGTCATAGCCATTCGCTGCGATTGCCGTCAGCCTCGGCACCAAATCGTCCTCAGGCACGATCGTGTTCTGAAGGTAGATCGTGCCGTTATTCCGAATGGTGACAGACAGAGGCTCGCGATCCTGGCCCAAGGCTTGAGCGCGCGTCTTGGGAAGATCGACCGGTACGCCGACCGTCAGGAGCGGCGCCGTGACCATGAACACGATCAGAAGCACCAGCATCACGTCGACGAACGGCGTGACGTTGATCTCCGCCATGACGCGGCGACGGCCCCTGCGGCCATGACCGCGCGACTGTATGACCGCAGCCATCAATGGGCCTTTTCGTCGAGTTGCCGTGACAGGATCGCCGAGAATTCGTCGGCGAAGGCATCAAGCCGCGTGGAGTAGCGGCCGATCTCATTCACGAAACGATTGTAAAATATGACGGCTGGAATGGCCGCGAGGAGACCCATCGCAGTCGCGAACAGCGCTTCGGCGATGCCAGGCGCGACCACGGCAAGCGTCGTCTCATGACGAGCCGCGATCGCGGTGAAGGAATTCATGATGCCCCAGACCGTGCCAAAAAGCCCGACAAACGGTGCTGTCGCCCCGACGGTTGCGAGAAATCCGAGCTGGCCTTCGATACCGTCCGTCTCGCGCATGATGGTGACGTTCATCGCCTTGTCGATCCGGTCCTTGACGCCTGGGAGCTGCGCCTCGCGCGGGCTACCTCCGTCGAAGGCGCGGCGCCATTCGCGCAGAGCCGCGACGAAGACCGCTGCCATCGGATGGTCGGCGCGCTGCGCGAACTGCTGGTAAAGCTCATCGAGAGAAAGGCCTGACCAGAACGTCTTCTCGAACTTCGCCGCCCTGCGCCTCAACGTCCCGAGCATCAGCCATTTATTGAAAATGATCGTCCAGGACCAGAGCGAGGCGATCAACAGGACGATCAGCACAATCTTCACGAGAAGGTCGGCGTGCTCGAACAGCGTGATGATTGAGAGACCTTCGGCAGGAGCTTCGGTCGACCCACTCGTCTGCGTGACATCCACAGTCGACGTGGGCGCGGCGGCCGGGGCCGGAAGCGGTGCGCTCTGGGCCGGCGCGGTGGTCGGCGCAGCCGCGGGTGAGCGTTGTGCCAGCGCGCCGCCCGCCGGTATCGCCAACGCGAGGAAAAGCAGCACCGGCGCGACGACGGCGTGACGACCGATTCTCATAAGTGAAACCTCTTCCATCGCGCGAGGCGCAGGGCGCGCCCGCGGGCCCCAAAAGAACGCCGGAGTCTGCCGGGTGTTCGCAAAAAACACACTAAACCTTGGCCGAATTTTGGCGCGGCGTTCTAAGTCCCTGTTCCGGAAAGCAAAGGAGAGAGTCGGGCGCGTACCTCCTCAGGGATTCGCCGTGGCTTTCCGGTGAGCGTGATCACGCACGCTTCGACCTCACCCTGAACCAGCAAGACGCCGTCCCTGAAGATCGCCTGCTCAGCGGTCATGCGGGCTCCGGAAAGTGCGACGCATTGGGTGTGAACCTCGATCAGATCGTCGATACGCGCAGGACGCTGGTAGTCGAGGCGAATGCGCCGCAATGTCCACGCGGTTGGTTCCGGATCATCGAGCTGCGCGAGTTTGGAAATCCCTGCCGCTCGAAAGAACTCCGAACGGCCGCGCTCCATGTAGCGAAGGTAGTTCGCGTGATAAACGAGACCGGAGAGATCCGTGTCTTCGTAATAGACCCGGATGGGAAGAATATGCGTGCTTCCCTGAAGCCACCCGAAAGCGTCAG
>Ga0209060_10004282_pt1 | contig 11252 bp, 11 predicted proteins | sample Coa_R1_8_FD_187155 | JGI IMG/M metagenome (GOLD analysis project Ga0209060, IMG submission 187155) | Surface soil microbial communities from Centralia Pennsylvania, which are recovering from an underground coalmine fire - Coalmine... | ecosystem: Environmental > Terrestrial > Soil >...
GGTTGATGCCATAGCTGCTTAGTTGCATATTGCCAAGCCCAATTCCTCTTAATGGGAGTTTCACATAAGGATCAACCTGAAAAGAAATATTGTTGGTTACGAATGTTTCAAAACCTAATGACAGATTAAACATAGACAACCAATAATTTTCATCTTTATCGTAAGATTGCTTTATCCATCTCTGATAGCCGACATAATCGCGGCAGTAATAAGAATTATTTTGATTTAGCAGGAAGTAAGAAGAAAAACCTCCGTTCACAAAGAAAGTAGTATTTCCATCAGAGCTGAAATCATATCTAAGGTTAAGCGGCACTTCAATAATTTTAACCGAACCTCTCACAAAATCGATATGCTCATTTACAAGTGCGGCATTGACAGGCTGCTGCTGAGGATGAAAATCATCTCCATCTGCCTGATAATATTTATTTGAATAAAGTACTCCAGTATTTACTGAAAGGCGATGCATCAATTGATAGCCAAGTGTGATGCCAACGCTTGTTCCTATATGATAATTCTCATACACATATTTCACTTTTGAAAAATCAGGCGCAAAAGTCAGGCCTATCTGCAATGACTTATTAATGTTAAGCGATTTGCTTTTTTTGTTGAGATCAATCAGGTCATGTTTTTTTGTAGCTTCAGCAAGCAAAGCAGAATCACTGATTAAAATGTTGGAATGCTTTGCTGCAAGTTCAATATTTTGTTTGGGCGCGTATTTGAAATCTTCTTCATTAATTGTATTTGTGTTTTCAGATTTATCTAAAATTTTATTAGCAATTGCCTGATCTCGATCTTTTGATTTAGATCCGTAAACTTTATTTAATCGTAATGAACTGATATTACTTTTTGTTGTTTCCTGATCTGTGATATTTCCGGGATCATCAGCTCGTCTTTTATTGAAGTAATTTTTCTGATTTTTTTGATGAGGCTCTTTATTGTTATTTACAGTAGTTAATTTATTATTAACCGCATCAGTTTTATTTATAGATGAGTTATCTGTTTTTATAGCTGCATCATTTTTCTTTTCTGAATTATTTGCTGCAACTGAATTGTTCGTGCTCAAATCAGTTTTTTCTTTGTCTGCATTTCCTTCGCCTGAATGAACAGTTTCATTCTTTGCTTCGTTTTTGGTTGAAGCGTTGTTATCGGCACTTCTGTTTTTATCTCCTTTTGCGATATCTTTTGTTAATGCTTCTTTTTGTGAGCTTGTTTCAGCCTGCTGATTTTTGTCCGTGTTATTAAGTGTATAGTTTATCTTATTTTCTGTGTTGTTTTTTTTGCCTGATTTCAAAAGAAAATAACCTGAGCCTACAAGTAATATTATTATCGAAGTGTAGGCAAATGGAAATACAAAACTGCGCGGTGGCGGCACAGCGGGGTTAGGTGTTGGTGCAGTTCCTAGCTCGTGATCGAGGCGCTGTTCCAATGCATCCCATGATGAAGCATTTTTTTCTACTTCATACGCATCGGCAGCTTCCCGGCTCAGGCGATCCAACTCTTTATCAGAGAGGTTGAACATAAATTTTCTGGTCAGTTTTTTTTAATAGGATCTTTCTCAGGTTTTCCCGGGCTTTTGATAAATTGGATTTTGACGCTCCTACAGAAATCCCCAACTGTGATGCAATCTCATCGTGCGACATCCCTTCAATAACAAACAAATTGAAAACTGTTCTGTAGGCAGGCGATAAATGTCTGATTGCTTCTATGATTTCTTTATACGAAAGTACATCCAAACCGTTTTCTGCATAACCTGCAATATTTTCTGTTTCTTTTGTTAATACTTTATTATTTATCCTGGATGCATTTTTTCTGTAATGGTCAATGCAGGTATTGATTAATATTCTTTTGAACCAACCTTTCAATGCTACTTCCACATTTGCATGCCTTGCTTCATCAAACTGGTCAATGTTCTTAAATAATTTGATAAACCCTTCATTCATTATTTCTTCTGCTTCTTCGGAATGATTCTGATAACGATAACAAATTTTCATAGCATAATCCTTAAGCAGTTGATACAACTCTTTCTGGCTGCTTCTGTCATTTTTTCTGCAACCCGCTATAATTGCGCTTATTTGATTACTTCCTGCGATCAAAGTTGTTAAGGTTGTGATGTATTGAAGCGCAAACTACCTCACACATGATGCTGATTACGTAAACGAATTGTTAAAGGTTGCTTTTTAAACAAGATTTTAAGAAACGATGACAATTAAAGCATCGGCTCATGGCAGGTTTGCGGCAATCAGTGAAATGTTCGCATTCACGTATAACTGCACCTGAATAGAATTGTTTCGCGCAAGCAGCCCGATAATTTTCACATCATTCACTTTGCCTGATGAGTAAATATTATTGGCAACTTGCGCATTTAGTTTTGCATCGAGCAATGGCATATTACTTTTTACCAATGCGCCAATATCCAGATATGATTTGCCGGAAAGATTTTTTTTGATTTTATTTTTGAAAAGATTTTTTGCAATCTTCAAAGCGAGATCTTCATCTTCCAATGAATATGAAATATCAGGAATGGTTAGCGTTTGATTAATAACATCCAAAACAGGAGTTCCGCGAAGGTATATACGGCCTTTATTGCTGCCCGCAAAATCTACTCTCACCTCAATCTGATGATTGCCGATTCCTTTGATAGATGCTTCTTTCACCACAATTGTTCTTCCTTTCACTTCAAATGCTTTATTATGCAAAGTATCATTCAACAATTTTGAAAGAAATGCATAATCATAATTTGCATTCAGAAAAAGAGAAGCAGCATTTTTATTTTCATTGTTATTAAGAAATGGAAAACCTGTAGGGATAATCGTGCTCGCACTATCAGATGAAAGTTGCGGCTTGCAGGTTGCTCCAATTGAAATAGCAAATGTGTCTTTAAAATAGTTCAATTGTCCTAACCTTACTGATGTCGGGTTCAATGATATGTATCCATACTTGCTCAAAGCAACGGTTTTGTATTGCATGTAGGTCTGCAATAAAGTTTTTGAAAAATCCATTCCGTTAATGGTTGCATCTAATGCAGCGCAAAATGCATTCACTGATGAGCGCACACTGTCAACCACCAACCCTGTAACATCGCTTGAGAACATTGAAACGATGCATTTGTCATGCGCCAGAAGGTTATCAAGTTTTGTGGCAGTTTTTAATTTATAACTTGGGAGAAAGTAAAGCTGCGAACTAACGTTGATGACTATCTTACGAAGTGGTTCATTGCCATATCCGCAACTGCCGGATATCCATGGTGAAACCGGCTTGTCCATCGCACAAAGGCATTTGCTTCCTGATAACTGATAGTTACCAGTGAACTGGACTCCAATCTTATTATTGACACAAGTGAGGCTGAGGCCTGATCTTACAAAATGATATTTATATCTGAAATCACAGGAAGGCTGAGAGTAATTGGGCCAACTGTCAGAGTTAAATTCCTTTGGCACCAATGAATCTGCCTTTGCGAGGATAGGGGGGGCATATAATTTTAGAAGCACATTGATTTCGCTTCCCGGGATTTCCGGCAACGAATCAGGAATATGAACGGCTGTAGATTGTGTTGCATGAGAAGCTATTTTTTTAGAAGAAGAACATGATACAAAAAACAAAGCCTGCAAAAAAAGAAAGAATATAAAGAGGTATTTCATCATGTAGGTCTTAACGGGAAAGTTAGAAGCGAATTTAGCGAACTGCATTACATCAGCTAAACAATGCGGTTGTTTTTTTAATGTTTTTAACGTCTTAGATATTAAAATAAAAAAGCAAGACCTGGAAAAGCCCTGCTTTGATGTTGGTATCAATATGAAAACTATGAAGAAGTATAAGCTGGCTAAAGCCTGCCTTTGGCTAATTACTTATTTGTTATTCCTAATTGAGCTTAAAATAAAATGCTTTCAAAATTACTCCCCCCTACGAAGCCATAGAAGGACTTTAATCATTCTCTTAATCCTATACTAACGATATGCCATCTTTAATGCTTTTGATAATCAATGTAATGCAGCATGTTTGACCTTTGTGGTTTGCCAGAACTTGGAATTTATCAGCAAAACCTGGGAAGGTTTTGAAAGCTATTCTTTGGCGTTTACCGCTCTTCCTTAAAAATCAGCCAAATAAATGGCAATAACCAAGGATGAGTGACAAGAAGTGCAACTAATTGGTGGGTGTTGTCTCAAAGCAATTGATAAGGCTGGAGGCTATCGGAGTTGAACCGACATGGGCAGAATGGGAAGTCCGCCATGTTACCAACAACAGCCCCCACATAGAATGGAGGCGCAAAGATAATAAATTTTAAAAAGCTGTATGAGGTGCAATAAGTGCAACTAATTTGTAGAAATCAATATTGCGATTCATTGGCTATTTCTAATAGCTCTTCTCCAGATTTGGTTCTCAAATCTGTAATGTCCCCAAAAACTTTCCTACTTACTACGACAGCCAAAAAAACCTGCGCCAATAAAGCAAAAGATTTGGCAACAAAAGAACCGATTTCGATGGAAGAGGAAAATGCCGGATGCGATAGAATGGAAAATATAAAAAACGGCATTGCCAGCAATGGAACAAAGAAAAAACCTAATTCCTTTTGGAAGTATTTTTTATATTTTTTCCTATCGGCTCTGTCTGTAATTTTTTTGTTTATAGATACGGTAGACCATGCCAGAGTTATTATGTATGCGATCATAGGTATTAGCTCTATGATAATGGTTGCTGTTTTATTCATAATTAGAATTGGGTTTTTAAAGAAATATCATTACGGCTAAAATGAAAGAAAATATAGAAACAACTAATAAACCCTCGCAAAATATACTTGTAGAGAGCATCTATGTTTTAGAAAAAGACTACAATTCGGATAATCAGCTCGTATCAATCAAAATTCGGGTTCAGACTGGGCAATTGCCGATAACTGGGAAGCAATTTGTAGAATGGCGTTCTCTTCAATATCCGAAACTGGACGAAATATCTTAAACTCTTCTACTCTGGTTTTAAAAGAATCTTTTAAAAAATAATGTGTGGATTTAACTACACGGGCTGCTTCTTCGTCCGATATTTTTTCATCTTCAAAATTTATGTCAAACACTTCTTGTGTATGGAACTCGTATATCTGCATTCCATGTGATGTGATTATATAATACCATTGAACTACTAACTTGTTATTTTGATTCTCCATCTTACTTGCTATCCTTTTATAAATTCGCACGTCCTTTATATATTCTAATTTAGTGCTATCAAATTTATAAGTAGGTAAAAAATTGTATGGAGTGTGAGAGCTTCCGTAGCTTCCATCTATTTTGGTGAAGTGCATAATTCTTGGTTTAAGTTTTTGTACTATATCCTTTATTAATGCCCTTTTGAAAAGGCTAAGCAAAGTTCCTTCAAAACAACTTTTAACTTGTGCTGAATAGTTAACATGATATGCACAAAAACTATTTCTTCTTTTTGATAGGAGTATTAAGAGCAAGTTTTACAGCCTCTTCAAAAGACATATCCAAGCGCAAAGGCTCGTCATTTGGTAGGTTCAGTTTTTTAGGCAATTTGGGAGCTTTTGCCTTTTTTGCTTTTGCCATTAAGGCAAGTTACTGATTTATTTTCTTTCCTATAAGCTCGTTATAAGTAAGCCTATGCTCAATATTCTGCAATGATATTGTGAATCGCTCTGCATCTGTTATCTTCCGGCTATTGTAACGGTAACTATACTCATCTGCGTAACGCTGAAGATGCTTGTAGCTGATATGATGGTAAATGCCATAAACGCCGCGCTTCATTACGCTCCAAAAATTCTCAACGGTGTTGACGTGGACATTGCCTTTAACCCATTCCCTTTTATAGTGCGTTACATGCTTTATATTATATGGCTGCTCATCATTTTTATATAGCCTGCTCTCATCGGTGTGAAGCTCCGATACTGGCTTTACGTTTTCATTGATGGCCTGCCATACATTTTCAGCGTTGTTATCGAACATAGCTTTTACGCGCACTTCGCCGCCCCTTTCCGCCATTGCAATGACAGCACCTTTATTCTTTACTTTGTTCTTCATGTTGTAATCTATTTCCTCCGGTGGCAACCCTTTGTAATCGCTCCTATATTTGCGCGAAAGATATGTCTCATCAGCCTCAACAATGCCTGACAGCAATGTGTTAGCCCTGTTCTTCATCATTAGCCTAATCCTATGCAACATGAACCATGCGCTTTGTTGGCTCGTGCCTATCTGCCTGCCTAACTGATATGAGCTAATGCCTTTTTTGCTGCTTGTCAATATATAAATAGCCATCAGCCACTTAGAGACAGGCAAGTTAGATGCTCCCATTATAGTGCCTGTAACAACGCTGAACTTTTGGTAGCATTCACGCGAGGCGCATTTGAAACGCTTCCCGTTCTCTATCACATAGCATTTATCGTGCTGGCAATAAGGGCAAATTATAACTCCGTTCCATCTTTCTTTTGCAAGGTAATCCCTGCAAGCCTTTTCATCTGGCATAGTGCTTATCAATTCTCTAAGGTTCTTGAACATATTCTTTAATTTTACTTTGTTTCAAAACAACTTTAATTAACCAAGACTATTATTTATGACATTGGAAGAACTTAAATCTTTAAAAATCGGTTATGTTGTTGTTCTTAATTCTGGCAGTCCTAAAATGACGGTAACGGAAATAGAAAACAATTATGTAAAAACTAAGTATTGGAATGAAGAAAAGAAGCTGTTCAACAACCATACTGCCGATTACGCAGAATTAAGAAAAACCGAGTAGGCTTAACAGTTCTTTAGTCAATGCAGTCAATGTTATTGCATCACCTGAATACTTAGAAGCTATTTCTAAGCATAATGACCTTGCTTTTATTTCCTCGTCCGATAATTTATCCATTCATACCAATCCATCAAATAGGTTTTTAATAATCAATTTGTTTCAAATAAACTCCCTCATCCTTGATTATTGCCAAATAAATACGATTTATGCCATCCAATGTACTTTGTATTGCATAGTACATGCTTTTGGATATATCTTTGTTATGTCAATTTGATGAAAGACAAACAAAAAACAAAATCATTCACAATAAAAAACTAAGAAAATGAAAAAGAGAATTTTGATCTTCGCTTTGATGCTGACAGGTATCAGCTACAGCTTTGCCAACCCAACTGATGGCATTACAAAAAAAGCAGTTGCTTCTTTAAGTAAAGATTTTTCAAACGCTCACAATGTTAAATGGGAAGCTAAAGGCAAATATTTGCTTGCTACGTTCACCTTGAATAATGATGTGATGTTTGCTTACTACTCTAATGATGGCGAATTCATGGCAATCGGCAGAAATATTCTTTCAGACAAGCTGCCAATCTATCAAATGATTGAACTCAAAAAAAATTATGAAGGCTATTGGATAAGCAACCTCTTCGAAGTGAACATGCACAACGATACTTACTATTATGTTACTGTTGAAAATGCAGAACAAACACTTGTTTTGAAATCTTCAGAAAATGGTGGCTGGGAAGTTTACTCAAAAACTTCAAAAGAATAACCTTAAGCTTTAGTGATGTTGTGAAGCAAGCCTGGCAGGGCTTGCTTTTTTATTATAGATGGTTGTTTAGAGATTTCACTGTTAACCCAAATGCTTCTATTGCATTCCTCTTTCATTGGCTTCAATTAAAATAAAAAGCCTCCAGCGGAGGCTTTGGAAATATGGAAAGCATTCACCGATTATTGGACCATCACTTTTGTAACCACCAATTGATTGCTTGTTTCATCTCTCATGCGCAGGAAATACATACCTCTTCTGAGATTGCTCACATCAATCGTCATTTGATTATTGCCAGCAAGTGTGACTTCTTTTCGCTGCACAGAAAAACCGTTGCTGTTTACTAATTCCAGGCTATATTTCCCTGTTAGCATTTCATCAAACTCAACAGTTGCAGTATTTCGTGCAGGATTAGGATACACGTTGCAGCCGGCAATTCCTTGTGCATCTAAGTTCACCCATCTTACAGGAGAATAAGTCACATTGCCTGTTGCATCAGTACTTCTGATTCGGAAATACAACCTGTTTTTGTCTGTTTGGGACACATTGTATTTATATTGATAATCAGTTGTGTCGTTTGTTACATTTTGTGCCGACGAAGTTTGGCCGCATGAAGAAAATTGATTGCCGTCTTTGCTGTAATCAATCTGATAACTGCAATTTCTTGGCAAATTCGAAGACTGCCATTGCAGGTTCACGCAACCACTGCCTTTAGTTGCCTTTAAATGTATGCAATGATTTCTGGTGTTCGTAGGATCCTGGCAATAAAAATAAGTTAGCCTGAAACTGCCCCAATAATTTGTGATGATTTGTGCATTATAATTCAGTCCGCCCTGAAGTGCTGCCAGCCCGCCATTCAGCGTATACACATAATTCACTGTGCCTTTTCCCTGGTAGCCTGTTGTGTCTTTTGCATAGCTAGAATCTTTTACGTTTTTAAATAAGCTGTCCGGTCCATAGCTTATGCTCGCTGCTGCATCAAGTGTATTTGGCCCGTAAGTATCCGTAAACACTTCATTGATCTGGTTGCCTGGTCCTGCAATTCCATTTGCCACGGTCAGCAGAAACTGAAATGAAGTAGATGTTGAACCTGAATTTTGGATAACTGTATTAGTAACTCCCGATATCGTGTCCTGAAACAGCACACAGGTTAAAGTGCCAATGGAAGGATCGAACTTGGGGAAACTAATAGTAGAAGACCCTGCATTTGTTACGCTCAATTTCTGTAAATATGATACAGAGCTTGCAACAGCTCCACCGGAACACGAGCATTGGGCTTGAATATTTTGCTGGAAAGAAAATGATAAAAATGCGCAAAGAGCAGCACATACTGAGTAGAGCTTTTTCATGGGTTGGATTTTTTGAGATTAAATAATATTCTAAATTAATATGTAAAAACTGCAATAACAAGGCAGTTCTACTAAAACTATTTGGATAGTAAAAACTGAATCTTCATTGGAAACTTACTGGTAAAAGTTCGTTGCCGATTAATTCTAAAAGGTATTTAAGAACACATCTTTGAAATTTTTTTATAAAAAACATTTTCAGATATGCATGAGTGTGAAATCTTTTTTTGGGAAAGAGTTTAAAAGAAGTTTAGAAAGAAAGAGTTTTTTAAAAGCCTTATGAAAGTGAAAAATATTATAATATCTAAAATAAAGTTATTGAATCTGCAAAACGAAAAAGCCTCTGCATAACAGAAGCTTTTTTTGAAAACCTAAGTTGCCCGATGAGGGCTCGAACCCCAACATTCAGAGCCAGAATCTGACGTACTACCATTATACTATCGGGCAATGGGAGTGCAAATATAGTTTTTCCTTTTTTTGGTGCAATAATAAAATCATTATTAACCCGTTAATGATGCGAAGTCCAATTCTTATTCCTAAACCCTGTTAAATCATTTGTCTTGTACTCCTTGATTCAACACGCAAAGTATGTGATTAACAATCGCCGTGAAAAACCAACTGCAGTTTTGTTTTCCTATCTCTGCAATGCGTTTAAGATATTATTTTACATTCCCCAACATATACAGCTAAGCAAAGTGCTAAAACCATTTAGCTCACTGGGACTTATTGCTAACAGAACTTATTATGTGTATCTTTCCAGGTATCTTTCTTATGCATTGTCTACAGAAATGAGGCTCGATATCCTGATCAATCATTACAAATATTTCAAAAAGAATTTCCCATATCATATTTTAAGATCCATCTTCAAAGATGGGCTTGTATGTTGGTCTGAAACCAGAGGATCAGATAATTTTGAAATAAGATTGGTGGATGCATATCCTTATGAGACTGAAGGCTCACTTTCTTTTGTGTTTAATGTTAATGGTACTCCCCTTTATACAGTATCGTTTACATTTTCTCCAGGCAATCATTTCGGCCTGGTTGAGGATCAGGTTTTGTATGTTACCAGAATTCAGGGTGCTAAAGAAAGCCTTGATATTATCTCGGGTGCAACAAAAACTTTTAGCGATAACACGCCACCTGTATTATTAATTTCAGCAATTGAAGGAATGGCGCTTTCATTAGGTATCAGAACGATCGTTGGGATCAGTCTTCACAATCAAATTGGCTATGCACTTGTTGGGCAAAGCGGCTTTCAAAAAAATTATGACGAGTTTTGGAAAACTTACGAATCAGTAAAAATCTCAAACAGTGATTATCTGTTATCCTTGCCGATTGCATACAAAGGATTATCATTAATCAAATCGAAACACAGAAGCAGGGTTCTTGCAAAAAGAAAAGTTCGCGAAGGCATTTCAAGAAAAGTATATAGCTTCTTTATGAATAATGTACTGACTGGGAAAAGAGTACGTTTTTCACCTTTGCGTGTCGTTAGAGAATCAAAAGCAACAGCCTAAAAATCGTAATAGTTATACAGTTATTGAACATTAAAGCGAAACCCTGTAAATTTTTTACAGGGTTTCGCTTTGTTTCAGACTTTGAAAAAAATTTTTGCTAATAATTATTTTTACTGTTGCCTGACCTGGATTCGAACCAAGACAAACTGAACCAAAATCAGTTGTACTACCATTATACTATCAGGCAATCCTTATTTGGGAGTGCAAAAGTAACGTTCTGATGATGATGTTCCAAAAGAAATTTGTCAGTCCTCAGTCTTCAGTTAACGGTCATCGGAGAGCAATTTCTGCTGCCGACTGCCGACTGATAACTGCCGAATTGCCGCTATCTTCTTCTTCTTTCAATCCCTTAATGAATTCAAGTGCATCAGGAACTACATCGCACATGATAGTTATCAGAGAACCATGTGGTGCATTTTTATATGCATACATGATGGCATCTTTTTCTTTGGTGATAATCGTGAGTGGAATTTCTTTTTTCTTCGTTTCATCAATTCCCTGAACTAATAAATTGATGATTTCTTCAGCAGTTCTTCCGCGCAAATTTTTATCCTGACGAATGATAATCTCATCAAAATGCCTCGCAGAAATTCTTCCAAGTTCTCTGATGTCATCATCTCTTCGGTCACCAGTTCCACTGATGATGCCGATTTTTGGGCTTCCATCCATCTTGCTAACGAAATCACAAAGCAATTCCAAACCTGCAGGATTATGTGCAAAATCAACCAGAAATTGAAAATGTTTAAATTGGAAAAGATTTAATCTTCCCGGAGTTTGAACAGGAGATGGAATGAATGTTTGCAATGCTAATCGAATATCTTCTACTTTGATATTTCTGAAAAGATATGTGGAAAGAACAGCCGGCAAAGTGTTCATGATATTATGAATTGCTTTGCC
>Ga0209060_10004289_pt1 | contig 11243 bp, 12 predicted proteins | sample Coa_R1_8_FD_187155 | JGI IMG/M metagenome (GOLD analysis project Ga0209060, IMG submission 187155) | Surface soil microbial communities from Centralia Pennsylvania, which are recovering from an underground coalmine fire - Coalmine... | ecosystem: Environmental > Terrestrial > Soil >...
AACGCCTTCTGGCCGCGATCAAGGAGATTGGCGTTGCCGTAGATTCGCTGTTCGTGAATCGGGTCTTACTGGAGCTGTCTAATAAAAAGACCGGCTGCAAAACCTGCCGTCGCGCGCAAAACTGGCAGTTGGCAACGTTGCAGTCATTGCAAAAGAAATACGGCGATCATCGTTTGTATCTGGTGCGGGAATTTCCCGCGGAAATTGCGGGCGCGGCAAAGCTGAAAAAATTTACCGGCGAGTTATGGCAAATTCAAACCGAAAAATAGCGGCCAGCGGCGCGCTTTATCTGTATGGGATTTCTGAAGCGCCTGCCTCTGCCGCCAAGAAACCCGGCAAACTCGGCAGCGTCGGTATTGACGGCTTGCATCCCGTTCAGCCTCTGGCCTGCGGCGACTTTCTTTGTTGGGTGTGCCAAGTGGACCAGGCCAGCTTTGCCGATGCCGTTGAGCGCAACATGGAAAATCTTGAGTGGCTGGCGCTGCATGGCGTGCGCCATCAGCAGGTCGTCGGGGAAGTGGCCGAGCAGATGACGATTGTTCCGGCCCGCTTTGGTACCGTGTTTTCGGGTGAACCAGCGCTTCTTAAGGACGTGCTCGGAAGAAAAGCCGCGCTCAAGAAAGTCTTTGCCCGCGTTGCTGGTGGCGATGAATGGGGTGTAAAAGTTTTTGCGGAGCGGCAGGCTGCTCCCGTCGCGGTGACGGAAGCGCGCTCAGGTAAAGAATATTTGCAGCAGAAAGCGGCACGACTCAAGAAGCGTCCTGAGCGCAATGACCAGGAATTGCAGGAACTGGCAGCGGCGCTGGGCAAGATTGCCACGCATTCCGCGCCCAGCGGCAAGGTAAGCGGCGCGCAGCCCAATCTGCTCTGGCAGGCGACGTTTCTTGTTCCGCGCTCCAAACGCAAGCAGTGGGACCAGGCGCTGAAAAATTTTGTGGAGAGGTGGGATGGGCAGCGGCGCATCGAAGTAAATGGGCCATGGCCGCCGTACTCTTTTGTCTCTGATGCCGAATGATTTTGAAACCTTAGAAACGCTGGGCGGAGAAGATGAAGTTTCTCTTCTTGAAATCCTTGACCACGTGCTGAACTCCGGCGTCGTGATCCATGGATCGCTGGTGATCTCCCTTGCCGGTGTGGACCTGGTCTATCTGGGCCTCAATGTTGTGCTGACCTCCGTTGAAACAGCGCTGAACAATCTGCAGATTGAGGAGAAGCGGAGGCAGAAGTGAGCCGCGTGCTGGTTTACTGCGGCTTTCGCCAGTCGCCGCAACTGGCTTTACCCGCGCTGGGCGTCAATGCTTCGCCTATACAGTTGGCGGCGTTGGATGACTTGGGCCTGCTCTGGTCGGAAGTCGTCTGGCCATTTGATCCGGAGCGAATGCAGAAAAGCGCGGTTGAGTTTCATGAGGTCGTCCATAAGGTGTTTAAGCAGACCGCCGTAATTCCGTTCCGGCTCCTGTCCGTCTTCGATGACCAGCGGGCGTTCACGGCCTTTGCCGCAGAGAATCGCCAGCGCTTTCTGGAAGACTTGAATCGGCTGAAAGACTTTGTGCAGATGGAGTGCGTAATCTATCCCGCGCCTTCGCAGACTCAGGTCGACCGCAGTTCCGGCAAAGCGTATTTGGAGCAGAAAGCCGTTGCCTTGCGATCGTCAGAGGGGTTAGCGCAGGCCATGCAGGATGCGCTGGCTCACCTGAGCAGGGAAGTGCGTGTCCGCGAAGGGAAAAATGGGACGCGCATCTTTGTGCTGGTTGAAAGGGGCCGTGAGAATGATTTCCGTCAGGCGGCAACGGCCGTACCGATCCCGAGTCACCTGTCGCGGCGCATGAGCGGCCCATGGCCGGCGGCTGAGTTCCTGAGCGAGCAGGTCAAAATGCCTCAATTTGACGGGCCTGCCGGAGCCAAATGACAGACATTCGCAAAATCACGCCAGAAGAAATTGCCGCCGCGGTGTCTGAGATGAACCGCGAACTCAAAGCCGTGGGTGAAGGCGCAATTGACCGGATTGACTGCTCGCCGGAAAACATAGAACAAGGGCTTGCGCGGCTTGTGCTCAGCTTAATTGAGCTGTTGCGGCGTCTGCTGGAGCGGCAGGCCATCCGCCGCATGGAAGGTGGATCGTTAAACGATACAAAAGTCGAGGAGATGGGTCAGGCCCTGATGCGTCTTGAAGCCAAGGTCAATGAGATTGCCGCTGCCTTTGGACTCAAGCCGGAAGACCTGAACCTTGAGCTGGGCCCTCTGGGAAACCTTCTGGATAAATAAGGGCGCCGCGCACTTATATACATAGTCAACCAGACGCCTAAAATGCGGGTTTAAGGCCCTTAGACAACCAATTTTGCGATTGTGAGCATCTCAAAATAACGCGCTGGCTCCTCCCCCTTCCGGATTGTTCGTAAGTCAGCGAAAAAATCTATCAAAGGTTGACAGTTTGTAGTGAGGCTGGTTAGGATGCGGTGACACGAGTCGCGTGGATTCTCCCAGTCCCCGGCGATCTCTTCTGTTTTTTCCTGAGATATTATGCAAAGAGTTCCTACGGTTTCCGGAACAGCAAACCTGCTGGACATCCTTGATCGAGTACTCGACAAGGGACTTGTGATTGCGGGTGACATTCGCGTTTCGCTCGCCAACGTGGAGTTGCTCACGATCCGTATCCGGCTACTTGTTTGTTCTGTTGATAAAGCTGAGGCCATAGGTCTCAATTGGTGGAAGTACGATCCAAATCTCACGGCTCCTGTGCCTGAGAACGTTGTGCGGAGGACCCAGTTACCCGGTGCGCCACCGGCGTCCCAGACGCCGAACCGGAAGAGGCCCGCTGTCCGCGCAAAAAGAGTGAAGTGAGCCGATCGATCTTAATGAAGGAGGCCCTCGAATGGCCGTTGAAAGAGTTTCCGGCGGATCAAGTTTAATCGATGTTCTGGATCGAGTGCTCGACAAAGGTATCGTCATTGATGCCTGGGTCCGCATTTCACTGGTCGGCATTGACTTGATTACGGTTGAAGCCCGCGTCGTCGTTGCGTCCATTGATACTTACCTCAAGTACGCTGACGCTGTGGGTCTCACGGGTCTGGTTTCCCGTCCCACGTTGACTGAAGGCGGCGCTGAAGGCGAAGAAGGAGAACTGGGTGAAGTCAGGCCTCGTACACCCCGCCGGCGGCGGTAAGGCCTGGACTCGGGGACACGCATGGCTACGGCCGAAATCCGGATGCAACCGGCGCGCATGAATGGACGGCGTACAGCCCAGCCTCGCCGTCCTGCCGTTCTTCGTCTGTTGCAGGCGGAACGCTCAGAAGAAATCTTCCCGCTCTTGCTGGAGGAGATCATCGCCCTCGGCAATCCGCGCGCGCTTGTTGTTGACGTGAATCTGGACAGTGGTGAAATCACGCCGGCTGCGGCGCTGAAATGGCCCCGCGCGCAGATGGAAAAATTTACCAGCGCGCTCTGGATGCAGGACCATCCTCTTACCAGCGTTCTGCACTCCGTGCGGCCTGAAGTGCTGGAAAAAAGCAACCTGCACAACCGCCCCATCTACGTCCATCCCATTCTTTATTCCAACCGCAATCTTTGCTGGGAAGCGGACCGCATTCGCACCTCAAGCTGTCTGGCGGTGCAGAACTCGCGCCGGGAAAAACGTGTCCGCCTGGAAGACCAGGTTTGTTCCACCTGCGAAATGCGCGCCTATGCCGCGGTGGTGGTGGTGGAGCTGCCCAAGAACCACTCTGCCCAGGTCATTGCCGAGCTAGGCGAGCTGATTGATCTGGCTAATCGCTATCTTTCGCGCCTGTTCAAGGTTGAGCACTATTACAACCGCATGCGTGATATGGAAATCACCATTGCGCAAATGGGCACTGTAATGCAGAGCATGGCTGACCCGGTCATTCTCACTGACACGCAGCATCGCGTGATCATGCAGAACAAGGCCGCCGAGCGCTTTTTCCGCGTGCCGGAAGAGATGACTGAAGGTTTGGTGCGCGCGGTTGAGTTCAACAATCTGCTTTTTTCCGCGGCGCTCTCTTCCATGCTGGTTTCAGGCAGCGATTCCCATCGTGACCTCACGCTGGTGGACGCCATTGAAGGCGAAGAAATGCTGTTTGAGGCGGTTTCCGCGCCCACTTTCGGCCCGGACGGCATTCAGCTTGGCACGGTCACCGTGATGCGTGACGTGACCGATCTCCGTCGCGCCGACCAGGAACTGCGCCTGAATTATGAAAGGCTCAGTGAAGCCGAAGAAGTTGTCCGGCAGGACCGTGACCGCCTGAACCTGATCATTGAAAACGTCGGCGACCCGATTGTGGTCTGCGACGGCAAAGCCAAGATCGTGCTGGTGGATCCTCTGGCCCAGGAGTTGTTCGGCACGGAGATGGACGTGGTGCGCGACACCGTCCAGTTCCAGAACCAGACCAAGCTCACGGCTTTTATTGACGCGTTTACCTCTTCTTTCGCCGACCGCGAAACAGCGCCGTTGCGTTTGTACAATCCCACGCTGCGGCAGGATATCGACTACGACGCCCGCTCCGGCAAAATCTATGGTGAGCGTGGCCAGGTTGCATATACCGTCACAGTCCTGCGCGATCTCACGGCCTTGCGCAAAGTGGAACAGCTCAAGGTAGAGCGGCGCATGCTGGAGATTGAAAAGTTTGCCGCCACGGGCCGGCTGGCCGCCACCATTGCCCATGAGGTCAATAACCCCATGGAGGCCATCAAGAACGCGATCTACCTTTTGGCCAGCGCCATTCCAGATAATGCCGCGCCCGTTTACAACATTTTAAAGTCGGAAACTGAGCGCGTTGCGCGCATCGTGCGCCAGATGCTTGGTCTTTATCGCAACACAGAACAGGTCAAGCCGGTCAACGTCAACACCATTATCGAAGATACGCTGCTGCTGCTGAACCGCCAGCTCCAGCGCGCCAATGTTGAAGTCCAGACGCAGCTGGATGTGCTTCCGGACGCCGTGATCGCCGCCGACCAGATTCGCCAGGTGCTATCCAACCTGGTGATTAATGCCCGTGACGCCATGCCCAACGGAGGCAAGCTGCGCATCCGCAGCCGTCATATTCCCGGCTACGACGACCTGCACGGCTGGGTGCGCATCTTAATCGCTGATACCGGCTCGGGAATTCCCCCGGAAATGATTCGCACCATCTTTGAGCCGTTTGTTACCACCAAGGGCGAACGCGGCACCGGGCTGGGCCTCTGGATCGTAAAAGGAATCATCCAGAACCATGCGGGCAAGCTTTCCGTAAGGAGCCGTTTGGGACGCGGCACGACTTTCAAGATTGATTTGCCAGTCGTAAAATTGTGAGTGCCGATCAAAAATACCGCGTGCTGGTGGTGGACGACGAAGCGGCCGTCCTGCTTACCTACCGTCTTATTCTTGAGCGGCAGGGTTATGAAGTTGTGGCGTGTGGCACCTCCAAGGCCGCGATTGAGGCCATGGAGAGGCAGCAGTTTGATGTGGTTCTGTGCGATTATTCACTGGAAGAGCAACATACAGGGTTTGAAGTAATCTCTGCGGCAAGAAAAATTAACTCCACCATTCCCGCGGCCCTGCTTACAGGGTATGCCACCAAGGAAACCGCGGATGAAGCAGCCAGCCGTGGCATTGGGGTAATGTTCAAGCCGATTGAGATTGAAGAATTTTTGGCGACAACCTCCAACATGTTGAGGAGAGACAATGAGTCCAAGCAAGAAGGCAGGCAAGAAGACAACCGCGGTCCGCAAGGCGACCATCAAGGCTGAACCGGCGACGGCGGTCCTGGATCTTGTGCCTCCGCCGGCGAGCCTGAAGATGGAGCCGCGAAGCGGACAACAGCAGGAAGGCCGCTACGTTTATGGCGTGATTGAATCGCGCGCCCCTGTCGGCTTTGGCCGCAGCAGCATCGGCGGCGTGAATGAAGACGTGTACACGGTCCATTACGGCGATATCGCGGCCGTCGTCAGCCGCACGCCCGTTTTCATCTTTGATCCTACGCGTGACAACGCTTTGGCACATGAGCACGTCATCGAATCGGTGATGAAGAATTACACCATCATTCCCATGAGCTTTGGCACGGTTTTCCGCACGGATGACGATATCCGCGAAGTGCTGAAGAGCATTTATTCATCGCTCAAAGACGTTCTCAAGCAGATGACCGGCAAGCTTGAGTTCGGCCTGAAAGTTACCTGGGACCGCGACCGCATCATTGAAGAGCTGCAGCGCGAGCATGATGAAATCCACCGCTTCCACCAGGAATTGACGCGCAAGCACCTGCAATCCACATACTTCGCGCGCATGCAGTTGGGCCGCATGATCGATAAGGCGCTGGCTGAACTGGCCGCCAACTACGTGCGTGAAATTTATGACGGACTGCGCGCCGTCTGCGTGGCCTCGCGTGACAATAAGCCGATCGGCGACAAGATGATTATGAACGCCGCGTTCCTGATCCAGAAAGCCCGTGAAGCCGAGTTCGACGCTGCCGTAAACAAAGTCGCACAGAAATTTGGCGATCGCTTGAATTTCAAATACACCGGCCCGTGGCCGCCTTACAATTTTGTGAATATCCGCCTGAAATTGGAGCGCGGCGGACAAGGATAAGCTTTGTTTTTGGATCCCGAGCGTAGCGAGGGACCTCTATAGCCACAAAGGCCCATAGGGATCGCGATTCATGTACCAAAAATGTGTTGATAACGATAGGGGCCCCTCGCTTCGCTCGGGGTTGCAGAAAAGAAACGGCACACTATGCTCTTAATTGACGATCTCTTGTTCGCGCCCTTCTCCGGCTGGAACTTCATCATGCGCACCTTGCTCAAGGTGGCGGAAGAGCAGTGGACAGACGACGCTCCTCTCAAAGAGCAACTCCTTCACCTGCAAGTCGAGCTGGAAGAAGGCTCCATCACTGAAGAGCAATACCTTGAAGCCGAAGCGGCCATCCTGCGCGAGATCCGCGAAGTGCAGCGCCGCAAGATCGAGCTTGCCGGCGGCGATCCTGACCAGTTTGAAGGCGGCATTTCAGGCTCCGCCGTTCAGGAAGGCTCCGGGGCGTCCATTACCTGGGACCCCAATGAAAGTCCGGAATAGCCCGCCTCAGGCCATAAATTGAAGCCTTGGGCCCAAGCAAGGTATTATTTTGTTATGGCCACAAGCGTTCCCATTCCAGCGCGGCACGGGTTTCAGACGGACGATACCGCCCTACAACCCATTGCCAATAAAGTCTTTGCCCGCGAGCGACTTACTTTTGACGATGCCGTCGCACTCTACCGCTCGCCGGATATCCTTGCCTTGGGCTGGCTCGCCAATCACGTTCGTGAGCGACTGCACGGGAATGTGGCCTATTTCAACGTCAATCGGCACATCAATCCGACCAATGTCTGTGTGGCCGCTTGCCGCCTCTGCGCCTTCGGCCGCAAGAAGGACGCTCCCGGCGCATACACCATGGCCCTGGAAGAGGCTTTCCAGACCGCGGCTTCAGGCTACTCTGAAGCTATTACAGAGTTTCACATCGTCGGCGGCCTGCATCCTGATTTGCCGTTTCAGTATTACCTCGATTTGATTTCAGGATTGAAAGAGCGCTTTCCCCAGGTGCACCTGAAAGCCCTGACCATGGTGGAGATCGCTTTTCTGGCCAAACGCGCCAAATTATCGATTGAAGAAACTTTGCAGCAGCTCAAGAGCGCCGGCCTGGACTCGCTCCCCGGCGGCGGCGCTGAAATTTTCAACGAGCGTGTGCGCCGCGTGATCTGCGACCACAAAATTGACGGCGATCAGTGGCTCGATACGGCCCGCACCGCGCACAAGATCGGCCTGAAATCGAATGCGACCATGCTCTATGGCCACATTGAGAACGAAGAAGACCGTGCCGATCATCTCATCCGCCTGCGCACTCTTCAGGATGAAACCCACGGCTTCCAGACGTTTATCCCGCTGGCCTTCCATCCGGCGAATACGCCGTTGCAGCACCTGTTTGTGACCACCGGAATGCTGGACCTGAAACAGATAGCCATCGGCCGGCTGGTGCTCGATAATTTCCCGCACATCAAGGCCTATTGGCAGATGCTCTCGCCCAAGATCGCGCAAATCTCATTGCGCTTTGGCGCTGACGATATTGACGGCACGGTGATTGAAGAGAAAATCTATCACGATGCCGGCGCTACCACTCCGCAAGGCATGGTCCGCAAAGAGCTGGAACGCCTGATCCGCGAAGCCGGACGGGAGCCCGTCGAGCGCGACACCATGTACCGTCCAGTGACGAGGACAGAGACGTCATTTACGATTTCTGTGTAAAAAAAGCTAAGCCGCGAATTTCGCGAATAAACACGAATCAAAAACCATTCGCGTATTTTCGTGTTAATTCGCGGCTAATTTAAATTCCTGATCCGCGTTCATCCGCGCAAATCCGCGGTAAGCCTTTGATCTGCGTTGATCTGCGAAATCTGCGGCTAACTGGCTTTCCCAAACACCCGCTTAAATATCTTGTCCACGTTTCGCAACTGCCTCTCGATGGAAAACGCCTGCGCAATCTGCTTGGCCGGAACCCGCGAAGTAATCTCCGTGTCATTCATTACCAGTTCGCGGAAATTCAAGTCTTCTTTCCACGCGCGCATGGCGTGCTTCTGCACCAGCCGATAAGCGTCTTCACGCGCCATGCCGTGCTCAGAGAGATCAAGCAGCAACTGACCGCTGAAGACCAGGCCGCCGGTCGATTCCAGATTCTTGAGCATGCGGTTGGGATAGACCATCAGAGTGTCGATCAGGTGGATCGTCTTGGTCAGGAGATAGTCGACGAGAATTGTGGAATCCGGCAGAATTACGCGTTCCACCGACGAATGTGAAATATCGCGCTCATGCCACAGCGCCACGTTTTCAAACGCGGCTTGCGCGTTGGCCCGCACTACGCGGGCCAGCCCGCTGATCTGCTCGCAGGTAATCGGGTTCCGCTTGTGCGGCATGGCTGAAGAGCCTTTTTGCTTCTCGCTGAAATATTCTTCGGCTTCGCGGACTTCAGTTCGCTGCAAATGCCGTATTTCTGTGGCAATTTTGTCCAGCGTGGAAGCGATCGTCGCCAGCGTGGCCACATAATAAGCGTGGCGGTCTCGCTGAATCACCTGCGTTGAGATCGCGGCAGCTTTCAAGCCCAGCCGTTCACAAATCTTTTCTTCAAACTCCGGTTCCAGATGCGCAAATGTTCCCACCGCGCCGGAGAGTTTTCCCACGCGCATCTCTTCCGCACTACGCTGGAAACGCTCGATGTTACGCACGGTTTCCGCGTACCAGTTGGCCAGCTTAAGTCCAAACGTCGTTGGCTCGGCATGGATGCCATGTGTCCGCCCGATGGTCGGCGTGTGTTCAAACTCGTGCGCGCGCCGCGCCAGCACTTGCTTTAACTGCTCCAGGTCTTCCGCGATAATCCGCGATGCTTCTTTGATCTGCAGCGCCTGCGCCGTATCCACCACGTCATTCGACGTAAGGCCGTAATGCAGCCAGCGCGCCTCCGGACCCACTTTTTCCGCCACTGCCGTGGTAAAAGCGATCACGTCATGCCGCACCTCGGCCTCAATTTCATGGATGCGTTTCAGGTCAAAGTCACCGCGCTCGGCAATGGCCCGGGCGGCATTCTCAGGGACAATCCCCGCATCGGCCAAGGTGAGACTGGCGGCAGCTTCCACCTTTAACCAGCAGCGGAATTTATTTTCATCACTCCAGATACGGCCCATCTCAGGACGGGTATAGCGTGGAATCAAAGGCTCTTCCTCTCAGGAAAACGGCATAAACCAGCTACTTCGATCATAAATGGCGATGCCCTTTTTTCGCCAACTCTCGTGCTTACCTTAAAAAGTTAACGGCGAAGTTACCTTTTGGCCGGGTGGGAACGGGAAGGGCGTTTAATTATCCTTACATTTATTTACAATTCAACCAGCACTACTACAAAGAGCGCTTAATTTAAAAGGGCCCTCAACCGGGTTTGGTAACCGGCTGAAGGCCCAGGCTCGAATCTAGCAGAATGTTGGTATTATGTCGCGGGGCGATATAAAATGTCAAAGGGAAAAAATTTGCGTCCTCTCACTGAGCCGGAATACCTGGCGTTAGGGGAATTTCGTTACCAGTTGCGCCGGTTTCTTCGGAATATGGAGGAGTCCACGCGGCTATTGGGGGCCAATCCTCAGCAATATCAATTGATTTTGGCCATTAAGGGGCTGCCCAGGGATATGGAGCCCACCATCACCAATCTGGCTGAGAGAATGCAGCTCAACCACAACAGCATGGTGGAGTTGGCTGACCGCTGTGAGGAGCATAACCTGCTTCGCCGCACGCGTTCCGCCGCGGATCGCCGCCAGGTCTCGCTTTCCATCACTCCCGATGGCGAAACGCTGCTGCGGAAGCTTGGCGTTGCAGCCCGGCAGGAGCTGCGCGATGCAGGACCGACCCTGGTGGAAGCGATCCTTCGCCTGACCGGCGACGGCCGAGCCAGGGACGCAAAGACAGAGACACGGCCACGAACAGGAGTAACCAGGAAATCTGGACAATTGAAAGAATGACCCAGGAAAAGTCATCCATCGCGGAAAATCCAAACATTGCACCAGCGGGAACGCTGGGAGATTTCACCACAACCTGGCGCGTATTGCCGATCTCAGGGCTTGCCCTGATTATTGGTGTCCTTTCCGCCTATGTCGCTGTAGTCCTGCTGAAGCTGATCGCCTTCTTCACCAACGTCTTTTTCTTTCATCGCCTGAGCACCGCGCCGGCTTTACCGGGAGACTCCCACCTGGGCCTCTGGGTAATTCTTGTGCCTGTGGTTGGCGGGTTGATTGTGGGGCTCATGGCCCGGTTTGGATCGGACAAGATTCGGGGCCACGGCATCCCGGAAGCGATCGAGGCCATTCTTCTGCGCGGAGCCAAGGTCGAGCCGCGCCTTGCCGTGCTCAAGCCTGTTTCCACGGCTATTTCCATCGGCTCTGGAGGTCCGTTCGGCGCGGAAGGCCCCATTATCATGACGGGCGGTGCATTCGGATCTCTCATCGCCCAGTTCTTCCATCTTTCATCGGCTGAGCGAAAGACGCTTCTTGTAGCCGGCGCGGCGGCCGGCATGTCTGCGACGTTTGCCGCGCCCTTTGCTTCCATCATGCTCGCAGTTGAGCTGCTGTTGTTCGAATGGAAGCCACGTAGCTTTATTCCGGTTGCGCTGGCCAGCATCACCGCTGCAGCCGCACGCGTGCACTTGCTGGGAGCGGGCCCAATTTTTCCCGTTCCAACTCATGATGTTGTGTGG
>Ga0209060_10004290_pt1 | contig 11241 bp, 9 predicted proteins | sample Coa_R1_8_FD_187155 | JGI IMG/M metagenome (GOLD analysis project Ga0209060, IMG submission 187155) | Surface soil microbial communities from Centralia Pennsylvania, which are recovering from an underground coalmine fire - Coalmine... | ecosystem: Environmental > Terrestrial > Soil > Unclassified...
CACTCATGATGGTGACGATGGATACATCCCCTGCTGTTTTTCTCAAATCCGTTGAGGAAGGCAGCGGACTACTCCTCGAACGCGAGAACGGAGTATATAGTTTTGCCCATCTGACCTTTCAGGAGTTTCTGGCTGCTGTCTATGTTCAGGAACACAAGTCGGAGTTGGAAACGGAACTGACGACCCACATTTCAGAAACATGGTGGCACGAAACGATCCGTCTGTACTGTGCGCGATCTTCCGATGCCTCGCCGATCATCGAAGCCTGTCTAAAACCACGACCTTCCGCTGAGGTGGTTACCGCTATCGCATTGGCGGTAGAGTGCCTGGAAGATGCAGGGGCAGTGCAACCGGAACTTCGCTCCAAAATTGAGCAGGTCCTGGACAAAGAGGTCGAGACAGCAGATCAACAGACACGCAAGGTTGCGGCCGAAACGCTGCTGGCCCTGCGGTTGCGTCGTATCGTCCGCATGGACGATGACAGGTATATAGATAATAGCCTGATCTCCCATGCAGAATATCAACTGTTTCTCGACGAAATGCGCGAAAAGGGTCAGTTCTATCAACCCGACCACTGGACTAACTACCAATTTCCTGAAGGTCAGGGCCGCTGGCCGGTTGTGGGTGTGCGCCCTTCCGATGCGGTTGCCTTTTGCGAATGGCTCACCCGACGAGAAGATAGCGAATGGCGCTATCGTCTCCCGATGCCGGGAGAACTGGACAATGAACCCCTTCAGGAAAAAATCCCAGAAGGAACGTACTCAGGCTACTGGACGCAAGCCGGAAATACGACTGTGTTTGTCCAGGTAGGAAAAACAGCCCCACGTCTGACGAAAGCAGAACTTGGCATACGTTGCTGGAATACCATCGCTGGTGACCTCGCCCTCGCCCGCGACATAGACCTCGCCCGCCTCCTCGACCGCGACATCCTCGGCACCCTCGCCAGCGCCATCGCCCAGGACCTCTCCAGCGCCCACGACCGCGCCAGCGCCATCGCCCACAACCTCGACCGCGCCATCGCCAACGCCCGCCTCCTCGACCGCGCCGTCGTCAGGGCCAGCGCCTGCGCTCTCGACCTCGCCCGCGACCTCGCCCACAACCACAACCTCGACCTCGCCATCGCCCGCAACCTCGCCAGCGACCTCGACCGCGACCTCAAGAGCGCTATCTACTTCGCCAGCGCCAGCGCCCACAACCTCGACCCCATGGGCAAAAGCGTCACCATTTACGATTTCATTGTGAGTTTTGTTGTTTTAATAGAAAGAAGAGAGAAGAAGATGCCTGCCTTCGAGGGAATTCGGATGGTGAAAGAAAGGACTAAGAGTGCGTACGGAAACTTTCTCTACGGCGTTGATCCACGAGGTTGAAACCTCGTTCTGATATCCAAAGTCCGCCTTCGCGGACTGCATCCAGAACCCGCGAAAGCGGGTTTCGTATTATAGAACGGGGATTTATCCCCGTGGATCAACCTCGTGGGATTTATCCCCGCAGGACGGAATGTCCGTACGCACTCTAAGAAAGCGCTATAATCGATATCCGAAATGCGCACCCCTGTACGCTGGAGAGGGTATACTGGTCGAGCTCATCTGTAATTTTCTCACCCACATGTGGATGAGAATCGCAATGAGAAGAATGAAGATTACACAGCGGATCGCGGGCGCTCGTTGAGGGACAGGACGCTGTTGGAATAGCACCTCCCCGGATTATCGTAAGCGTGATCGGTCCTTATCCAAAAGCACGCCTGACGCCGGCAACTTTCTTGCGTTTTCCCGAACGCCTGCCCTTCCTTTTCAGGCCGTTCTGGGGTATACTATCTCTCGCGTGGTTCGGATAAGTCGGTTCGCACAGTCGTCAGAGCGGAGGGCGAACATGGCGGAAACACAGGGGGCATCAGTAGAGAACATCGCGCCAGCCTGAGCAACACAGAAAAAGTCCGTCATTTGATGGAAGAGTGTGGTATCAGCAAATGTTGCGACTACACTAACAAGTTTTTATACAGATAAATAACGGGGCGTAGTTCAGTGGTAGAATGCCCGTCTGGGGGGCGGGTGGTCGCTGGTTCAAGTCCAGTCGCCCCGATTTTCCCTACTCGAGAGGCGTTCCATCTTAGATGGAACGCCTCTCGCCGTTTTACTATGGTCGGAATTCTTCGATTTCAAAGGTCTACTATATTGTCGGCAATGCGGCGCAGCAGTTCCGGTTCCTGAAGCTCTACGCTGCGCCCGTCTAGGCGGATCGCCCCCGCATCCTTGAAGGTATGAAGCGTCCGCGATACCACCTCGCGCATGGTGCCGATGTGACCTGCAATGGCCTCATTGGTCTCGGTAAGTAGAAACGTCGTGCGCCCGTCCGCTGCCTCCAGGAGATAGTTCGCCAGCCTGGCCCGCACGGAATACAGGGCCTGCGCTTCCAGCATCGCGATCAGCTTCCGGGTCCGAATGCCCAGCGCCAGCAATCCCCGTTCGGCGATTTGCGGATGTTCAGACATCAACTGCCGAAACCGCTCCCGTCGCACCAGGAAAACGACCGTATTCTCCTCTGCCGCCTCCGCACTTGCCGGATAGTTGCCGCCATCGAAGAGGGGCAATTCGGCGACGCTCTCGCCCGGCATCTCCCGATCCAGGGTCAGTTCGCGCCCCCGGCTGTCCAGTTTGTAGACCTTCACGGCTCCCTGCAGCACCACCAGCAATCCCAGGCAGCGGTCGTGCTCGGCGAACAGCAACTCGCCCCGGTTCAGGCGACGCTCCTCGCCCGTTGCTGCAATCGCCTCGATCACCGGTTCGGGCAGGGTCTTGAGAAAGAGGACGCACCGTAAGGCGGCTTTACGCTCCATGGAAAAAGAGGCTCTCCGTGATAAAAGTCATTGCGTTGCAATACAGGACGGCAGTAAGATGGACACACCAACCATAGAGAAGATTTCGACGGTTGGAGCAAAGGAGATTCTCGCATGGCCTATGTGATTACCGAACCCTGCAGCGGTGTGAAAGACGGCGGATGCGTCACCGTCTGCCCCTGTGACTGCATCCAGCCAGGCACGCTCGAAGCCGACGGCAAGATCTACGACCAGTTCTTCATAGATCCCGACCATTGCATTGACTGCGGGCTGTGCGAAACGGAATGCCCGGTCAATGCGGTCTTTGCGGATGTAGACGTGCCGAAACCGTGGCAACACCTCGTTGCGCTCAACGCCGACTTCTTCCATCGGACGCGCGCTACAGATGCCCAGGACTGAGTTCCGTTTATAGATCAGATCGTGACGGCGGAGAAGCCGCCGTCCACCACGATGTTCTGACCGGTGACGAAGGAGGAGGCTAGCGAAGAGGCGAGCCAGATCACGGCGCCCGCGAGTTCGTGGGGTTCGCCAAAGCGGGCCATCGGCGTGTGCCCGATGATCTGGCCTCCCCGCTCGGTATAGCTCCCATCCTCTTTGAAGAGCAGCGCCCGGTTCTGCTCTGCAGGAAAGAAGCCGGGGCTGAGCGCATTCACGCGCACACCGCGCGCAGCCCACTCCCGCGCCAAGAACTGCGTAAGGTTGAGTACGGCGGCCTTGGCTGCCGAGTAGGCCACCACGCGGGAGAGCGGCGTCATACCGGACAGTGAGGCGATATTGATGACGCTGCCCTTGCCGGCGGTGACCATCGTCTCCCCGAAGACCTGGCACGGCAGCAGCACGCCGCCCACCAGGTTCAGATCGAACACACCCTTCCACGCTTCCAGGGGCAGGCGGCAGAAGTCCGCGCCGGGCGGCAGAGTTGCATCCGGGCGATTGCCTCCCGCCGCGTTCACCAGAACGGTAATCCTGCCCCACTGCGCTGTAATGGTATCCCGCGCCCTCAAAAGAGCCTCCTTGTCCAACGCATCGGCGGCCTGGAAGCACGCCTGACCTCCGCTCGCTTCGATACTCCGAGCGCACGCCTCACCTCGTTCCACACTGCGCCCCACAATCGCCACCCGTGCCCCGGCCCCTGCAAGCGCCTCGGCCATCGCCCCACCTAACACACCCGTGCCGCCGATAACGACCGCGGTCTCGGCTTGCAGGTCGAAGAGATCCCTGCTCATCGCGCACCTCCCGCATTTCCTACAAACAGAGGCTTCAGATGGCGGTCGTAGAGGTTGGTGGTCACATTGCGGGCGATGGTAGGTTCGCAGGCTTCGAGCAGGTTCAGATAGCGCTCCCCCATCTGCGCGGCCACCTTGTAGCCGACATGCAGCAGTTGGCGCACCGAAGAGTTAAAGGCCGGGTTGCTCCGGTCGTGACGCAAGGCGGAGACATACTGCTCGGCGGTCCAGCCCATTACCTCCGCCGCCGGGGGCAACTTTGCGATATCAATATCGATCACCGCCGCATAGGGCGCACAGAGCGCCTCCCGCTTCTCCAGCGCCTTGCCGTAAATCTCCTGCGCCAGTTTCAGGCCCTCGCCACCCGCCTCCGCCAGTCCGATCAACTCCTCCAGCCAGGTGGTCCCAGCGGTCTTGATGTGCAGCCCTGCGTCGAAGCGGGCCAGCGCCCTGCGGATCGGGGCGTAGATCGAAAACTTGTCGCTGCCGGAGTGGACGCTCAACTTCAGGTTCGTCGGCAATCCGTACTGGCGGATGGCGTAGGCGATCACGGCCAGATCCGCGTTGAATTCCTTTTCAAACTGCGCCAGGTCGCCGACATAGTCCACGCCCTTGTTGAAGCGCCCGGTGAACTTCGGCGCTATCGTCTGCACCGGGATTTTCTCATCGGCAATGGCAGTCAGAATGATCAACAACTCCGGCGGCGTCTGCGGGCTATCCGTCTCATCCATTGAGATCTCGGTGATAAAGTTGCCCTCGCCTTTGCGGTCGGCGATATGCCGATAGATCTGCCCGGCCTCCTGAACGGCGAGGAGGTATTTCGTCGCGCTCCGCTCCACGTCGTCCCGCGCGATCTCGAAAGGCGTCTCGATACCGGGGATGGTGAGGCGCCCCACGAGTTCAGGGTGCCGGTCGGCAAAGGCGGTCACCGCCTCCCTACCGGCGTCCTGACCGATGGAGTCGGCCACGTCAATGGTATAGAAGTCCGATGAGGCGAGAAATCCATCCACCGTTGTGAGGCGGATATGATCGGCATCTACATGGTAGGGCCGGTTCCAGCCCAATGCGCGCACCGCCGCGTCCGCCGCCGTGCGCACGCTCCCTGGCTCCGAGCCAATGGTGGTGTGTTCCCGATTGGACTTGTTCCAGACGGGAACGACGTCGGCTCCCTCCTCCACTGCCAGCATACAGGCGCGCAACTGCGCCTTCGCCTGGTGAGCGAACCGGTCCCCCACTCCGAACGAGTATTTCGCTAATGTCAACATGGCGTTCTCTGTGTCTCCATAGTGCTGTTGGGGCAACCCCCTGTGGTTGCCCTTTTTGAGAGAGGCAATTGCCCTCGGATCGGGCAGGCACGGGGCCTGCCCCTACAAACGGCAATTCAGGCGCGCTTTTCCCCGCTGGAACGGCGCAGGATCAACTCCGTGGGCAGCAAGATCTCCTGGCACTCCTCCGGCCCCTCATTGCGCAGCCGCTGCAGCAGGCGCTCCACAGCCTTCTGCCCCATCGCATAGGCAGGCTGCGATGCGACGGTGAGAAAGGGCGCGATCACCAGGGAAGGCGGAATATCGTCGAAAGCGACCAGCGCCATCTCCTCCGGAACGCGTATCCCCTGCTCTTCCAGCGCCTTGAACGCGCCGATGGCGATAAAGTTGTTGGCGGCGAACAGTGCAGTCGGGCGCGGGGTCAGGGCAAGGACCTGCTCCGCCATCATGTAGCCGCTCTCCTGGGTGAACTCGCCGTGGAGGATACGGCCTCGCAGGGGCATACCGGCTTCGGCCAGGGCGCGCCGGAAACCGGCGATGCGGTCTTCGGAGGTCGAAACGCCGGGCGGCCCGGCCAGCAGCACGATCTCGGTGTGTCCTAACGAGAGCAAGAGGCGGCCCAGTTCGCAGGCCGCCTCTTCGGAATCGCAGCGCACGACATCCACCTGAGCGTTCTCCACTCGACGGTCCAGAACGACGACCGCCGTCCCCTGCTGCTGGATCAGCGGCAGCGAATGGGCGCCGCTGCGGGCCGGGACGAGCAAAATGCCGTCCACCCGCTTCTGCAGCAGCATCCGCAGGTACTTCTCCTCTTCCGATTCGCGCTCGTCGGTATTGCAGAAGATGACCATAAACCCGGCGTCGCTGGCGGCATCCTCCACGCCGCGCGCCACGGTAGTAAAGAAGGGATTGGTGATGTCGGTCAGGATGAGGGCCAGCGTATTGGTCTGCCGGGAGCGGAGGCTGCGAGCCAGCGTGTTGGGGACATAGCCCAGATCGGCAATCGCCCTCTGGACGCGCTGCCTCACCTCCAGCGCCACATAGCCGGAGTTGTTGACCACGCGGGAGACGGTGATGGGCGCGACACCCGCTCGTTTCGCAACATCCTGAAGGGTAATCATGGGTTCCTAGAGCCGCTTCTCGAAAAACACGCTGAGCGGGTCTTCTCGATACTCTCCGAAGGGAGGAATCCGCAGAAAGCCCATCCGCTCATAGAGGGCGATGGCGGCGTGCTGATGAATGCCTGTTTCCAACCTGAGCAGTCCGACGCCTCTTTCTCGGGCATAGCTCGCCAGATGCTCCAGCATTAACTTGCCCAACCCCAGGCCCCGATACGAAGGCCGCACATACATCCGTTTGATCTCGCCATACTCTGTGCCGAATAATTGGATACCTCCACAGCCGGCGTGGGACTCATCATGGCGGATCAGAAAAAAGGCGACGCCCTGCGCGATCAGCTTCTCGACGCTGTACCCATGCCGGCTCTCCGCAGGATAGAACGATGCGAGATGGGATTCCAACTCGGCGATCAGGATCTGGGCGTCCTCCGTATCAGGACGTTCCAAAGAGATGGTCGTTGACATGTGGCGCTAGATTCCCTTCAAACGGCGGCGGATTGGGCCAGATCGGCGAGCAGGCGGGTCAGGCAGGCATAGAAGGGCGACACGGAATCGAGCCAGATGCGCTCCTGTGTCGTGTGGGCGTCCCGGATGTCCGGCCCAAAGGAGATAATCTGCAAGCGGGGCAGTTTGCCCTTCAATACCCCACACTCCAGGCCCGCATGGACCGCAGTCAGCTTAGGCGCATGCCCCAGGACGTCCTCAAAGGTCCGGACTGCCTGCTTGAGCAGCGGGCTGTCGGGCTCGGCAGGCCATCCGGGATACCCATCGCTAAAGGTGACCGCTGCGCCGGAGCGCGTAAGAGCCGCCGCCTGCACAGCCTGGAACTGCTCGATGGCTCCGTCGCGCGAGGAGCGGGTCGAGCAGCAGAGCGTCAATTTGTCCGCTGTGGTGGTGACCGTAGCTGCGTTGTTGCTGGTCTCGACCAGTCCCTCGACCGCCTCCGACCAGGCCTGCGGCCCATGCGGTATCGCCGCAATCGCCTGCAGAATCTCGTCCGTTTGCGCCTCCGACAGGGGCAGCAGCACGGCGTCAAAGGCCAGGCGCTCGATGCCGCCGGCGATCTGCTTGTCACTGGGAAGGATGACCGCGCGCAGTTGCTCCAACCATTCCGATGCACCCAGGCGCTGCTCCAGGGCCGCCCTTTGCGCCTGAGTCACCCAGAGCGCCAGTTCCGCATCGCCGGGGATCACATTGCGTGCCGTGCCGCCCATAAATGAGGCCAATCGCAGGCCGCTCCCGACCGCACCCTGTACCTCCTCCAGCAGCATCTGGAGGGCGTTGCCGCGCGCCTCATGGATCTGCACGCCGCTATGTCCTCCGGGCAAGCCCTTCAGATAGACGCGCACGGGGGTTGCGTCCGGTTCCGGAGCGGAGCGGGTCAAGGCCCATTGCGCGACCATATCCCGCCCGCCCGCCGAACTGATGCAGATCTCGCCCAGCTCTTCGGTATCCAGGTTCAGGAGCAGGTCGCTGTGCACCAGCGTCGCGTCGAGTTGCGTCGCCCCCGTCAGCCCGGTCTCTTCGGAGACCGTGCAGAGCAGTTCCAGCGGCGGACGGACCGTAATGTCGGGGTCGGTCGCCACCGCCAGCGCCGCCGCCAGGCCAAAGCCGTTGTCTGCGCCCAACGTGGTCCCGGTCGCGATCAGCACCTCTCTCTCCACGCCGTTTTCGTTGCGGCGCTCGATACGGGTGCGGATCGGGTCGCGTAAGAAGTTGTGCGCCACCTCCGGGTCGTTCTTGCAGACCATGTCCATATGCGCTTGGATGCAGCAGGGGACCTTCCGATCCGTCCCTTTGCCGGGCACATAGATGACGATGTTGCCCTCCGCATCTTCGCGATAAGGAAAGGCGTGTTTATCGGCGAAGGTGCGGAGATAGACCTGCACTCCCGCCTCGTTGCCGGAACAGCGCGGTATGCGGCAGAGATCTTCGAAATAGGTTCCCAAAAGGGCCGGTTTGACGCTCATGGATGATTACTCCCGTTTCTCAAGAATGATTGCCTCATCAGGAAGGTTAATAGGTGAACTTGACGGTGACGATCTCGAAGGGATGGATGGGCAGCGTGACTTCGCCATCCGAGAGGGCCAGTTCGACGATGTTGGTCTCCATCAGATCGGTGAGCCAGGCTCTCTTGACCGGCAGCACGGCGGTCAGCATGACCGTACCGCGCGTGTTGTGCGCCTCGTAGAGCCGGACGATGATCGCCTCCTCCTTCTCCGCACGCTTCACCGCCTCGATGAAGACAGCGGCATTGTCCACGGAGAAGAACGAGCGCTCGATGGGCAGGGTCCCGGACTTGTTGCCCGTCAGCGCGCATGCCCTCGGCGGCGCGTTCAGCGCGTAGGCGTGATCCACCACCTCGCCCTCGCGGAAATCGCCTCCGTGCGGCAGCAGGGCGTAGGTGAAGAGGTGCGTGCCCATGTCGGCGTTCGGGTCGGGCGCCTTGGGGGAGCGGAGCAGTGTGAGGCAGAGCGTGTTGCCCTGCGTGTCGTGACCGTACTTACAGTCGTTCAGGAGCGCGACGCCGTAGTCCCCCTCGCTCAGGTCCGCCCACTTCTGCGCGCAGACCTCGAAGCGGGCCAGGTCCCAACTGGTATTGAAGTGCGTAGGCCGCTCGACATGCCCATACTGGATCTCATAGGTGGCGCGGGGGCTGTTGATGGCAACCGGGAAGGCGACTTTGAGCATCTGATCGGTCTCCTGCCAGTCCACCTCCGTCACAAAGTCCAGGCGGGCGCTGCCCGTCGTCAGGCGGACCGTCTGGATGATCCGTGATTTTCCGAAGGAGCGCACAAACCGGATCGCCCCCCGCACCGGGCCAGCCTCGACCACTTCGGCGCTTTCCAGATCGAGCAGGGTCTGCCCCTTCTCCTGATAGTACACGTCGATGTCCCAGGCGTCCCAGAAGAGCGGCTTGTCCTCAAAGAGTTGGAACTGGTTGGCGCAGGCATCGTAGAGCGTGTCCCCGCGTCGGCCCTTCCGATCCAACTCATAGGTGTCATTTAGCACTTCCCGCTCGCTGTCTTTATCCAGAATGCGGGTGATGAGGCCCGTGCGGGCATCGAACTCCACCAGCAGCGATTCGTTTTCGAGGTGCGTGGTCGAGGCGGTCACGGCATCTTCCGGGTCGGCAGGCACGGTGGTCGCCCCCAGATCCCAGACCGCATAGCCGTGCAGCGGCAGGTTCTTCGGGACGAACAGCGCCCCCTCCTCCACCATCTGGACCGGAACAATGTCGCCCTCTGGCCCGACCGCCGCCACCGGCTTCTCGCCCGGCTTCAGCGGGAGCAGGACCGCTTCGTTCGCATAGTAGCTCAGGTTGCTTATCACCAGCGCCGGGAGCTTCATTCCCCGCGTGTCTATCGCCTCTTTCAGCGCCTGGATCGCCCCCTCCGAAAGCGCGCTCAAAGTCGTATCCAGTTCTTGATAGTCCTGCTTGCTGTCCCGATACACCTCCTCCACGCTGCTGCCCGGAATGATGTCGTGGAACTGGTTCAGGAGCAGGGTCTTCCAGGCGCGGTCGAGCTGCGCCAGCGGGTAGGCCGACAGCCCGGCGGGGCTGATAACGCTTAAGAACTCCGCATCCCGCAGGGCGAACTCCATCTTCCGATTGGCCCGCTTGTTGGCCGCCTGTGTGGTATACGTTCCTCGGTGGAGTTCCAGATAGAGCTCTCCCACCCAGATCGGCAGGTCAATCGCGTCGGCCTCCGCCTTCCGGAAGAACTCCAGCGCCTTCTCGATCTCCACGCGCGGCATCCCCTCCACGTCGCGCAGCCGCCGGGCGTTCTCCAGCATTTCGACGGTCGGACCGCCGCCCCCGTCGCCATGGCCGAAGGCGTAGAGCGAGCGGGTCGCGCGGTCGTGCTCTTTGAAGTTGCGAACGCTGTGCGCCAGCTCTTTCGGGCTCATGTCGCCGTTGGGGGTGTCGGAGGGGAGAAAATGAGAGAAGATGCGCGTGCCATCGATGCCCTGCCAGAGAAACGTGTGGTGCGGGAACTTGTTGAACTGGTTCCAACTGATCTTCTGAGTGAGGAAGTAGTCCACGCGCGCCTTCTTCAGGATCTGCGGCAGCGCGGCGGAGTAGCCGAACACATCCGGCAGCCAGAGGTCGCGGGTCTCGATCCCAAACTCGTCCAGGAAGAAGAGAAGGTCGAGCGCCAGGTACAGCAAGAGGTTTCAAGGATTCCTCAGGACCCGGGCGTCTACTGGGTGGAAGGCAAAGAGACCAAAGTTTTGAAGCAGGCCGAATCAACGGTCCACAATAACAAAGGGCGGAGCGTGCTTGGCCACTTGTCTCCACTTCCTGTGGTGTCCGGCAAAGCCACCGTCGAACTGGCGGGCGCGCATTCTGCCAGCGTGTTTACCAATCCGGAGCAGGAGTTCTACATCCAGCTTTCCGACGTGGAGCGGTTCGGCATCGCGAAGGTGACCACCAAGGGCGCTGTGCGCGTGGTCGAGAACGTCACGATCATGCCAGTGACGAAGGAGGTCGCCGAGGATATCCAGATGATCCCAATCTTCCAGATGCAGGCCGCACCCGAAGGCCTCTACAAGATCTGGCCGAAAGAGCCTCTGCCGGCCGGCGAATATGCAGTCGTCGAGTACACAGCCGGCAAACTGGACATCCAAATTTGGGATTTCGCTGTGAAACCGGCGAAATGATCAGCCAACGCTTCCCAAGGCCTGGCGGATCTTGGATGCCAAGTCCGGCGACGGCTTATCGGCCAGCGCAGCTTCCAGTTCCTTTCGGGCCTGCTCCTTGCTCCCGGATGCGATCAGGGCCAGCGCATGATGGA
>Ga0209060_10004292_pt1 | contig 11234 bp, 8 predicted proteins | sample Coa_R1_8_FD_187155 | JGI IMG/M metagenome (GOLD analysis project Ga0209060, IMG submission 187155) | Surface soil microbial communities from Centralia Pennsylvania, which are recovering from an underground coalmine fire - Coalmine... | ecosystem: Environmental > Terrestrial > Soil > Unclassified...
GTCGAACGAGAGGGGCTTTCAGGCGCACGGTATCGATATCTCAACCGCTGCGGTGGATGCGGCGGCGCGCCGGTATCCGGGATGCGAGTGGATTGCGGCGAATGCCGATCGATTGGTGCCGTTCGCGGAACGATCGTTTTCCGCCGTACTTTCCATCACGGCGCGCATGAACCCGGCTGAATTTCGGCGGGTGTTGCGGCCGGATGGCCGTTTGTTGGTGGCGGTTCCAGCGCCGGAGGATTTGATCGAGCTGCGCGGCGCCGGGCGCGATCGGGTTGAGCGCACCGTTTCGGTATTCTCGGATTTGTTCAAGCCGGCGGATCGCCGGCGCGTCACGACTTCCGCGGACTTGGACGCCGACTCGGTGAGAGATTTGCTGGTTTCGATCTATCGGCCGATGCGCACCGCCCCGATTGAGGCGATGCGCGTGACGTTTAGCCTGGATTTGCTGCTGTTCCTGTAGCGCACGCACTCCTGCGTGCAGCGTCCCCACTCATGGGGACGCCTTCTTGCAGCTTTGTATTCGCACGATTGCGTGCGCTACGTTAAAACCGGAAATGCAAGCCTAGCTGCATTTGCCGCATCGGATTCGCCGTGTTGGTGATTTGTCCGGCGCCTGAGACGTCCACTGTGCTGTTTGGTGTGCCGAGATTCACGTGGTTGAGCGCGTTGAAATTCTCCCAGCGGAATTCCAGTGTTTTGGCCTCCGCCAGCGTGAACTCTTTTGAAAGTGACAGGTTCAGCACGGCCAAGCCTGGCCCACGAAGCGTGCCTTTGCCTGCATTGCCTTGCCGATACGGCTGTTGTGGCGCGGTGTACGCATTGGGATTGAACCATTCCGATGCGTTCGGATTCGACACGTTCGGATTACCGATGACATCCGGGCGGAAATAGTTGAAATCGGCGTTCACGGAAGGCGCGTTCGAGATAGTCGGCGTGAACGCGATGCCCGAATAGAGCGTCGTGATGCCGCTGAAGCGCCAGCCTCCCGCGATGGCATCCACCGCTTTGCTCGCGTTGTTCATATAGGCACGGCCCTTGCCGAACGGCAGCTCCCAATTATGGATGAGCGTGAAAGCGTTCGTGCGATCAAAGCTGGCAGGACCATGGTCGTTGCGGACATCGTAATTATTCGAGAATCCATAGCCGCCCTCGCCGTTGTCGAGCGCTTTCGACCAGGTGTAGGCAGCGATGAAATCCAGGCCTTTGGTGACGCGCTTTTGCACTTTCAACTGGAGGCTGTTGTAGTCGGAGTTGTCGCAATTGCAAACGTCATAGATGGCCTGCGTGTCGCCGTATTTAAAGAACGGCCGGCGCGGATCGTAATCGCCCGGTCCAGGGATCGCCTGGTTGCGATTCTCGTTCAAGAAAAGATGCCGGCCGACGTTGCCGACGTAAGCGGCTTCCACCGTGAGCGACGGTTTGATTTCGTGCTGGATGGAGAAGTTATAGAAATCCGCCAGCGGGATGCGATAAGCATCCGGGGTGTCGAAGAAAAAGTACACCGAAATTCCATTGGGCAGCGGATAACGGCCGGTGGATCCGACGGGTGGCCGCGCGGGAGCGGGCGGGCCGCTCGAAAGGAATGTCGGAATCGCGGTGGTGTACGGATTCGCCGGATTCAAATTCTGGACGAACTGCACCGGCGGATCGAGTTCCGGATTTTGCGCGAAAACGGCGCCCACGCCGGCGGCGTTAAATCCGCGGCCATAGCCGGAGCGAATGACGGTCTTGGACGTCAGCTGATACGCGACGCCAAGGCGCGGCGCGAAGCCGAGATTATACGCTTTGATGCCCATGTTGCGCGGAACGGATCCGATGCCGGCCACGACTACGTCGCCGTTGGTTGGATCGAACGTCGCGGCGCTGCCGGGTTGCGTGCCGGTTTGCGGCAGATAATTTTCGTAGCGCAATCCGTAAGTCAGCGTGAGCTTGGGAGTGACGCGCCATTCGTCCTGCGCGAAGAAGAACAGGCGCGTTTGGCGCAGGCTGGGATAGTATCCGGAGCCGGTGAACTGCTGGACGAAGCTGGAAGGTTGCCCAAGCAGGAACGACGCGACCGCCGCGCCTGTTGTGGCGTTGCCGTTCGCGATCGTGTCTACGGCGGAGTCTCCCGTGGTGGGATCGGTGAAGGTGACTTCGCCCGAGCGGTGCGTGCTGCTGTCGATGCGCTTCTGCTGCGCGCGCCGGATATCCGCGCCCCACGTGATAGTGTGGTTGCCCCATTGCTTCGTGAAATTGCTCACCCATTGGAATTGGTTTTCTGTTTCACTCAGCGGACAGTTGCAGCCGTTGACGCCGAGCGAGTAGCCGAAGTTGAATCCGCCGTCGCCGTTCACATAGAAAGCCGGCATCCCGGTGGTGGTTGCGTCGCCCGCGCGATTCAGTCCGAGCAAGCCGGCATCCAGCGCGGGAGTGGTTCCAGCGCCGTTCGGCGTGTTGTGCGGCCGGTAGCGATAGAATCCGAAGCGGAAATCCGCCACCAGAGTGGGTGTGATGGAGTACGTGTATCCCAAAGCCAGGCTTTGATTGCGCGCATGTGAAATCCCCGCGAAGCCCAGAGGCGTAGGTCCGCCGGCTTCATTGCCGAAGGCGGCGCCCCCGTTGAGCGTGAAATCGGCCAGGCTGTAGCGGCCGAAGAAGTGATGCTTTTCCGAAATGTTGTAATCCACGCGGCCGTCGTACTGATCGGCGTCCGAGGTTTCTTTCACGATAGTGGCGTAGTTGTTGAAATTCTGGCCCGGCGCGCCGAAGTTGGGCAGCGGAAGATTGCCGAGCAACTTCACCATGGCGGGTGCGGGTGTGAACACGTTCACTTGTCCGTTGGTGGAGAACGCTTCGCGTCCGGCGCCGCTGGAATTGCCCGTGGCTGGATCGAACACCATTCCCGCTTGTGCCGGGACGGTGCGGCCGTCGGTGGTCGGAACCATGACGCCTTTGGCACACGGCGTGGCGGAAGTGGAACCGTCGGCGCAAATGTAATTGCCCAACAGCGCGGTGAGGTTGCCGTTGCGTTCATCCGCTGTCGGGACGGTGGTGATTTCGGATCCGCCGATGCTGCGGCGCGTACCCTGGTAGCCGAAAAATCCGAACAACTTGTTCTTGATAATGGCGCCGCCAACGGATCCGCCGAACTGATTCCAACGGATGGGGGGATTGATGCCGCTGAACGGGTCAGCCGCGTTGAAGAAATCGTTGCGCAGATACTCGAAGGCCGATCCGTGGATCTGGTTGGTACCGGATTTCGTGGTCGCTTGCAGCAGCGCTCCCGAGACGTTGCCGAACTGTGCGTCGTAGTTGCTGGAGGTGACTTTGAACTCTTCAAGCACATCCGGGTTCGGATTGATCACAGCAAGTCCCAGGATGTTGCTGTGATTCTCGGTGCCATCCAGCAGGAAGCCGTTCGAATAGGCCATCTGCCCGTTCACGGGCGTTTGCTGATCCGCCTGCTGATTCTCGGCGCTGGATGTTCCCGAGGCCGATTGTGGACCGCGTCCCGCGCCAGGCAGGGCGACCAGGAGTGAAGTAATGTTGCGATCCAGGATGGGCAGCTTGCCGAGTTCGCTGGACGTGAGCGTGGTGCTGACGTCGGCGCGGTCGGTTTTGAGCAGCGGCGTTTCGTCCGTGATGGTGACGGTATCCACCGCCTGCCCCACCGTCAACTGCGCGTCGACGCGCGTGGTGGTATCCACCTGCACGACACTATTGGCGGTAAACGGAGCGAATCCCGCCGCTTTGATGCTCACCTCGTAGCGCCCGGCGAGCAGATGCGTTTGCGTATAGTTACCATCATTATTCGTTTTGGTTTCGACAACGACGCCGCGCTCCAAATCGCGAATCGTCACTGGTGTATTCGGGACGATGGCTCCCGACACGTCTGTCACCGTGCCGGTGATATTCCCGAACGTCGCCTGCGCCATCACGGCGACAGGAATCGCGAGTGTCGCGAACAACAACAGAGCGATGGACTGCGTAAGCTTCTTGTTCATTTTGATCTCCCCTGAAGTTAATGATCGATTTGTTGCGCAGTAGGCGCTCCGGCGGTACGAACGCGCGCCAGCGCTCCTTCCTGCTGCAGCTTACGGTAGCTGTCTAACTCATTCCGCGACCCGGCGGAATCGCCTACGGCTTCGTAGGCTTTGGCAAGCAAAAAATGCGGAACCTTGTTGGATGGGTCCAAGCGCGCCGCTTCCTGAAGGTGAGGCAAAGCGTCGGAGGCTTTGCCGAGCTTTAGTAACGTTCGTCCCAGCGCGATACGAGCTTCCACGAATTCCGGATGTTCGGCGATGGCGCGCGTGAAATAATCGCGCGCTGTCTCGTATCGGCCTTGTTCCCGATCGATTTCGCCGAGTTCGTAAAGTGCGTCGGCATTGCGCGGCGAAAGCGCAAGTTCCTGCTCGAACGCGTGCTTGGCTTTTTGAATGGACTCTGGATCCGTGGAAGCGAGTAGCGTCACCAGGCCCAGCCGGTAGTGGACACTGGCCAATCCAGGCTCGGCCTTCACTACATTTTCGTATTCCTGAATCGCCGCGTCGTAATGTTGGAGGCTTTCCTGCACTTGGGCGTTCGCGTAATGCATCCAGGGCGAGTTTGGCGCGGAGCGAACGAGATCGGTCATGAGTTGATAAGAACGATCCGCGTGGAGACGCGAGACTTGAAACAGAATTTCCGGATCGCCTGGATAGCGTCGCAACAGTTCCTCGCCGATCACCGATGCTTTGTCGAATTGTTTGACCGCGGCGAAGGAATCTTCCAGATGCAGCCCGATCAGCCGGCCGATTTGCGGATCGGTGGGACTTCGGAAGGCAGGATCGAGAATCGCGATCGCTTCCCGATGATGGCCGAGCTCCGCCTGGCAGATTCCGGACATGATGGTGGCCTGCGGCATCTCCGGGTTCAGATGCAAGGCACGCTGGAACGATGCAAGAGCTTGCGTCGCGCGTCCCTGGAAATAATAGGCGAGGCCGAGATTGGCATAAACTTCGGGAACATCCGGCGCTAGCTTGGCCAGTTGCTCGAGCGCCGACGACGCATCGGCCCAATGGTGCGCATTGAGCGCTTGCTGCGCTTGATCCGATAGCCTGTCGGCATCAGACGCCGCGAGAGTGAAAACACCCGCCGTTAGGAACAGAAGAATTGGCTTCAGAAACGCCAACGCGAAAACCCTCCGCTACGCTCACGTCAGGGTAGCGCTGCGAACACCTGAAGCCGATTGTACGCTAAGTCACATGAGAGTTCTAGCGGTAATTCAACTTTTCCTTCAGCCAGTCAATCATCTTCTGCTTATAGAAGTGCAACTCGGGATGCGGTTCCCACGTGTCCATGCCGTGTCCGGCGTCTAACGCGATCAGATCGCAGGAGTTTCCAAGCAACTTCAGCTTGTCGCACATCTGGACGGATTGCTCGAACGGCACGCCATCGTCCTTGCGTCCGTGGATCATCAGGAATGGCGGCAGGCCGCGCTGGACGAAAGTCACGGGGGATCCTTTGATCAGCAGCGGCGCGGTGTCGGCCGTGAGTTGATCCACGCCGAAGAACGGGTTCACGTCTTCGAGCTTGCCCATCTGAACCGCGCGCGAGATCACGTCGTGCACGCCATAGAAAGAGACCACGGCATTGACACGCGAGGCTGGATCTTTTTGGACACCAACCCAGGAAACGATGTGTCCGCCGGCCGATTCGCCGATCAGCGCGATGCGCGACGTATCCACTTTGTATTTCTTGGCGTTGGTTTTGACGAACTTGATTGCTGCCTCGGTGTCTTCCATCGCGGCAGGGAATTTGTATTTCGGAGCCAGGCGGTAGTTAATACTGAACCAGGCGAAGTTCGCTTTGCTGAGCGGATCGAAGATGTAGATGATGTAGGTCTGTTTGTCGCCGGCCACCCAGCCGCCGCCGTGGACCAGGATTGCGGCCGGGAAAGGTCCGGGGCCGTCGGGAATGGATGCATCCAGTTTCAGGCTTTCGCCTGCCGGGTGAGAGTACTCGATGTCGCGGATGAGCGCCGCGTGTGCGGCGAGGCTAAGGGCAAGGAACAAAACAAATCGCATAACAGATTCGATGGTAGCTGACGTGGCGCACGCCCTTGGCGTGCAGCGTTCACACTCGTGTGAACGCTTTGAAAAACGTGTTCGCAAGAGTGCGAACACGGCACGCAAAGTGCGTGCGCTACGTCTATTTGTAGAATTCCGGTACGAAGGTCTGATCCGTCATTGGGGGACGGACATACTTGCGGCGATCGACTGTAGGCAACTTGATTGGTTCGGGTGTGAGGTCCTCATAAGGGACGCTCGAAAGCAGATGCCGGATCACGTTCAGCCGGGCGCTTTTCTTGTTGTCCGCGTTCACGACATACCACGGGATTTGTTTGATGTCCGTATGCGCGAACATTTCGTCTTTGGCGCGTGAATACTCCACCCATTGGCGGCGCGATTCCAGATCCATCGGACTGAGCTTCCAGCGCTTGGTGGGATCTTTGATGCGCTGCTGAAAACGGCGTTCCTGCTCTTCGTCGCTCACTGAAAACCAATACTTGTTCAAGATGATTCCGGCTCTAGCCAGCATCCGCTCGAACTGCGGGCAGCTGTGCAGGAACTCGAAGTACTCGGCCTCGGTGCAGAAGCCCATCACACGTTCTACCCCGGCGCGGTTGTACCAGCTTCGATCGAACAGGACGATCTCGCCAGCAGCCGGCAAATGAGCGACGTAGCGCTGGAAATACCACTGCGTTTTCTCGCGCTCGGTGGGCGCGGCCAGCGCGACAACGCGGCAAACGCGCGGATTCAGGCTTTCGGTGATCCGCTTGATGCAGCCGCCCTTGCCGGCGGCGTCGCGGCCTTCAAAGATCGCCACAACACGTAAACCGCGATGCCGCACCCATTCCTGGAACTTCACCAGTTCCACTTGAAGGCGGCGCAACTCCTTTTCATAATCGCAATCGACGCCCAGGTGAAGCTGAGGGCGGTCAGAGGTTGAGTCGATCAGGGCTAACAAGCTGTCATTTTTGTTGTGCTTGCCCATCGGTTCCGCTATGGATTCCTTCGGCCGAAGCGACGGAAGTCTATATATCACCGACATTTTCAAGGGCCAGCCGGAGGCTTGCCCTACGTTGTATACTGTTGGTTGACTCCAACTACGTTTCGGGTGGCTTGCCCGGGCCGAGGAAATTCAAATGCCAAAACGCACATATCAACCGAACAATCGTAAACGGGCTAAGACGCACGGGTTCCTGGTTCGCATGGAAACCAAGGACGGGCGCGCCGTGCTCTCCAGGCGCCGTGCCAAGGGCCGCCACAAACTGACTGTTAGCGACGAGAGAGCCGTACGGTACGCCGATTAGCTTCGGTTTTCCGAAAAGCGCTCGTATTCTGCGAACTTCAGATTTCCGCAAAGCGTATACCCAGGGGACTCGGATGGCGGGCCCGTACTTTGCGGCGTTTTGCCTCCAGGTTCCGCGCGAGGGCGAAATGGGGCCGAGGCTGGGATTCACGGTTCCGCGAGCCTTTGGAAATGCGGTGCTGCGGAATCGGGTGAAAAGGCGGATGCGAGAGGTACTTCGGCTTCGTTTCCAGGAGATCGGCTCCCAATGGGACATTGTGATCAATCCGCGGCGCGCGGCTTTGAAAGCCTCTCGGGAACAGCTTCAGCGGGAATTAGACCGGTTGGTGACGCGATGCGGAAAGCAGTGATCGCCAGCTTGCGGTTCTACAAACGTTTCCTCTCGCCTTATCTGCCCTCCGCTTGCCGCTACCAACCCACCTGTTCAGAATATATGCTTGAAGCCGTTTCGAAATATGGCGTCGCGCGAGGCGTAGGCCTGGGCGTTCGCCGGTTGCTGCGCTGCCATCCGTTCCGGCAGGGCGGCTTCGATCCGGTTCGATAAAGACTCTCAATCCAAATGGCCGATATCGAAAACGTTCCTATTAAACCCGGCGGCGGGGCGCCTGGCACGCCGGGGGGCGGCAAGAAGAAAGAACTCTCCATGGAGATGCGGCTGCTGCTGGCATTTCTCCTGATGGGTTTGGTGCTTTTCCTCACCCCTTACATCTACAAAGCTCCACCGCCTCCTAAGAAGCCGGTCACGCCTCCTATCGCTGCGCAGGTGACGCCGGAACAAAAGACTTCCGCGCCCGCGCAGGCTGCTGCAGCTCCCACTGAACCTGTACCGGGGCAGATTCAGGCGAGCGGGGAACAGGAATTTATCATCGACACTGCGGATTACCGCATCCGGTTTGTGAATCGCGGCGCGGTGGTGACCAGTTGGGTGCTGAAGAAATATCCGGATCGTTCCGGGAAGCCGCTCGAGCTGGTGAATCCGGGAGCCGCGGGCAAAGTACCGCATCCGCTTTCGCTCTTCCTGAAGGACCAGCAAGCCACCAGCGTTCTCAATTCGGCGCTCTTTTCGCCGAAGCCGGCCAGTGACGGACTCGGCATCGATTACGAATTCTCCGATGGCAAGTATTACGCCAAGAAAACAGTTCGTTTTGCGAAGAACAGTTATCTTTCGCAAATCACAACTGAAGTTAAGATCAACGGAACGCCCGCGCCGCACCAGATCGAATGGCGCGGTGGATTCGGCGACGCTACGGTCCTGAATCGCGCCGGCGAACAGCACGCGGTTCATTACGATCTGACAAACGGGAAGCTTGTCACGAAAGACGCCAAGTCCGCGAAGGATGGTCCGGTGGATTTCACAGGCAACTTTTCCTTTGCCGGCCTCGACGATCGCTTCTTTGCATTCGTATTGCTGCCGCAGGACAACACCTCGACACAAGTGGAAGTGGTGAAAGACGACGTTCCCGCAGCACCCGGCGGTAAAGATGAGCCGCATGCCGGCGTGCGCGTGGGCGGCGATTCAGTGAATCACTTCTCGATGTTCGTCGGGCCCAAAGACGTGGATCTGCTGCGCAACGTGGATCCGAAGCTGCAGCAACTCATTGACTGGGGCTGGTTCGGAATCATCGCCAAGCCCATCTTCCTGGCGCTGCATTGGCTCAACGACAATGCGATTCACAACTATGGATGGTCCATCGTTGTGATCACCATCATTATCAACCTGGTGCTCCTGCCTCTCCGCTTCAGCAGCATGAAATCGCAAAAAAAGATGCAGAAGCTCCAGCCGCAGATCGCTGCTATCAACGCGAAGTACAAGGGCTTGAGCCTGCGCGATCCGAAGAAAGCCGAACAGAACGCGGAGATCATGGAGCTGTACAAGCGGGAAGGCGCGAATCCGATGAGCGGATGCCTGCCGATGTTCATCCAGATTCCGATCTTGTACGCTTTCTACAAAGTTCTGACGGTGACTATTGAATTGCGCGGGGCGCATTGGCTTTGGGTGACGGATCTTTCGCAGCCCGAACAACTGGCCATCCACGTTCTGCCGATCGTAATGGTGATCACCCAGTTCATCCAGCAAAAGATGACGCCCAATCCGAGCGTCGATCCGAGCCAGGCCAAGATGATGCAGTTCATGCCGCTGATGTTTGGATTCTTTTTCTACAATATGTCGAGCGGCCTGGTGTTATACTGGTTGACCAGTAATTTGGTGGGGATTTTGCAGCAGTGGCTGGTGAATAAGAGCATGCCCACGCCGGCGCCGGTGGAAGTGCCCAAGATTGCCGCCAAGAAGAAATCTAGGGGTTGAGAATCGTGGCTGAAAAGAAGTACACGGTCGATCAGACGGGTCCCAGCATCGAAGAATTTCTGGACATGGTGTTCGACCATCTCGATCTCGATGTCGAATATGAAATCCTCGAAGGCCAACACCTGCATCCGGATTTGGAAGACCCGGATCTGTTGATCAAGTTCACCGGTCCGGAAGTGGATGTGCTGCTGGCCAACAAAGCGGAACTGATGCTGGCCGTTGAATTCCTCACCATGGAAGCGCTTCGCATGCCGGCCGAGGATCATTCGCTGATGTGCTTCGATGCGAACGATTACCGGATGCTGCGGATCGAAGAGCTGCGTTTGAGCGCCGTCACGGCGGCGGAAAAAGTGAAGCAGACGCACCGGCCGTTCCACTTTAATCCGATGAACAGCCGCGAGCGCCGGATCATCCACTTGAGCTTGCGCAACGAAACGGATATCCGGAGCGAAAGCACAGGCACGGGACCGTTCCGGCAAGTGGTGGTGCTGCCGGTGGGGATGCCGCTGCCGGAGCCGATTCGTCCGCCGAGGCCCATGCCTCCGCGGGATGGTCCGCGAGATCGGGATCGGCGGCCGGGCGGTGGAAGGCCCGGTGGCGGAAGACCGGGCGGTAGGCACGGTGGTCCACCGCGACGCGGCGGCGGGCGCCGTCCGTAGGCAAGTCGCGCAGACTTGCCATGCAAATCCGCGACACCATTGTCGCAATCTCGACTCCTCCGGGACGATCTGGCATCGGGATGGTGCGGCTTTCCGGATCGGACGCGCGGCTGATCGTTTCCAAGATTCTGCGGTTTCGCGGTGAGCCGGAGTGGAAGCCTTGGTCGGCTTCGCTCGCTGAGCTTTTAGATAGCGACGGGCACGTGGTGGATCAGGTTGTCGCGACCTTTTTCACGGCGCCGCGCTCTTATACGGCTGAAGATCTGGTGGAGATCTCCTGCCATGGATCGCCTGTCGTGCTTCGGCTCGCTCTCGATCAAGCGGTGCGAGCGGGGGCGCGCTTGGCAGAGCCGGGCGAGTTTACGCTACGAGCTTTCCTCAACGGCAGAATCGACTTGCTGCAGGCGGAAGCGGTTCGCGATCTGATCGACTCCACCACGCTATATCAGGCGCGCGTCGCGGTGCGACAGATGGAAGGCTCGGTGTCGCGACGGATTCGTCCGGCGAAGGAGCAGCTCCTCGAATTGATCGCTTTGCTCGAAGCGGGCATCGATTTTGCCGAGGATGACATCAGCGTCGCGCCTGCGGAAGAAATCCTGCGCCGATTGCGGCCGATTGAAAAAGCGCTGCGCGACTTAGCGGCGACGTTCGATTACGGAAAGCTGGTCCATTCCGGAATCACGCTGGCGATTGTCGGGCGGCCCAACGTCGGCAAGAGCAGCTTGTTCAATCGGCTGTTGGAGCAGGATCGCGCCATCGTCACCGCGATTCCGGGTACGACGCGCGACCTGGTGTCCGAAGTCGCGGCCATCGACGGCATTCCAATCAAGTTTGTCGATACGGCGGGCATTCGCGCTGGCGAAGATCTTGTCGAGACGCTTGGGATCGAGCGCAGCTATCAGGCGATGGTGGATGCGGATCTCACGCTGGTG
>Ga0209060_10004294_pt1 | contig 11231 bp, 10 predicted proteins | sample Coa_R1_8_FD_187155 | JGI IMG/M metagenome (GOLD analysis project Ga0209060, IMG submission 187155) | Surface soil microbial communities from Centralia Pennsylvania, which are recovering from an underground coalmine fire - Coalmine... | ecosystem: Environmental > Terrestrial > Soil >...
CGCGACGGATTGCAGCCCTTCGAGATAGGGCTTTTCGAATCCAACGATGTGAACGAGATCGATCTGGCCGAGCTCTTTTTCACACGCCGCGAGCGCAGCGGGGGAAATTTCAATCGGATAGTAATAGGTAGGCTGGCGGCGCGCGATGGCTTCGAGAATCCAGCGCGTTTTTTTGCCGCTGCCACTGCCAAGCTCCGCGACGTGAGCGGGCAGCGGCATGCGGGTCACCATTTCTCCGGCGTAACGGCGCAGCAAGCGTGAATCGGCACGGGTAAGGCCATATTCGGGCAGAAGGCAAATGGCTTCAAAAAGCGCCGAGCCAACTTCGTCGTAAAGATATTTGGAAAGGATCTCGCGCTGGCCGGATTTGGTGAGTCCGGTTCGCACGTCCGCCGCGAATTCCAAGAGGGCGGGCGACACCGCTGGCTTCAGAAGGGGTTGAGTCAGCATCTTTGCTCCCGAGGTTGGGCTCCGTCAGTCCTCGACGCAACGAAACGTTGCGTAGACGTACGGATACTGTGGTTGGAACCAATTGCGGAAGGAACGGCGGAGCATGCACGCGGCGGTGCGCGGCGAGCCGCCCTTCATAACGAAGTGCTGGCCGTCGAAAAAATTCGCGGAATAGCCGGGATAAAACGGCATCGCAGAGAAACCGGGAAGCGGGCCGAAGATGGTACGGGTCCATTCCCAGCCGTTGCCGACGAGATCATGCACGCCAAACGCACTGGCGCCAGCCGGATGCGAGCCGACGGGAACCGGATCCCAGTTTACGAAATCGAAGTTGCCGAATTTTGCCGCGGGCTCTTCATCTCCCCACGGAAACTGATTCTCGCGCGCTGAGTGCGGCGTGCCATAAGCCGCGCGGTGAAATTGCTCTTCGTTTGGCAATCGCCGGCCAAGCCAGTTGGCGTAGGCGGTAGCTTCGGCATGGCTCACGTAGACGGGCCAATCGAGCGGCAGGCGCACTTCCTCGAACATGGTGAGCGCCATCCAGATGTTACCCTCGCGGCGCCAGAACACCGGGTGTTGGATGCCCGCCGCCTCCTTCCAAGCCCAGCCTTCGTCGCTCCAATGAGAGCGATGCTGATAGCCGCCGGCCTGAACGAAGCGGAGAAATTCTCCGTTGGTTACGTTGTAGCGCTCAATCGCAAAGGCGGGAACGCTGACGATACACTCGCCGCGCTCGTTGTCCCAGCCAAATGTTTCCGCGTTGGTTTTGCAAAGGCCGAGCGTGGCGTCGCCTTCCGGAATTTCGACCAGATCGCGCTTGACGGCTTTTCCGCGAGTGTGGAGACGCGCCTGAGGGGGAATTTTGCTGTCGTACGGAACCCGGTGCAGGAGGTAGGCGAGAGTTTCGGCGTGCATCAGGCGGTGTTCGATTGCAGTCTCTAGCATTTCCAACAATTGCGGATGGCCTTCACTGGGATGTTCCAGTGCGGCCTCGATTGCGGAATCGAGTTCCTCGCGGAGTCGGGCATTGTATGAATCAATTTCGCGGCGCGTTGGCCAATCGAGCGGGCCGTCGTTGGGAAGTCCGGTCCCAACTGGGTCGATGCCAAAGGCGAAAAGTTGGTCAAAGGCGGGACGGAACGACCGCAGACCGAACGCTCGGCGGCCAAGAAGGTTCCAATCGAATGCTTCCACGTGTCCGAGATAGAAAACCAGGCGATGACGTTCCGCAATTGGCCGATCGTAAAGGGCTTCTTCCCGGATCAGAGAAAATATTTCATCGGTGCGAGCACGAGACTGCACGAGTCGCGTCTGAAGATCGTGACGGATACGAACTGCGGCGGGAGCTGCCATGATTTTCTCCCTTCGTTAGATGCAGCAGAGGCGAGGAGGATGCGCCAAAAATCAGACGCCGGGAGGCTGACTACGTTACGATGGTCGCTCCGCGGTGCGAGTGTGTCAATCGAAATGAATGCGAAACCAGCAGAACGTGGAAACGTTACCATCGAGTTTCAAGAGGTTGAATACTGTGTTCCTGGTAGGCACAGCGCGCCGATTCTTTCGCAAATCTCGCTGAAGATTTTGCGGGGCGAGACAGTGATGTTGCTGGGACGCAGCGGAAGCGGTAAAACGACGCTCTTGAAGCTGGTAAATCGATTATTGAAAGCGACTGCGGGAACCGTGTTCGTTAACGGTGCATCGGTGGACTCGATGGATCCAATCCGATTGAGGCGCGGAATTGGCTTCGTCATTCAGGAAGGGGGACTGTTTCCGCATTATACCGTTGCGAAAAACGTAGTAGTTGTTCCGCGGATGCTGGGATGGACCCCGGTGCGTTGGGCTGTGCGTTATGAAGAAATGATGCGTCTGGTAGGCCTCGATCCGAAAGAACTGGGAAAACGGTTGCCACGAGAGTTGTCCGGCGGACAGCGTCAGCGGGTTGGCGTTGCCCGGGCGCTGGCGGCAGACCCGGAAATTTTATTGATGGACGAACCGTTCGCGGCGCTCGATCCGGTGACGCGAGCCGAATTGCAGCGAGAGTTTGCCGAACTCGCGAAGCGGCTTGGCAAGACAATTCTGTTCGTGACGCACGATCTGAGGGAAGCGCTGCGCATCGGATCACGAATTGTGATGTTAGCCGAGGGGAGAATCGTGGCGGATGCGGCCCCGGAAAACTTTTTGCGAATCGACCATCCGGAGGTGAAGGCGTTTGCGGCGACGTTTGAAGTACAAAGTGGAGCGCGCGGATGAAGCTCTGGGAATTTTTTGTAAGTCACAGGGCGGAAATTCTGGAGGCGACGCTCGCACATCTTTTTCTGGTGGTGATTTCAATGTCGATCGCGATTGCAATTGCGGTGCCGCTTGGAATGTTGCTGGCGCAACGCAAGCGCGGGCGCGCACTGGTGCTCGGAGCGGCTTCGATTTTGCAAACGATCCCGAGCCTGGCGCTGTTCGGCTTTTTGATTCCACTTCCGTTTCTCGGGGGAATCGGCACGCGCACCGCGGTCATTGCGTTGATTCTCTACGCGCTGCTGCCGATCTTGCGGAACACGGTCGTTGGGCTGACGAATCTTGATCCGGCGGTGCTGGAAGCGGCAGAAGCTATGGGAATGACTCAGAGGCAGATTTTGCTGAAAGTGCGATTCCCGCTGGGGCTGAGCGTGATTCTAGCTGGCATTCGGACGGCGACGGTAATCACGATTGGCGTGGCGACGATTGCCGCGGCCATTGGCGCGGGTGGACTTGGGACGTTTATTTTTCGGGGAGTCGCGATGGTGAGCGACACCGTTATTTTGGCGGGAGCAATTCCCGCGGCGCTTTTGGCGCTGCTGGCGGATGCAGCGCTGGGGCTCCTCGAACGAAAGTTGAAGGTGGCGTAGCTTGCGGCGGACGATAGTCGCTGCTCTGTCGCTGCTGGCGCTCGGGAGTTTTTTTTCTGGCTGTAGACACAGCCCACAGAAAAAGCTTGTTGTTGGATCAAAGTTTTTTACGGAGCAAGTTGTACTCGCGGAATTACTGGCGCAGCATATCGAAGCGCGAACGGGAATTTCGGTCGAACGCAAAACAAATTTGGGCGGCACGCTGCTCATTCACAAAGCGATGCTTGCGGGTGATCTGGATTTATACGTGGAGTATACGGGTACGGCGCTGACCGCGGTGTTGGGCGAGAAACCACAAGGCGATGCGGCGACAACGTATCAGCGAGTGAAGGGACTGTATGCGCAGCGGTTCGGATTGGAAGTAACCGAGCCTCTCGGTTTTGAAAACACGTTTGCGATGGTCGTACGATCTGACGATGCCGAGCGGTTGCATCTGAAGAGCATGTCCGATCTGACCCGGGTTGCGCCGAAATGGCATGCGGCGGTCGGCTATGAATTTCTCGAGCGCCCGGACGGATTTGCCGGGTGGAGCAAAACGTACGATTTGAAATTCGCCGAGACGCCTCGCGTGATGGACCTCGGACTTCTGTATCGTGCGTTGACGCAGCATCAAGCGGACATCGTTGCCGGGAACTCGACGGACGGACTGATCGCCAGTTTGCATCTGGTGCCTTTGGTGGACGACCGGCACTATTTTCCGCCGTACGATGCCGTGCCAATCGTCCGGCGAGCGGCGCTCGAGGAAAACCCGGGCCTGCGCGCGGCGTTAACGGAACTTGCTGGAAAAATTTCCGCCGAAGAGATGCGGCAGATGAATGCCGATGTGGACGCGGGACAGCGCGACGTGCGAACCGTGGTCCGGGAATTTCGTCAGCGGAAAGGCCTTTGACCCCGGTTGCCGGTCTGCGGAGGGTCTGCTACATTCGGAGCGGTTGCGAATCTTCCCTTAGAGAGAACGATGGCGATTCCGCAAGAGCTCTTGGAAATTTTGCGCTGCCCTGTTTGCAAGGCGCGCGTAAATCTGCAATCCGACAAAAGCGGCCTGAAGTGCGAATCGTGCCGCCGCGTCTATCCAATCCGCGACGACATTCCCGTGATGCTGGCGGAGGAGGCGCAAATCGCGCCGGAATAGTTCCGCGCCGCGGCGTGCCATGGTTTCGCTAACTCCCGCATCGATTGCAAACCTCAAGCGATTGATTCCGCGTATTTCCAGCAAGCGGATTGGTGTGCTCGGCGACCTGATGCTGGACCGCTATTTGTGGGGGACGGCTTCGCGGCTTTCACCCGAGGCGGCCGTGCCCGTTGTTGATTTCGTCGAGCAAAGCGAGTGTTTGGGTGGCGCAGGAAATGTCGCGGTGAACATCGCATCGCTCGGCGCGCATGTCGAAATGTTTGGTGTTGTCGGCGGTCAGGGGTCGAGCGACGACGAAGCCGGCGTAGCATTACGGAACTGCCTGCGCACCGCGAAGATTGGCGACAAGGGCGTTCTTGCAGACATCGCGCGAGTGACAACCGTGAAAACGCGGGTGATCGCGCGGCATCAGCAGATTGTGCGCATCGATCGCGAGCGGCGCGAGCCGCTCGGAAAACCGGCTCAGGAAAAATTGTTGCGCACTCTTTTTGCCGCAGCCAAGAAGCTCGATGCGCTGGTTTTGTCCGACTACGACAAAGGCTTGATCAACGACGATCTCGCCGACCGCGTGCTCAGCGCGTGCCACAAGCTGAACTTGCCGGTGTTTGTGAAGCCGAAGACTTCGCGCCTGTACGCGTATCGTGGTGCGCGGGCGATCGTGTGCAATGCCAAGGAAGCGGGATTTTTCGTGACGCGGGCGCTGGGGGATGAAAAATCTTTTGAGGAGGCGGGACGCGCTCTGCTGGCGCATTTTGGTTGCAGCACCGTGGTCATCACGCGCGGTGAAAAGGGAATGAGCTTATTCGAAGAGTCCTCGTCGCGGTATATGACGATTCCGGCGACGAGTTTTGAAGTGACGTATGCGCGGGTGGGGAAGGCGGGAATTGAACGTGGCGCGACCGGCCGGCAAGTGTTTGATGTGACCGGCGCGGGAGACACCGTCCTGAGCGTTCTCGCCGCTGCAGTTGCCGCAGGTGCATCGTTGCCGGACGCAGCCGTTTTGGCGAATACTGCTGCCGGAGTTGTGGTCGGAAAACTAGGAACGGCGAGCGTGAATCCGAAGGAACTCGCGCACGCTTTGGACGACCTGTTGCGCTGAGCGCACTCGTTACTCGTCCGGAGTAACCGGCGAAAAACTCATCGCCTTTGAATCTGTATCCACAAAAAGAGGAATTACTTTGGTGCGCCGATTTTTCACGGGGTCTTCCCCTCCGGGCATCGGCGAAAAAGGGCTGACGGCCACGCTCACAATGATTCCATTCGAACTTCTCGGGCGAGTCGCACGCAGAATTTCGTAGCTCTTCACAGGCCCGTAGTAACCCTCCGGTCCCCAGTCTGCGAGAAAATCCCCTTTGCGATAGGTGCCGCTCGGTTTCCAGAGTTGATACGCTTGTTCTGTGTTTCCCGCCACGAGCGCGTCGAAGAAATGGGTCACCGCTCGCTTTTCGGGATAATAGCGGAAAAGAAACCAGCCTCCGATCAACACCGCGAGCGCGACCGCGATCATCGTGTATTTCAGCGCGTTGGGTTTGCTTTCTGGCTCAGCAGGTGGGTCGAGCAGTGTCATGCGATGTCTCCAGCCTTTCGGTTAGACACCGAAAATCGTAACAAAGTTTCCCAGTGAGGAGAAATGAAGTTGAAGCGAAGTCTCTAAAAACGCGTGCGCAGAAGTTCCCCGTCAGGCTTCCAGTGCGCCGCCGGCTCCTGCCGGCAATTCGATCTGATATTTCGTGCGCGCTTTTTCGCGATGGATTTCCATGGCAAGCTCGATGAGTTTGTCGATCAATTCGCGAAAGGGGATTCCGGAAGCTTCCCAGAGCTTCGGGTACATGCTGATGGAAGTGAAGCCGGGAATCGTGTTCACTTCGTTCAGGTAAAGCTTTCCGCCCTTTTTCTCGAGGAAGAAATCGACGCGCGCCATGCCGGACAGTTCCAAAGTTCGAAATGCATTGATGGCATACTTTTGAATCTTTTTGATCTGCGCATTCTCGAGTTTTGCGGGAATCAGAAGCTGCGTGCCTTCTTCGAGATACTTCGCGGTGTAATCGTAGAATTCGCGATGCGGCACGATTTCGCCCGGGACGGAAGCTTTGGGGTCGTGATTGCCGAGGACGGAGACCTCAATCTCACGGGCATTGACCGATTTCTCCACGAGAATCTTCGTCGCAAATTCCGATGCGAGATTTAACGCGGGAGCGAGTTCGGCACGTGAGTGTACTTTCGACATGCCAACGGAGGATCCGAGCGCAGCCGGTTTTACAAAGACCGGATACTTAAATTTCTTCTCAATCTCTTTTTGAATCGCCTTTGGGTCGCGTTCCCAATCCGTCCGGTAAACGGTAATCCAGGGCACCACGGGAATCTTCGCCGCTTGCAACAGGCGCTTCGAAACGTCCTTATCCATGCCGATCGCCGAGCCGAGCACGCCCGCGCCCACGAACGGCAGTCCTGCAAGGTCCAGCAATCCCTGAATCGTGCCGTCCTCGCCGTACGTTCCGTGCATCACGGGAAAAACGACGTCGATGCGCTGTCCACCGCTGCGGTCGAGCGGAATGATAGCAGCGTCGGTAGGATCCGCGGACATGACCACGCGTTGACCACTCTTCAACACTTCCGGCAACATTTTTTGCGCGGCGCTTCCAATGAGCCAGTGGCCTTCTTTCGAAATGCCGATGGGCACCGCCTCATATTTATCGGGATCGAGTCCGCGAATTACAGATGCTGCGGAAGCTAGCGAAACTTCATGTTCGCCGCTTCGTCCGCCGAAGAGCACGCCTACACGCAGGATTTTCTTGTCTGGAGCCACGTCCCATATTTTTTCAGAAAACGGCGTGCGTCAGAAGCGCGTATCCGTGGCCGGTTTCCAAAACGAACCTTCCCTGCCTGGAGGACAGGTTCAGTTCATCGAGGGCGTGCCGGTGCTCATCTTCGATTTGGGAATCGGTAACCTGCCATCGGCGCCGCTGGTCAGCGCGAGGAAGTCTTTGTCTTCTCGTAACGAGACGAACACTTCGTCTACGCGCGCTTCCATCATTTCCTTCGTACGCACTGCTTCGTAGCGCTCGTATTGGAAGAAGTGGCGCTTCAGAAGATCGAGTGCTTTTTGCTTCTGGCCGAGCTGCGCATAAATGGCCGCCAAGTTGTAAGACGCAGGCAGCATTCGCTCGTTGTCTTTGGCAATTTTGAGCGCTTCATCGCCATGCCCGTTGCCGGCAAGAAAGGCCGCCGCAAAGATCATGTTGTAGGGGTCGGTCGGGTCGAGCTTCGTCGCTTCGCGCGTATACTCGTCGGCCTTTGCGCGGTCGCCTTCCGAGTTCCAATAGACCGCAAGATTGCGGTACGCAAGCGCGAGCGGATATTCCTTCACCGACGCTTCCATCAAGTGCAAGCCCTTCTGGAAATCGCCTTCATGAATCGTCATTTTGCCTAGGCCATGCATGGCCACGGCGCGGGAAAGAGGATCAGCTGGCATCGCAAGAATCGATTCGAACGTCGTCCGGGCTTTGTCCCAATCGCCCAAATGATGCCGATAGAGCTCGCCGAGATAACGCAATGGAGCAGGATCGGCCGGATCCATCACACGCGCTTCCGAATAGAGCTTCTCCGCCGCTTCGTACTTCTCGTCCATTTCTGCTTTGAGGCCACGCTTCATCACCGCTTCGATTCTTGCGCTCTGCGCCCGATCCATCACCGGCGCGTCAAACGCCTGGCCCACTTCCACACCCAGTTTCTTCAACTCTTTCGAAGCGTCCTTCGCCTTGCCCGGAAACAAGCACTTCTGTTCCATCACGGTTCTGAACGCCGTGATCGCGCCTTCTTTGTCCCCGGCCTTCGCTTTGTCCTTGCCGTCCTTCATCTGCTGCTTGACGCTCTCTTCGCGCTGCTTCATTTCCGATTCGACCAGCTTTTCCACCTGATCGACTTTCAGGAAGCCCTTCACGTTTTGCGCTTTTCCGATCGGCGTGCCGTCGCTGCTCGCCAGCACGGCCACCGGTAGCGTTTCGCCGGCGATCAGTTTTTGCATTTCGGGCGCCTGCGTGTCCGAAACGATCATGTTCACGCACTGTGCCGCCAAGAGCGAAAGCGACCGCGAACTCCGCAAACTGGAATTCTTGAACTCCTCCAACGACGAGGGAAACCAATAAAGGGCCAGCCCACCGGCCGGCAACGCTTCTTGCGGCTTCACGACTTTCCAAGGCACCTGATAAACCTGTTCGCCTCCGCCGCCCGGGCCGCGCATCCCGCCCATTCCTCCGCCGCCTCCTCCTCCGCACGTCGCCAGGCTCGGCAACGGCAAAAGCAAGAGCGCCGCCAAGACGGCGGTCAAACGAGAAATGGCTTTGTTCATTGGTGGTCCTTTTTCCTCGAAAGTTACAAGGTAAACCAGGAATGCAGGGTTTCCAAAGCTATTTGGCTTGAGATGCAGTGGACGGCAGAAATGCCGCTTCGACGCCGTGGCTTGCATTACGGCGATCCTGTTTAGCGTCGCTGCTCAGACAGAAACCGTGGAGTTGTTCAGAGAATCTTCTGGCCCAGTGCGGAGAGCACGAGTTCTACGCCGAGGAGCGCCGTACTGTTGTGTTCATCCAGAATCGGATTGATCTCGACGACTTCGAGCGAAGCCATCGATTCGGTGTCCGCAATCATTTCCATCGCAAGGTGCGCTTCGCGGTAAGTTACGCCGCCACGTACCGGCGTGCCCACTCCAGGCGCGTCAGACGGGTCGACGAAATCCATATCCAAACTCACGGCAACTCCCGCGGTGTCGTCCATCGCATACTTCAGCGCCTCGCTCATCACGTCCCGCATGCCGCGCTCGTCGATATCGCGCATCGTAAAGACGTGAATGCCGGACTTTTTCACGATTTTGCGTTCCTGCGCATCCAGGTCGCGCGCGCCGACGATTACAATATTTCCCGGCTCCGCTTTTGGCTTGAACCCGCCCAAATTCACAAGCTCGTCCGCGCCGTACCCCATAATCGCCGCGAGCGGCATCCCGTGCACGTTGCCCGATGGCGAAGACTCAGGCGTATTCATGTCGCCGTGCGCATCCAGCCAGATGTAGCCAATCTCTTTTTTGTCTTTGCGGAAGTGCGACGCGACTCCCGCGGCAACGCCCGCCGCAATCGAATGGTCGCCGCCCAGCACAAGCGGCAGAAATCCTTCTCCCAGCGATTTTTCCACTGTCTTGCAAATGTCTTGGCAGGTTTCCGTAATCTCCTGCAAATACTTCGCGCGCTTCTCGCCGACCGGCATCTCTTCCGGCTGCTTCACTTCGAGGTTTCCTATGTCCTCGACGGTATGCCCGAGTTTTTTGAGCGCTGCCTGCAAGCCCGCTCCCCGTAGCGCCGATGGCCCCATGTCCACACCGCGGCGGCTCTGGCCCAAGTCCATGGGCACACCAATGATTCGCACTTTTTGAGACATTTTGCTTTCCAGATTCGGCGGCAAGGCTTGTTGTGGAGCCTCCCGGCGCGCTACCCACGCTCCGAGCGATTCCCCGGCCCGCCACTCCTAACTTCCGTAGAACGTTAAGGATACACCGTGCCCAAGCCTAAGGATAGACCCGGTAAATCATGCGCGGGAAGGGGATTACCTCGCGAATGTGCTCGGTTCCGCAAATCCAGGCGACCGTACGCTCCAGGCCCAATCCGAAGCCTGCATGGGGAACGCTTCCGTACCGCCGCAGGTCCAGATACCATTGGAACGATGCCTCCGGCAAGTTGTGTTCTTTCAATCGTTTAAGCAGCAAATCGTAGTCGTGGATGCGCTGGCTCCCGCCGATGATTTCGCCATAGCCTTCCGGCGCGATCATGTCGAACGCCAGCGCCAAATCCGGCCGGTCGGGGTCCGGCTGCATGTAAAACGCCTTGATGGCACTAGGGTAGCGGTGAATCATCACCGGCTTGTCGAAGTTTTTCGAAATGAGCGTCTCTTCGTCGCCACCGAAATCATCGCCGAACTTTGCCGGATTCCCAGCCTTCACCAGAACGTCGATCGCATCCTCATACGAAATGCGCGGGAAGGGCGGCTTGATGTTTTCGAGCTTCGCCACATCCCGCTTCAATGTCTCCAGTTCGCGCGCGCGGTTTTGGACCACGCCTTGCACAATCGCACTGACGAGGCCTTCGCCGAGGTTCATCATGTCCGGCAGTTCGGCGTATGCCGCTTCGGGTTCGAGCATCCAGAACTCGGTTAAGTGGCGGCGCGTCTTGGATTTTTCCGCGCGGAATGTCGGCCCGAACGTGTACACCTTCCCCAGTGCCATCGCCGTCGCTTCGATGTAAAGCTGACCGGACTGCGTCAGGTACGCCTTTTGGTCGTCGATGTAATTCACTTCGAAGAGCGTCGAAGTGCCTTCGCACGCAGCCGGTGTGAACATCGGCGCGTCGGTCAGCGTGTAGCCTTGCGAATCCATGTATTCGCGCGCGGAACGAATCGCCTGCGCGCGAATGCGCAAAATTGCCGCCTGGCGCGGCGTACGCATCCACAAATGCCGGTGGTCCAGCAGAAAATCGACGCCATGCTCTTTCAATTGAATCGGAAACGGCGTGCTTTCCGGCACTTTCTGTACGATCTGAATTTTGCTGACGCCCATTTCGAATCCGCCGGGCGCGCGCTGCTCCGCGCGGATTTTCCCCGTGACGATTACGCTCGATTCCTGTGTAAGCCCTTTCAGGGCTTCGAACGCCTCGGGGCTTTCTTTCAGCGCGCAAACGCCTTGAATGATTCCCGTGCCGTCGCGAAAAATCGGGAAGATCAGCTTGCCG
>Ga0209060_10004297_pt1 | contig 11230 bp, 10 predicted proteins | sample Coa_R1_8_FD_187155 | JGI IMG/M metagenome (GOLD analysis project Ga0209060, IMG submission 187155) | Surface soil microbial communities from Centralia Pennsylvania, which are recovering from an underground coalmine fire - Coalmine... | ecosystem: Environmental > Terrestrial > Soil >...
CACCTGCTGCGGGGTCGCGTAGTAGACCGAGCCGTCGGCGGTGAGTTTCTGAGGGCTCGAGCCGCACTTGCCCTGGATCGGCCCTGAACCCTGCGCCTGACCCGCGTCGCCCCCGGGCCGCTCGTAGATGCTGAGGGTGTCGGCGCGCAACCTCGCCGTGCCTTGCAGCGCCTCGACCGAGCCCTTCCAGGTCGCCACGCACGCATGGTTCTGCGCCACCAACTGGTCGGCGCTGACGTCGATCGGCGCGTTCGAGCCCTGCGCCAGCTGCGCAAGGGCTGCGCCGGGCGCGGCGGCGATGCCGAGGATCAAGAGAACAACAGCCGGTCGCTGCATTGAGATCGTTGGTCCTTTAGCGCCCGCGGGCGGCGGAACGATCGGGTTCTAGTGCGAATTGACCGTTCTTGGAATTCAGCCGTGAGTGGACCCGACCCTGGAAGACCAGGGTCTGGCCACGGTCCATCACCGCGTAGGAGTCCGCCTGGATCGCGCCCGTGGGACCCGCGCCCGCCACCCGCGAGCGACCCGCGACCGCCCCTTTGACGGTGTCGACGATCGCCTGGTTGGTCGCGAAACTGTCGCCGAGCGCATCGTGCAGGGTCACGTGCCCCATCAGCAACAGGATCCGGGTGTCCTGCCGGTAGACGCCGTCGTCTGCGGACATGTGGGTGGGGTTGGCGCCGTCGGCGTCGAAGGTCATCGCCGGGTTGTCGAGCCGGATGCGCATGGGATTGGTATTGTCGCGGGCCGCGCTGGCGGCGGTCAGCACATAGGCGCGCCCCTGCTCGTCGCGGCCGAGGAAACGGGCGTTGGTCATGTGGATTGTGCCGCCGCCGGCGTTGCGGTGCGCCGCTCCGATGCGGCTCGCGAGATCGCCGAACAGCGCCCAGGCGGCAAAGGCGATGGCGATGGCGGCGATCACGAGAGGCAAGGCGACGCGAAAGCCGGCGATGACCCGCGAGCGCCGCCGCCAGCGCGCCATATCGCGCTCGCGGCGCTCGGCGCGTCGCGCTGGCGCAGGCGTGGTCGGCGTCGCGGCGCTCACCACGGCTTCACTCGTGGGCGAAGATGTCGACGTCGGCCCATCCGGCCACGTCCAGCCTGGCGCGCCAGGGCAGGAAGTCGAAGCAGGCCTGCGCCAGGCCCATGCGCCCTTCGCGCTCCAGCATCGTGTTCAGCCTCGCCTTCAGGCCGTGCAGATGCGCGACGTCGCCGGCGGCGTAGGTCAGCTGTTCGGGGCTGAGCTGCGGCGCGCCCCAATCGGAGCTCTGCTGGGCCTTGGAGATGTCGAGGCCGAGGAGCTCGCGCACGAGGTCGCGCAGGCCGTGCCGGTCGGTGTAGGTGCGGGCGAGCTTGGAAGCGATCTTGGTGCAGTAGACCGGCCGGGTGACGACGCCGAGGTGAAGCACGAACATCGCGATGTCGAAGCGCCCGAAGTGAAAGATCTTCAGCGTGTCCGGATCCGCCAGCAGCCGTTTCAGGTTCGGCGCCTCATAGGTCTGCCGATTCAGCCGCACGACATGGCTCGAGCCGTCGCCTGCGGACAGCTGCACCACGCAAAGCGGGTCGCGGCCGAGCCTTAGGCCCATCGTCTCGGAGTCGATCGCGACCTCGGGCCCAAGATTCAGGCCATCGGGCAGGTCGCCTTCGTGCAGATGGATCGGCTGGGGGTTTGCGGCGGCGGTCATCGGGTTTTCGCTTCGCCGCTTGTTGGTGCCCAGGAAAGGACTCGAACCTTCACGGCCGTTAAGCCACTGGCACCTGAAGCCAGCGCGTCTACCAATTCCGCCACCTGGGCCCAGGCTAGGAGGCGGGGAGCGATAGGGCCCTGGAAGGTGTCAGTCAATGCCGCCGCCCGCCTAGTGCGCCTCGTCCCAATTGGCGGCCGCGCGAGCGTCGACGACCAGCGGAACGCTCAGCGAAACGGCCGGGTCGGCGGCGCGCGCCATCACCGCGCTGACCAGCTCGCAGGTCGCCTCCGCTTCGCCCTCCGGCGCCTCGAACACCAGCTCGTCGTGCACCTGCATCAGCATGCGCGCGGAGAGCCCCGCGTCGGTCAGCGCCGCCGGCATGCGGATCATCGCCCGGCGGATGATGTCGGCGGCGGTGCCTTGGATCGGCGCGTTGATGGCCGCCCGCTCGGCGAACTGCCGGTGGGCGACGTTGCCCGAGCGGATGTCGGGGATGTGCACCTTGCGCCCGAACAGGGTCTTCACGAACCCGAACTCGCGGATCTCGCCGCGCCGCTCGTCCATGTAGGTGCGGATGCCGGGGAAGCGCTCGAAGTAGGTCTGGATGTAGGCGCCCGCCTCGTCGCGCGGGATCGAGAGCTGGTTGGCGAGGCCGAACGCCGAGATGCCGTAGATGATGCCGAAATTGATCGCCTTGGCGCGTCGGCGGGTCTCGGCCGGCATGCCCTCGATCGGCACGCTGAACATCTCCGAGGCGGTCATCGCGTGGATGTCCTGGCCGGCGAGGAACGCCGCCTTCAGCTGCGGGATGTCGCCGATGTGGGCGAGCAGCCGAAGCTCTATCTGGCTGTAGTCGGCGCTGATCAGCACGTAGCCCGGCTCGGCGATGAAGGCGCGGCGGATCTTCCGCCCCTCCTCGGTGCGGACCGGGATGTTCTGCAGGTTCGGGTCGTTCGAAGCGAGGCGGCCGGTGGAGCTGGCCGCCAGGGCATAGGAGGTGTGGACGCGGCCGCTGCGCCCGGAGACGGCCTGCACCAGGGCGTCGGTGTAGGTGTTCTTCAGCTTCGAGACCTGCCGCCAGTCGAGCAGCACGCGCGGCAGCGGCTGACCCTGTTCGGCGAGGTCCTCGAGGATGCGCACGTCCGTGCCCCAGGCGCCGGTCGCGGTCTTCTTCGAGCCGGGCAGGCCCATCTCGCCGAACAGCACGTCGCCGATCTGCTTCGGCGAGCCGAGGTTGAACGGATGGCCGGCGAGCGCGTGCGCCTCGGTCTCGAGCTCGCCCATGCGCACCGCGAAGTCGTTGGACAGCAGCCGGAGGCGGTCGGCGTCGATGCGGACGCCCCAGGCTTCCATGCCGGCCAGAACCGCCGGCATCGGCCGCTCCAACGTCTCGTAGACGCTCAGCACCCCATCGCGCACCAGGCGGGGCCGCAGGTGGTGGTGCAGGCGGAGCGCGATCTCGGCCCGCTCGGCGGCGTGCGCCGTGGCGTGCTCGAGCGGGGCGTTGGCGAAGCTGGTCTGCGCCTTGCCGCTGCCGATGACGCTCCTCAGCGCGATCGGCTCGTGCGCCAGCCAGGTGCGGGCGAGCTCGTCCAGGCCGTGCGCGTGCACGCCGGCGTCGAGCACGTAGGAGATCAAGAGCGTGTCCTCGATCGGCGCCAGCTCGACGCCGTAGCGCCGCAGCACCCCGATCGCGGTCTTGATGTTGTGCCCGATCTTGAGGACCGCCGGGTCCTCCAGCAAAGGCTTCAGCGTCGCGATGGCCGCTTCGAGCGGGACCTGTTCGAGCGCAGCGGTGGTCTCCAGCGCCAGCCCCTCGGCGACGCCGTGCGCCAGCGGGACATACGCCGCCTCGCGCGGACCGATCGCCAGCGCGACGCCGCAGAGGGTCGCATCGGCCGCGATTGGACCGTCGGTCTGCACGTCGATGGCGACCATGCCCTTGGCTTGCGCCCGCTCGACCCATTGCTGCAGCGCCGCGAGGTCGCGCACGCACTCGTAGGCGCCGGTGTCGACCGACGGCAGCTCGCTCGGCGTCGCCGGGGCTTTCGCATGCGCCTCGGGCAGCTCGCCGCGCGCCTCGGCGACCCGGCGCGCCAGCGCGCGGAACTCCATCACGTCGAAGAACTCGGACAGCACCCCCATGTCCGGCTCGGCGAGCGCCAACGCGTCGACCGGCTCCGGCAGCGGCGCGTCGCAGTCCAGCTGCACCAGCCGCCGCGAGAGGCGGATCTGGTCGGCGAAGTCGATCAGAGTCTGGCGGCGCTTGTCCTGCTTGATCTCGCCGGCGCGGGCCAGCAGCGTCTCCAGGTCTCCGTATTCGTTGATCAGCGCCGAGGCGGTCTTGATCCCGATGCCGGGCGCGCCGGGAACGTTGTCGACGGAATCGCCGCAGAGGGCCTGTACGTCGACCACCTTGTCGGGCGTCACCCCGAACTTCTCGAACACCTCGGCCGGCCCGATGCGCACGTTCTTCATCGGATCGAACATCGAGACCGGCCCGCCGACCAGCTGCATCAGGTCCTTGTCGGACGAGACGATCACGACCTCGCCGCCGGAGTCGCGGACCTGGCAGGCGTAGGCCGCGATGATGTCGTCGGCCTCGTAGCCGGCGATCTCGAGGCAGGGCACGCCGAACGCGCGCGTGGCGTCACGCACCAGCGGAAACTGCGGGACGAGGTCCTCCGGCGCCGGCGGCCGGTGCGCCTTGTACTCCGAGTAGAGCTCGTTCCTGAACGTGTGCTCGGACTTGTCGAACACGACCGCGAGATGCGTCGGCGCGTCCGGCGAGCTCTTCATGTCGGTCATCAGCTTCCACAGCATGTTGCAGAAGCCGGCGACCGCGCCGGTGGGCAGCCCGTCGGACTTCCGGGTGAGCGGCGGCAGCGCGTGGTAGGCGCGGAAGATGTAGCCCGACCCGTCGACGAGATAGAGCCGCACGTCCAACCCCTCTTCGCCAGGCTGACGTTCCGCGGCGGCCGTCGGCGCCTCGGTGAGCGTGTCGGTCATGCCAGCAAAGATAGGCCGCCCATGCTGTCGGGTCACGTCACCAGCGTACGGATTCGACGCCACCGGGCGCCTCTGGCAACGTGGCCCTCGGCAAGGGTTGCGGCGGAGAGAGGCGGCTTCAGCGATGCGACGGCTCGATCACATGTCCTTGCCGGTCAGCGACTGGCGCCGCTCGCGCGACTTCTGGCGCGACGTGCTGGGCTTCAAGGTCGAGTTCGAGATTCCGGATCGCGCGACGGTCGCCATGGTCGACGAGGCCGACCTGACCGTCTTTCTCGAGAACGGCGAGGTCATCTCCAACCCCTCGCTCGGCTTCACCATCCAGGTCGACGACGTCGAGGCGGCGTACGCCGATCTTTCCGCCCGAAGCGTTGCATTCGTGCATCCGCCGATGAAGGTGTTCTGGGGCTATGGCGCCGAGCTGCTCGATCCCGACGGCTATCGCATCCACCTGTGGGACGAGGTCTCGATGCGCGAGAAGGGCGGCGCCTGATGGGGTCTTTCGCCAGCATCTACGCGCTCGCTTCGGCGCGAAAGGGCGGCGACGCCGCCCTCGAGGCGCTGATCGCCGAGCATGCGCCGAAATCGAAGGCCGAGATCGCCGCGACGCCCGACGACCGCATCCTTGCCATGATGACCGAGCGGGTGTTCCAGGCCGGCTTCAACTGGCGGGTCGTCGCCAACATGTGGAAGGGCTTCGAGGCGGCGTTCCACGGCTTCGATCCGGTCTGGTGCGGGGCGATGAGCGAGGAGGAATTCGACGCGCTCTTGAAGGACAAGCGCATCGTCCGCAACGCCCAGAAGATCATGTCCGTGCAGCTGAATGGCCGCTTCCTGGTCGAGCTGGCCGGCGAGCATGGGTCGGCCGCCAAGGCGTTGGCCGACTGGCCCGACGAGGACTACGTCGGTCTGCTCGAGCTCCTCAGGGCCAAGGCCTCGCGGCTGGGCGGCGAGGCGGCCATGCGGTTCCTCCGCTCGCTCGGCAAGCCGTCGTTCATCACCAGCCGCGACGTCGCCGCGGCCCTCGTGCGGGAGGGCGTCTTGAGCAAACCGCCGAGCGGCAAGCGCGACTTCCGCGCCGTGCAGGACGCCTTCAACGCCTGGGCCGAAGAGAGCGGCCGCGACCTGACCTCGATCAGCCGCGTTTTGGCGATGAGCACCGGCTAGCTCTAGTGCCCGGTCGGGCCCTCGTAGACGCCGGGGGCCAGGCGCTCGTCCTCGTGGCCCTCCGAGCCCTGGGCGAGCACGAAACGGCGGTCGCAGTAAGGGCATTCGACGAAGTCGCCCTCGCCCATCTCCAGGTAGACGCGCGGATGGCCAAGCGCCCCGCCGACTCCGTCGCAGGCGACGCGCCGCGATCGCACCACGATCTCTTCGGCTGGCGGCAGGTCGGGCTGCAGCGAGGCCCGCGCCGGCGCGGGCTCGGGTCGTTGCTGCACCTTCGGCGCGCGCGCCATCTCGCCTCCTGAAAGCCGCCCGAAGCAGGACTGGCGCTAGGTAGGCGGCGCGACCCCGCGCCGTCAATCGAGCCTCGCGTGGCGGCGTGTTATGAGCTAAGCCTCGCGCCCCGCGCGATGCGCCCGTAGCTCAGCTGGATAGAGCGTTGCCCTCCGAAGGCAGAGGTCACAGGTTCGAATCCTGTCGGGCGCGCCATTTTCATGAATGATTTCAACGCGCGGCCGGAAGTCTCGCCGGCAGCGTCGAGAAACGTCGAAAATGGGTGGAGTGGACGCGCATTTGGATCGACCCCCTGGCGCCAGATCTCCGCTCTGAACGAGCCTGTGTGCTTCGCGGTCGGCAGCGGCCGGGCTGGACAGGCGCGGGCTCGACAGTCAGGTCTCTACATCGCGTCTTCGGAACCCGCGTTTCGGCCCGAGGAGCTCCCGGAGGTGGTCAATGTCGCAGACGACAGCTGTAACCGCGGCGGCAGCCGCTCTGCTGCTCGCATTCGCGCCGCCAGGCAAAGCGCAGCCTCAGGGGCGGTCCTATGCCGTCGGCCCGCAGTACGATTCCACCCACGTCTACGTTTCGGCGACGGATCTGCGACCGTTCGCGAAGAGCTTCGTGGCTACTTTCGGGGGCAGTTTCGCGCCGCCGTCGATCGTGACGGTGACGCCTACGCCCAGCAAGGCGCTCTGGACCTTCGTCCAAACGCCGGCCGGGCCGCTGTCGGTGTTCGGTTTCACCACCGGAACGCCGTGGCCCTTCGGCGCGGAGCGCACCGGCTATTTGGTGACCGACCTGGACGCCGCGGTCGCGGCGGCACGCGCCGCCGGTGCTGACGTGTTGGTGGCGCCGTTTGCCGACCCCATCGGCCGCGACGCTGTCCTGGAATGGCCAGGCGGAGTCGGCATGCAACTCTACGTGCACACGAGGCCACCCTCCTCGCCGGCGTTAGCGGCTATTCCCGAGAGCCGCGTCTACCTGTCGCCGGACCGCGCGGACGCCTTCCTCAAGAGCTTCCTCGCGTTTTCGGGCGGGGAGGTGACCTCAAATGAACCGACGGCGCCGGGCGTCGAGATCGGCCGGCCTGGCGAGACGTATCGTCGGGTGCGGGTCGCGTCGGGCTTCGGCAAGATGGTGATCATGGTCACTGACGGCCATCTGCCTTGGCCTTACGGACGTGAGGTCACCGGCTATGAGGTCACGGATCTCAACGCCACGCTCAGCAAGGCTACCGGTGCTGGCGCCCGCATAGTGGTGGCGCCCTTCGGCTCCGACCGCCGGAGGTCAACGATCGTGCAGTTTCCTGGCGGTTACCTCGCTGAGATCCACGCGCTGTGCGGCGAGACCGGCCCGTGCTGAGCGTCGCGGCTGCGCGTCACCCTCTCCCTGACTTCGCTGAATCCATTGCAACTTCCGGGGGTAGGTTGTCGCGTTCGCCGGCTCGCGACGGCCGTCAGGGCTCCAGCAGCAGAGCCCGCGCCTCCGCCATGGTCCGCGCGGCGGCGGCGCCCGATGTCGTCTTTCCCCCCTTAGCGACCATCCTAGAGTCCGCTTTCGGGCAAGCGCGCCTCAATGACCGCCGTTGGCGCATCGCTGCCATCCTGAAGGTCGGCTTTCCGACCGAGAGCCCCGGTCGGCTGCGACGTTAAGCGGAGTCGGGGCAGGTTCCTGACGCAAAGCGTCGAACAACCTCGGCCGCGATCCGGTCGATATGGACGGGACGTGTCGTATCGACGGAAATCAACTCTCCCACCCCCATCGGCCGATCGAACTCAGCAAACGTCTCGTCGTCCATGAGACGCCATGGATGCGCTGGATGGACGCCGGCGGCTCCGCGCGCCTTGAAACGGCGGATCGCTTCCGGAATCGGACACGCGCAATGGACTTCAACGACTTGGCCGCGCAGGCCCGCTAGACGCGCCCTCTCATAGTCGCTGCGCGGCCGGAAGTTGGCCTCGATGATGACCTGCGGGCAACGGGCGGCGAGCGCCCACAGCGTCTCCATTGCGCCGGCGCCGAAACGGCGGGACTCCTCCAGGCTGTCGCCAACGCCGCCCATGGAGTCGAATAGTGTCTCCTTGATGTGGTCTTTGGTGATCAGAGGCCAGGACAGACGTTCGGCCAAGGGCAACGCCAGGGTGGTCTTCCCCGCGCCGGGCGCACCGCTGATCAGGACGATCTTGCGCGCCGGACAGGATGCGGCGGATTGTTCGCGCTCGACCATTTGGCGTTCCAGCCGTGGGCCGCATGCCCGCGCTAGCCTGCTCGACCTCGGCTGCGAGGGTCAAGCTTAGCCCGGCTCGCCGAGGCGCGGAGCGAACACGGGTGGCCAAATCCGAGCTGACGTCGGATTCTGGTGTTCTCGCCGCCGTCGCGGACCTGCAAGGTTTGCCTTTCGATGACCACGCCTCCACCCGACAAGCCGCCAGTCGCCTTTATCGGCCTTGGCAAGATGGGCCACGCGATGGCCGCGAACGTCCAACGGGCGGGCTATCCGCTAGTGGTCTGGAACCGCTCCGCGGGAAAGGCCGAGCCCTTCCGCGCGGCCGGCGCCACGGTGGCCGTCACGGCTGCCGCAGCCGCGCAGGGCGCGGACATCGTGATCTCCAGCATGGCGGACGACGCCTCGCTGAAGGCTGTCGTGACCGGGCCTGACGGCATCTTGAGCGGCCTGCGCCCCGGCGCGATCCACGTCGGCACGAGCACCGTCTCGCCCGATCTCTCGGACGAGCTTGCCGGTCTGCACGCAGCGGCCGGCGGTCGCTACATCGCCGGACCGGTTGTCGGTCGCGTGCCGGCGGCCGAGGCGGCTGAGCTCGTGACCTTCCTCGCCGGCGACGCCGACGCGATCGAGGCCGCGCGCCCGGTGATCGCCACCTATGCGCCGCGGATGGTCGTCGTCGGCCAGCGTCAGCGGCTGGCGGGCGTCGCCAAGTTGATCGCAAACTTCCTCCAGGTCTCGGCCATCGACCTGATGGGCCAGTCCCTGGCCCTTGCCGAGCGGTCGGGCCTGCCGCCGGACCTTGCCCCGCAGCTGCTGGCCGCCTTCTTCGGCAACCCGGGGACGCGGGAATACATCGCCAAGATCGGCCAGCGCGACTTCGACGACGTTGGCTTCACGGCGGCCGGCGGGCTGAAGGACGTCACGCTCATGATCAGCGCCGCCGACGAGGCAGGCTTGCGGCTATCGAGCGCCGAAGCGGTGCGCGCCAAGCTGGAGGCGGCCGTCGAGCGCGGCTGGCGCGACAAGGACTGGAGCTGTCTCACCGAAATCGACCGCGGCTGACCGCGATCCACGAGTTTTGCGCGCTTCCGGGAGGCGGGGGCGCCGGCTTAGGGCCGGGAACCGAGCGCAACCGGTCAGCGGGCCGAGTGGTCCAAGAGCTCGATCAGCTCGGCGGCCTTTCGGCGCTGTTCGGCCTGGTCGCCGCTGGTGATGGCCGATTCGATGCAGTGGTCGAGGTGGCCTTTGAGGATCGCGCTTTCGACCTTCGAAAGCGCCGCGCGCACGGCGCGGATCTGGGTCATGACGTCTATGCAGTAGCGGCCCTCTTCCACCATCCGGGCCACGCCGCGCACCTGGCCCTCGATGCGGGCGAGCCGGTTGAGCAGCTTGGATTGATCGGCCACGCGCTATCTCCTGAAACACTGTCGGCCATACCCCCATAGCGTATCGCGAGAATACGGGCTAGGGGTATGTCCGATGGCCAGGCCCGAACACGATCACACCGCCCACCGCGACCCGGTCTGCGGAATGACCGTCGACCCGGCCAAGAGTCCCCACCAGGCCGCGCACGCCGGTCAGACGTTCCACTTCTGCGGAGCCGGGTGCCGGGCGAAGTTCATCGCCGACCCGGACAAGTACCTAAGCCCCCACGGGCCGCCGCCCGCTGCGGCGGAGGGCGCGCTCTACACCTGCCCCATGCATCCGGAGGTGCGCCAAGTGGGTCCCGGCGCCTGCCCAATCTGCGGCATGGCGCTCGAGCCGGTGGTGATCACCGCCGCCTCCGGTGCGGATCCTGAGCTCGTCGACATGCGCCGTCGATTCTGGATCGGGCTCGCCCTCGCCTTGCCGGTGCTGGTCCTCGATATGGGCGGCGGCCTGATCCCGCTGGGGGCGAGAGCGAACCACTGGCTGCAGTTCGCACTGGCCGCGCCGGTCGTGATCGCCGCCGGCTGGCCGCTTCTCCAGCGCGGCTGGTCGTCGTTCGCCTCCCGCCGACTCAACATGTTCAGCCTGATCGCGCTCGGAGTAAGCGTCGCTCTGATCGACAGCGCATTCGCGCTCGTCGCGCCCGGCCTCTTCCCCGCCGCTTTCCGCGAGGCGGACGGAAGCGTGCCGGTCTACTTCGAGGCCGCGGCGACCATCACCGTGCTAGTCCTCTTCGGCCAGGTGCTGGAGCTTCGCGCCCGCGCCGCCACCTCCGGCGCGATCCGGGCGCTGCTCGATCTCGCGCCGAGGACCGCCATCCGGATGCGGGACAAGGGCGCCGACGAGACCGTTGGGCTCGACCAGGTGCAGGTCGGCGATCGCCTGCGCGTGCGACCGGGCGAGGCGGTCCCTGTCGATGGACGGGTGCTGAACGGCCGGAGCGAGATCGACGAGTCGCTGGTCACCGGGGAATCGATGCCGACCGCCCGCGGCCCGGGCGATGCGGTGATCGGCGGGACCGTCAACGGCGGTGGATCCTTCGTGATGCAGGCGGAGAAGGTCGGGAGCGACACCCTGGTCGCCCGCATCGTCCGCTTGGTCGCCGAGGCGCAGCGCAGCCGCGCGCCGATCCAGCGCCTCGCCGACCGGGTCGCCGCTGGGTTCACGCCGGCGGTGATCGGCGTCGCCGCCCTGGCCGCGATCGTCTGGGCGCTGGCGGGACCACCGCCCCGGCTCGCCTACGCATTGAGCGTCGCCGTCTCGGTGCTGATCATCGCCTGTCCCTGCGCGCTCGGGCTGGCCACGCCGATGGCGATCATGGTCGGCGTCGGGCGCGGCGCGCGGGCCGGCGTGCTGATCAAGAACGCCGAAGCACTCGAGCGCTTCGAGCAGGTCGACACGCTGGTCGTCGACAAGAACAGGACCCTCACCG
>Ga0209060_10004304_pt1 | contig 11216 bp, 11 predicted proteins | sample Coa_R1_8_FD_187155 | JGI IMG/M metagenome (GOLD analysis project Ga0209060, IMG submission 187155) | Surface soil microbial communities from Centralia Pennsylvania, which are recovering from an underground coalmine fire - Coalmine... | ecosystem: Environmental > Terrestrial > Soil >...
GCCTTCTCGACGGGCTCGGTGATCTTCGAGACGACCTTGAACGACCCCTTCAGCTTGCGACCGGCGAACGGGGGGTTGAAGTCGACGCGGACCCGGGCCGCGGTGAGGGTGACGACCCGGCCGCGCCGGCCGTTGATCGTCAGGACCGTGCCGATGTCGAGGGTCGCGTCCTCCCTCCGCATCTCGGGGAGCCGGGAGACCTCGTGCATGCTGAACAGCTCGATGAGCTTCGGGTCGCGCTCGCCGAAGGCGTCCGCGGGCGCGAACTCCTTCGACCACTCCTCCCCGATCTTGGCGCCCACCAAGGCGTTCTCGACGCCGCCGGGGAAGTAATCCCCGCCGATCAGGTGCGCATGGGGGCCCCACTTGTGGCCCTCGGGGGGCCGCAGCTCGGCCTTCTGCGCGACCTCCTCCCGGGTCGTGTCGACCAGTTCGGTCTTGCCGGCGCCCTCCGCCCACAGCTCGTAATCGAGGAGCACGAGGTCGCCGCTCTCCGTCGGAGCGTGCGCATCCGAGTGAGGTGTCATCGGGGCGCCGAGCCCGGCGGCCGCTTAAGGCTTTGCGATGGCCGAAGGGTCGGCCCCGTCGGGGGCGCCCGCCCGTCCCCGCCATCCGAAGGTGAGGAGGCCATGGAAGGCGCCCACCAAGGTGGCCCACCGCCGGGGGATCTCCAGGACCGCGTACTTGAGCCCCGGGTACTTTCGATCGAGCCGGCGGCCCGCCAGCGTGAGGCCCACGGAGAGGCCGAGGAACCCCACCGCGGCGATCAGCAGGAGGAGCTCGCCGATCTCCCGGCCCGCGGGCGGCAGGAGGAGCAGGGCCCCCACCACGGCGACGAGCGGCAGGAGGACGTACGGCGCCAGGCGGCCGCTCGTGGCCTCGTAGGTGGTCCCGCGGCGTCGCCAAACGACGTAGCCGCCCTCGGCGTAGATCCGCTGTTTCCGAAGCAGGCCCCACGTGGTGATGTCCGAGAAGTCGTGGTCGACCCAGGCCTCGGGGACGTACACGCCTTTCCATCCCTTCTGGAGGACCCGGTCGGCGATCTCCTGGTCCTCGCTGGCCGCCCGCCGGTAGAGGGTGGTGTCGAGCAGCCCGACGTCCCGGAAGACCCGGGCGCGCCACGCCGAGTTCCCCATCGGGAGGGCATGGGGGTGCCATCGGGCCACCTCCTCGTAGAACCGGCGGAGGTACCCGTCATAGTACCGCGCTCCCACGCTCCGGGCGGTCCCGGCCAGGGCGGGGGTCGGACCGCCGGTGAAGCCCACCGAAGGGTCCTGGAACGGCCCCAGGAGCGCCTCGAGCCAGCCCGGCGGCGCCACCTCGTCGGCGTCCAGGAACGCGACGAACTCGCCGGTGGCCGCGCGGAGAGCGATGTTCCGGCTCTCGGGGATGTTCCCCGGCGCCGGCAGGTGGCGCACCCGGGGGTCCCGACGGTGGAACTCCTCGGTGATCTGCTGGACCCGGTCGTCGCCCCCCCCATCGTCGACCAGCACCTCGTCGGCCGGACGCCGCTGGGCGAGGAGGCTCTCGAGGGTCCGGGCGACTCGGGGGTCCTTCAGGACGGTGACGATGACGCTGACCCGGCCGGGGACCACCTCGGAGAGCCCGTACGGCGGGGCGGCCATGCTAAGCGGACCGGGCGGCGAGCTCCGTGATGGTCCGGTCGACCGCCTCGCGGGAGTTCCACCGGGGGGCCCATCCCAGCCCACGGATCCGGGCAATGTCGAGCAGCTGCACGGGGATGTCGCCGGCCCAGCCCTGGTGCCCGCCGGTGTACTCGATCCGGGCCGTGCCCCCCCGGGCGGCGACGACCTTCTCGGCGATCTCCTTCACCGAGACCTGGTCGTCGGTCCCCAGGTTGTACACGTCGACCGGGCCTCGGCCCTTCTCGGCGGCGACGAGCATCGCCGAGACGCAGTCCTCGGTCCGGAGCCAGCTCTTCGACTGGCGACCGTCCCCCAGGACCTCCAGGCGGGCCGGGTCCGCGCGAAGTTTCTCGAAGAAGTCGAAGATCACCCCGTGGGTCATGGTCGGGCCGATGATGTTCGCGAACCGGTAGATCGTGGTGGCGAGGCCGTAGGTGTGGGCGTACGCCCCGAGGAGCGCCTCGGACGCGAGCTTGGAGGCGCCGTAGAGGGACTGGGGGATCAGGGGGCCGTAGTCCTCCGGGGTCGGGAACGTGTCCGGAAGTCCGTAGACCACGCTGGAGGAGGAGAACGCGACGAACGGGACCTCGGCGCGCCGGGCGGCCTCCAGGACGTGGAACGTGCCCACGGTCCCGTGCTCGAGGTCCAGGGACGGCTCCTCGGTCCCGAGCCGGATGTCCGGGTTCGCGGCCAGGTGGAACACCGAGCCCGCCCCCCGGACCGCCCGGGCGACCTCGGGCTGGTGGCGGATGTCGACCCGGTGGACCGAGAGGTGGGCCGCGTGGCCGCCCCCCGGAAGGTGGTCGGCCCGGCCGGAGGAGAAGTTGTCCAGCACGCGCACCTCGGCGCCCTTCGCGAGGAGCTCCCGGACGAGCACCGAACCGATGGCGCCGGCGCCTCCGGTCACGACGACCGGCCGCTGAAGGTCGAGGCGCGCCATCCGGAGGAATCGTTCACCGGGGGAAGCATATATAACCGCAGGCCCGCCTACTCGCCACTACCCACCCGTGGGGGTCGGGCCGATGCGCACCTACGTACGCATGATCTTCCACTCGGAGGGTGCCAGTCCCGCCGCCGTCGTGGGCGTCATGCGGGGCCTCGGGTTCGAGGAGTCCATGGGGATGCACGACTTCGTGTTCAAGTGGAAGGAGAAGGCCTCCCTCGAGGAGGTCCTCCGTCTCATCGGGGAGATGCATGCCAAGATGAAGGGTCTCAACGTCAACTACGAGATCACGACGATCACCTAGGCCGTTCGTCCGATCGTGGGAATGGGGAAGGAAGAGCTCGACCGACTGGAACGCTCCCTTTTGGTCCATCTCTTGGACCACCGTGGGCAGCAGGTCCGGTTCGAGGCCGACCAGTGGACCACGGAGTTCGGGATCTTCCGGGCGTTCGGCGACGTGGACCAGGCGAGCCTGAAGGTCGCTCTCCGCTCCCTGGAGATGGGACGGTACATCTACCGAAGGGTCCAGTACGTCATCGGCTACAGCGAGCCGAAGCTCGTCTACTCGCTCACGCCCTCCGGCCACCGCAAGGCGGTGGACATCCGGCGGGAGGTCGAAGGGGAGGTCGTGCCGGCGGTCACCGGCAACCTGGCCGAACCCGACCCCGACCCCGCCCCGTTCGCGGCGCCGGCCCCGTACCGCGACGGGTGAGACCGTGCCGGCCGCCTTGCCGGTCCTGGAGGGGCCCACCGTCCGCCTCCGGGCCCCCCGGCCGGCGGACATGATGACGCTCTTCGGATGGTACAACGACCCGGAGACCGTCGCACCGTTCGACCGGTTCAGCATCGACAGCTTCGATTCGTTCCAGGCCGCGGTGGCCGCGGCCCCCGACGACCCGCGGTCGCTCGCCCCCCGGTTCGTCGTGGAGCGACGGGACGGCTCGAAGGTGGTCGGGTTCGTCGGCCACTACCAGGCCCACCCGGTCCTCGAGATGACCGACGTGTGGTACGTCCTGGGGGACCGGGCCGAGCGGGGCAAAGGGTACGGCCGGGAGGCCGTGGGCCTGCTGGTCGACTACCTGTTCCATGAGCTGGACCTCGCCCGGGTGGGCGCCACCGCCGACACCACCAACGCTCCGTCGGTGCGGATCCTGGAGCGGCTGGGGTTCCAGCGGGAGGGGACGCTCCGATCCGCCCTCTACCACCACGCCGCGTGGCACGATGTGGCCGTTTTCGGGGTCACCCGGAAAGAGTGGGCGGCACGGCCGCGGCCAGCGTGAACCGGACCCGGGTCCCCCCGTCGGGGATCGGCTCGAAGGGGGCGAGCTCGAACCCCCCGGCCTCGGAGGTGGATCGCAGGTGGGTCCCCCCGCAGGGGCACCGGTCCGCGGCCTCGATCTCCACCACCCGGACCGGGTCCACGTGGGGGGGCAGCGGGACCAGGCCGCTGCGGGCTCCCGGGTCCCGGTCGTACTCACCGCGCGGCAGATGGCGGATCCGGACCGGGAGGTTCCGGTCGAGCTGGGTCCGCAGGTCCGTCCCGATGTCCGCGAGCTCCTCCGGGCCGGCGAGCGCGGGCGGCTCGAGGTCGAGGATCCCCGAGCTCCCCTCGAGCCGGGCGCGGACGGTCCGGCGGCCCTTGCGCTCGAACAGCCGCGCGCTCAACAGGTGCTGGGTGGTGTGGAGGCGCATGTGCCGGTACCGGCGGTCCCAGTCGAGGACCCCCTCGACCTCCTGGCCGACCGCCGGAGCGGCCGCCCCCCGGTGGCGTCCCAGGCGGTGGAGGACCGCCTCGCCGCTCTTGGAGACGTCCGCGATCGGGAGCTCGGCCCCCCCCGGAAGACGGAGCACTCCCCGGTCGGCCGGCTGGCCGCCCCCGACCGGATAGAAGTACGTCCGGTCCAGGACCACCGCTCCCGGCGGCAACGCCACGATCCGGGCGCGGAACGATCGGACGTACGCCGCGTCCCCGTCGCCCAGGTACGAAAGCTCGGTCCCCATGCGTCCGGCGGCGTCGTCGGGCCGCCGTCTCCCCCGGTCACGCAAACCTATTTAGCAGGCCCCTCCGTGGACGCGCCCCGAGGCTCCGATGTTCAAGGCACGCATCCGCATGGAGGTACTCCGGGAGGTCACGGAGGTCATCTCCACCCTGGTCTCCGAGGTCAAGCTCTCGGTCTCAAAGGACGGCATCGATGTGAAGGCAGTGGACCCGTCCCACGTCGCGATGCTCGTCCTCAAGCTCAACAAGAGCGCGTTCGAGGAGTTCACCGGCGAGCCCACCGAGATCGGGGTCGACGTGGAGAAGGTGAAGGAGGTCCTCCGGCTCTCGAAGCCCGGCGACATCCTCGACCTGCAGTACGACGGCGGCAAGAACCGCCTCGTGATCAAGGTCGGCAAGCTCACCCGTCACATGTCCGTCGTGGACCCGGCGGGGATCACCGACCCCAAGGTCCCGAACGTGACGCCCCCGGGGATGGCCATCGTGAAGATGGACGACCTGCGGCAGGGGATCCGGGCGAGCGAGTCGATCTCCGACCACGTGACCCTCACCCTCGACCCCGAGGGCTTCACCATGTACTCCGAAGGGGAGACCGACCGGGTCGACCTCAAGCTCCCGAAGGACAGCCTGGGCAAGCTGGAGGCGAAAGAGACGGTGAAGAGCATGTACCCGCTGGATTTCTTCTCGAGCATGGTGAAGTCGATCAGCACCAGCTCGGACGTCACGCTCCACGTGGGGAACGAGTACCCCCTCAAGCTGGAGTTCTCGGTGGCCGACGGGAAGGGCGAGGGACGCTTCCTCCTCGCGCCCCGGGTCGAAGAGGACTGAGCCGACCCGGTCCCGCGCGGGCGCGGGCGGGGTTCGCGACGGGGCCGCCAGCCTCTTAATCGGAGCCGGGGTGTTCGAGGACGTGCCCGTCCCTCCCCGACGCGTAGCGATCCTGAGCGCGGTCCGTACCCCGATCGGCAAGTACGGGGGCGCGCTCCGCGCGACGCCGGCCGTGGCCCTCGGGACCCTCGCCGCCCAGGCGGCGCTGGAGCGCGCCCGGGTCCCTCCGTCCGACATCCCGATGGTCTATTTCGGTCACTGCGTCCAGGCCGGCACCGGCCAGAACCCGGCCCGCCAGGTCCTCCGGGGCGCCCGGATCCCCGACACCTCCGGCGCCCTCACGGTCAACATGGTCTGCGGCTCCGGGATGGCCGCCCTCTTCTCCGGCGCCGCCGCGATCCGGGCCGGCGACCACGAGATCGTCGTGGCGGGCGGCATGGAGAGCATGTCCGGCGCCCCGTACCTCCTCGATCGGGTCCGGTGGGGCCTGCGGATCGGACCGTCGACGGTGGAAGACGCGCTGCAGCGCGATGCCCTGTCCGACGCCTACGGGGAGCACGAGGCGATGGGCATGACCGGGGAGCGGATCGCCCGGGAGCTGGGGCTCTCCCGGGGCGAGATCGACGCGTTCGCGCTCCGCAGCCACCTCGCGGCCGCCCGGGCCCGGTCCGAAGGGATCTTCCGGGCCGAATCGGTGGCGATCCCGGCGGCCCTGACGCCGGGGGGCCCGGGCCTCGCCGACGACGAGGGCCCGCGCGGCGACACGACCCTGGAGGGGCTCGCGAAGCTCCGCCCCTCGTTCGACGCCCGGGGCGTCCTGACGGCCGGCAACTCCTCGCAGCTCTCGGACGGCGCCGCCGCGGTGGTGCTCGCCTCCGAGGAGGAGGCCCATCGGCGGGGGGCCACCCCCCTCGCGTGGCTCCACAGCGGCGCCGTCAGCGGGGTCTCGCCGGAGCGGGTGATGGAGGCTCCGATCCCGACCGTACGGGCCCACCTGGCCCGCGAGAGGATCGCCCCGTCCGAGTTCGACCGGGTCGAGCACAACGAGGCGTTCGCCTCGGCGTCCATCGCGGTCCAGAAGGCGTTCGGGTTCACCGACCGTCAGTTCAACGTCCACGGGGGCGCCATCGCCCTGGGCCACCCGATCGGTGCCAGCGGGTGCCGGATCGTCGTGACGCTCCTCCACGAGCTCCTGCGGACCCAGGGGCGGCTCGGCCTGGCCACCCTCTGCATGGGGGGCGGCAACGGTCTCAGCGTGATCGTCGACCGCCGGGACCTCTAGGACGGCCCCAGCAGGGAGATCCCCAGCAGCCGCTCCATCGAGCGGAGCGCCCGACGGGCGTGGCGCCGCTCCCCCCGGGCCACCGTCGGCTGCGCGGCCGCGCCGATATCGTCCGCCAGCGCACGGACGTGGCTCAGGGCGTCGTGGCTCCGGAGCCCGTCCTCGAGGGCCACGGCGACGCCGGTCTCGGCCGCCTCGTAGCGGGAGCACCCGATGGAGCCGCCGGTGGAGGCCACCGACGCCCTCAGCGTCGCCGCGACCCGCTCGTACTCCCGTCGCGCCCGCTCCACCCCGGCCGAGCTCCATTCGAGCCGCACCGAGTACGGCGGCCCGAGCAGGTACCATCGGAGGGCGTCCCGCCCCACGTCGTCGAGGGCCGATCGGAGGGGAACGAGGTGGCCCCGGGACTTCGACATCTTGCGCCCGTCCTCGGTGACGAACGCGGTGTGGACCAGGGTCCGGGAGAACAGCGTACGGTTGAGGGTGAGGGCCACCTCGTTCTCGGCGTAGTGGTGGGGGAAGATCAGGTCCATCCCGCCGCCGTGGAGGTCCACGGGCAGGCCGAGGAGGTGGCTCGCCATCGTGTAGCATTCGAGGTGCCAGCCAGGGACCCCCGGGCCCCACGGGCTCCGGAACGACGGCTGGGGGGGTTCCTGGGGCTTCCAGACGAGGAAGTCGAGGGCCCCCCCGCCCGACGCGTCGATCGGGTGGCCCGGCTCGGGGACCGCATGCCGTTCCAGCTGGGGGCCCACGGGGAAGTTCTCGGTGGCGTGCTCGGGGTCGGGGGAGTAGACGTACCCCTCGTCGGTCCGCCGGACCCGGCCGGTCCGCTCGAGGCGGCGGGCCACGTCCACCATCCGCCCGACGTACTGGGAGGCCCGGGGACGGACGTGGGGGGGAAGCACCCCCAGGTCCGCGAGGTCCTTAGAGAACTTCCGTTCCTCCCGGCGCGCGAGCTCCTGCCACGGGATGCCCAAGGCCTTGGCCCGGGCCGTGATCTTGTCCTCCACGTCGGTGAAGTTCATCACGTGGCGGACGGGGACCCCGTCCTCCCGGAGCAATCGTCGGACCAGGTCGAAGTAGAGGTAGGTGCGCCCGTGCCCCACGTGGGCCACGTCGTAGACGGTGGGCCCGCAGACGTAGAGGGTCAGGGGCCGCCCCCGGACAGCGCCCAGGCGGTGGGTGCGCCCCGACAGCGAGTCACGGATCCGCAACGACATTCGGGCCGGTCGCCCGGGGCCGGGCCCCGCTTAACCCTTGGGGAGGTCGAAGGGGGGCCCCGGGGCGTTCGCAGGGGTCGCTAGGCTCAAGAACCGTCCCGGGCGTGGGCTCCCGAAGGCCCGGCATGGAGGCGCTCTATCTTCTCGTCGAGACCGACGTGGGGGCGCTGGAGGAGGTCGCCCGCAGGGTCCGGCAGGTCCCGCACGTGGTGGAGGTCCACGGGGTCACCGGACCCTACGATCTCATCGTGAAGATCGAGGCGCCGCACATCAACGCGGCCCTCGACGTGGTGGTCTCGAAGATCCGCAAGATCCCCGGCATCAAGGGGACCGAGACCCTCGTGACCATGGGCCACCCCTGAGGACCCGGAGCGGGTTATATGGGAGCGGCGGCGTGGGCGGCCATGCCCGCGCCCGGAGAACCCGCCCCCGACTTCGACGCCCCCACCCACGACGGAAAGCGCCTGCGGCTCTCGTCGATGAAGGGCCACCCGACGGTCCTCTACTTCTATCCCGAGGCCGACACCCCCGGCTGCACGTCCGAGTCGAAGGGGCTCCGGGACATCTATCCGGAGCTGAAGGCGAAGAAGGTCGAGGTCATCGGGGTCAGCACCGACACCGTGGGCGCCCAGTGCAACTTTGCCGAGAAGTACTCGCTCCCGTTCCCTTTGGTGGCCGATGACTCGAAGCAGGTCGGCACGGCCTACGGCGTCCTGAACCCCAACGGCCGGGCCCGCCGGGTCACGTTCTTCATCGGGGCGGACGGCAAGATCTCGGACGTCCTCGACACGTCCAAGGCCGCGGCCCACGTGGCGAAGGTCCGGGAGACGTTCCTCGCGTAGTCCCCCACCCCCGTCATCGGGAGGGGGGTTCGGCCGGCGGCGGCGCCGTCCCGGCCGCCCGGGTCCTCGTGGGCCACCACCAGACCCGCTCGCCGAGCAGGTAGAGGGAGGCCGGGACCAGGTACGTCCGGACCACCATGGCGTCGAGGAGGACGGCCGCGGCGACGGCGAAGCCGATCGCCTTCAGAAGGACGAACTGGCCGGTGATGAGGATGGCGAACGCGCTGGCCAGGATGATGGCGGCGGCCGTGATGATCCCGCCGGTGCTCGCCACCGCGTGGACGGTGGAATCGGAAGCGTTGCGCCCGCGGAGGCGCTCCTCCCGGACCCGGGTCAACAGGAAAATGTTGTAGTCGATCCCGAGACCGAGGATCAGGATGAACAGCACCGTCGGGGCGAAGTAGAAGAGCGGGAGCCCGAAACCGCTGGTCAGGACCAGGTGGGTGATCCCCCACGCCCAGCCGATGGAGAGCCCGATGGTGGCCACGGCCATCGGGGGGATGATCACGGAACGAAGGACGACGAGGAGGACGATCATGAGGCCGATGGAGACGGCGATGGCCATCCGCTCCGTCGCCTCCGCCACCTGGTTGCGGATGTCGTTGGTCTCCGAGGCACCCCCGCCGTAGGCGACGAAGGTCACCGAGGGGTGGTCGGAGGCGAAGCCGCCGACGCTGGACTTGAGGGTGGCCAGGAGGCCTACCGCTTCCGAGGAGAGGCCCGGGGAGCTCGGGACCACCGAGACCAGCACGGTCCGTCCGTCGGTCCCGAGGAATCCGGCGAGGGTCCCGTTCAGGAGGGCCTTCTCCCCGGCGGGGAGCGTCGAGAGGTTCTCCCAGACGGCGAGGGGGGCCCCCGAGGCGCTGGTTGGGGACGCCACCGAGGCGACGCCGGGCGTGGTGGCCACCAGGGCCGTGAGCGCGTTCAGGTCCTGGAACTCGCCGACGTTGGGCGAGCCGCCCACCACGAAGGGCGCCTGGAACGTCACCAAGAGGACCAGCGGGAACGCGTAGCCGGGGCCGAAGTGGTCATTGAGGGCGGTGAGGCCGTCGGTGGACGAGTACCCGCTGGGGAGCTGGCCGTAGAAGTCGTAGGAGACCGGGGCCGTGAGGGCGACGTAGGCGAGGGGGACCGAGACGACCAGCACGAGGACCACCACCATCCCCGGCCGGGCCCGGACCCGCCGCGCGGCCCGGAAGAAGTAGGTGTTCTCGGCCGCGCGCTTGGCCATCGTCGCGGCGGCCGCTTTCCGGAAGCGTTCGCCGGTCGCCGGCCAGAAGACCCGGGGGCCCACGAGGTGGAGGACCGCGGGGACGAAGGTGAGCGAGACGAGCACCGCCATCAGGACCGCGAACGAGAGGACCTCCCCCCACTGGCTGAGGAGCGCGACGCCGGAGAAGGCGAGGGCGAGGGTCGCGATTACCGCGGTGGCGCCGCTGGTGGCGATGGACTGGCCGGCCCAGGTGACCGTCGTGACCAGCGCCACGTCCGGTTCGGCCCCCTTCCAGAGCTCCTCCCGGTACCGGGCGATCAGGAAGATCGAGTAGTCGGTCCCGACCCCCAGGACGAACGTCGTCGCGAGGGTGAGCGAGGTGGAGTCGACCGGCGCGAGGAGGGTGCCGATGACCACCACGCCCCCGAGGCCGAGCCCGAGGGCGATCCCGAGGCCGGCGAAGGAGACCGCCGGCGCGAGGGGCGACCGGAAGTAGATGATCGTGATCCCGACCAGGGTGAGGACGGTGAGCGGCAGCACCAGGGCGAGGGTCGTGGAGAGGACCGTGGACTCGGTCTGGTCCAGCGGGGCCGGCCCCGTCTGATAGACCTCGAACCCGCCGGACGGGGCCGCGGTGGCCACGGTGGCGGGCAGGAGGTCGTTGAGGTGCTGGACGTCCTCGAACACCGGGGCCGCCCCGCTGGCGTCGGTGTACCCGTCCGACACATCGTACTGCACCGTCACCAGGGTCGCCGCGCCGTCGGGGGCGACGTACCGCTGCCAGAGGCCCTCCGGCGCGGGCACGGGCCACGAGGCCACCGTGGTGTTCTCGGCGATGTTCTCGGACCAGGCCGAGAGGGCGGCCGCCGAGGCGTTCGCGCCGGGGAACGCGTCGTAGACCGACAGCATCGCCGCCGCGGGGATGCCGGCGACGCCGGCGAGGTACGAGGCGACGATCCCCTGCTGGAGCGCGACCGACGAGAAGTTGGCGACCCCCAGGTCGTCCAGGACCTGGGCGCCGGTCGGGACGGGGGCCAGGAGGGGGGAGGCGGCGAGGGCGGTCCGGGCCACGGCCTCCGCGCACGACGTGACCGTCGTCGGGTCCGACGGGCAAGTGGAGGCGTTGAACCCCGGGGCCGAGGGGGTGCCGTAGAACGCGGCGAGAACGGCCTCGGCGGGAGGGCTCCCCGTCAGGGAGGACGCGGTCGCGTTGTACGCCGGCGCGTTCCAGCTGGCGGGCGGG
>Ga0209060_10004307_pt1 | contig 11211 bp, 6 predicted proteins | sample Coa_R1_8_FD_187155 | JGI IMG/M metagenome (GOLD analysis project Ga0209060, IMG submission 187155) | Surface soil microbial communities from Centralia Pennsylvania, which are recovering from an underground coalmine fire - Coalmine... | ecosystem: Environmental > Terrestrial > Soil > Unclassified...
GTTCGGGTCCGTGCGCACCAGCAGCGTCATCAGGTCGGCGCGGACCGGATGCGTGATCCAGGTCTTGTTGCCGGTCACGCGGTAGACATCGCCGTCGCGCACCGCGCGGGTGCGCAGCGACGCAAGGTCCGAGCCGGTGTTCGGCTCGGTGAAGACCGCGGTCGGCAGCACTTCGCCCGATGCAAGCCTGGGCAGCCATTTCTGCTTCTGCTCCTCGGTGCCGCTGCCCAGGATCAGTTCCGCGGCGATTTCCGCGCGCGTCCCGATCGAGCCGACTCCGATATAGCCGCGCGACAGCTCCTCGGAGACCACGCACATCGATTCCTTGCCGAGACCAAGGCCGCCGAATTCCTCAGGAATCGTGAGGCTGAACACTCCGAGCTCGGCCATCTTGCCGATCACCTCGAGCGGAATGTAGCTGTTGGTCCGGTGCCATTGCTGGGCGTGGGAAATCACCTCGGTATCGGCGAATTTGCGCATCTCAGCGCGCATGGAATCGAGGACTTCGTCGAGGCCGCAATCCCCGACGGTGGCGCCATGATGATCGGCCATGAGGGCGATCAGGCGGGCACGGTTTTCCACCGTGTTGCCGGTGGCGATCAACTCGCCGACCGCCGGCGAAAGGCGCGCCGCGACGGCGCGTGCATCGAGACCGAGGTCCGAGGGGCGCACCACCTCGCCCTGGCTTATCGGGATGCCGCCGGCCATCTGGGCGAGGAATTCGCCGGCGCCGATGCGTACGACGAGTTCCTCCATCTCCCCGAGCCGACCGCTCCGGCTCATACGCTCGGCGTAGCTCGCCAACTGGCGGATGGCTTCCGCATAGGTGGCGAACCAGGCAAGCCCGTGGGTGGCGCGCTGCTCGCGATCGAACAGTCGTGCATCGGTCGTGCCATTGACGGAAACGCGTTCGCGGACCCTGATGACGGCATCGTTGAGCAAGGCGTCGGCTGCGCCGCGCGCCGCATCCATTAAGGTCATCAGGTCGGTTCCGGTCTCCGTTCGCGATTCCGCAAGCGACATCGAGTTCTCCTGTTGCAAGGGGTGCCCGGACCACCCGTGTTGCAGCGCACAATAATATGAGTGAGGGGGCGCGCGCCAGTCCCCGCGGCACCGCAACATATTCGCGTCGCAGGCATTGCGTTAAACAACGTCGCGACTCAACTCCGCCCGGAGGCCACCTTGCGGTTTCTCGCCTTCTCTTACCGCGTCGCCTACGATGCTTTCATGATGTTTCTGCGTGACGACGGCTGGGCAATCGCGAGTCACATCGCACTTTCAACGCTGATGTCGTTGTTTCCGTTTCTGATCTTCCTCACCGCCCTGACCAGCGTCCTGTACGGCTCGGACGAACTCGCCGAAAAGGCGGCGCAAATCCTGCTCGAGGCGTGGCCGAAAGAGGTCGCAGGGCCGATCTCCAACGAGATTTCAAACGTGCTGACCGAGGCCCACCGCGGCGTCCTTACGGCCGGCGCCATCCTGTCGCTGTATTTCTCCAGCAGCGGCATCGAAAGCCTGCGCATCGGCCTCAATCGTGCCTATAACGAAACCGAAACGCGATCGTGGTGGCTGCTGCGGCTCGAATCGATCTTCTACGTGGTGGTCGGCGCGGTATCGTTGAGCGCGTTTGCCTTCCTGATCGTCCTGGCGCCCCTGATCCTTCGTACCGCCGTGCGGTTTCTCCCGGGACTAGCCGACGTCGGGAGCACAATCACGCTGCTGCGGTTCAGCATTGCGAGCGCGGTCCTGATCCTCGCCCTCGTTGTCGTGCACAAATGGCTGCCGAGCGGCCACCGGCGCATCGCCGAGATCGCGCCCGGCATCGTGGTGACGCTGCTGCTATGGCTCGTCTCCGGGTACGCTTTCGCCCGCTACCTGGCGGAGTTTTCCGGCGCCTATGTGACGACCTATGCGGGCCTTGCCTCCGCCATGGTTGCCCTGGTGTTTCTATACTGGACCGCCGGAATATTCGTCTACGGTGGTGAGTTGAATCAGGCGATTCGCACGGCGCGAGCCATGAAGGCTCAACCATGAGGAACGAATGACGGAGCGCAATACCACTGTTGCGATAACGGAATCATTGCCGGACCTGATACAGCCAAGACGTACACTCGCCGTCGCTGGAGTCGCACACGCGCTGCACGACGGCTACACCGACATGATCTACGTGCTGCTGCCGGTGTGGCAGGCCGAATTCGCCCTCGGTTTCGGCGTGCTGGCGCTGCTGCGCGGGCTTTACGCCGGAGCAATGGCGGCGCTGCAGATACCAGCCGGCCAATTTGCCGAGCGGCTTGGCGGTCGCGCGGTTCTTGGGCTGGGCACCGCACTTACGGCTTTCGGCTATGCGCTTGCGGGATTTTCAGGCGGATTGCTGGGGCTCTGCCTCGCGCTCTCTCTGGCCGGCGCTGGAGCCAGTACCCAGCATCCGATCGCCTCGGCCGCGGTGTCGCGGGCTTATGGCGGCTCAGCCCGCGGGCCGCTCGGCGTCTACAACTTCACCGGCGATCTGGGGAAGGCCGCGGTCCCGGCGTTCGCGTCGCTGCTGTTGACCCTCATGCCATGGCGCGAGGCGCTGTGGGTGCTTGCCGTGATTGCAGCCGCGACGGCCGCCGCGATCCTCGTCTTCATGCCGCCGGTTCGCGGAATAGGCGCCGAACAAGCCACGAAGGACGGCGCCGTGCGCGGCGGACACGGCGGATTTTGGATACTGTTCACGATCGGCATGCTTGATACCGGCGTGCGTATGGGCCTGCTCACCTTCCTGCCCTTTCTGCTCCAGGCAAAAGGGGCGTCGATGCCGGAGATCGGGTTGGCCCTTGCCTTGGTCTTCGCCGGCGGGGCTGCCGGCAAATTCGCGTGCGGCTGGCTCGGCGCCCGCTTTGGCGTGTTGTGGACCGTGCTGTTCACGGAGGGAGGGACCGCCGCTTGCATTCTCGCCGTGTTGGCGCTGCCGCTTGCACCTGTCTTCCTGCTGCTGCCGGTGTTGGGGATCATGCTCAACGGCACATCCTCGGTGCTGTACGGAACAGTGCCGGAATTAACGCCGGCGAACCGCTCCGAGCGGGCCTTCGCGCTTTTCTACACCGGCACGATCGGGTCCGGCGCCATTTCGCCGGTGCTGTTCGGCTTCCTGGGTGACGCGGTGGGCATCGGTTGGGCCACGGTCGCGACCGCCGCGACGGCTCTCGCCACGTTCCCGCTCGCCATCGCGCTCGCACCGCGACTAAGCCATGACGTGAATTGACGGAGAAATCGGCGAATCCCGAAAAAATGCAACCGCATGCGTCCTCTGCCTTTTGCGATCAGGACCATGTTGCCGCTGCAACGCCCGCCAAGTCGGACGAGCGCTGGGCGGCTTAAGTTCGCCTCCCGCCTTGAACCTCGGCCGCGTGTTAGGCTACGATTCTCACGTTGCTGCGCGGGGATCGGCCATGCGCCGTGTTTTATTGATTGTATTGACCGTACTTTCAATTTTGACGGTCGTATCGCCGGGCCATGCACAAAGCCGGCTCGCGCTCGTCATCGGTAACAGCGTTTACCGCAACGTGGCGTCGCTGCCGAATACAGAGAACGATGCGACCGATATCGCGGCCTCGTTCCAGAGGCTTGGGTTCTCCGTCAAAACGCTGCGCAACGCCACCTTCGACGACATGCGCCGCGCGCTGCTGCAGTTCGGCCGCGATGCGCGCGGGTCCGACATGGCGGTGATCTATTTTGCCGGACACGGCATGGAGATCAGCGGCGAGAACTGGCTGATCCCGGTCGACGCGGAATTGCGCTCCGACCGTGACGCCGAGAACGAGGCGATTTCGCTGAAATCCGCCATGCTGCAGGTGGCGGGTGCGGCCAGCCTCGGACTGGTGATCCTCGACTCCTGCCGCGACAATCCGTTCGCCGCGCAGATGCAACGGATATCGCGGCCGCGCGCCGTGGAGCGCGGCCTGGCGCGCGTCGAGCCGACCGACAACGTGCTGGTGGCCTACGCGGCGAAGGACGGCACGGTGGCGAGCGACGGTCGCGGCCGCAACTCGCCTTTCACGGCTGCGTTGCTGAACAATCTTGAAAAGGCAGGGATCGAGATCAGGTTCCTCCTCGCGGCTGTGCGCGACGAGGTGCTGGCGGTCACCAATCGGGTCCAGCAGCCCTTTGTCTACGGGTCGCTCCCGCAGCAGCCAATCTACCTCAAGCCTCCCGCGCAGTCGGAGAAGGTGGCGGCGACGCCCGCGCCGGCCCCCCTGCAACCGCCGACGGAGGTCGAGCGCGCGTGGGCCGCGGTGCAGGCGAACCCCAGCATCCCGGCAATGGAGGCTTTCGTCCGCCGCTACGGCGACAGCTTCTACGCTGATCTTGCGTGGCTAAGGATCGAGGAACTGAAGCGGAAGCAGGCCACGGTTGCGCCCCAGGTGCAGAATGCTGTGCCGCCAAGCCCACCGACCCCCCAAAGCGCTTCGTCAGCCGGTGTGGTGCAGCCCCAGGCTCAGCCGGCCCCAAACACTCGGCCGGCGGTCGCGACGACTTTGCGCGACAGGCTGCTTGCGAGCATGGCGGCGTACTCGGTTGTGGAAGGCGAGCGGGAGAACCAGGCGCGAGGTTACGAAAGTGATGAAGGCCACAAAGCCATCGCGCTATCGATTGAGAGCCATCGGACATATCGCACCACGCGTTGGGCGACCGCGGGCGAGGCCGAAGTTGGTGCGCTCGAAGGCTGTCAGCTCCAGTTTGGCAAGCCGTGTGCTCTGATTGCGGTCGACGACAAGGTGCAGCCGCAAGGACCGCCGATCGTTCGCGACATGCCGCGCCTGCACTACAGCGGCACCTTCGACTTGGCCCAAGTACCGAAGGGGCGGCCCGAGCTGTTCACACGACCGGACGTCGCGCATTACAAATCCGCGCTGGAGCCCAAAGCGGCGGCATTTCATCACCGCTTCGACCTGCAAGGAGCGCTATTCCTCGTAGTCGAGGGCCGCAGTCAGTTCGAGGCTGAGGAACAGGCGCTCAACCAATGCAACAATAATTCGATCGTCAAAAGTCAGGGCGGCCCGTGCTTGCTCTATGCGGTCGGCAACCAGGTGGTACTGCCGCAGCGCTCGGAGAAGCCGCTCACGCCCCGCCGGACCGACGCACCGCCGTCACAACAGGCCGCGATCCCGCCGCCCGCTGCGGGCTCGCTGCCTTCGCTCCATGACCAGTTGGTCTCTCGACTCGCTGCGCTATCGGTGCCCGCGAGTGAGGCCGAAGCCCGCGCACGCGACTACGATGCAGATAAGGATCACAAAGCGATCGCCGTTAGCCTGAAGGCGCATCTGACTTGGAGAGTAGCTCAATGGGGGAGCGACGACGAGGCGGTCACCGCGACGCTGGAAAAGTGCCAAGTCCGTCATGGGGAGCCGTGCGTGCTCGTGGCCGTGGGCGACAAGGTGGAGCAGCCTTCCGCGGGCGCCCCGGCGACCTTCGACATGCCGCGGCCTGCTTGGCGGCTTGACCTTGCGCCTTCCGTGGGTGCCCCGGCGCTGCGGGACATGCCGCGTGCACGGTATGATGGCCTATTCGAGCCGGAGCAAATTCCGGGAGCCAACGGCGCGCTCAAGCGGCGGACCGACGTGGTGTCATATCGATCCGCCGCTGGATCCAAGGCGGCGGCATACCATCCTTGGGGACGACTGTTCATTGTCAGCGGCATCGGCCAGTTCGAGGCGGAGGAACTGGCACTCAAACAATGCAATGACGATCCCGACCGCAAGGGGCGAGACGGCCCGTGCCTCCTCTATGCGGTGGGCGACCGCGTTGTGCTGCCGCAGCGCTCGCTCAAGCCGCTCACGCAGCGCCGCATCGATCCACCGGCCCCACAACAGGCGGCAATCACAACGGCGCCTGCCGGCTCGTCGGCGTCGCTTCACGACCGGTTGCTCGCTCGATTTGCGGCGCTGTCGGTCGCCACGAGCGAGGCGGAGGCTGCAGCCCGAATCTATGAGGCGGCCCGCGATCCGAAGTCAATCGCGGTCGCGATCAATGCGCGCCACAACTGGCGGGCGAGCGGCCGGGCCAGCCAGGAAGCTGCCATCACCTCCACGCTGGAAGGGTGCCAAGTCCAGTATGGCGAGCCGTGCTCATTGGTGGCCGTTGGCGACAAGGTCGAGCCGGCGCCGGTGCGGAACATGCCCCGGACGCAATACACCGGCCGCTTCGAACCTGAGCGGGTGCCTTCAGCTGATGGCAGCCTCCTGCAGCGCGCGGACGTCAAATCGTACCGGTCCGTAATGGGACCAAAAGCGGCAGCATATCATCCCTGGGGACTGGGATGGTTATACATCGTCACCGATGCTCCCGGCCAGTTTGAAGCCGAGGAACAAGTGCTGGCTCAGTGCAACGACGACCCGCGCCGCAAGGCTGAGCGTCAGGAGGGACCGTGCTTTCTCTACGCGGTCGGCGACCGCGTCGTGCTGCCGCAGCGACTGACTAAGCCGAGGCCAAAACCCGAGACGATTCGCGAGGCGTTCGACTATTTGGGGGCGCCGCGATCTTCGTATGCTTATCTGGACGCAAAGGGGCACAAGGCCATTGTCGTGGCTCCTGAACGCCGCGGGTTTTATCATTTTTATGGGGTAACATCGCCCACGGGCGCCGAGGAGAGGGCATTAGAGGGCTGTCAGCTCGAGTATCGAACGCGTTGTGTGCTTCTTGCGAGCGACGACCAGCTCCGGACACCAGATGTATGGAAAGCCGAGCGCCACGACATGCCCAAATTGAGTTATAAAGGGAAGTACGCGCCGGGCAAAGTACCGCTCTTCTCCGGCACCGAAGACAGGTTGCGCTCCTACGCGTCGCTCTCTGCGCCGAAGGCCATGGCCATTCGTCCCGCGGGCGGTCGTGTCAACATCGCGACAGGCGCATCCTTGACTGAAGCACAGTCAAAAGCTCTTGCCGCGTGCAACGATGATTTGGATCCAGCTCCCTGCTTTGTTTATGCAGTTAACGAGCGCGTCATCATCGATCAACGCCGCACGGAACCTGTGAAATGAGGTATCTGCTGCTGATCGGTGTGGTCCTATTCGCGCTCTCGCATGCTGCGTTTGCGCAAGGCGCGCTTCTTGAGACGTTGGATGAGTTGCGTGGCGCGTCAGAGCCCCTGAGCTATCGCGGAACTGCTCCCGATCGTCTCGATCTTTCTTCAAAGCTGCCTCCAGTTCGCAGCCAGGGCGGTACCAGTACCTGCGTGTCCTGGGCCGCAACGTATGCGGCAGCGTCGTTCGCTTTGCGTGCCCGTGGCCTTGGCTCTGCACTCACGCTCTCTCCGTCGTTCACCTACAATCAGGTCTCGCGGGATCAGTGGTGCGGTCGCGGGACGACCATTTCGGCGACCCTTAACCTCCTGCGCGATGTCGGGGCGCTTCCGATCGAGGAGTTCGCCTTCGACGGTGGCTGGTGCGGGCGTCAACCGACGGCTGCGGAACTCGAACGGGCCAAGCAGTTCCGCATCAAGAGTTGGGCGGCTTTCGACTCGACTAGCCTCGACAAGGTCAAGGAGCAGCTTGCGCGTGGCGTTGCTGTCATTTTCGGCATGTCCTTGACGAGAAAAATGGATGCGTTGCGGGGCGATGCCATTCTCGAAGAAGATGACATCCCGGGCGAAGGCCATGCCATGGTCGCGGTCGGTTATGATGATGCGAAGCGCGCGTTTCTGGTCCGGAACTCGTTCGGGCAGTCCTGGGGAAACAAGGGATACGGCTGGTTCGGATACGACTTTTGGAAACGGAATGTCCGCGTCGGCTACGTGATCGAATAGCGCAGTGATGGAAAGATGAGTTCTGCCCGCTGCGCAGGAGACGTGGACGGATTTGAACGGATTTGAGCCAGCCGGAAACCTCACTCCCGGCTGCCCGCCGCCTCCAGCGCATCTTCGAAATTGCGCAGGCCCGGCCGCGGCGCGTTGACCAGCACCGCCATGTTGCCGGGCTTGTGCTGGTTCTTCCACATCATCTCGTGGGCCCGCGGGATGTTGTCCCAGGCAAAGACTTCGCTCATGCACGGATCGATGCGGCGGTCGAGCACGAACTGGTTCGCGGCGCTTGCCTGCTTGAGATGGGCGAAATGGGAGCCCTGGATGCGCTTCTGCCGCATCCACACGTAGCGCGCATCGAAAGTGATGTTGTAGCCGGTGGTGCCGGCGCAGAACACCACCATGCCGCCGCGCTTGACCACGAGGCATGACACCGGAAACGTCTGCTCGCCCGGATGCTCGAACACCGTGTCGACGTCGTGCTTGCCGGTGACGTCCCAGATCGCCTTGCCGAACTTGCGTGCCTCTCTCACCCAGCTGTCGTATTCCGGGGTGCCGACCTTTGGCATCTGGCCCCAGCAATGGAAGTCCTTCCGGTTGATGACGCCGCGCGCACCGAGCTCGAGGACGTACTGACGCTTGCTCTCGTCCGAGATGACGCCAATCGCGTTGGCGCCCGATGCCGCGCAAAGCTGGACCCCGAACACCCCGAGCCCCCCTGAGGCGCCCCACACCAGCACGTTGTCGCCGGGCTTGAGCGTATGCGGCGGATGGCCGAACAGCATGCGGTAGGCGGTTGCGAGCGTGAGCGTATAAGAGGCCGATTCTTCCCAGGTCAAATGCTTCGGCTTGGTCATGAGCTGGCGCGACTGGACGCGGCAAAATTGCGCGAACGAGCCGTCGGGCGTTTCATAACCCCAGATGCGCTGGGACGGCGACAACATCGGGTCGCCGCCATTGCAGTCCTCGTCGTCGCCGTCATCCTGGTTGCAGTGGACAATGACCTCGTCGCCGACCTTCCAGCGCCGCACCTTGGCGCCCACTGCCCACACCAGGCCGGCCGCATCGGAACCCGCGATATGGTAGGGGTTCTTGTGCACGTCGATGACGGAAATCGGGGTGCCGAGCGCGGCCCAGATGCCATTGTAGTTGACGCCACCGGCCATCACGTAGACCAGCACCTCGTCGTCAGCGATGCTCCAGGTCGGCAGGATTTCAAGCTGCATCGATGTCGTCGGCGGGCCATGGCGCTCCTTGCGGATGGCCCAGGCGTGCATGCGGGCAGGCACATGACCGAGCGGCGGAATTTCCCCAACGGCATAGAGGTCCTTCGGGGTTGAAGCGGATTTCAACGCGGCGACGGCTGACATCCGGAGCCTCCGGGTATGGGCGCAGGACTGGCCCCAAAGCTGCACCCTGGAATGACACTATGCAGCATTGAATGCTGCGTCGCAATATATTTCGGTGCAGTGCGATTTTCTACAGTTCTTCAAAAGTTCCGCAATCAAAAGTCATCGAGACCTGCCGGCCAGGGCAATGGCTGGCCAAAAAACGCCGCAATTCCGACGCCCTGCGTGATAAGCATGCTACCGGAGATTCGGCGGCAGCATGGGGGATGCAATGGAGGGCTTGATCGTCACGCTGATCGTCGGGGCGATTGCCGGCTGGCTGGCCGCAAGAGTCCTGAAGAGCACCGGCTTCGGCTTGATCGGCGACATCATTGTCGGCGTTGTTGGCGGATATATTGGCGTCTGGCTGTGGGATGTGCTTCGCCTCCCGGCTGTCGGTGGCGGCTTTTGGATCAACGCCATCGTGACCTCAACGGTGGGCGCGATCGTGCTGCTGGTGCTGCTGCGGCTGATCCGAACCTGAGCGTTGCGGTTGCCGGAATATTTTGCTTGCGTACGCGACCGCGATTGTATTGCATTGCACAATCATCGGCGCGTCAGAGGCAAGCATGATCACGCCATCGGATGGTGCGGCGCAAAAGCGCGACAAGCCGTGGATTATTCGCACCTATGCGGGGCATTCGACCGCCGCCGAGTCGAACGCGCTGTACCGGAAAAATCTGGCCAAGGGCCAGACCGGCCTCTCGGTTGCCTTCGATCTGCCGACCCAGACCGGGTATGACGCTGACCATCCGCTTGCCGCCGGCGAGGTCGGCAAGGTCGGGGTTTCGATCTGCCATCTTGGCGACATGCGGGCGCTGTTCGACCAGATTCCGCTCGGCGCCATGAACACCTCGATGACCATCAATGCCACCGCGGCGTGGCTGCTGGCACTCTATATTGCGGTCGCCGAGGAGCAGGGCGCCGAGCGGCGCGACCTGACGGGCACCACCCAGAACGACATCATCAAGGAATATCTCTCGCGCGGCACCTACGTGTTTCCGCCGGGGCCTTCCATGCGGCTCACCCGCGACGTGATCCTGTTCACGACGCGGGAACTGCCGAAATGGAATCCGATGAATGTGTGCTCTTACCATCTCCAGGAGGCCGGCGCGACGCCGGTGCAGGAACTCGCCTTCGCGCTCGCCACCGCAATCGCGGTGCTGGACGCCGTGAAGGCCTCCAGCGACCTCGACGCGCAGCAGTTCGGAGAGGTCGTCGGCCGCATCTCGTTCTTCGTCAACGCGGGCCTGCGATTCATCACCGAGCTGTGCAAGATGCGCGCCTTTGCGGAGCTGTGGGACGAGATCACGGCGGAGCGATACGGCGTCGCTGATCCGAAACAGCGCCTGTTCCGCTACGGCGTCCAGGTGAATTCGCTCGGCCTCACTGAGCAGCAGCCGGAGAACAACGTCTACCGCATCCTGATCGAGATGCTGGCCGTTACCCTGTCGAAGAAGGCCCGCGCCCGCGCGGTTCAGCTGCCGGCCTGGAACGAGGCGCTCGGCCTGCCGCGTCCCTGGGACCAGCAGTGGTCGCTGCGCATGCAGCAGATCCTTGCCTACGAGACCGACCTCTTGGAGTACGGCGATATCTTCGCGGGTTCGACGGAGATCGAATCCAAGGTGGCCTCGCTCAAGCGCCAGGCGCGCGAGGAGCTTGAAAACATCCTGCGCATGGGCGGCGCGGTGGCGGCGGTCGAGAACAGCTACATGAAATCGCAGCTCGTCGAGAGCAATGCGCGGCGCGTGGAGGCGATCGAGCGCGGCGAGCAGATCGTGGTCGGCGTCAACCGGTTCACCGAGACCGAGCCGTCGCCGCTCGCGGCCGGCGAGGGCGCGATTCTCACGGTGCCCCCCGAAGTCGAGACCGACCAGATCGCGCGGCTCCAGGCATGGCGCGCCGCGCGGGACGCCACGGCCGTCGCAGCGGCACTCGCCGACCTGCGGCGCGCCGCGCAGGCGGGCCGCAACATCATGGAGCCGTCGATCGCCTGCGCCAAAGCCGGCGTCACCACCGGCGAGTGGGGCGAAGTGCTGCGCCAGA
>Ga0209060_10004310_pt1 | contig 11205 bp, 8 predicted proteins | sample Coa_R1_8_FD_187155 | JGI IMG/M metagenome (GOLD analysis project Ga0209060, IMG submission 187155) | Surface soil microbial communities from Centralia Pennsylvania, which are recovering from an underground coalmine fire - Coalmine... | ecosystem: Environmental > Terrestrial > Soil > Unclassified...
AGCCTGCAGCTTTAGGTTGTCGAACTGGACAGCGTGGTCAGCAAAGGCAACGTTAGAGGTCACGGACGTAATCGGGCGTCCGCGCCATTCGCCCTGTGTTAAGGCAAACTGCCCCTGCCCGTGCGGGTTCTCCACTGTGCCCGCGGCGCCGACGGTGAAGTTCAACTTGCCTTGCAGCGGGTAGGTGGCGCCGACGGCCTTTTGCAGCTCGGTAACGTCACCATTCTGCAGTGCTGCCTGTATCTTGAATTGCGAGCTGTCGGTGAACCCGCCCTTGTCCAGCGCGCACGACCCATCCAGATGCAGTTTCGCGCTGCCCTCTTCGACGATGGCATGATGCAGTGTCAAGACCGTTTGCGAATACTGGATGTCTGCTGAGAATTCGTCGATGTGAATCTGCCGAGGTGGTGCTGCGGGTTGCGGCGCGGGAGGAGCCGAGGTGGCTGCTGCCCGTTCGAACCAATGGTGCTTTTTCGCCGCAGTAGGCGGCGGGACCGACGGGGTGCCGGAGACCGGCGTATATAAGTAGCTGAAATTCGTGGCCTGCACGTGGCCGGCAAGCTGTGGCCGTCGCAGCCGTCCGCTGACGGTGCCATTGAAACTGGCGACGCCATCCAACTCGATCGGCAACGGAGTAGCGCTGTTTGCCGCCAACAAGGGTTTCAGTTCTGCCAGGCTTGTGGTGCTGGCGTTCAGCTTCAGCATGGCCGAGCTCGAGCCTAGTGACCCGCTTGCATCCATGCTCGTGTGCGGGGTGACAAGCTTGAGCGCCGTCAAGTCGATTCGTTCCCAGCGCAGGGCCGCCCGGCCGCGCACAGTTCCGCTGACCGGTAGCTCATTGGGGGCGGGATGCTCGGGCGCTGCAATGTCGAGCGAAAGATCGGCAATAGCGTTCGCGGACGACTGTCTCCAGACCAGGTTGATTGCGCCCGCCACCCTTCCCACAGTGTTGAGTTTTTCGAGAGGCAACGAACGACTTGCGAAGATTCGCGCCAGCTCGTTCAGCGATAGCTGGTTCGCACGTAGTCTTGCCCATCCCTGTTGTTCCCCGGCAAGCCTCGGCGCAGGGCGCGAGCGCGAAGTACGTTCCTCGATGGGCTTGGCGGGCTCGAAGGCAATGAGGTTCTTGATTTCCGCGTCCCCGGTCACCGCTCCGCCGAAGACGCGAGCGGCGATTTTATTCAAGGTCAGTTGATCCTGCCTCAACGCGAAATCTGCGTCGATACTGGCGCGCCGCAGAGCGACCCCGGCCACCCGGGAGTCCAGGTCGCGTAAGGACATGTGGCCCGTCGTGGAGTAACTTGCCGGCAGAGAATAATGCGCAGAGCCGTTCAGCAGCACTATCCCCCGAGCCAGATCCGTGGAGCGCATAACGGCGCCCATCTGTACGACATCGAGGCTGCCGGTGTAGGTAAGCTGCACCTGCGGCTGAGCAAAATTGGTCAGTTTTCCCGATGCCCGCAGCGACGAAGCTTGCGAAAACAGCTTGAGCTCGTGAATGTCGAGAGCATTCTCCCAGAGGGTGAACTGCAAGACGGCGCCGGCAGGAAGGTCCCGGAAGCTCCCATACTGCACATCAAACTTACCGATTTGCAGCTCGCCTGGATATTCGTGAACACCATCTTGCGCACGATAACTCAAGCTCAAGGTCAGATCGCTGGCAGAAAAGTCCAGCGGCAGTCTGCGTTCGTTAATGAGGATCAAACCATCGCGCACATCGGCGCGCGCAACCTGAAGATCGAACAGCTGCTGCACGAATGTCCTGCCACCGGCAGTTTTCAGCTTCGGTTCGGGAGCATTCGTCGTGCCATCGGGATTGACGATGAGATGAACTACGGGGCGCTGCAGCTCCAGGCGTTCGACGCTGAATTGCTTCTCGAAGAACGAAATGATGTGCAGTTGCACCACGGCGCGATCGACATGGGCGTATGGCAATTGCCCAGGGGACTCCAGTCCATGAACGGTGATGTCGGTCGCTTCAAAGGCAAGCTGCGAAAGATTCCAGCGGAACGCGGCAATTTCAACGCGGCCGCCGGTCACTTCTTCTAGCGTGGCCACCAGCCGCCGACGCATCGAGTCCTGGAAGCTGGTGCTCCGCACGTAGAAGAACAGACCCATAGCCGCCAGCAGCAGTACGCCCACGACGCTGACACCAATCCACCGTAGTTTGTGGGAGCGTCGTGATTTGGTCTGTTGCGCCATCAGTTCACGCCGGCAGCGCTGCCCACTTCCTCAGGAGTATTGACTCCCGGAATCGCGATACTGGTGTGAATTTCCGCCTGCTGCCGCAGATTATGCAGCCACGCATCGAGGAGCTCGTCGATGCGTTGCTGGGTAAGCAGCTCGTGGATCCGGCTATTCACGTCATCGAAGGCGAGCACCTTGCCGCCGTTTTGCTGCAGGTCAGGAATTAACTGGTTCTTGTAGTACGACTCGACTTCTTCTTGGTTGACATGCACATTCGGACGCAGCCGCACCTCGATGAAGTTCATCACCTGAAACTCGTCGCTGAGGTGCTGCTCTAGCGTCTGCTCGTCAAGACCGTAAGAGCGCAGCAATTGCTGCCACGCAGCGTCATCCTTGCCGTTTGGAAGCTGCGCCCGCAGCCGCGTGATGTTCTCCTGCAGTTTTTCGTCCGAGGGGCGCATGTAGTTCGCGTCGCCCATTTGCGCGCTCAGCAGGCGGCGATCGATCAGCCGCTGCAAAGCCCTAATGCGATCAGCCTGCGTCAGCCCCGCCACCGGTTTCTGCTGCATCAAGGCCTCAAAGCGCACCGCCTCATCCCAATCGCTGCGAAGAATCGGGTGACGGTTGACACTGGCAACAACGCCATCAATCACCTCACCAGCAACGGCCGGCGCGACGGCCAGCATGAGGAACAGTGCAAATGAAATCGTGAACTGCAAAGCTTTTTTCATCAGAACGTTTGTCCAATACTGAAAAAGACATTGATGCGCCGCAGCGAATCGGTCTCTGCATGCTCTTGAATCGGAAATCGTGTCGGGTTCAGTGCGTATCCCAGGTCGAAACGCACCGGGCCCACCGGTGTTTTGTAACGAATCCCGCCGCCCAGGGCCTGTGAGTTGTAGCTGAAGTTGCACGGCGTGTTGCTGCCCGGGGTGGCACAATCGGCAATCGACGGCTGGTGAAATCGCAGCATGCCGCTGATGATGTGATTGGCGCTATCGAAAACGTTGCCCATGTCATGGAAGAGCACAAATCCAAGATTGTTGCCGACATAGGGCAGAGTTAGGGGCGGGGTGCGCAGCTCAACCGTGTTGACGAAGAGGCCCTGGCCGCCGATCGCAAACCCGGTTTCCGTATCGCGCGGGCCGGCCTGGTTGATGGAGAAGCTGCGCAGCGAATTGCTGCCGCCGGCAAAGAACAGCTCCGGCAGCGGAATTTGCGTCGCTTCTGCCGGAATCGAACCCGGCGGCAACGATTCCAGATTGAGAAAATTGTTGGTGCCATACGGCTTCTCGACGCCGATCTGTGTCCGGCGAGCAAGCACCCAGTTCCTCTTGATCGTGTAGTACGTCGAGTTATCGATGAGTACACGGCCGAAGTTCGTTTGCGAGCCCAGCGCGCTGGTCGCAAGCCCTACATTCACCGCGTTGTAGCTGCCTTTGCTGGGATTGATGGCGTCGTCGCGTTTGTCGCGCAGCATAGTGATGATCGGCATCGCAATGAACACCGGCTTCGAGTACAGGGCGATCAGGTTGGGGTCGATCACTAGACTGTTCTTGTCGACCGACACGCGTTGGAAGCTGAGACCGTAGGCAAAGGTGAGAAAACGGTTCACACGCTGCTCCGCCTGGATGGCGCCTTCCAGCCGCTCGGAGGCGAAGGTGTTCACGTCGGCCGTATTGTCGTACAGCGCGCTGAAGATGATCCGCCAGTTCTCGCGATGAAACAGGCGCGGCGCGTCATAGCTGGCTATGCCGCGGCGGGTGAGCAGGCCGAGGCGGCCGCGCAAGGTAAATGTCTGATCACGCCCGAACAAGTTGAGGCGAGTGACTTCCAGCACAGCATTGGGGCTGATGCCGGTTTTGCCTTGTGGATTGTTGGTGCTGGGCAGATTCCCGGTCGCAAACTCAATGCCACCTCCGTAGCGGAAGGTCCAGCGTTTCGCCTCCTGAATATTGAACAGCACGTCTTTCGACGGCTCGTCGCCTTCGGGGTTCTGCACCGCCATATCCACCTCATTGAACAGGCCGAGGTTATAGAGGCGGCGTTGCGAATCCACCATTCGCGTTTGGCTGAGGGGATCACCGTCGGCAATGCGCATCTGCCGGTTGACGATGTAGGGCCGGGTGTAATTCAGTCCGGTGATGAGTACGCGATCGACAAAAACACGCTGGCCTTCGGTTATCTTGTAGAGCACGTCCATGCGGTTGGGCTCGCCGGGCGCCGGCGTTGCCGAGGACTCGAACTGCACGTTGGGATATCCGCGATTGAAGTAGTAGTAGGTGACGGCATCGCGATCATTAGCGAGATTGACCTCGCTGAATGGCTGGCCCACAACGCTGCTCAGCATGGGATCTAGTTTTTCTGCATCCGCCCGGTCGACGCCTTCGAGCTTGACCTGATGTACCCGCGTCTGCGGGCCTTCGTCGATCTTGATCAGCACCTCCATCTGGTTCTTCTTGCCCTGGTAGTCGTCGCGAAGCTCGGATTCAACCTTCACATCAAGGAACCCATTGGCCAGGTAGAGATACTTGATGGAGTTGACATCTTCGCCGAGCAGCCGCTGGCTGAACTTGCCGTTCGGTATGAACAGCGTCGCTGTCTGCACGTTCATCCGCTCAAGGATGGCAGCAACGTCGAAGTACTTGTTGCCTTCCACCTTCACCGCCACCAGCTTGTGGCGAACGCCGGAATCGACCACATAAATGATGTTGAGATGGTTGCTGTCAGGAACAGGGCGGCGCTCGACGTCGACTTTGGCATCGAAGTAGCCCTTGGTTTCCAGATAGTCGCGCAGATTTCGACGGCCTTCGTTCAACAGGTCGTCATCGACGGAGTTTTCCTGAAATACCGGCACCAGCTTGCGAAGCTGACCTTTGCTGATGCCGTCGCCCTCGGTCGTAATGTCGACGGTCGGCCCCTCATCGACTTCGAAAACATAATTGAGCTTCTTTGTCTCGGGATGGTATTGCCTGGCGACCAACGAGACCTGGGCCTCCAGATGAGAATTTTTCTGGTAATGCTTGCGCAATCGCTCCAACGCACGAGTGACGTGCGAAGCGTTCACCCTGGCGCCCGCCTTCAACTTCGTCAGCCTACGGACTTGGTCGGGAGCAATGCCGGTGTCGCCTTTGATGGTCACCTCTCCAACCCGCGCCATGGGCCCAGGCGTAACCTGAAAATTGATGGCCATCTGCCGGTCACGAGGATTGGGCTGCAGCGTGTAACGAATCACCGCCTCGTAGTAGCCGTTGTCGGCCATGATCTTCTTCATGCGATCGATCGAGGTGACAACCTTGTCTTCGCTGAACAGCTCTCCCAGGTCAAGTTGACTCGCCGCGATGAGTTGGTTGGGCCGGGGGTCGCCCTTCTGGGGTGTTCCCTCCACCGAGATCCCGCCATTGAAATAGTTTTCCGTCGCCACAAAGACCAGGGTCAGGCCGTTTCCGGGTCCGGGCTCTGCCTCAGCATCCAGCGTGGCGAAGCGCCCGGTGGCGTAGAGAGCATCAAGGCTGGCGCGCAGCTTGTTACGATCCAGCGGCTCACCCATTCGCTGCGAAACCAGCGACCGCAACACCTCAGGACCGCTGCCGCTAACTCCCCGGAAGTGGATTGCACTGACGGTCCTGCCCTCGTACTTGCTAAGCGAATCGATGGAGCCATTCTGGGCTGTAGCCGAGTCGGGCGACGGCTGAGGGGCTTGTGCCTGCGCGGAGCCAGGCAGCAGGGCGCAGGAGAGCGCGCAGGTACACAATAATGACGTAATTGGCGTCCTCAAAACCTGACCCTTGGCACCGTCTCTGCTCCGGCAGCCGCGCGAGCAATATTTTGGCGACTACTCCTACACCCTGCACCCATGGCTTGCAATTTGGGGAGACGTTCCACCCTAAAAACACTATGAGGGCGTGACTGATGCGGAATACCTATAATAAATGGCGGCGAGCTTTCCTCGAAAGCCGAGGTGACGGAGTGCAATTTGCGGAGCGGTATTCGCGCCAGGTGCTTTTCGCGCCCATCGGTGAGAGCGGTCAGCGCAGGTTAGCGCAGACGCGAGTCGCCGTCGTCGGCTGCGGCGCGACCGGGTCGGCCCTCGCTTCCCTGCTGGCGCGCGCCGGCATTGGTTATCTTCGCGTCATCGACCGGGACTACGTCGAGCCCAGCAATCTTCAGCGCCAGGTCCTGTTTGACGAAGCTGATGCTGCTGAAGCCTTGCCTAAGGCCGTTGCGGCGGCGCGGAAAATCGCAGCCTTCAATTCCGAAATCACCGTCGACCCGCACGCCGCCGATCTCACGCCGGACAATATTGAGGACCTGCTCAGCGATGTTGACATTCTGCTCGATGGCACCGATAACTTCGAGACGCGCTATCTGATCAATGATTTCGCTGTGAGCAAGGGTCTGCCGTGGATCTACGCGGCTGGTGTGGCCAGCTACGCGGTCACCATGAATGTTCTGCCGGGAGAAACCGCATGCCTGGCTTGCATGTTTCCTGATTCCCCACGCGGTATCGTGGAGACCTGCGACACGTCAGGCATTCTGAATTCCGCCGTCAACCTGGTCGCGTCGATTGCGGCCAGCGAAGCTTTGAAACTTGCCGCCGGGGCGCGCGATCAGCTTCGCCGCACGCTGCTGTCGTATGATGTTTGGACAAACGAGTTCACAACCATCAAAGCTGACAGGCCGCGCCAGAGCTGCCGCGCCTGCCAAGAGCGCAATTTCTTCCACTTGGCCGGCGAAGGCCGCCCGCATATCTCACTTTGCGGGCGCAATTCCGTGCAGATCCACGAGCGTGAGCGGCCCATCGACTTCGACGAGATCTCTCGGCGACTCTCCCCTCACGGTGAGGTGCGGCACAACGAATTCGTCCTGAGATTCTGGCGGGATCCTTACGAAATCACGCTTTTCCCCGATGGGCGCGCAATCGTAAAGGGAACGACCGAAACAGCCATTGCGCGCAGCCTCTACGCCCGCTACATAGGATCCTGAAGCTGGCGGGAGTGCCCAGCCCATGCGGTTAGGCCTGGCTGTACCAGTCGGTCCGCGTCAGCGGTAGGCGGCTCTCGCCATGGTCGGGCTTGCTGAACAAAACCTGGTAGAGGTTGACCCGGCCTCGGGCGAAAGCGAATGCGCTGCCCGACATGTAAATTCGCCAGATGCGGTACACGGTTTCGCTGGTGATCCGCTTGGCTTCCTCATAATGCGATTCCAGCCTTCTAACCCAATGCCGCAGCGTGCGATTGTAGTGCTCTCGCAGGCTCTCCACGTCGCGGACTTCAAAGCCGCAGGCCTCGGCAATGCGAATGGTTGTGCCGATCGGCACCAGACCTCCGTCGGGGAAGACATACTTGTCGATGAACGAAGGACCTTTACGGTGGAAGATGGCGGAGGTGGCGATGCCGTGGTTCAGGAAGACGCCGCCGGCTCGCAGCAACTTCCACACGTGTTCGAAGTACTCCGGCAGGTGGGACTCACCCACGTGCTCGAACATGCCGACGCTGACGATCTTGTCAAAGGAGTTGGGCTCGGGCAGATCGCGATAGTCTCGCACCTCGATCCGGCAGCGATCCTCCACTCCGGCCTGGCGAACTCGTTCGCGTGCCAAGCTCGCCTGCGCCTCGCTCAACGTCACTCCCAGTGCCTGTACCCCAAAATGCTGGGCAGCCCACATCACCAGGCCTCCCCAGCCGCAACCTACATCCAGCAGCCGATCGCCCCGCCGCAACCGCAGTTTGCGGCAGAGATAATCCAGCTTGTTGGCCTGGGCGGTGTCGATATCTTCATCACCGCGTTCGAAGTAGGCGCAGGAATACACCATCCGGCGGTCGAGCCACAGTTGGTAGAAATCATTGGAAAGGTCGTAGTGATAGCTGACGGCTTCACGGTCGCGCTGCTTGGAATGTCGCCGGCCACGAAGATGCGGAGCCAAGTCGTGCTCGTCGCCGCGCTCGCTATGGTGTGGCAGGCGTAGCACGAGTCCGGCAAGCCGCAGCTTCTCCAGCAATTCCATTTCATGGGTCGTCAGGTAGTCGCCGAGTTCGAAGGCCGCCTCGATATCGCCTTCGATATCGAAGTCGCCAAAGATATAGGCTTCGCCCAGGGTTAGCTGATTGGCGCCAAGAATCATGCGGCGCAGGCTGCTGGGATCGTTCAGGACAAGGGTGAATCGCGGAGCCTCCCGGTTACCCCAAATGTCACCGCTCCACAGCCGGATGGCGAAGTCGCACCGCGGGTAGTCGGCCAGAACCGTTTCCAGTAGTTGTAAGGTGATCTCGACGGAGGAGTCGCGGACGCTGGTAACCGAATTCGACATATCGTGCGGGAGGTCGAAGCCCGGGGTCAGCTACGACCCAGATTATAGACGATGTTGCAACACATCACATATTCCGCCGCGCCGGCTTGGCCAAGCCTTCACGGTCGATGGCCTTCTCAATACCCTTCCACACTCGTGGATTGGGATCCTCCATCGGCACCAACAGTTTGGCGACGTCGGCAATGTAGCGCAGGTCTGCCACCAAATCGGAGCAAACCGGACAAGTCCGCAAGTGCTCCTGTTCCTCCGGGCTCCCGCCGCTGTCGATGATAAAAGGCAGGACCTTCTGAAATTCCGCACACGTCATGGCTCTCTTCTCCCCGGGAATGGATGGCGGATCTCTTCGGGTCTCGTCCGCTCTAGCGAATTCCCTGCATCTCGTTGGCGAAATGCTTCTTCGTTCTTACCTCCGATTGGCGGCTTTCTCCGCCTTGCTCTGCTTCAGCAGGTCGCGCAATTTCATTCGAGCCTTGTGGAGCTGCGATTTGCTGTTACCGATGGAGCATCCCATCATTTCTGCAATCTCGTTGTGCTCGTATCCCTCAACGTCGTGTAATACAAAAATGATGCGATAACCGGGCGGCAAGCTTTCTACCGCCCTTTCCAGATTCACCCGATCGATCGAGCCCGCCAGTACATTGTCCCGTGTTCCCACGTCCTTCTTGGGGCCGTCCTCCTGCTGCGGCTCCATGGACTCCTCCAGGGAGACCTCAGGTAAGCCTTTCTTGCGCAAATGCATGAGTACAACATTGACCGCCAGCCGGTGCAGCCAGGTCGAGAACGCCGACTCTCCGCGAAAGGTGGCGATCTTGCGGTAGAGCTGCAGGAAAGCCTCTTGTGTGAGGTCTTCGGCCTCGGCCGTGTTGCCGGTCATGCGCAGGCAGAGCGAGTAGACTCGCCGCTTGTGGAGACCATAGAGCGCTTCGAAACACTCCGCATCGCCACGCTGCGCGCGCTCGATGGCGTCATGTTCGGAAATACCGTTCGCCAGGATCTTCTTCGCAGTAGTCAATAGAATTTACCGGGTTAATTCCTCTTAGATGCTTTCCGGAGTAGCTGCTGTTGCCCGGATTCCCAGAACAGCCGCCGCCTTTGTAACTCCTTGCTCGTAGATAGGATGCAAAATCTGTTTGTAAGGCGTGCCCAAGCACCTTCGTGCATTACAGGTGCGGACATCCCTACGGCCTGCGCAGAAGCTCGCCTGCCGCGCCGGGTGGTACTTGCATCGTCAAGAAATTAATGTGAGAAAAGCTTGACAAGCCGCAACCCCCGTCTAAAATACCCGAAAATCGAACCTCTGGCCGGGGCTTCTGTTCCGAGTCAATGAATTCAGTCCCGCCAGTGTACGAGACCCCACAAACATCCTCAGAGCGACGATATGGACGTTCCCTGTCGGCACCCCCGAGTACAGGTTGTATCGCGAGATGAAGACGCGGAGTACGTGGAATGCCTTGAATGCCGCGAAATCTTCGAATCCAGCGAGTTCCGCGACATGGATATCGAAGCCAAGATCCCCGCTGAAGAAGAATGAACTCCTGCCTGACCCGCTGTCGGTCAGCAGAACCGCTCCGTGTGTCACCTGCTGGCGCCGGAACATTCCAGGCTGCGCGAGCGTACCAATCCCTGAGGGGACATCTTCTATGAGAACTGCCGGCCTGAAAAGCGCAATCTCCGGATCGGAAAGCAAGCTTCTGTTGTTCCTCGGAATGTGTGCACTGCTGGTGGGTGTGGCAACGCTTGGACGCACCGACAGCTCCTTCGCGCCACTTCTCGTTCTGATTGGCCTGTTCGGGGTCTGCCTGGGTGCCATCAAGCGAAGCCGGCAGGAGAGCTGAATGCGGCCTGCCCGGATGCGGCGAATCACTGGCGGTCAGCGCAGCCGTAGGGCCGCCTCGGCGGACAACTCCGGCTCCGCAAACTCCCTGGCCAGGAAGCGCGGATAGGCCGCGGCCGCGATCATCGCCGCATTGTCGGTCGAGAGCATACGTGAAGGAAAATACACTTGCAGTCCTTGCTGTGCGGCATCGCGCTCAAACGTCACGCGCAGCTCGGAATTGGCCGCTACACCTCCCGTCACCAGCAGGGTCGCGGCATCGTTTTCCCGGGCCGCCAGCAGGGTCTTGCTCACCAGGTCCTGGACCATCGCCCGCTGGAATGACGCGACAAGGTCCAGCGTTTGCCGGTCGCAAGCAGCCAAAACATCCTCGCGCGATGGATTCGCAATCTGCCGCAGCGTCCGCGCGCGCTGCTCAATGGCCATCCGCATGCCGTGCGTGTCCACATACCGCAGCACCGCCGTCTTGATGCCGCTATAAGAGAAGTCCACGCGCCGCTCCTCGGGGCTGTGCCGGTTCTGCGGATTACGGTCACGATGCTTGATCTGCGCAAAGGGAAACTTCACAGCGCCGGAGTTGCCGTGCTTCGCCAGGAAATCGATGATCGGACCACCCGGATAACCCAGCTCAAGCAGTTTCGCGATCTTGTCGAACGCCTCACCGGCTGCGTCGTCGCGTGTGTGACCTCCATCGTGGTACACCCAGGCATCAGCCTTGCGCTCCGCCAGGAACAGATGCGTGTGGCCACCGCTTACCACCAGCGCCAACACGGGAAAATCCAGCTCACGGTTGCCGTTCTGCCGCGCTTCCAGAAGCACGGCGTGGATGTGTCCCTCCAGATGATTTACTGCGATTAATGGCTTGTGAATAGCG
>Ga0209060_10004313_pt1 | contig 11191 bp, 10 predicted proteins | sample Coa_R1_8_FD_187155 | JGI IMG/M metagenome (GOLD analysis project Ga0209060, IMG submission 187155) | Surface soil microbial communities from Centralia Pennsylvania, which are recovering from an underground coalmine fire - Coalmine... | ecosystem: Environmental > Terrestrial > Soil >...
AAAGGGAAGAGTGTTCACATGGCGCGGATATTAGGGTGGTCCCCAGAAGGCAAGGGGAGAAGTTCATGAAGACTCTGTGCGCCCTGGGACTTACGTTTATCCTGGCCGGTGTGGCTACCATGCGATCTCAGAATGCGCCGGCATCTTCCACCCCTTCAGCGCCGGCTGCCGCAGAAATCGTGCCCCAGGGCCAGAATTCCCTGCCGGCAGGCTCCCTGCTCTACATTCGGCTTGATACGCCTGTCAGCACCGCATCCTCCAAGGTTCATCAGGCCGTAAAGGCGCATGTTGTGAGGCAGATCTTCACCGGCAATCAGGTGGCGGTGCCGCTGGGGGCAACACTCGAGGGGGAGATCGCACAGATCCATCAAAGCGCCAATCCCGACGATCCCGCCGTGCTGGTCATCAACTTCACTCAACTGACGCTGCCGGGCGAGAAACCACTCAAGATTTCAGGTCATCTGTTCAAGATTGAAAACGCGCGCGAGACGGTGCTTAAGGACGGAACCATTCAAGGCGTTCGCGCAAGCGATCTGGGTTCAACATACGTGAGCAAGGGGCTTGAGAAGTTGTCCCAGCAGCTTCCATCATTGAGCAGCGTGATTGGGGGGTTTGAGAAAAAACAGGTCGGAACGCCCGACACAGCGATCAGCTACCCGCAAGGTACGGATATGCAGGTGAGGCTGGATAAGCCCCTACCGGTTGAGAAAACCTTTGCGCCCGCTGCGGCCGAGGAACTTCCAGGCCCGATTCTCAATGCGGTTACTCAGGTTCTGGCGACGGCGCCGCAGCGTTCGTCCACTCAAAAGGGCACTCCGGGCGATCCCATCAATCTGGTGATCGTCGGCAATGAACAGCAAGTGCGCGAAGCGTTCAGCAAAGCGGGGTGGGATGTCCCTGCCGAGAAGCAGAACCAGTCAGTACTGAAGACTGTTCAAGCTGTGGTTCAGGGGCGGGGATATGATACGGCGCCAATTTCCAATCTCTACCTCTTTAAGCGGCCCCAGGATCTGGCCTACGAAAAGATGCTGAATACATTTGCCATGCGTCATCACCTGCGACTTTGGCGATCCCCTGCCCGCACGGCAGACGGACGCGAAATCTGGCTGGGAGCCGCGGTGCATGATACCGGATTTGACATCCACCCCGGCGTTGCCTCTCATGCCACCAGCCCTTATCTGGACGCGGAGCGGGCAAAAGTTGGCGCAGACCTGATTGATACGGGCCTTGTGGCGGCAACTCAGCTTGTAACACCTCCCCATCCACTGAGTCATGGCACAACGGGCACCGGAGGTGCTTGGGAGACGGATGGGAAACTGTTGGTGATTGATTTGAAGTGAGGGGATCAGGATTTCCCATGATCATATCGGCTCGCCTTTCTGTCTGTCCGCCTGGAACTCCCCGCAGGATGCGCAAGCTCTCCTTCGCTCTCGCTTGCTTCAGCAGCATGGCCTTATTTTTCCCTTCTCCGGGGAAATCACAGGCCCCGCGACCGCTGCCCAAACTCTCAGTAATTGCTGAGAATTTCAACCCTGTCCCGGGCGCCGGAGCCCGCTACGAAACCCGCGATGAACACGGCTCCGGCGCGTTTTCAGTGGCTGTGGTGGGAGAAACCAAAGTCAACGGCAAGCCGGGATATTGGGTGGAGACACGGGTGGAAAAGGGCGATGAGGCGGGATTAATCCTGAAGCAACTCATCGTGCGTGAGCAAGGCCGGCCGCACACATTGCGGCTGATTATTCAGCGCCCGGGCCAAACGCCTGAGGAAGAAGCTCTGGAACATAGTCCGGCGACGCCATCCTCAACCGAGCCCAAGGAAAGTTCCACCAGCGGCATTAAAGAGTCCCTGGGACGTGCCGATATTACGACGCCAGCAGGCAAGTTTGTTTGTCGTCATTATCGCGTGCAACTCGGAAGTGCTCCAGGCGATCTTTGGATTTCCTCGCGGGTCACGCCTTATGGACTTGTCAAACTGACTTCAGAAGGGCTCTCCATGGAAGTTGTCCAACTGCTGGATCATCAGAAGCCAGAGATCAAGACTATCCCGCCTTCTACGAAATAATCGCAAGCTCAAGCAGGGTTTATTTCAGTCGCTCTTTCTGCAATTCCTTTGGGTTTTATGTGCCCCAAGAATCGAGATTGGCGGGAGGCAGGAGCGACTGAATGGCGAGCGAGGTCATCTGGGCACATAACCAGTGGGGCGAGAGCGAGAACTGGCACAAGGAGTTGAAGGCATGTTTGGGGATGGGGCAGATGCCGTGGGGGAGTTTGCGGCCAATGCCATGTACTTTGCAATCGGCGTGCTGGCCTACCACATGGCGCAACGGCTGAAGCGGCAGGTGCTGCCGGAATCTTACTGCACGGCGACGGTGGCGACGCTGCGCTGGAAGCTGTACCGGCTGGTGGCGAAGCTGGTGCGGCACGCGCGCGACCGGGGGCTGCAGATCAAAGCGGACCTGGAGAAGTGGCAACTGTTGGCATGGGGGCGACTCGCGTGTGCCCGGCCGGCTAGGAGGCTGACGAAAAAAGGAGCGAATCCGAAGGCGGAGATTGAAGGAACCACGGGGTGGTGTCGGCGGGGCAGCGAATCGAACCGCCGAAAGCGCGGACATACCCGCCAAAGCGGCGATCTTGAGAGCGGCGCCAAAGCTCACCGACCGAAACCCCGCGTGAGCGAGCCTCTCACCCCCACAGAAGCCATCACTACACTCAATCGCGATTCTTGGGCGGTAACATTTCATTTAAAATCCTTTAATTGGGTTGTAACATAAGAATTTCGAGGGGAATCCTCAGCGTGATCCTAATCAGCGGTTCACCGCTGAGAAAGTTGAATTTCTAAGGATGAACGATGAGCACCAGAACAGCCGCGATCATGGCGGGGACCCCCAAGGTGATTGCTCTTAGATGTATTCGCTGTGGATCTAAATTAGCTCAAAATACGTTTCAAGTTGCGTGCTCAGACTGCGGCAGCCGGTGGCCGGTTGTGGGGGGAATTCCCCGCTTTTATCAGCCGGAGAACTACTATTGGGGAGAGATCGAACAGCACGATGCTCAGGAATTGCTCAAGGATGCCCGAAAAGGCTTTTGGAAAGATGCCATCCAAAGTCGCTTTGGCTACTACCATCCGTTCCATCAATATTATCTGGATCTCCAGCGTGCTGCATGGTTGCCGCTGCTGGGACTTGAGAGCACAGCAATCGCCCTCGATATCGGCTGCGGATATGGTGCCATTACCCACTCTCTTGCGCTTTCGGTGAAAGAAGTTCATGCGATTGAGGCTATACCAGAAAGAATCGAATTCACCCAAGAGCGTCTGCGCCAGGAAGGCATATCCAACGTCTCATTACTCCAGGCATCTGCTACCGCTCTACCTTTTTTTGACAACAGTTTTGATCTGATCGTAGCGAATGGAATTCTGGAGTGGGTTGGAGAGTGGGATCTGGAAGGCTCTCCGCGCGCTGTGCAACTGAGGTTTCTCTCTACGCTGCTGCGACTGCTTAAGAGCAACGGCGTGTTAGTGATTGGTATCGAAAACCGCTTTGGAATGCCTCTGATTCGAGGAGGCATGGACCATTCGGGATTGTCCTACACCAGCCTTGTCCCCAGGTGGCTCGCTACCCGGATGCTGCAGCGCACAAAGGGGCCACACTTCCGAATGACGCTGAACTCTAAAAGGGAATATCGAACCTACACCTATTCCTATCGCGGGTACCGAAAACTATTGAGGCAAGCAGGATTCGATGCCGTCTCAGTTTACTGGGCCCACCCCGGTTACAACCGGCCTCATCGGCTTATCCCCATCGAGGCAAAGCCCCTCGTCAGTGATTGTTATCGATCTCTGGAAGAAGAGCGTCCCGCCTCCGGAGGATTGGTCTGGCGCCGCAAAGCGAAACGCGCATTCGTCGCGTGGCTGGCTCCTGAATTCGTCTTGATCGCCTACAAGAATTCTCGTCGAATGACAAGAGTACTCAACTGGATTCAGGAGAATCTTGGCCAGCAGATGGGCTGCCACGTCAACAGCAACCCGGAAAAGAATAAAGTTTCTGTCTCTGCTTCTACGTATCCTTATCGTCAAAAGTCCATCTTGAGCTTTTGGAGCCCCAAGGTTGGCCGTTTTCCGGCGATTGTCAAGGCTAATCCTCGAAGAGTCTCCGCTGGCCCCGGAGCTGTGGAATCAGAATCGAGGAATCTCTCCAAGATCCGCTATAAACTCCGAATGCATCCAGAAATCCGTGTGAGAGTCCCTGAAACGCTGGGTTGCCTTAAAGAAGGCAACAACTCTTATGTGATGGAGTCTTTGGCCAAAGGTGTTCGCTTTTCGAGCCTCCTTAATCGCCCCGGTTACACTCAGGACTTTGCAAGAGTTGAAAAGGATTTTGCGCAGGCTGTTAAGCTCATTGTTGAAGTCTCACGTGTTCTTCAAGAAATCCCTGATATTCCGGCGATTCCCTCAGACTGGTATCCGCTCGCCAATGAACTGGTTAAGGATGAGGCGTGGGCAAATCGGATCAGGCGCCTGCGCTATTTCTCGGATTCAGGTCCCCTGGGAAAAACATCTTGGATTCAGCACGGGGACCTTTGGCCTGAGCATCTATTCCTAGATCAGGAAACTGGAATGGCTGAGATCATAGACTGGGACGACTTGGCTGCAGGATTCCCGCCGCTTTACGATATTTTCAGCTTTCTCCTTTATTCCAGGCTTCTCAACGCTTCAACGCAGTGCCTCTCCAGCGTTATGTCGCATGAACGCCTGCAGATGGCATTTTCCGATGCCTTCCTCAACGATGGGCCGGTGGCTCGTCTTTTCGGAAAATTGCTGATGGGCGCCTGTGAACAGGCTCAATTAGACCCCAAGTTGATTCCTTCTTTCTTGACTGAGTTTTTGCTGATGCGGGCTCGCCGGTACGCATGCTATGACCAGCCAATCGAGAGTGAGTTGCATCTAAAGCTGTTGAGAATCTATATGGATCATTTCTCTCTTTGACCCAAGGAAGCGGGAGTTAAGACTTATCTGCATACCGACGCCACGCAGGCATGGCCTTGCGGAGGACATACCAAACCTCGAAACGTTCCATCCAGGTCAGATCTTCTTTCCACGAACCCGGTCGCGCTTTACGGACAAATCCTTTCGGTTCCTGGAGCACGGGGGCATTTTGCTTTCCGTGCTCACCAGCAACTGGGATGGGAGTGCCCCGACCTTGCCGCAATTTATTCGTGGAGTTGGCCTTGACCGCCACCTGAATCTCTTCGTCTGCCCAGGATAAATTCAAGAAGTAGGCAATGTTGCGCAAAGTGGATAGTGGATCGCAGTAAAGGGATTCATAGCGGACCTCGAGGAACTGACCAAGGGGCAGGATGGCAGCTCCGCCTTGTGCCGCCTTCACGTGTCGTGCCCATAAATGAGCTGCCTGTCTGGCCTGTCGTGGAGCCCAGTTTTGTCCCCAACTGCGCGAAACGGCCAGAAGTGAAGCCACAACATCTCGAGGGTCACGCACCAGATGGATGATTCGCGCGCAAGGCAATAACTCCGCGATTTCGCGGATGAAAATCGCGTGTCCCGGAGTCTTCTCCAGAAAGATCTCTCCCGGCTCGAGCCCGTTGAGCATGGGCCTCATAAGTCGGCTCAAGTATTCCTTTATCGCGGCATAGAACTCCTCCTCGCTGAAATAGCATGGTAATCCCAGGCCACTCCGTTCGCCGGCAGGTCGATTTAGATGACTCTTCCACAATCGCAGTTGTGGGCCAATGTATTCAAACAAATGAGACTCCTGGCCGGTTTTGATTTGCGGGTGCGCTGCCAGTAGTCGTTGCAGCCAGGTTGTGCCGCTGCGGGGACAACCAACAAGAAAGACCAGATTTTTTCCGGTCAAATGGCCGTCATTCACTTTTCCCTCTCATTTGCTGAAACTCGAACTTCCAGAAGTATGAATATCTCTTTTTGCTGAAAGCTATTTTCATTCAAAATCATCCCCCTCAGAAATACAAGGATTAGTTAATTTCAATACGATTACGACAGTGTGAAAAGGAGTTTGCGAGCAGGTTACCTCCAGCAAGATTAAATACCGAAGCCCTGCCAATTGAGTCATCCTAGTCACGTATTGGTGCTTCCTTATTTTCAGTTGTGTGGCTTTTTGCCACATTTTCACCGTGAAATGGGACAATGGGGATCAATCACAGCCGCTGATTCAAGGAATTGACCTTTATTATCTATCACTTATGCTCCGCTTTAATGTGTGGCATTAGAAGTGCCTTAAGTTCTTTAGAAGAACTGGCTAGGGAGTTTCCAAAGTTCGATTGTGGCTTTTCAACGTTTTTCGGAATAAGGGATAACCGAATGTCTGTTAAGCAGTTATCGTGCTGCTTCTCCCCTGATTGGAGATACTAAGGCGTGACCAAAGTTTTGGTAGTTGATGACGATCAGGAAAGCCGTGAACTCCTTTCGGAGGTTCTCACATCGAACGGTTATACTGTGGGAGTGGTCGAAAATGCAGAGTCGGCGCGGGCGCTGCTGGATCAGGACGAGGACTATCGCATTATCATCGCCGACCTGCGGATGCCGAAAGGCAGCGGCCTGGAACTGCTTGAAGGATTGCGCCGCCGCAAGTCCAGACACGAGATTATCCTGATGTCCTCCTTCATCAGCGGCGCAGAGCGAGAGATGGCGCTTGATTTAGGGGTGGATGCTCTGCTAGAAAAGCCGTTTCAGCTCTCCGAACTCCTGGAAGTGGTGGCGGGGCTGGCAAAAGGAAAGTCGGTCGGGATCTCGTCGTAAGCCTTAGAGGAGATAGCGGCACGGTCTGAAATTGCGGAAAAAGGAGATCAGATGAACGTCGAGGAAAAAGTGATCGAAATCATCACTCGAGAACAGCATCTTGCTCCGGGTACGGTCAAGCCGGACTCGACCTTTGCGGAGTTGGGGATCGATTCGCTGGACGGTGTCAACATCCTTTTCGCTCTGGAAGAAGAGTTCAAGATCGATATTCCGGACAGCATCGCGCAGAACATGAAAAGCGTCCGGCAAGTGACGGACAGTCTCACCCGTGTCTTGGAAGGCAAGGACATCTCAGATTTGGTGGCGATGGCGAAAGGCGGAGCGCAAGCTACCGGCAACTGAGGATGAGGGCGAGGGACTACTGTGCGAAGGGTGGTTATTACAGGTCTGGGCGTATTCGCATCTATCGGGAAGGATGTCGAAACGTTCTTTACCAACCTCATGAATGCCCAGTCGGGAGTTCATCGGATCACGCAATTCGATCCTTCGGCGTTAAGCGTGCAAATTGGCGCCGAGGTAACCGACTATAATCCTGCTGAGTATTTTCCCCCCAAACGACTCGATTTACTCGATCGATTCACGCAGTTTGCGCTGCTCTCTGCCCGTGAAGCCATGCAGTCGAGTGGGCTCGAGGTGAAAGCGGAAGAGCGCCCGCGTTTTGGCGTGGTGCTCGGTTCCGGCATGGGGGGAGCGCAGGCCCTCGACGATGGTTATCTTAATTTGTACGCCCGGCAGGCCACCCGCCTGCATCCCTTTACCATCCCGAAGATCATGCACAATGCTCCTGTCTCGCAGGTGTGCATGGAATATGGCGCACAAGGCCCTTCCTTCGCCACCGCGACAGCGTGTTCCTCCTCAGGTCATGCCATCGGTGAAGCCTACCATCTGATCAAGTTCGGCCTAGCCGACATCATGCTCACCGGCGGCACGGACGCACCCATTACCTACGGCATGATGCGCTCCTGGGAATCAGTCCGGGTGCTGGCCAGCGGCAACGGTGATCCCCGGCGTGCATGCCGGCCATTTTCAAGAGACCGTGAAGGTATGGTGATTGGCGAAGGCTCAGCCACGCTGGTGCTTGAAGAGTTGGATCACGCCCGAAGGCGCGGGGCGGAGATTTATGCGGAAATGAGCGGTTTCGGCATGACTTCAGATGCCGGCCACATCACGCAACCTACCATCGACGGACCAGCACGCGCCATCCGCATGGCTCTTCAGGAAGCCGGCGTCCACCCTGAGGAGGTGGACTACATCAATGCTCATGGCACAGGCACGCGGCTGAACGACGCAACTGAGACCAGCATCGTCAAGGAAGTTTTCGGCGAGCATGCCCGACGCCTTTGCATGAGCTCCACCAAATCCATGCACGGTCACGTAATGGGAGCCACCGGAGCCATCGAATTGGCAGCCACGGTGCTGGCTATCCAACGAGGCGTGGTGCCTCCTACGGCCAATTTTACCGAGCCTGATCCAGAATGCGATCTGGACGTGGTTCCGAACGAAGCGCGCTCAATGCCGGTGCGTATTGCGCTTTCCAACTCCTTCGCATTCGGGGGGCTGAATGCAGTCTTGTTGGTTCGCCGTTTTGAGTAAATGAAGCGCGGGTCTTACTCCAAATTTCTGAGCGACTATGACGAATGCTGCGAAAAGGATTCTGATCTTAACTCTGAGTGTGGGGTCGGGTCACGTGCAGGCATCCTCGGTGGTGCGGGATGCCATGGCGGACAGTGCGGACCCACAGGAAATCCGAACCCTGGACGCCATTGCGCTGGCTGAATCCTGGTTCCCATGGCTCTATGTTCAACCTTACTGGTGGATGTTGCGTTACCGCCGCGAACTGTGGCGCGCGCTTTATGAAAGGCGTCAGCGGAAGCGCCACCGCTCGACGGCGCCGCGCTGGATATTCCGCCGCGGATGCGCGAGAGTGCTGCGCGAGTTTAAAACTTTCTCTCCACACCTGGTGATTGTGACCGAGATTGGCGCGGCGGAGATTGCCGCGCTCGGCAAGCGCGAGGGTTGGTTCTCCTCGCCGATTCTGGCGGTGCTCACTGATTTTCAGGCCGAGCCGCCCTGGGTGCAGCCGGAGATTGATTTTTACTGCGTCGCCACGGAGCAAGCCAAGGCGCAACTGATTGGCTGGGGAATTTCTCCGCATCGCATCCTGATCTCCGGGATCCCTATCGACCCCGTTTTTTCCCTTCCCTTTAACAAGGCTGAGATGCGGAGCTTGCTGGGCCTGAAGGCGCGCCGGCACGTTGTACTTCTCATGGCGGGTGGAATGGGAATGGCCCCGCTCGACCAGGTGGCAACTTATCTCGAACAGTGCGGTTTGCAGCTTCAGGTGCTTGCCGTGGCGGGTCACGACCAGGCGTTGCTTGGCAGGCTTCAGCGGCTTCGAGGGAAAATCGCTCTGGACCTTCTCCCTTTTGGCTGGACGAATCGCATTCCGGAACTGATGGCGGCTTCGGATTTACTGATCACAAAACCCGGGGGTCTGACAGTTTCCGAGGCGCTCGCTTCCGGCCTCCCTATGATCCTGATGCATCCGATTCCGGGTCCGGAAGAACGGAACATTCAGTATCTGGTTGAGCATCAAGTCGCTGCGCACGCTCAGAAGCTGGAGGAGATTCCTTCGCTGGTAACTCATCTGCTGAACCGGCCGGAAAAGCGCGAGGGAATGTCGCGTGCGGCGCGCGAAATTGCTCGCCCCGAGGCCGCGCATGCCATCGCGCAAGTTGGCAAGGCGTTGCTGGAGAAGGCGACTTACATTGATTTGCTCGCTCCGCCGCCTCTCCGTGCGGGAGAATCCGCATTTCTTATGTAGGCGCGAACGGCTTGAGGCTGTTCCGCAACTCTCATGTTGAACGCATTCAAACAGTTTTTCGAGCGCGCGGTCATCGGCAATTCTGTGGCGTCCCTGACGAAATGGGGCAAGCTCACGCCTCGACCAGTAATTCACCGGATGCAGCAGGATGCGTTCCGCCGTGTGGTGCGCCATGCCGCCCGACACCAGAAGTTCTTTGCCGCACAATTGCATGAGCGGGGGCTGGATGCTCTGCAAATTCGCAGGCCGGAAGACCTGGGAGATATTTTCACCACGCCGGAAGACCTCATCTCGCACCCTGCTGAGGATTTCCTCTGCGGCCCGCCGCAAGCAGTTTTTGAGACAACCGGAACTTCCGGACCTCCCAAGCGTATCTATTTCACCTACGATGAGCTGGAACATTCGGCCCGTTACGAAGCTGCTGCTCTCTGGGAAAACGGCCTTCGACCGGGCGACCGGGTGGTGTGTACTTTTGATGCGGGCTATTGGGTGAGCAGTTGGGTCACGTTTCTGGCCTGCAAAGAGCTTGGGGTTTTCTGTTCCGCCATTGGCAAACCTCAGCCGCGCGAGCTCTACTCGCGCATGGGAATCTATCGCTATAACGTAATCGTCGCGGATCCCACCTGGCTGGTGAGCCTCTCAGAGATTGCTGAAAAGGAAGGCTCCTTCCCTCTGAAATTCATCATGGCCGCAGGCGACCGCATGACTGATGTCTACCGCAATTACGTGCAGGACGTGTGGAAAGCTCCCGTCATTCTGGGCTACGGCTCAACCGAAGCAGGCGGAGGCCTTGGCATGGAATGCCGGCGGGGGCGAGGCTACCATGTGGATGAGTTCAATTTCCTGTTTGAAATTATCCAGCCCGACCGCGAAGGCTATGGCGAGCTCGTGATGACGACGCTTTCGCGACGCACCGAGCCTTTGATCCGTTATCGCGTCCGCGATGTGACGCGCTTCCTCGAAGAGCCCTGCCCCTGTGGAGTGCCGCTTCGCCGGATCGATATGATCAAAGGGCGGCGCGACGAGATGGTGGTGATGGGCGCAGGCAATATGCATCCGGCTATTTTTGAGCGTGTGCTTCATGACGTCGAAGGCATTGGAGAAAATTGGCAGGTGGCCGTGCAGCAGGAGGGCTTGCGGGACGTTCTGGAGTTTCGTCTTGAATTAACAAACGGGATTGAGCCGCGGCACGTGGAGCAAACGGTCACCAGGAATCTGGAGGTCCGTTATCCCGAAATCTGGGCCAATCACGTTTGCGGCATGTATCGGTTGGCCTTCAAGTTTCTGCCCCTGGGGACGCTTGCCCAGGGGAGAAAACCCAAACGTCTGGTCGATGAGCGGGTTGGATGAAAAGAGGCCGAGAAAGGATCGCCAAAACAATTCCATGATCCTGCCGCATCGTGGCGTGGACGCATCGGCGCCTCCAGAACCGATCATCTTTTGTGATTTCGATGGCACCATCACCCTGGCGGATGTAACCGACGAAATCCTGATCCGACTGGCCGACCCGGCCTGGCGTGAGATTGAAAGATTGTGGACAGCGGGAACGATTGGCTCCCGCGAGTGCCTTGAGCGGCAATTGGCGCTGGTGAAGG
>Ga0209060_10004318_pt1 | contig 11174 bp, 7 predicted proteins | sample Coa_R1_8_FD_187155 | JGI IMG/M metagenome (GOLD analysis project Ga0209060, IMG submission 187155) | Surface soil microbial communities from Centralia Pennsylvania, which are recovering from an underground coalmine fire - Coalmine... | ecosystem: Environmental > Terrestrial > Soil > Unclassified...
CATAATTACATTCCTATTTTTTCTCCTCAAGGGGCAGGTCCACGATTTCCAGCCAATAGTTCTTGAGGGTTTCCATGAGACCCACCAGGCTCTCGAAGCTGACCGGCTTCGTGATGAAGGAATTGGCGCCGGTGTTGTAGCTGCGGACGATGTCCTCTTCCGCCTGGGAGGTGGTCAGGACCACCACGGGGATCCTCTTGAACTGGGGATCGGCCTTGATGATCTCCAGGGCGCGCCGGCCGTCCATTCGCGGCATGTTGAGGTCCAAAAGGATGAAACAGGGGGTGGGGGACGACTTGGGGTCGGTATATTTGCCCTGTCGCCTGAGGTAATTGACCAGTTCCTCCCCGTCCTCCAGGAACAGGATGGGGTTGAGGACCCGGTTCTTCCGCAATGCCCTCTCGGCCATCAAGCGGTCGTCCTTGTCGTCATCCACCATGAGGATGGGTAATGCGCTATCTTTGGGACTCATGCCTTCCCTCCTTTTAATCCTTGCTGGAATGGCAGCACAATCGTGAAGACGCTTCCTTGCCCCGGAATGCCCTCGGCGGAAATCGACCCGCCGTGGCGCTCCACGACCTTGCGGCAGACGGCCAGGCCGATACCCGTGCCTTCGTATTCGTCCCGTCCATGCAGCCGCTCGAACACCTTGAAGATCTGGTCGGCGTATTTGTTGTCGAAGCCGATGCCGTTGTCCTTGACCCGGAGGTTGTACTGCCTCTCCCCCGGCCGGGACCCCTCCAGTGTCTCAGCCTCCACCTTGATTTCCGGCGGGACGCCGGTTTTCTGGAACTTGAGGGCGTTCCCGATCAGGTTCTGGAAAAGCTGGCGCATCTGGGTCGCATCCGCCTCCAACGTCGGGAGGGGGCCCACATCCACCTTGGCGTTTTTCTCGCTGATGCGCACCTCCAGGTCGGACAGGACATCCCTTAACACGACGGAAAGGTCCACCGGCACGAAGGGCTTGGCCTTGGTGGTCACCCGGGTCAGGGTCAAAAGATCGTTGATCAGGATCTGCATGCGGGTGGCCGCGGACCGCATCCGGTCCAGGTAGTCTTTTCCCGTCGCCTCCAGCTTCCCGCCGTACTCTTCCTTGAGGAACTCGCCGAAGGATTGGATTTTCCTCAAGGGCTCCTGGAGGTCGTGGGAAGCGATGAAGACAAAGTCCTGGAGTTCTTTATTGCTGACCTCCAGGGCCTGGGTGTAGGTCCTCAACTCCTGTTGTCGTTTTTGTTCGGTGATGTCTTCTGAGATGCCCAACAAGTAAAGGGATTTTCCATCCTTATCGCGGATGGGGATCTTGCGGGTGTGCAGGATCCGGGGCCCCAAGGTCTTGGTTTCGATGGATTCCTCAGGGATGTCCAGGAGTTTGCCCTCGTTTAAAACGGACCGGTCCTTGGCGGTGAAAAAATCCGCCTGCCCCCTGGGAAAGAAATCGTAATCGTTCTTGCCGATCATGTCCCCCCGCTTGATCCCCAGCAGATCCTCCCCCGCCTTGTTGAAGTTGACGAACCTCAACTCCTTGGCATCCTTGACGAAGATCATGTTCGGGATATTTTCCAGCACGGCGTTGAGGAAGTCGTTCGTTTGTAGGATGGCTTGCTCGGCCTTTTTTCGCTCGGTCATGTCGTGGAAAACAGTGACCCCGCCATGGATGGCGCCCTTTTCGTCCTTCAGGGGCCGCCCGGTGATGCTGATCGGGATGCCATTCGGATTCGGGTGGTTCTTTAAAACCAATTCCATGTCGTTCGTCGACTCGCCCCGAATGGCCTTGGCCAAAGGATTTTCCGCGGCGGGAAGGGGGGTTTTGCCGTCCGGACGGAAAACGCCGTATTGTTCGGTCCACTGGTCCGGTCCGCCTGCCATAGGCCCCAGGCCTACGATTTTTTCAGCCGCTTGGTTGAACAGGATGAATTCGCCCTTTTCATTGGCCACCACCACCCCGTCGCCGATATTCCGGAGGATGGAATCCAACAGTTGGGTTTTTTCCCGCAGTTCCTGCTGGGCTTTTCGGATTTCGGTTACGTCCCGGGCGATCTTGATGAATCCGCGCAATTCCCCCTTTTCATTCTTAAGGGCCGTGATGACCACGTCGGCGAGGAACCGCGAACCGTCTTTTCTCACCCGCCATCCCTCGTCTTCAACCCTTCCATTCCGCACAGCGGTCTGCAGTAGTTCCTGCGGGCGGCTTTGGGCGGCGTCTTCCGGCGCGTAAAAAACCGAAATGGACTTTCCGATGATATCGGAGGCCTTGTAACCCTTGATATGTTCCGCCCCTGCGTTCCAGGTAAGGATTTTTCCCTGGGGATCCAGCATGAAGATGGCGTAATCCTTGATGGTGGCGATGGCTTGGGCTTCTCCCAGCCGGACGATTTCCTCCATCTTTAATTTTTCCGTGATGTCCTGGATGTTCCGGACGATGCCGCCCACGGCCGGGTTATCGATGAGGTTGATCGCCGTCATGTCGATCCACCGCCAGGAACCATCCTGGTGCTTCAGTCGATAGCGGGCCTGGATGGTTTTCCCCGGATTCCGGAGGGTTTCCGCCATCTTGTCGGCGACCAAGGGCAGGTCATCGGGATGGACCAGGTCTTTGCGGCTTTTGCCGATGAAATCCGACTCGACCCGCCCCAGCATGCGGGTCAGGGACGGGCTCACGTAGAGGGCCTCCCCTTCGGAGTTGGAGACCGCGATTCCATCTTGGTTGTTTTCGATCAGGGAGCGGAAGCGCTCCTCGCTTTTCCTGAGGGCTTGCTCCCGGTCCTGGATTTCGGACAACATCCGGTTAAAAGCTTCGGTCAGGGATCCCGTTTCATCCTTTCCCAATTTCTCGGCCCGGATGGAAAAATCCTGGTGGTCCGAGATGGCTTTCGCTGTTCCGGCCAGGGCCAGGATGGGCCGGGAGATTTGGCCTTGCAGTATCCGCGAAAGCAGGTAAGCCAGCAGGAAGGAGGCCGTGACGACGCCCAGTGCAAGCCAGGCATAGGCCGCATAGCGGTCCGTCAGCGCGGAAAGGTTCGCCTGCAGGTAAACCGTTCCCAATTTCCGGTCGCCTTGGACAACGGGCTCGAAGATGTCCAGGCGGCCGTCCCGGTAGCCCGACTCCCCCGGTGCCGGGGGAAAGGTTGCCGAGGGTGCGTCGGCCGGGTAGACCGCAAAAACCGTTCCCTTATCGTCGTAGAGGCAGGCGACATTCATCCTCTTGTCGAGTTTGAGCGCGTCCAGCACGTTGGCGGCGTCGGCCTGGTTTTGGAAGGCCAGGGCGGCGGCGGAGTTGGCGGCGATGATCTGCGCCCTTGTCATGTAGGATTGGAGCATGTTGCGGTGGAGCGAAATGAATTCGTAGGCGATGAAGGACGCCCAGGTGAGCAGTAATACCGCACTGCTGGTCAAAAGGTTGACGGACATCAATTTTTGCCGGATGGGCATGTCCTTAAGGTTCAAGTTCACTCCTTTCCAGGCCCGGCGATCTGGGCCAGCCGCAGGACCTGGGAACTGATGGTCAGTTTGGCCTGTTTGGCGGCCTCCAGGCTGATCTTGAAATGGATCTTTTTGCCTTCCGTGACGAAGTAAACGACGCCGCCGTTTTCGATGAAATTCCCGCTGTCGGCCACCGTGAGGATGTTCCGGCCCTTCAAGGAAGACAGGATGTCCGCCATCCGCCCGGCCTCCGAGCGGCTGATGAAGAGGATCTGGCAACCCGTGGCCTCCTCGACGTTGCCGTAGCGGCGGATGACCAGGGGGTGGCCGTCCACTTTCTCGCCCTTGACGGTCTCATCCAGGAAGGCATCGAAAGGATCCTCCCCCAGGATGCCGATATAGAACGGATCTCCGGCGGAGGTGAAGGACTTTGGCGGCCATTGGACGAACTGCGCAAAATTGAACAGAAAAACGGCCTTCACCTGGTACTCTTTGGACACGGGAGCTTCCGCCCGCAGGGGCGCGCCGGCCGTCAGCAGGATCGGCAGGAGCAGCCCCATTCCCAAGGCCGTGTTCCGGCGAAAAAAGGCTAGAACCGGCACGCGAGCTTCCCGTAGACGCTTCGTTGGATTTCCTCAAACGGGCCCCCTGCTGCGTATTCAAGGTGATAGTCGTGCAGGAGATTCTGGCCCGTGACGGAAATCTCAATATCCTTAATGGGATGCCAGGCCAGGCGCAGATCCAATTCGGCGTAACTGGGGACGACTCCCGGCACGCCGGCGTTGTAGTTGTAGGTCAATGAGTCGACCCATCGAAAGGCGGGGTCCAGTTCCAGGTCCCCCGGCAGGTCCATCGAGGAACGGACAAAGACCTGGTTTTTCGGGTCGGCGGTTTCATTGAGTGCGTTGTTCAAGTCGGTTTGGCCGGGCTTGACCCAGACATTTTCCTGGAGCAGATCATAGCCGGCGTGCATCCGCCAACCTTCCAGGACTTGGTAATCGACGGTCCATTCGACGCCGCCTGTCTGGGCCTCGAGGTTGTTTTGGAAATAGAGGGGAAGGAGGCCGAGAGGCCCGGAGGGGGTCGAGCTGGTGCTGCGAATATCACTGTAGTTGTTGAAAAAGGTCGAAATGGAAGTGGAGAACTCCTTGGCCAACTGGGCCCGGTAGCCCAGCTCATAAGTCACCACCGTTTCCGATTCAAAGTCCGATCCCCCGATTAAAAGTTCCTTGATTCCGAACGGGACCAGGTTCGGCGTCGGCTCCTCGAGGTCGTGGTCGATGCGCGAAGGCATGCGGACCGCCCGGGAAACCGCGGCCCAAACCATCTGGGCTTCCGCCAGGTTCCATTTCAAGCGACCGCTGGGTTCAAATTCATAACCCGTGTAGTCGTTGTGCTCGACCTTGCTGCCCGCGGTCAAGAAAAGGTCGTTTCCCAATTCGAACTCATCCTGTGCAAAAAAACTGAACAAACCCTGGTCCAAGAGGGTCGGTTGAAAGGTCAAGGAAGGGGCCGGCGTGACCAAGTCGTGGGTGATGCGGCATCCTAAACCCCAGATGAAGTTGTTGGCGCCGTCCCAGTGAAAATGATGCTGGAAGTCCAAGTCGTAGGTTTCCAGGCTGTCGGCGAAAACGCCGGCCGGCGCGGAAACGAAAGGCCCCAAATGGGCCTGTGTCTTGGGGGCGTTGAAATAGGTGTGGTCGTAATACAGCTGAAGGCTGAGGTCCGAGTCTGCCGAGATATTGTGTGACCACCGCCCCAGGACGTTCCCGCCGGCCGATTCACCGTCTCCCGCCGTGGAACTGACGGCGCTGTCATAGATGTCGCCTTGGAGGGTGAAGTGGTTTTGGGAATCGCCCTCGTCATCGATCCTAAACCCGCCCTGGCCCATCCTCCAGGGATCCCCGGCGTTGCTCCCATCCACCAACACTTCATTGGCCCCATCGAAATATTTCCCGTAGAAACGGTAATAAACATCCGCGTCCAATTTGCCGCCATAACGGATGCCGCCGAAATCCTGGGGTTGGGTGCCGCCGCCGCCTTCCACGTAGGCGCCCTGCGTGTCCTTGGCATCCTTGCTGGTGATGTTGATGACGCCGTTGACCGCGTTGGCGCCCCACAAAGTTCCTCCCGGGCCGCTGACGACCTCGATCCGGTCGATGTCCTCCAGCAGGTAATCCTGAACGTTCCAAAATACGCCGGAGTCAAGGGGCGAGTAGAGGGTCCTGCCGTCCATCAGCACCAGAAGCTTATTCGCCAGGCCCGTGTTAAATCCCCTGGCAGTGATGTCCCAGCCGGAAGAGGAGGCTTTCGCCACTTCAAGATTGTCCGCCAGTCGCAAAGCTTCCGGGATACTGGAGGCGCCTGACCTGCGGATGGCGTCGTTCGTTATAACGTTGATGGCCGCGGGCGCCTGCCCAAAGGGTTCGGGTTGTTTGGAAACGGAGGTGACATCCAAATTCATCAATTCCTCGAGGCTCATTTTTTTCAGTGAACTCATCGGGCCGTTGGAAGTCGCTAAAGGCGTCGGCGAGGGAGTCGGCGACGGCGTTGGGAAAGGATTGGGGACTTGGGCGCCGGCAGGGGAAAAACAAAAGGAACAAAAAATCAGACTTAAAAAGGCTAAGTTTTTTTTGCACCCTCGCATGAAGCCTCCCGGAAAGGTGGAATGTGAGTTCTCCGATTTTATCATTTCGGAACCCGAATGTTTCAGGTTTAACTATGGGTTAAGTTGATGTGGAATGAAGAGGTCATAAATTAGGCATTTTGGAGAAACAAAAGCTTCCTAAGATTTATGACAAAAATTGGATATTGATTGGTTTGCCCGTAATTCAGGCGGACAAATGGCGGTGAAGCGTGCGGGTGCTGACGTTCATCAAGCTGGCAAGCTGGGAACGGCGCATTTTCTTTTGCCCCAGGACTTGAAAGAGGAAGGTCTTGGAAAATTCCTTGCGGGCCTTGGAAAAGGACATTTTCTTCTCAACTGCCTTTTCGGCCAAGGATTCGGCCAATCGGGAGACCGAGGAATGGACGAAGGGGGCCGGTTTCGTCTGGGAAAGCGATTCCTCGATTTTGGCCTTCAACGCTTCCGGGGTCTGGCCCGTCCAAAGAACGTCGCTCATCCCTGTTTTCATGGCCGAAATGACGGGATTGAGCTGGGGAAACTTGAACAAGGCGATACGGCTGGCATTTTGCTGGAAACTGTTGATGGCGAGGATGAAGGAAGAAGGATCGGTTTGGATCAAATTCCAATCCAAAAGCAAAATCCGGAAGGATTGTCGGACTAGTAACCCCAAAGCCTTGTCGATTTCGCCGACCACCCAGGTTTTTCCAATCCCAGCGCAGACGCCATTCAAGCGGTCTCGGAAAGCGGGGTCATCTTCAAGGATGAGAATAGGGATGTTCTTGGTCGCCATAGGAATCCCCCCAAAACGGGAAGTTAACTGCTTACTAAAATACCAAAAAAGAGGGCAAATAACGTTAAAAATCCTATTTCCGCTGAAAGATCGGGTTTTTCAAGGGTTTTTCTTACCAACAACCGGAAGGAATACCTGGAATATGGTGCTCCGGCCCGAAGAACCCGCCTGGATCTTTCCATGGTGGTTTTCAACGATTTTTTGACAGATGGCCAAGCCCAAACCGAGGCCCTTTTCCTTCGATGAAAAATAGGGGGAGAAAATCTTTCCCAAGTTCTCCTTGGAAATTCCGGTTCCGTCGTTTTTGACCTTAAATTCTATTCCCGCGGAGGCCCCATGGGTTGAACGCGGTCGCCAAGCCGTTGAAACCTCGACCAGCCCCCCTAGGTTTGCCGATTCCAAGGCATTCTTCATAAGGTTCAAAACGAGGCTCCGAATTTGTGGCTCGTCGCCCGTCAAAACAAGGCCGGGATTCGTGTTCATCCGCAACTTGACCCTTTTAACGGTCAAAAGGGGCTTTAACAAATCCACTGTCTGGGCCACCACATTGGAAAAATCAATGGAAGCCGCTTTTCCCTCCGCTGGTTTCAAAAACCCGAGAAAATTTTCCGTTAAATCGGATAAACGGCCCGTCTCCCGGAGCATAAGCCGTTCGAAGGACTCCATGAAATCCCCATCCTTCTTTTTTTGGGGCAAAAGTTGGGCTAAAGCGCTCAACGCGGCCAGTGGATTTCGGATTTCATGGATCATGGCGGCGGATAAAAAACCCAAGGCGGATTCACGTTCGGCTTTTTCAAGGTAGTCGCGCAGACGCCGCCTTTCCAGGCACCAACCGGTCCGGTCGGCCAAAAGCGCCATCATTTGGGATTCTTCCGTGCTCAAACCTTTCCCGCCCTCCTTCATCCCCAAGGCGTAAAATCCGATCCAATCATCTTCGATCACGACCGGCCAAAAGCCGAGCCAGGGAAAATTCCTCTTGGGGAGGGACAACCACGGCCGGAAAGAACGGTTGAATTGGGCTTGAATGAGCTTCTGGATTTTGGGAGGAAAGGCTTTTTTCCCGTCGCCGGACTTTAATCCATCCGGTTCCCGGAAAACAAAAAGGGCCTTCTGTACGCCGAGTTTTTGGAGGAGAAGCTTTCCTAACAGGTTAAAATCGGGCTCGGATCTGCCGTCAACCGGGAGTAAAAGATACAAGGTTTGAAGAAGTTCAATCTGACTCAATGGCTCCCCAAAAGGGCCCGCGGTTTAAAGGACAGCCGTCATCGATAAAATCCACGGAGCCGGTAAAAGAAGGGCCCGCTATGCCGGCCCTTCCCCAGGCTGGACAAGTTTACCAATAATTCCCTAATTCCCCGCCAATAACTTTTCCCATAAGGATTCATTGATCAAAACCTTGCTCATCAGGTCTTTTTCCTCGGCCAAGGCCGCTTTAGCCTGCGTCTCCAAGGGGAAAACCAGGGTGAAAACATTGCCCCTCCCCCCCAGGCTTTTCGCGGAAATTTTGCCCCCGTGGTGATAAACGATAAAGAAGCAGGTCATCAGGTAAATGCCGAACTCTTGCGGGCTTCCGCTCCGTGTGAAGAAAGGGTCGAACAAGGCCCGTAAGGCGTCTTGCGGAAGTCCCGGCCCGTCGTCCTCCAGTTCGATCTGGACTTCGGCGGGACCGTTCTTGGGGCCGATCACCTTCGCCGTAAACTTCAGTTTTCCCTTGTCCCCAAGGGCTGAAACCTCATCCCGCAGCAACAATTCAAAAAGGCGTTGGAATCTTTTCTTGTCGGCTTTCATCTCGGGGAGGGAAGCCGGAACAAGGTTTTCGATCGTAATGGCCTTTTTGTCCAGTTCAGGCTTTACCAAGGCCACCGCCTCTCCAAGGACCTTGTGGATCTGGATCTTCTCCGACAGGTCGATCTCGTTCTTTTCGGAGGATTCCCAAAGGTCGCCCAGGAGGTTGACCACCTTGTCCATTTGGCCTTGGACCTTTTGGTAATAATCCTTCCAAAAGTCGGGATTGCGGAGCTGGGCCAGGTCGAGATTTTCTTCTTCCATTTTTTTGGGCGCCAAATCGAGGAAAGTCTTGATCGCCACCATGGAATTCCGGATATGGTGGCTTAATCCCGCCGCCAGCACACCCAGGCTTAAAATCCGGTCGGTCAGCATGACGTTGTACAAAACGGACATCTTTTCCCTTAAGAGGTGGTCCCTTTCGGACTGGACCATGAAAAATTCCAGTCCCCTTTTCAAGGTGACTTCCAACTGGGGGATGTCCCAGGGTTTGGTGACATATTTATAAATGGCCCCCGTATTGACCGATTCGATGGCCGTCTCGAGGTCAGAATAAGCCGTCGCCAAAACGCGCAGGATCCGCGGGTTCAACTGCCGCGTTTTTTCCAGGAGCTGGATGCCCTTTTCCCCCGGCATGCGCTGGTCGGTCATTAGGATCGCCATTTGATCCTGGCGTTCCTTGAGGATCCGGAAACCCTCATCCGCGTTGGAGGCGGTTAGAACGGAAAATTTTTCTCCGAAAGTTTCCCGGAAGTACTTGAGGGACTTTTCCTCGTCGTCCACGTAAAGGATGAAATGTTTTTTATAGTCATAAAACGAATCCATATGTGTTCTCCTTCTTCACCTCAAGCCTTGGAGGGAAGCTCCAAAACAAATTCAGTGAATTGACCTTTCTCGCTTTTCACGGAAATTTGCCCGCCTTGTTCCTGGATAATCTTGTAACAAATGCTCAGTCCCAACCCCATCCCTTCCCCCACATCCTTCGTGGTGAAAAAGGGGTCGAAAATCTTGTCCATGACTTCGGGCGCGATGCCGGTGCCGTTGTCCCGCAGGCTGACCCACAGCTTCCCGTCACCGGTTCGGGTCGTGATGGAAATCATAGGCTTCTCCCCCTTCCAATCCTTCGTCTGCAGGGCGTCGGCCGAGTTTTGGAGGAGATTCACGAACACCTGCACCAGTTTGTTGCGGTCGGCCATGACCATTTGGTCCTCCGGCACCCGGATTTCCAATTGGACTTTGTCGTTCAACTCGTGGCTCATGAACTGCAGGGAGGTGGTGAGGACCTCCTTCAGCGGAAAGAGGTCTTTCCCTCCCGCATGGGGGTGGCTGAAGGTGCGCAGGTCGGCGACGATCCTTTGGACCCTGTCCACCCCTTCGGCGATGTCCGAAACGATCTCCACGTATTTTTCCCTCTCCCCCTCCGGAAGCTTGTCCTTGCGCAACTTGAGAAGATGCAGGGCCGAAGTGGCGTAATTCAGGGGATTGTTGATCTCGTGGATGATACCCGCGCTGAGACGCCCGAGGGAAGCCATCTTTTCATTTTGAACCAGTTGTCCCTCCGTTTCTTTCAACTGTTCAAGTGCCGATTCTAGTGCATTTTTTTGACGGGCCAAATCCATCTGCAATTGGTGGAATTCGATGAGGTTTTTCACCCGGATATGCAGTTCGGTGGTGGAAAAAGGCTTGGTCAGGAAGTCATTGGCCCCGGCCGCCAGGGCCGCCATCTTGGTTTCATCGTCCGCCCGGGCCGTCAGCAGGACCACCGGGATGGCCTGGGTGGAAACCAAGCCCCGCAATTCCTTGCAGGCCTCGATCCCGTCCTTTTCGGGCATCATCATGTCCAAAAGGATCAGGTCCGGCAGGAACTGCCGGGCCTTTTCCATCGCCTGGTTGCCGTCCACGGCCTCGATCACTTCAAAATGTTTTTCCAATTGGGACTTAAGGAACCGCAGCATGTCCGGTTCATCGTCGGCCACCAGGATCTTGGGTCTTTTCCCTCTTCCATATTTGTCCGGCCGCAAGGTGGCGGCCAAGGGGGTCATGGCGGGGAAAAGTTCGGCCCTACGGTAGAGTTTTTGCAGCCATTCGGCCGATTCGGCCGGGTCCGCCTTGCCGGCCTCATCTGCAGCGGCCTTTTCGTTTGCGGCGGCCGGTTCACCGGGGACGGACGCCGTGCTTTTTTCGACGGGAACCCGGACGGTCATCGTCGTGCCCTTCCCCAACTGGCTTTCGACCTTGACCGTACCCCCTTGGACTTCCACGAGTTCCTTGACCAGGGACAAACCGATGCCCGTTCCCTGGTATTTCCGTTGGGCCGAAGCATCGGCCTGCCAGAAGCGGTCGAAGATGTGCGGCAAATCCTTCTCGGAGATGCCCATCCCCGTATCCTTCACTTGAAGGACCATGGCGCCGTCCTGGGAGGCCGCGGATAATTCAACCGTCCCCCCCGCGGGGGTGAATTTCACGGAGTTGAACAGGAGGTTCAGAATGACCTTTTCCAGCTTGTCCCCGTCGGCCATCACCGTCCCAACTTCCTTGGAGACGTTGGAGGAG
>Ga0209060_10004319_pt1 | contig 11171 bp, 13 predicted proteins | sample Coa_R1_8_FD_187155 | JGI IMG/M metagenome (GOLD analysis project Ga0209060, IMG submission 187155) | Surface soil microbial communities from Centralia Pennsylvania, which are recovering from an underground coalmine fire - Coalmine... | ecosystem: Environmental > Terrestrial > Soil >...
CGCAAGAGGACGGCCTCCACGACGGTATATACAGCGGTCGCCGAGCCGATTCCAATGGCTAGCGCGATCGCGGCCAGAAGCGCCACTGATTTTGCGTTCTTCCACGAGCGAAACGCATACGTAAGAAATGCTTTCACGTTATTTCTCCTCGATAGGCAACTGCGGATCGCGATACTTGCCGCCGCTGATCTGACGCTCCAGCTTTCCGGCAGCTTCGGTGCGCAACTTCCGCACCGTCGCGAATTCAGTTTCGGCTTCGGTTTTCCGGCCAAGTTGCTCAAGAATCTGTGCACGCAAATAGTGAACGCTGACGCTTTTTGGATCGATGGCGCCGGCCGAATCCAGCGCTTTCAGGGCAGCCGCGTAATGCTTGCCGGTCTTTTCGATTTTGGCCAAGCCGAACCAGGATGTTCCGATTTGCGTATTGCGCTGTAAGGCTTGCTCGAAGTATCGACGAGCTTCGGCGTCCTTTCCTTGCGCAAGAGAGAGAGTGCCGAGCTCATCGTAGTTGTAAGGAACCTCCGGTTCAACGGCGATGTCTTTCAAAAATTCCTCGCGCGCCTTCTCATAATCACGCTTGTTTTTGTACGCCATGCCCCGGTTGTAGTGGACCATCGGTAGTTTGGGGTCGGCTTGCGCGGCTTGCTGGAGTTCCCCGAGCGCTTTGTCATTCTCGCCTTGGTTTAGATAGGCTTTGCCCACCAGTAAATGCAGCGTGGGCGAATTCTGTCCAACTTCCAGCAAGCGCGCCAACGATTTTTCTTCGAGATCGCGCCGTCCGGAATTGCCTGCCGCAACTGCGAGTACATACAGATAACTTAAGTCGAATTTTGACGATTCCCACAGCGGTTCGAGTGCGGAGGTGGCATCGGCATAGCGCTCGTCGATCATGTAACAGAGACCCACCAGATGTCGCGCCTGGATGGAATCCGGCTGATCGCGCAGTACTGATTCGAAAGGCGCGATGGCGTTGTGATAATCGCCTTCGCGAAAATAGACCAATCCAATGTTGAGCCGGATACCAGCAATTTGCGGAGCCAGTTTTTCAGCGGTGTGGAGCTCATCGAGCGCGCGTTTCCATTTCTTCTGGCGCATGTAGATGACGCCCAAGTTTCCGTGCGCGCCCACGTCCGAGGGAGCTGTCGTTACAATTTCGCGAAAGTTCTTTTCAGCGTCCGCCCATTGGCCGCGATGCATGGCGGCTTCGCCCGCTTCGAAAGCTCGCCGGCGCAAAGCTTCGGAGTCGTTCGACTGCGCGGACAACACGGCTACACCGCAAATTACCGCCGGAAGGAGTCGAATACGGCGCGACACGTTTCAAACTATGTTAGCGCCACGGCAAGCCGACTTGATAGAATCCTCCCTATGAAGATAATTGCCCGGACCGCCAGCGCGGTTCTGCTGCTAATGTCGCTTTCGCCCTCCCCGGCCGTCATCGCGCAAGAGGCGAAGAAGGCCAAGGCGTCGAGCGGCGACGTCGAGCGCGGCAAATATATTGTCGAATCTGTCGCGATGTGCGGCCGCTGCCACACGCCCTGGAATCAGGCTGGCGAAGGGAAGCGCGAAAACTGGCTACTCGGTGGACCCACCCAGATCCAAGCTTCTTATCCGGTGCCGAATTGGGCGGTGGTAGAGCCCCGGCTGGCCGGACGTCCACCGGGAACGGATGACGAATTCATCCGCTTGCTCATGACTGGAATCTCACGCACCGGTGCGCGCCTGAATCCTCCGATGCCGCAATTCCGGATGACGCGGCAGGATGCGGAAGCGGTGCTGGCTTATTTGAAATCGCTCAAGCAGTAAGTGGCGCGTTGCATGGTGCTGGAGGAGAGGGTCGTTCTCGCTGGCGTGCAAACGGGGCCGTAACTTACAGATTCGATGTTCCCGCCACAATCATAAATGCCAAGGTTGCTAGGGGCCGTTGCACTACCTTGCACTACGGTTCTCTTCTTTTACAGGTGGTTCCTACGCAATGCATTGGACGGCATCGGCGCCTTGATCGTCGAACGTGCAGTTGGTGCATAGGGGTCTGGAATTGCGCCAGCTCATGCCATCAGCGCAGGAGGTTAATCGCTGGTTCCGCCGATCTGAACGCTCGCAGGACCGAGCGTCTTTTCCGTCGATATTGATGTAGGGGGGCCCTGTCCGAGCTTCGTTGAGCTATTCGGGCGGCGAATCGCGCAAAGAGTTAACCGATGAACTGTGAAGACGATTCCGCTTCCAAAGGCCAGGAATCAGAGGCCCACCGAAAACCCGCATCATGCTGCGGCTGTCGAACGCGGTAGGGCAGCTGTACGCAAGCTTCAGGAGCAGGGCATCATTGACAGCCAAGGTCGCCGGATTCGGACGAATCTTCCCGTTGACATGCAAGAAGGCAAGGATCGCGACTTCGGCGGTTGATGATCCAGAGAATCACATTGGTCGCCGGTCCTCCCGGGAGCGGCAAATCAACCCTATATCCGGTTTCCAGCTTTGGAGTCTCCTACTTCAATTGCACTTGATGCCTGTCGGCTGTGAATCGTCGAGATCCCTGGGCGGTGGTCTTGGCGGGCCTATCAGATCAGGCGGACTCTGCCATGGAACGAGCCGTATCGGTCCCTTGATTCACGAGGTACGCCACATCTCCGACTTGGAGCAACCCCGATCTGGTCACGGCCGCATAGACCCCGAGGCAGCCACGATGGTGCTGCGCGGTGGTCCGAAGTATACTCAGGTCGCGCGGTAGATCTTGTTGGGCCAGCGTTGAGGTAACGCACCAAACCGTAGGCTGGAAATCCTCGACCCTGACTGCTCCACCTATGTTGAGTGCGCCGCCCAGCCAGGAGTCCTCAACAAAGCCACCGAATTCGGCCTCCGACTCTATGTAGATGTTCGGCCGGAACCGGCGCCGGTCAATCTGCGCCGTACCCCCCTGGAGTTTTCTCAGGTGATCTACGGAGCCGCTGGCTAGCAAATACACTGCTCCAATCTCAAAGAATGTACCAGTCATCAGTTGGAAATAGTCAGGCATGGATTCGGGGGTCCACTCCGCTTTCATCGTGCTCACGGGCACATCGCCGAACACCGTGGCGCGATCGATGCCCGTCTTTTCGTCACTGGCCGGTTGATTCTCCAGACGCACGCTGTCTCCCAGGAAATCTGAGATGATCCGAGAGGCGTCGGGATCCTCCGGGCAGATCGTTCGCGCGTCCGGTAAAGTGATCCGGATGCATCCAGGCGCCGCGAACGTCGGTTCCACCTCGTACCCGGCGTGCAATTCGAGCAAACGCGGGAACCTCTTCGCGCTGGCGATCCGTCCTGTTGCAATCTCACGAAGAGCCCACGCCCGATCCCCTAGAGCCCCGCGAGGCGTAATAGGCAGCTGGTTTCTCCGCTCTCCCAGCATCGACTTCACGGGATAGCGCCACAATTCGGCCACGCGGCCGACAAAGTGTTCAACCATAGCAACCTCCAAAACTCTCTCATTCCGATGAAGTAGAGCCGTCAACCTCTGAAGTGACGTTCTGCGCTCCAGTCCAGTTACCACCCCAGGCGGTGTATAGTTTATCTAGAAATTCATTCCAGGCAGTTGGAGAACGTGAGCTTGGATAGGGTTCCGGGCGAATTGGCTTTTCGGAGCTCCACATGATTTCGAACTGTCCACCCTCGACGATCCTTCCCAGGCGCATCGTCTTCCAGGTGTGATGATTCTCTGCATCAATTCGAACACGACCGCCAGGGGCTTCAAAGCTCTGGTTCGGAAGCGCTCGGCGGATGGCTGACACGTCGTCAGAGCCGGCCGCGTGCGCGGCTTGCGCCCAGAGATGCACCCCCAAATATCCGGCTTCCATCGTATCGGCAACTACGCGTTGGCGGCCATAGCGAGAACGAAATCTCTTTACAAATGCGTGGTTCTCCGGCCGGTCCAGGCTCTGAAAGTAGTTCCAGGAGGCATAATCGCCTACAATTTCTTCCGCCGACAGACTCTGCAACTCGATTTCGCCGACGCTGAAGTAAACGGTCGGGACTTTCTCAGGGGTGATTCCCGCGGCGCGCAGCAAGCGCGTGTAGAACAGGTTCATATCGCCGACTAGCGAATTGAAAATGAGATCGGGCTCAGTTTGAGCGATCGTACGAACGACTCGAGTTACCTCCGTGCTATCGGGGAGCACATATTCTTCTCCAACGATCGCGCCGCCGGAGGCTTCCACTTCGTCCCGGATGATCGCATTCGCTGCCCTGGAATAGACCGAGTTCCAGCCCACTAGAAAGAAGCGTTTTTTTCTAAGGAAGCCTACCGTCCAGTTAACTGCGGGAATGATTTGCTGATTAGGCGCGGCACCCGTGTAGAAGATATTGGAGCACTGTTCCATGCCTTCGTATTGCGTGGGATAAATCAGCAGATGATCCCGCTGCTCCACGATCGGGAGCACTGACTTGCGGCTGGCGGAAGTCCAGCAGCCAAATATGGCGCAAACCTTCGCCTCGGCGATCAGGGCTGCAGCCTTACGGGCGAACGCACGTTCATTCGAGGCTCCATCGATCACCACGGGCTGAATTTCACGGCCTAGAACGCCGCCGCGCTCATTGATTTCCTCTATCGCTAGCAGAGTGGCGTCAACCACAGGGCTTTCTGTGAACGCCATCGTGCCGGTTAGGGAATGTAGGATCCCTACCCGCAATTCCTGCGTAGCTTTGGCAGGAATTTTCGAAGGCGGTGTTTGAACCGAGGGTTCGCCGTTTATACGAGGCAGGAAGCGGTATCCACGCGTCGGAACCGTCTCGATGTAACGGGGCTTTTTGGCATCGTCGCCGAGCGCGTCGCGCAGTTCTCGGATGTATCCTCTCAGTAATTCATCGCTTACGCTCGCGCCGGTCCAGACGCTCGCGAGCAGTTCCCGTTTGGTAACCAACCGTTGAGCATTTTGCACCAGGTAGAGCAAAACCTCAAATGTCTTCGGGCGCAGGCTTACCAGGTCGGAATCGCGCCAAAGTTGTTCATTCGCTGCGTCCAGCCGAAAAGGTGGGAATACAAAAATAGCCTTCGATGCCACTGTGTCCCCAATGGCCCTCGATTGGCCAGTCCTTATTTTAACGGAAGTTCCACGGAACTTCCACGCTCCATCTATGGATTGTTACGGTGTTCGGCTCTATTCTGGACACGTGGTGAACGGCAAGGGCGCGAAGGGATCCCGAAAGACGCGGAAGGAAGAAATCGTGAAATCCGATCCGTCGCCGAAGAACTTGCCGGATCTGGTCTTCGTCGTGCAGTTTCGTGATCCCACAGAACTAGGGTCGGCCCGTTTCGCCGGACGGGCAGAGCACATAATGTCCGGAGAAAACACCGGTTTCGAAACGCCAGAAGAACTGGTCGACTTTTTCAAGCGACTCATGAATCGACTCAAGCCACGGTCACAAAAGGGTTAAAAGCAATGAAGACAACCATTCAGCGCACCCTGGTTTTGATCAGAGGAAAACGGGGAATAAATCTCATATGCATAAAGGAGTAACACCGTGACTACTTTAGATTTGATCGGTTCCAGCCCGAAATTCCGGGCGGTGCTCAACCAGATAAACATGGTTGCACCTGTGGACTGCGCTGTATTGATCCAGGGAGAAACAGGCACCGGCAAAGAAGTGATTGCGCGAGCCATTCATGAGGCTGGGCCTCGCCGCAACCAGCCTTTTGTGGCCCTTAACTGCGCGGCAATTCCAAGCGCGTTGTTGGAGAGTGAACTGTTCGGCCACGAAAGAGGCGCGTTTACCGGCGCGTGCACACAAACTAAGGGACGATTTCAGATGTCGGATGGGGGCACGCTCTTTCTGGACGAAATTGGTGACATGCCGTTGGAACTTCAGCCTAAGCTCTTACGCGTCCTGCAGGAGCAGGAGTTCGAGCGTTTGGGTAGCTCCCAGACTGTCCGCGTCAACGTGCGGGTGGTGGCGGCGACGAACCAGGATCTAGAGCAACTCGTGAACAAGAAGCTATTTCGGATAGACCTGTTCTACCGGCTCAACGTCATTCCAATCGGCCTGCCCCCGTTGCGGGAACGCGTCCAGGACATCCTGCCCCTGACCGAGTTCTTCGTAGCAAAATTTGCTGCCCGCTTCAATAAGTCCATCGATTTGATTCCCGATGAAGTGGTTGAGGTTCTCAAAGCGCACGACTGGCCAGGCAATATTCGCGAACTGCAGAATTTCATCGAGCGCGCGGTGCTCTTTTCGACCGGGTCCGTGCTACGTCTGCCGCTCGGCCTGAAGCAGACGGTAAAGCAGAACTCGGAGAGCGCTTCACGCACGCTTGCCGACGCCGATCGGGCGCATATTCTGGAAGCATTGACGCAGACCGACTGGTTGATCGGAGGGCAGGACGGAGCGGCCAATCGGCTTGGATTGCCGCGTACCACGCTGATTTACAAAATGCGAAAACTTGGAATTGAAATACGCCGATCTACGAGAGTGCGGACCATTCGGCAGTATGAGCAGTGCCGTGCCGCCGCGAGCGGTTGAGAAGACGCCGCGGATCCGGTTACCACCCCGGGTCGAGTGATGCGCTTTGCGCGCTCCGTCGAAGAGCTGATCCATCGCGCGCAACGCCGGCGAAGACTGCCGACTGACACCGATAGCCGACTGTTGACGGAGATGAACAGCCAACCAACGTGCTCGCGGTCGTACTCTCGACCTTGGGGGAAGCGGATGCCGCCACAGGAACCGCGGGTGTCTCACTTCGTCCGGGCTCTCGATACCGACGATGGCGAGTGGCGTGCTTGTACAGCGGAACAAGGATAACCGATATCACGGAGTTTACTCATGACGATAACTGAACCGGAGAGGCTTTCCCCGGAGAATCTACGCGGCTTTGCGTCGGCTGCTCCACCATGTATCTCGATCGTTCTTGCTGAACGCGAGGCTCGCGATGCGAGAATTGCCTTCAAAGACGCGCTTGTTCAGGTTCGCGCCAAGCTGGAAACGAGCGAGTCGAAACATGACATCGCCTCCCTTCTCGGTCCCCTGGAGCTTGCGGCTACGAAAGTGATCGATTCCTCGAAGGAGCCGGCGACGTTCATTTTTCTGCGCTCGCCGGACGTGTGCGAGTCATTCCGCACGCGATATCTCGTCGGCCAACCCGTCGCCGCCGTTGGTGAGTGCTTCCAGCTTCGCCCGCTGCTGGCGCTTGCCAGCAAACACCTGGAATTCTATATTCTCGCTCTAAAGCTAAATGATACGCGCATTTTCAAATGCACGGATCAATTCTGTGAGGCCGCGAGCTTTCCCAAAAAAGCGGGCACCGCGTCCGCCGGCTTCATTGCCGGCGCGTCCCAATCCTCGCTTCACGCGGAGCCGGTGCACGATCGCGACCACCCTCAAGACCATCTTGGCCACTTTTATCGTGAGGTCGATCGCGATGTAAACGCTCTCCTGAAGGATGCACATCCACCCCTGGTTGTTGTAGGCGTCGAACATGAAGTCGCGCTCTTCCATCGTTTGACAACTTATCCTGCGTGCGTGGAACCGGGAATAGGCGGATTACCCGGACATCTTGGCCAAAACGAAATGTATCAGCAATGCTTGGAGCTGGTTCGGTCGGTGACCACCGGGTCGGCGCGTCGCGCCCTGGAGAGGTTCGACAAACAGCTCGGAACAGGCCACGCTTCCGCGGATGTACAGGAGATTGTGCGTGCCGCTTCCTCAGGCAGAGTCGAACATCTGTTTCTGCTCGAGAACGGGGCCGTTCCGGGCCCGGTTGATGGCGGCGCCGACCTTCTGGACACAGCCGCCGTGCAAACGCTTCGCCACGGCGGCGACGTTCAAACCCTACTTGCAACCAGCATGCCTTCCGGGGGCCCTATTTGCGCGATCTTCCGCTATGCGTCAGTGGGTTCTTAATAATGAAACGCGTCGGCAACACAATTCCCGCTTGCCGTCTTCGGCGTCTCCGTCGAGCGGAACTCCCGGCGGATACTGTGGAATTAGCGCGCTACTTGATTGGCAAAGTAGCGGTCCACGATACCGACGATGGTAGGCTCAGCGGGCGCATCGTCGAAACGGAGGCTTATCCAGCCGGTGACTCGGCTGGGCACGCATTTCGAGGAGAGACGCGGCGCAATGCCTCACTATTTCTTGAGCACGGCCATGCTTACGTGTATTTCGCCTACGGTACGTCGTTCATGTTGAATGTGACGAGCGAGGCGGCCGGAGTCGGGGCTGGAATCCTCTTGCGGGCCCTCGAACCTCTCGAAGGAATCGATCGGATGCAACGCCTCCGCGGTGGGGCAGGCCTGTTCGATTTAGCCCGCGGACCAGGCCGGTTAGCCCAGGCGATGCGGGTTGATTTCAGGCAAGATGGCCTGGATCTGTGCGCCGCCGGTCCGCTATGGCTCGCGACGAGCCGGCGGAAAACGGGCGCCATCGGCAAAAGCGTACGCATCGGTTTGACGCGGAACGTGGATCGCAAACTGCGCTTCTACGAGCGAGGCAATCCATACGTGAGCGGTCCAAAGAGGTTAAGCGAGTAGTTCAGCGATTCACCCGCTTGCCCTCCCACGCATATTGGAACGATCCCACCGCTGGCAGCCGAGTGGCTGTGGGTTAGCAAAGCCGTAATCACACTATCCAAATGCGCTGTTCCCTCTTTTTCAACCCTCTCTACAACCGCGTCGAACTACCGACTCACGTTACACACAGGTAGGCAACGGCCGGCGCGCGGAACTCCAGGTTTTCGGTGATTTAGCGATGGCCACTCCTTTGCTTCTGCGGTAGTGCAAGCAGCTCGGTCGAAACGATAAGGAAAGGACAGCAAAGACATGCCGGAAGCAACTTGGCAACCTCACGAGAAACACGGACGGCTCACAATGCAGAGTGACCTACCAGATAGTGTCTACGCATTTCCGAAGCAGCGCAAAGAACCACTGACCGACGCACAACATGTGCGTAACGCGGTCGCGCGGTTCGATCAAGTCATCGACGTCACTGACGCCGACCGTGCTTTGGCGTTCGCGAACATCGAGAAAGCGGCAAACTATTACGGCGTCAACCTTGCGGAGACGTCGTGGCACGACCTGGGCATTCATCCTCAAAAGACCAGAAAGGGAGGCGCCACCAAAGGCGCAGTGACATGAACGCCGAGCGCAGACCTAGTATCCGCCAAACAGAAAGTCGGAGGAAATTTCAACCAGCTAAAACCAAACTTGAAAGGAGTGAGAATATAACAGACACAGGTGCAGTGGTCGCGGTGTACGCCGACACTCGTTGAACGCATCGTGAGGCGGGGATCAGCTCGTTTGTGGAACCCCGCATCGCGTCCCCTGCCTACCCCGGTGGCAACGCCCAACGCCCAAAGGAACAATCGAAAATGAAGAAAGATCACCGCGGATTCAATCTTGCTTCGAAACCAAGCGGCAACGGATGTTTGGAATGCCTGGCGTCAGCGAAGGGTTGGTGGCTACATCTGCGTCGGTGTGCGGAGTGCGGCCACATCGGGTGCTGTGACAGTTCTCCGAGTCAGCATGCATCAAAACATGCGGCGGCGACAGGGCATCCGGTCATAACCAGCTTCGAGCCGGGTGAGGACTGGTTCTTCGATTACGAGAAGCAGGCGATGATCAAGGGTGTGGACCTGCTTCCGCCGCATTCGCATCCCGAAGGCCAGCCCGTACCTGGGCCCGCTGGAAGGGTGCCAGCCAACTGGGAGTCGCTCCTGAACTAGCTAACTCGCCAAGCGGCTTTATATACGCAAGGACCTCGACTCTTGCCGGCGCTTTCAACGTGGCATCCGCCTCTTCTTCTCACGTTGCTGAACGTCGACTTTTCGCGCGACATCCTGCCCAAAAGGCGAAAGCTCTGGTCGGCGTTGGAAAGTCTACCCGCGGTGCCGGTCGCCCGACATCGGATATCTGAACAGCCCGGCCGGACGTCACAAGCGTTCACGCTAAGCCGCTCAAATCGCGGTGGTTTCGAGCATCATTGGCAGAGCGGCAAAACCTGGCCCCAAGCGTGCGTTTGGAGTTGTTGAGATGAACCCGGCTGCGCAAAGCACATCAAGCGTGAACGATCTCGGATTTGATGCACTTATTCGCCAATATCGGAAATAGACTCAATTTCAAAAAGGAGAACGAAATGACAAATAAAGGAAAAGTTCTGGTGCTAGTCTCGAGCGGTCGCGGCTTGCCCTTGAAAGATGGCAAGGTTTATACCGGCGCTGGCTACTACCTCAACGAACTTACAGTTCCGGTTCGCGCCCTGATGAAAGAGGGCTACGAAATCATTTTCGCCAACCCAAAAGGCAACACGCCCCAAATGGACGTCCATTCAGCCGTAGCCGACTTCTTCGGTGGAGACGAGGCTAAGCTTCAGGACTATCTAAAATTCCGCGACACCCTGACTGGGCTCAAAAATCCGACCCGTATCTCGGACGTCATCGTATCGGGCCTGGATCAATATGACGCTGTTTTCGTCCCCGGCGGCCATGGCCCGATGATGGATCTTCTCGATGATCCCCACGCAGGCACCGTGCTGAGACACTTTCACAAAACATCCAAGCCTACGGCGGTGCTCTGCCACGGCGGGATTTCACTTCTCGCGGCGCTTCCTAATTCGACGGAAGTGGTGGCCGCGCTGTCGATGGGCGATGCCGCTGGAGCGCACGCAAAGGCTCAAGGCTGGATCTATTCCGGGTATAAGATGACGGTCTTTTCGACAGCGGAAGAGCAGCAGCGGGAACCGCTTGAGATTGGTGGCAAGGTGCTGTTCTACCCGGACTTCGCCTTGCGTACGGCGGGCGGTGACGTAAGCGTGGTCGCTCCATGGCAGAGCTACGTCCTTCAAGATCGCGAGGTCATCTCAGGTCAGAATCCGTTCTCTGATCAAGCGGTTCTGAACCTTCTTCTACCGGCGCTCAATCGGAAGAAGGAGTCGGTTTCAGCGGCATAAGAGGTTGCCCACCTCGGTGCGTTCTGGGTTTTTCGCTGATGCCGCCTGGAATTAGGCAGTGTGTACCACCCGACCAGATAGGGACCTCTGCGGATCTTTGCTGACCGTTGGTTTTCTTTCGAGTCCGGCCTCGGTGGCTTTATTGATCGCTGTCTTGACCAATGCGCTTCGACCATGCCTAAAGGACTTTCGCCGCTCAACTGGCACGACGATTTCCTCTACCTTACGGAAGTCTTTTGCGTGCTCTTCTTTGGCTGGCTGAT
>Ga0209060_10004321_pt1 | contig 11167 bp, 10 predicted proteins | sample Coa_R1_8_FD_187155 | JGI IMG/M metagenome (GOLD analysis project Ga0209060, IMG submission 187155) | Surface soil microbial communities from Centralia Pennsylvania, which are recovering from an underground coalmine fire - Coalmine... | ecosystem: Environmental > Terrestrial > Soil >...
ATACAAAATCACTATCGCTTTTAGCAGGAGATGGCGATGTCCATAATGAATCAATTTTTTTTGCTATAGAGGTAATATGCGTTTGTGAACGATAAGTTTGTCCGTTAACAGTTATTTCCAAATCATACGTTGTGTTGAACTCTCCTACAAAATATGTTGATGTATCTAACCTATTTGCTCCATAAAAATAAGTGTGCAGATTGCTATTTTGATAGCTTACTTGAGTTTCAAATAGCTGCACAGTTTTTTTACCGTTTGAAACTTTGACAATAGCATTATGAACAAATGATGAATCAAGAACAGAAGAATCGATGTGAGTAAAATAATTTAAGCTTTTTGAAAGCACTAAATATGGCGCTGAGCCATTTTCAATATAGGCATCTACTACTAATTGCGCAGGCAATTCATGCAAATTAAATTCAATTGCCTTTTCACAGGAAGGTAAAATAAAGCAACTTAAGATAAGAAGTATCAAAAATTTCATTCAGCCCAAATGTAGAAATTGCATGCCAGCAACAAGCTTCTATTCACTGAATTCAAATATCATTAACAAAAAATGCCGCCATTAAAATGGCGGCATTTGAAAAATGATTTAGGTTTATTAACCCAGATAAGCTTTCAAAGCATTGCTATAGCGTGCTTTTTGCAAGCGCTTGATGGCTCTTTCCTTAATCTGGCGTATGCGTTCCTTTGTCAAGTCATATTTCTGTCCAATCTGCTCAATGGTAACACCATTTTCGCCGTCGAGGCCAAAATATGCGTTCACAATTTCTGCTTCGCGTGGGCTCAATGATTTAAGCACACGGCGGATTTCCGCACGAAGCGAATCTTTCATAACATCATCGTCAGTGTCGTCACCACCTTCGAGCAAATCGCCCATCGCAACATCTTCCGCTTCGTGCACAGGCGCGTCTAATGAACTGTGCCTTGTGTTGCTCTGGAAAATGTTGTTGATTTCAGTCTCGCTCATTTCAAGCAATTCTGCTAATTCTTCTGTGCTTGGCTCACGTTCGTGTTCCTGTTCGAAAGCCATGTAAGCCTTGTTGGCTTTGTTGTAAGTGCCAATTTTGTTTTGAGGCAGGCGGACTAATCTGCCCTGCTCTGCCAACGCTTGTAAAATAGACTGGCGAATCCACCATACAGCGTAAGAAATAAATTTGAAACCTTTGGTCTCATCAAAGCGTTGTGCCGCTTTAATCAAGCCGAGGTTGCCCTCGTTAATAAGATCGCTCAGCGAAAGCCCCTGATGCTGATATTGTTTTGCAACAGAAACCACAAAGCGCAGGTTAGCCTGCACCAGTTTGTCTAATGCCCGCTGGTCGCTCATTTTAATGCGCTGAGCCAATACCGTCTCCTCTTCAGGAGTAATCATCGGGATTTTGGAGATTTCCTGCAAATACTTCTCAACCGCCTGGGAATCGCGGTTCGTGATCTGTGTAGCAATTTTAAGTTGCCTCATATTGAATTAAATAAAAAAGTGACAAAAGTGTTTGTCGGGTACGTATAACAACAATAAACAAGGTGCGGGTGTTCAGGGAAAGTGCAAAAAAGATGTTATTAATGCTAAATCCGTCCAGAACTATTTACAAAAGTAACTTTCAATTTTCAAAGTTCATAGCGTTTGTGGAAAAAACTCCGCAAACTGTTAGCTAATTGTCATTCACTTTCATGTGCGCAAACGTTTTCGTAAATCGCTTTGAAAATACTCAAAACCTTTACAGCATTATATTTTAGCAGGTTTTTCCAGCATCAAAAAATGCCTGATCTGATTTCTCCACATTTCTGAAAAAAATAAAAATATTTTTTTAAACTAATTTTTTAGTTATAGATTTGCCCTAACAACTAAAGAATTAGTTATGACTAAACAATTGACTAAAGCCGAAGAACAGGTAATGATGGTTCTTTGGAAGCTTGGCAAAGGCTTTTTAAAAGACATTATTGATGCAACGCCAGAGCCTAAGCCTCATTCCAATACTATCGCAACGATTCTCAAAATCCTGATTGAAAAAGGATATGTCGATTATCAAACACAGGGAAGGAATAATTTTTATAAACCAAAGATTGCAAAATCTGATTACGCAAAAAAAAGCATCAACCAATTGGTCAAAAGCTATTTTGAAGGCTCTGCTGCAAAACTGGTTTCACAGTTTGTGAGCGATAACAAGCTAAACCAGCAGGAACTGGAAGAACTGCTTAAACAAATTGAATCATCCAAAAAGCAACAGCCATGAGCCTGATTCTTTATATATCAAAAACAATTTTGATTTCGGGATTGCTCTTTAGTTATTACTGGTTTTTTCTTCGCAACAAAATATTTCATCAATATAACAGGTTTTATTTGTTGAGCATTGCTGTTATATCAATATGCCTGCCGTTAATGAATTTTCCGATACCGGGATTTCAATGGCAAAATCAATCTGTTGTTATAAAACTGCTGAATGTTGTAAATGCGGCTGACTGGCAGGAAGCTGTTGTGATTACGCCGGATAATCGCTCGTTATACAATTTTGTTTCATGGCAAAACATAGCATGGGCAGTTTTTGTATTGGTTGTGTTAATTCTTTTGGTTGCATTTGCAAAGAACTTATGGCGAATAAAAAAAATTGCTTCCGAAAATCCACATACAAAAATTGAAGAGGTTCGCCTATACCAGACTGAAGAGCCCGAAACACCTTTCTCATTTCTTAAGAGTATTTTCTGGAACTCACAGATTGATGCAGGTTCACAAAAAGGGAAACAAATATTCAGGCACGAACTATACCACGTTAAACAAAATCACACAGCAGACATTTTATTCATTGAACTCATGAGCATATTTTGCTGGTTCAACCCATTTTTCCATTTTGTCAAAAAAGAAATAAAAACAGTGCATGAATTTCTTGCAGACCAATATGCCGCCAATGAGACTAACAGTCATGAATATGCGGAATTGTTAGTGCGCTCAGTTGCCGCAAAAAATCATTTTCAAATCACTCACTCATTTTTCAATCATCAACTAAAAAGAAGAATTGCCATGCTCACCCATTTCAAAAAAAGCCGCTACGGCTATATCAGCCGCTTAATGGCACTCCCGTTATTGTTTGTGCTTGTCTGCGCATTTGCCGTTAAGTTAAAACCGGTAAGAAATTTTTCAAAATTCATTTCACCTAAAAAAATAACTGTGGTTGTTGATGCGGGACATGGTGGCATTTATAATGGCACAATAAGCAGCGATGGTATTCAGGAAAAGGACATTAATTTATCTATTGCAAAAAAAATTGAGCAGCTTGGAAAGGAATATAACATCAATGTAATAATGACACGAGAAAAGGACGAAGTAGTTGGCAACGCAAGTTCCCTCAGTGAAGACTTACAGAATAGGGTAAATATTACATCAGCGAATAATGCAGACGCTTTTATTTCTATACATGTTGATGCCGATATCACAACAGCCACAGATAAAAGCGGGTTTGGTGTTTTTGTCCCTAAAACAATCAATAATAATTATTATAAAAGCAAAGTTCTCGCGTCAGCGATCACCGAAGAATTAAAGAATGTGTACACAACAGATGACCAATTGAAAGAAAGAGACAAAGGAATTGCAGTGCTTGATAAAAATAGCGTTCCCGCAGTTATGATTGAATGCGGTTATATCAACAATAAAAAAGATGTAGATTTTATTACGAATCCCTTGAACCAGGAAAAAATTGCAAAACATATTTTACAAGCCATTGCATACTACGGCGCAGAAAAAGTTCAATCGGCGCAAGCAAAAACAGACACGCTTTCTCCAGAAGAAGCAAATAAAATAAACCCCAACGACATTAGTAGCATGAACGTGCTGAAAGAAAAAAAAATAGCAGTTGTTCATTTTAAGTCGGGTGATAGCGCAATGGTAAATTTGAAAGATTTCAAAAAAAATTCAACAGGCTCTGAAGATTTTGATAAAGTCTTCACCAAAGTTGAAGTGGAAGCAAAATATCCGGGAGACCAGGCTGCATGGATTGATTACCTTACTAAAAACCTGAAATACCCTGAGGAAGCTGTGAACAAGAATATTCAGGGAACAGTAGTCGTTCAATTTATTGTGGGATTAGACGGAACATTAAGCGAAATCACTGCTTCAAAAAAAGCTTCGCCCAGTCTTGACAAAGCAGCTATTGATGCGATTAAAGGAAGTGGCAAATGGGTGCCGGCGACGCAAAACGGTAAACAAGTGAAAGCATATAAAAAACAACCTATAGTTTTTAAACTTGACAGCAAATAAGCCAGCATTAGTAAATTGCAGGCAAAACCTTATATGAAAAAGACCGTCCTGATATTTTTATTATTTCTATTTACCAATAAGCTTTTTTCTCAATCCTTCTCTTTAGATAAAAATAAAGTGATGGATTTTTTTCAGCAACAGCAATATGATGATGCTGCCGATTATTTGGCAGCATTCTATCAAAGCGATTCAGGCAATATCCAGTTGTTGCAATATCTCGGTTATGCATATTACATGAACGACAAGTATGACGATGCAGAAAAATATTTTCAGAAAATATTTTTACTTGATTCAAATAACATTACAGCCATCCAATATCTTGCATCCATTTATAAAGGCAAAAAAGGTGATGAGACACTCTTCTTCGCAAACCGCCTTGTTCGGCTTCGGCCTGCGAAAGCTTCTTATTCCCGGCAACTCGCGGAAGTATTTCAGAAAATGGGCAAGAAAGATTCTGCATTATTTTATTTCAACCTCGCTTATCAGCTTTCGCCGGGCGATGCAAAAAATGCTTTGGGATTAGGTTGGGCTTTAATCGACGAAAAAGGCTTTGGTAGAATTGACAGCATCGCAAAACCTTTTCTTGCAAAAGATTCTATGAACATTTCTTTTTTAAAGTTGCTCATCGCTTCAGCGTATGACTCGAAACATTATGAAAACGCAATTGCACCGGGAGAAAGATTGATGCAGCAAGGCGACATAAGCATTGGTTCATTAACCAGGGTCATTCATTGTTGTTACAATTTAAAACTTTACAAAGAATGCATCCATGTTTGCGATTATATGGATTCGTCTGAAATCGCAGACGAACAAGTGTATTATTATGAAGCGATGTCAAAAGCCAAATTGAAAGATTATATAAACAGCAATGAGCTTTTGCGAACCTGTCTTTCATTAGCTATTTCAAAAAAAGCCGAAATATATTATTATGGCTTATCAGAAAATTATCAGGCATTGAAACAGCTTAAGAAAGCATTAGCAGATTACGACACAGCTTATTATCTTTTCAAAAGCCCGATGATTTTATATTACTGCGGTTATATTTCTGAAATGTCAACGCACAATAAATCAATGGCAAAAAAATATTATCAGAAATATTTGAGGGTTGCAAAGCCGGAAACTGCGGAAGAAAAGAAAGCTTTTGCCTATGTAAAGGAAAAATTAACAGGCAGGAAAAAAGAAAAGGCTAAGAAATAAAGTTTATTAATACACAACTGTCTCCCTTTTAATTTTATTACATTTTTTTTAAACTTTTCTTTTAAATGTTTCATAAATTTATATTTAACTCTTTAATTGTTTACAAGTAAATTGTAACAAAGCCTATTGTGAAAAATACAATTTCAAGCTTTTTATTTGGCTTATACTTAATAAGCAACTTGTTTCCCAATTCAATGGCATTAAGCAAAAATAATTTTTCACATCTAATCAAGCAGCAAGCCCACAATGCAGTTGTAAACTCATTATTTTTAATAGAGCGCAATGGGAACCCTAATACCCAAAAAATTAAAACATTCTCGTATGCTCTATATATCAAACTGAAGTTTTCTATCTTTAAACCAGATTCAAATAAAAATTATTTTACAAAGAGTTTACACGAGGAAAATAAAATAAATAATGATACTATCTCTCCTTTAGAAGCAACTAAAATTCCGGATAAAGAAATCAAAATGGTAAATGTGTATAAAGAAAAGAAAATATTGGTGTTGCATCTTAAAAATGGAGACAGTCTAATACTAAAAACCGATGAAGCTTTGAAATATATGGATAGCCTGAAAAACCCAGTTAAAAATCATATATTTCAATTAAAGCAATAAACTTTATAAAGCCTTAATTTCAAAAATCAATTTCATTTCATTATTTCGAATCGGCAAACTTCATCCGTGCAGAAACTAGTTTATGTTTTTTAATGTATTTTACTTTATAGTTATTAGAATAAATTGAATCAACTTCTGTATTTTTTTTAATTGTTGAATCTGGAACAAGAGCCACATAATACTCCATTTGATTCATGAGGTTTTTAATTTCACTGCGAGGTTTTTTTGCAGTAACAGTATCATTTCCAGCGTAAAGTGTTTGCAGGTTTAAACTGCCATTTATTGATAACTTATTTTTATACTTCTCCATTTTTTTAAATCTTTTTAAAATATACGATTGATTAGTTTTAAAAGTTGAACACCCTAAAAAAATGTATCCCCATATAGAAATAAAAAGCCAATATCTTAAATCGCTAAGAGTATACTTAAACATAACAGAACATTTGAGTTTGTTTTAAAAAGAAAATATTGTTCTTATGTAATATAAAAGTCTATCACTATTACAATTAATAATAGCAATAGACTTATAAGCAAACTTTACAAAGCAAAATAAATTAAGTTTGAGCAAAACATGTCGCATTACCGTGACATGTTTTAATGGCATCTACCCCACATGCGACCAAACCGCCCACACATATGTAAGCAGTGCCATCGGCACATGCGCATACAACCCGCGCTCCCCCTGTAATCTTTTTTTGCTCGTCTTTGGTTAGTTGTTTCCCCAAATTTTGTAGCTTTTTCATTTTAAAAATTTTGATTGAAAATGATATTGCAACAACAATTTAATTTATAAAAGCTACAGGAAGAGCAAGTCAGAGGTTATACTTTATAACCTCGTAAAAAAATCACCCAAATACATTAGGATTAAAAGTCGATTCTGAATGGAAACGACGATAAGAAGTATGGTTTAATACACTATTTCTTCACCGCGACCCTTTAATATCAATTCTTTTTTATCGCTTGCTTCCACCCTTCCCACAATTTTTGCATCAATCCCAAATTGTTTTGAAACATCGATGATGCCTTGCGCATCTTTTTCGTCAGTGAAAATTTCCATTCTGTGGCCCATGTTAAAAACCTGATACATTTCCCTATTATCAGATTTTGAAGCTTGCTGAATCAGTTGAAAGATAATTGGAGGCTCAAATAAATTATCTTTTATTATTTTGAAATTGTCATGCAAATATTTCATGCATTTGGTTTGACCGCCGCCGCTGCAATGTATCAATCCGTGAATTTTATCAAAATGATCTTCTAATAAAACTTTCATCACAGGTGCATAAGTCCGCGTTGGGCTTAGGAGCAGACTGCCAACTGTTAACTGTGAACTGCCAACTGTTATTTCATCTGTCATTTTATGCGGCCCGATATAAACCACATGCTCATCAAGCGAAGTGTCATAAGATTCATGAAATCTCGCTCCGTAAGTTTTATGAAGCACATCGTGCCTTGCGCTTGTTAATCCGTTGCTCGCAATGCCGCTGTTATATTCTGTCTCATAAGTTGATTGACCAGAGCTTGCCATTCCAACAATCACGTCACCTGCTTTTATTTTTCCGTTGGTAATCAATTTATCTTTTTGCCAGCGGACAGCCATGGTTCCATTCACCGCAATAGTCCTCACCACATCTCCAACATCCGCCGTTTCTCCGCCGAGATATTGAATGTTGACACCGAATTTTTTCATTTCATCAAAAAAATCCTGTGTGCCATTGATGATTATTTCAAGCACTTCACCCGGAATCAATTTTTTATTTCTGTCGATAGTTGAAGAAAACAACACATTATCATGAATCCCGACACAAAGCAAATCATCAAGATTCATTGCAATAGCATCCTGCGCAATTCCTTTCCAGACAGAAATATCTCCGGTTTCTTTCCAATACAAATAAGCAAGAATGCTCTTGGTCCCTGCGCCATCTGCATGCATCAGGTTCACCCAATTTTCATTATTGCTGAGATAATCAGGATAAATTTTGCAGAATGCAAATGGATATAATCCTTTATCCAACTTTTCAGTTGCTTTATGAACTTCTTCTTTCTGAGCCGAAACACCGCGTTGGGAATATAGAGACATGAAAAGATTTATGATTTTAGATTTACGATTTCAGACCACGAATTACACGAATTATTGCTAATTAGGCGAATTTTTATTTCAACAATATTCTTGCTTAATTTTGCGACTCATGTAATTCAACAACACATTTGCAAATCAGCGTCATTCTTCTAATCCAAAAAATCCAGGTTCAGACAAACAAATGAATGTACACAGAGATTTAGACAGGCTTCCCGTTTTTAAAAATGCAGTAATAACAATCGGAACTTTTGATGGCGTTCACACAGGTCATCAGCAAATCATTAATCAACTAAAAGACGAAGCTGCAAAAATAAATGGAGAAACGGTCATCATTACTTTTCATCCTCACCCAAGAAAGGTCATTGCAAATGCATCGCATGAAATAAAGTTGATTAATACGCCCGAAGAAAAAATCGAATTATTGAATGCAAATGGAATTCATCATTTGGTAATCATTCCTTTCACAGAAGCCTTTTCACAATTAACGGCAGAAGAATATATCCGTGATTTTTTGTTTGAAAAATTTCATCCGCACACGATTATCATTGGCTACGACCACCGCTTTGGCAAAGGAAGAAAAGGTGATTATCATTTGCTGGAAGATTGCTGTAAAAATTACAAATATGAGCTGAAAGAAATCCCGGTTCATGTACTGAATGAAATATCTGTGAGTTCTACGAGAATCCGCGAGTCAATAACAAATGCTGATATTGAAAATGCTAATAAATTATTAGGATACGATTTCTTTTTTGAAGGAGTTGTTGTCGAAGGAAATAAATTAGGCAGAACGATTGGCTATCCAACAGCAAATTTGAAAATAGAAAATGAAGAAAAAATAATTCCTGGAAATGGAGTGTATGCAGTGAAGCTGTCAATGGTCAATGGTCAATGGTCAATGGAGAATTTCAATAACAGGGAGATTCATTCGCGATTCACCATTGACCATTCACTAAAAGGCATGATGAACATCGGCACCAGACCAACTGTTGACGGAATGAAACGAACTATTGAAGTGAACATTTTTGATTTTAATAAAGATATTTACGGGAATACATTAAGAATATTTATAAAAAAACATTTGCGCAGCGAACAAAAATTTTCTGGTCTTGATGCATTGAAAGAACAGCTTGCAAAAGATAAAATAAATGCAATCGAATTTTTAAAGCAGTCTTGAAAATCAGTTCATCATTTTAACTACCATTTCTTTCAGCAACGAAGCGTCTTCCTGCGCTGCACTATTCACGCCGATGCTTTTTAAATTGTAATCGTGCAACAATAACAACGCAGCTTCAACACCTTCATAATTATAATTGCGGGCAGCAGTCATATAATCTTTCATGAAATAAGGATTCACACCGATGCTCGCCGCAATGGATTTCTCATCATTACCAAGCTGACCAAAAATCATATATGCTTTGCTGAAGAAATTATACAGCGATGGCAATATCAACTGTATTGGGGCAGCTTTAGGGTTTGCTTCAAAATATTGAATGATGCGGATTGCTTTTGACAAATCTTTCTTCACTAATGCATCCTGAAGTTCGAAGGCATTATATTCCTTGCTCACTCCGACAAACTCTTCAATATCATCTTCATTAATACTTTTTCTATTTCCAAGATTGACCAATATCTTTTCGATTTCATTATCAATCCTGCTCAAATCATTTCCGATATGATCGACCAACAACATTAATGCTCTTTGAGAAATCGTGTAGCCTTTTGATTGAACCAGTTCGCTTGTCCATTCCGGCAACTGGTTATCATACATTTTTTTTGTGGTGAACATCTCCCCTTTTTCTTTCAGCAATTTTGCGAGCTTGCTTCGTCCGTCCACTTTTTTCTCTTTATAAGAAACCACAAACACAGTTGATGAAAGCGGGTTATCGATATAAGGTTCGAGCTTATCAATATCGCGCATTTGCTGCGCCTCTTTCAATAATACGACTTGCCTTTCAGCAAACATCGGATAGCGGCGGCAAGCATTCACAACCGAAGCCCAATCGGCATCTTTGCCGTAAAAAACGCTCAGGTTGAAGGATGATTCGGCTTCAGAAAGTATATGATGTTCCGCATAATCAACCAGCTTATCTATATAATATTCTTCCTCGCCCTCAAACCAATAAACCGGTTTGAAGACCTTCTTTTTCCAATTAGTTATAATTTTTTCAACAGACATAGCGTTATAAATGCGCTGCAATATTACACAAATCCGTATAGGTAAAGATGTTCTGTCAATTTTAGTCTTTCCACTTCTATGTTAATAAACAACGACTTATAAAGGCAATAATGCCTTCCAAATAAATTTTGGCACGGTTTTAGACAAGGGGAGTGTGGAACGGAAAACTCCTTAAAAACTTTTCGGGATTCATTTTAAACTTTTAGAAAAAATAAAAATTTATGAGCACAACCAACTATCCATCGGCAACACCACAAAGCCAGCCTCCAAAAAAAGATTTCAAAAACCTTATTATCGGCTTATTAGCTGCAGGGTTTTTAGGAACATGGGGCTATTTGCTTTACAACAACAACAAACAAGAACAAGTTCACCAGACTGACCAAACTCAGATCGCTAAAGTGACTGACGAAAAAGGTCAAATCCAGAAGAATTTTGACGATGCACTCGTTCGCCTTGATTCTTTGACTGGCAACAACAATAAGCTTCAGGCTTCTTTGAACACGGCTAATTCAGACATCGCTAAAAAGAAATCTGAAATCCGCAGCATCTTAAACAAAAAGAATGCAACTGCAGCAGAGCTTACAAAAGCAAAACAATTAATCAACGATTTGAACAACAAAATCACGGACCTTGAAAAACAAGTTCAGGATTTGACAACTCAAAATACTCAGTTGACTGCTGATAAAACTCAGTTAACTCAGGAGAAAGATAAATTGACTCAGGATCTTCAAACTACAACTACAGCTAAGCAAGATCTTGAAAAGAAAGTTGATGTAGCTTCTACATTGAATGCAAGCAACATCGCAATTACTCCGGTTCACGAAAAAAAGAACGGCAAAGAAAAAGTTACAACA
>Ga0209060_10004324_pt1 | contig 11164 bp, 7 predicted proteins | sample Coa_R1_8_FD_187155 | JGI IMG/M metagenome (GOLD analysis project Ga0209060, IMG submission 187155) | Surface soil microbial communities from Centralia Pennsylvania, which are recovering from an underground coalmine fire - Coalmine... | ecosystem: Environmental > Terrestrial > Soil > Unclassified...
GTGGCGCCCGTGGTTGCCGTGCTGATGGCGAATAAATCAATGGATAACGATGCCGGCCGCCGCGCCACTGCGACCAATACCAACGCCAACGTCGCCGGGCGCACGATGGGAGGCTTCTCCGGATTCGGGATGGCGGGGACCTTCATCGCGCAGAGCTCGAAGTACGTCGGCACTGCCTTCGGCCTGTACGGCATGGGCATCTCGGTGTATTCGAACGTGATCGCGCGCGGCAGCGAAGTACACTTCGGCCAAAACGCGATGATCGATATCAAATTCGGCGCCCGCCCGCCCGCCGGCGCATCGAAGCTGGCGGCGGAGTAACGCAGCTAGACGACGCGGCCGAACTCCAGCTCGACTCGCTCCAGCGCTACGCGCGCGGCTCCCAGGATCGACGCGAAGCGCAGGCGTTCGCCGGTGGCGGCGACCCGTTGGGAAAGCGCGCAGAATTCCTCGGCGATCTTGACCGATTGCCGCTCAAGCCTTTGCAGCCGGCTTTCGAGCGAGGGCTCATCGCGCGGCGGCTTGGGCGCCGCCGCACGTAGTTCCGCTACCGCGGCGGCGAGCTTGTCTGCGTTTTCGGGCAGCAGCGCGATCACCTGATCGCCGCAATGAACCGATTGATCCTTCACGGCCGGCGCGATCGCGCGGTACTCTAGCGCCGAAATGCCGGTCAGCTGCGCGAGTTCAAAGTATTCCGGTCCGAATTCCTCCAGGTACCGGATGATGCGATTGACGTGCGTGAGACTAATGCCGAGATAGCGCTTGCAGAACCCGGCAAACGTCATTTGCAGGCTCCGATACACCTTCTGGTTGCGGATTTCGCGCAGTGCGCTGGCATCGGCGGCCGAGCACCGCGCCGCAATCGAACTAAACGCCTGGCGGCGTCCGAGCAGCGTGCCGAGACGGAGATCTCCGCCGCTGGATCTGTAGGTGGACTGAATCATACTGGTGCGCTGGGCCTTTCCGACCAAAATGGTTCAAATCTGAAAATCCGGCACTGATGGGAAGGCAGTTACGAAAGGGGTCGAATCATCGTGGTCTAAACTCCCGATTTCAGCTTGCCAGACCAGGTGTTCAAAACCGGCCCATGGAGAGCCTGAGAGCCGCTGTAAGTGCCCGCAAAGAGGCCGGTTGAAAATATTTCGAAAATCCGTCAACGAAACCGGGAACATGCGGCCCGGGACCTAACCACTTGGCGCCAGCTACGTATACTCCTGGTATGAGTTCGATCGCTCGCGATCTGCGTTATGGCGTGAGGCTGCTTCGGCGCAGTCCCGGGGTGGCCGTGATCGCGGTGCTCTGCCTGGCATTGGGCATGGGCGCCACCACGGCCGTCTTTACGGTAGTGGACGCGGTGGTCTTTCGGCCTTTGGCCTATCAGCATCCCGAGCGGCTGGTGCGGCTCTATACCGAGTTCCCGACTTTTCCGAACGGCGGACTGCGGCGGTTTCCGGTGTCGCCGCCGGAGTTCGTAGAAATGCGGGAAAGGCTCCGCTCCTACGAACACCTTGACGCCTGGCAAGTGATTGGCGTGAACCTGATAACCACACAAGAGCCGATGCGGGTCACCGCCACCCTGGTCAGCGGGACTTTGTTCGACAGCCTGGGAGTCCGGCCGCAGATGGGGCGCTGGCTCAATCCGGATGACGACCGCGAGGGCGCGCCGCAAGCCATCCTGATCTCGGATGGATTGTGGCGGCGCGGGTTCGGCGGGAATGCGGCTGTCCTGGGCCGGGATACGAAGCTGAATGGGCTGCCGGCCACCATAGTCGGCGTGATGCCGCCCGGTTTTGAATACCCGCCGGGACAAGTGGATGTGAGCGACGTCTGGGCGCCGCTCCAACTCACGGCCGCCGACCGGCAACGCCGCGGCAATCACCGGCTCGCCGTTCTGGCAAAGCTCAGGCCCGGCGTGACGCTGGCGCAGGCGCGCCAGGAACTGGCTCCACAAATGACGGTTTGGGGAGCGCGCCGGTCAAACAACTTCCATACGATTGATCCACAGACTCACCCGCTGCTGGCCTACGGCATGCAGGAGGAGGTCGTACGCACCGTGAGTCCGGCGATGCTGGTGATCCTGGGAGCTGTCGGTTTCGTGCTGCTGATCGCCTGCGTAAATGTCGCCAACCTGCTGCTGGCGCGGGCGGAAGCGCGGCAGAAAGAGATCGCGGTCCGGACCGCGATGGGCGCGGGCACGGCCGGCCTGATCCGGCAGTTCCTGGCCGAAGGGCTGCTGATCGCCGCCAGTGGCGCGCTGTGCGGGCTCGGGATTGCGTGGGCCGGCGTGCGGCTGCTGTTGTGGGCCGGTTCGGACGCCATCCCGAGGGCTTCGGAAGTCGCCATCGACTGGCGCGTGCTGGCCTTCACCGGCGCGGTGCTGATCGCGACCACGGTAGGATTCGGGCTGGCGCCGCTCGCCCAAATCTTGACCCGCGGCACGCATGATGTACTGAAGGCCGTGGCCGCGCGCTCCTCGGCAACCGCCCAAGCCGCGGCGTTACGGCGCGCTCTGGTGGTCGGCGAGCTCTCTTTGGGGCTGGTGTTGCTCGTATCGTGCGGGTTAATGGTGCAGGCTTTCTGGCGACTGCAGGCAGTCGATCCGGGTTTCGATCCGGGCCATCTGCTCACTATGCGCATCGCCTTACCCCCCGGCCAGTACGCCGACGATGCCGCCGTCAAGAGCTTCCTGAACCGTCTCGAAGATGGACTGGCACGTTTGCCCGGAGTAACGTCGGCTACGGTGATGGCCGGCCTGCCGCCACAGCGGCCGGCCGATGTCAGCGACGTGGCGATCGAAAACTTCGTGCCGCGCCCGGGAGGACCGGTCCAGAACGTAGATTTCTGGCAATTCACCGGCCACCGCTTCTTTGAAACGCTGCACGCCCGGCTGGTGGACGGCCGCCTGCTGGATGAACGCGACGGCGAAAATGCGCCTCCCGTGATGGTGGTCAACGAGACCATGGCCCGCACGTTCTGGCCCGGCCAAAGCGCCATCGGACACCGGTTGCGGCTCGGCCCTCCGGCCTCGCCTTGGCGCACGATTGTCGGAGTGGTCGCCGACCTGAAGAATGCCGGAACGGACCAGCCGACGGGGACGGAGTTTTTCGTTCCCTGGCGGCAGGCGCAGGGCATCCGCAACGTGCAAGTAGTGATCCGGACGCCGGGCCCGCCCCTGGGGGTAGCTGGCACGGCGCGTGGCGCAGTTGCGGCACTCGACGCAAGCCTGCCCATTGCCGCGGTGCGCTCGATGGAGGAGGTGCTGGCCCAATCACAATCGCGGCCGCGCTTCCTCAGCATCCTGCTGACATTCTTCACGGTGGTGGCGGTGACGCTGTCGGGCATTGGAGTGTACGGGGTGATCTCGTATGCGGTGGCGCGCCGGTCGACCGAAATCGGCATTCGCATGGCCCTGGGCGCGGATGGTGCGCGCATCTTGCGCATGGTGCTGAAGCAAGGCCTCGCCCTGGGCGCCGCCGGCGTGGTGATTGGAGTGTCTGCTGCGCTGTGGCTGACCCGTTTCCTGAAGACGCTGCTGTTCGGGATTCAGCCGCTGGATGCCCCTACGTTCGCGGTGACCGTCGCCCTGTTATTTGCCTTGACCCTGATCGCGACCTGGCGGTCGGCGCGCCGCGCCACACAGATCGATCCGGCCGTAGCGCTGCGGGACGAGTAGCGTCCTAACCGTTCTCCGCCTTTGGTATTTCTCCGTGCAGGATCAGCCGCGTGAAGGTTCGAAGCACGCGTACATACTTAGCGCGCGCCCGGATTTCGCGACGCAAGGCCTGGGGCAGGGACGGCCTTTCGCCCGGAGGCGGATGCGTCCTGAGTTCCGACTGTACCTGGCGCCACTGCGCCAATGCAAGGCGGTAGTCCGCCCGGGCTGCTTCGACCCGCTCCCGCCACACCTCCTCCAGGCGTCTCCGCGCGGGCTTGTCCACGTAAGTGACTGTACGCCACAGTGTTCCGCGTCGCAATGTGGAATTTTGTCGGGAAATGAATTGGCTTTCCCGCAGCGGGCAAACACCTGTACTTGTTACGAGGCCTGGCAATCATGGTGGCGCCCTGAAGCGGCGCATTGCCTCATTTTTTTCGTGAACCTGTCGTGACATAATGCGGAGCATCAGGAGGATGAGATGAGAATCAACCCGTGGCTTGCAAACCTCATCTTATGCGGCAGTTGGTGCCTCTGGGCGCAAACCGCGCCGAGCGGCCCGGGTTCAGCGCCGGAATCCAAATCCCACCGCGCGGCGCCGCGGCTCAGTGACGGGAAGCCGGATTTTTCCGGCATTTGGATCGGCGGCGGCCCGTTAGCCGATTTGGCCGAGGGTCTCCCAGTGGGTCAAACAGTCCCTCTGCTACCGGCAGCGGCGAAGCTCATGAGCGAGCGCCTCGCCAAAGACGATCCGGAAGCAAACTGTCTGCCCACGGGGATTCCCCGCATCGCGCCGTATCCCTGGACGTTCGCGAACGCCCCTGGCCGGCTGTACATCCTCTTCGAAGGGAACATCCACAGCTATCGGCAAATCTTTATGGATGGGCGCTCCCATCCCAAAGACTTGAATCCGACCTGGTACGGACATTCGGTGGGCCGTTGGGAGGGGGATACGCTGGTGATCGATACGGTCGGGTTCAATGACAGGTTTTGGTTCGATTTCCGAGGCCACCCCCACACGGAAAGACTACACACGGTGGAGCGCTACACGCGGCCGGACTATGGAACGTTGGTGAACGCGATCACGATCGAGGATCCAGGCGCCTACTCCAAGCCATTCACGGTGACATTCAGCGCGCACCTGTTTGAGGGGGACCTGATCGAGTACATCTGTCAGGAAAACGAAAACTCGAAGCAACACCTGCAGGGTCCGGCGATCCCACCAACCCGGGAGCTGCAGCCGGAAAGCACCCTGCTGCCGCTGACTCCGAAGGACGCCACCAGCCCACGGTAGCGCGGCGGCCATATTATTTCAGCTCGAGATTGCCGGCCCCGAGGTTGGCGCGCAGGTTGTATTTGCCGGGGCCAGTCCAAGCCAGGTGATGGGAAAGCGTGCCGTCGGGTTCGCCGAAAGGTCCGCCACTGAGATTCCCCACTTTCACCGTTGCATCGACGCCGGCGTAGTCGTTGGGACTGCCGACGCCGATTTCAACGTTACCGGCTTTGGAATCGATATCCTTGCTGCCCGCGATTCCCGCCATTTCGAGGTTGCCGGCGGCGAGGCGGAGGACGAGGTCGGACGTCTTCGGCACTTCAATGGTTGCGTGGAAATTATTATGCGGCGTGTTCTTGATGGCGAGGGTGGCGCGAGGGCCGGTATTGCTCAGGTCGGCTGTTGCACCATCGCTATTGCCGCTGAACGAGACGCGGATGCGGTCACCGTCCGCGGCGTGGACCTGGTAGTCGCCGGCATCAAGTTCCATTTCGATGCGGCCGCCGGAGGCGAAATCCTTTTCCGCTTTGACAACCGGCGGATTCTGGGGGCCGGTGTTGATACTGCAAGACGCGCAGAACACAGTAGCAAGCACGAGCACAGCGGGAGATCTTTTCATTAATCGTCTCCTGGGTCGCCTTAGTATACAAGGAATGTGGCGCAGCCTTGTCAGCCGGCTCAGTTCGGATCCAGGCGCGGAAGGTTGCCACGAGATGGCGACGGCCGCGGGATTGGATGGGCGATCAAAGGCGCTGCGCCAGGCAGGTCGGGATGCACTCCATTCTTGTAAGAATTGCACGCGCTTTGTCGCTGCGGCGTCGACGCACACAACGATTGCATACTCTGAAAGAGAAGCGATAACCGGTTGTTGAAGACGGTGTGCAGATCGGTTCCTGCGGCGAGTTGGATATTATCGAAGTTGGAGCTGAGCAGTCCCGCACTACCGGCCGCCATGGAAAGTTTTGCCAGCGCGCCGGCGGCGCCATACGGATCATAACCGGCGCCCAGTCCCAGTAACATGCCGTATTCGTCCGCATCCAATTCCTGATTACTCCCCACCAGTTGGAGCCCGACTTTGCCTTGAATGATGTGTCCGAGTTCGTGACCGAGCAGGAATGCCAGCTCACTTTCCGAGTCGCTGATCAGTTCCGCCAGGTTCAGAAAGAAGTGGACTTCATTCGCACTGACGCTGGCGAAGGCATTAATCGAAGTTGTCGTCGAGTCAATCACAAGCTTTGGGGGCGGGCTGAGGGTCACAAGCTGAGCCGCCTGATTTAACACTTCGGACCAAACCTTATAAATGATTTCATTCTGCGAAGACGGCCAATTCAAACCAGACGGCGGATAACTGGCGAGCGCCGCCCCGTTCACGCTCAGCGTTAAGGCGACAAAATAGGAAGGCCCGTTGACCAGGACCGACCCTTGAAACGCCGCCGGCAAGTTAGGGAAAACCTGGGAGAGATTGAATGCCCGATGACCGTTGGCCGGCACAGTTACAAATGTATTGGTGACCGTATTGCCGGCGGTATCGATGGCGACGACACTCAGCGTCGTCGAGACGCTATAGGGGTTGGCCACAGCCACGCCGGTGTCTCTGGTGGCCGGCGAACGGAACAGGCGAGATGCTGGAGTCGCCTGGACGGCTACGCTTTGCTCCGAGACGCCGCCGGAGGAGAGGGTGTACTGGACCACGCCCTGCAGCGGAAGACTGGACAAGACCACGGCCCACCCACTAGCTATGGCGGATTGACCGGTTACTGTTTTGAGTGCGACGGAACCCTGCGCCGCCACAGAGAAGCTTAGTGTCGAGGCGGACCCGCTTCCAAAGTCCAGCGCCAGCGGTACGCCATTGTCATCATAAAAATAAGCGGTCGCGGTGCCTGCCGAGGATTGGTGAGGGTTGACGAAGATCAGGCTAGTCGTCCAGGAAGCACTCGCCGGCCCGCCCGCGACCAAGTGTGGAAAATAAGAAATGACTTGGGAGCCTTGGGGGTAGAGCTGCGCGGCCAAGGGGGGTTCCAGCGCGGTCAATGCCGTAAACAGCAACATCCAGCGGATCGGGTGCATAGGAATTGGAAAATCATACACAATTCAATCTCGCCCGGCAAGAGAAATTCGCACTAAGAAATTTGGATGGGTGCAAACGGGGATCTCACCGGCTGGAAAGCCGCCTTCGGCCAGCACTGGCTGCCCTCAGCTCACAGGCTGGGTAACTCTTCCGAGGTCTATCGCGCCGCTCGCTTATCGTGTCAGGCCGGCGGCCGGAACAGGCACAGCCAACTCCCGCAGGTCGTCCACCCAGTAGTCCGGCTCGAAGCGCGCCAACTCTTCAAGTCTGCCGTATCCGTAACGCACGGCGCACACCTTCACACCCGCGCGGCGGCCGGCTTCCATGTCGGCCGGGCTGTCACCGACGAACAGGCAATCTTCCGGTTTGGCGCCGAGTGCGTTGAGCGCGGTGAAGATTACGTCCGGGGCGGGCTTGCAGGGGAAACCGTCGGTGCCTTGTACGTGGTCGAAATGCGGGAGCAGGCCGAATTGATCGAGTACCGCGCGCGTGGTGATGCTGCCTTTTGTGGTGGCGGTGGATTTGCGGCCGCCTAACGCGGCCAGGCCTTCGGCCACTCCGGGGAAGATGCGCGTCTTCTGATGGCAGCGGTCGAGATAGATCGTGCGGTATTGCGCGATCAGACCGGCGGAGAGGTCGTCGGTGAACTGCGGCAGCGCCTCCCGGAAGCACTCGTTCAGGTGCAGGCCGATAAAACTTTTCAGGTACTCGAAATCGCGGGGGGGCGAACCATTAGTCACCAGCACCTGCTGGATCGCGCTGCAAATATCTTCGGCGGAGTCCAGCAGCGTGCCGTCGATGTCGAACAGGTAGACCGGGAAGGCCGGGACTTGTCCGTGATTTACCCGGATCACGCAGGCTGCGGACGCTCGCCTTCGTTGAATCCAGGAGCGCGGCGGCCGGCCTCGGGACGCAGCACTTGCTGGGTATGGTCTTCCGAATCGCGCGAGCCGGAACTGGGCATCGGCGGCAATTGCTGGCCGTTGATGATCGCCATCACTTCGTTGCCGTCAAGAATTTCGCGCTCCAGCAGCGCCTCTGCAATCTTCACCAAGACTTCGGAACGCTCTTCGAGAATGTGCGCAGCCGTATCGTATCCGCCCTGCACCAGCTTCTTTACCTGCTCATCGATGCGAATGGCGGTTTCTTCGCTGTAATCGCGGTGCTGCGCGATTTCGCGGCCGAGGAAGATCTGCTCCTCCTTCTTGCCGAAGCTGAGGGGACCGAGCTCGCTCATGCCCCACTCGCAGACCATTTTGCGGGCCATGTCGGTAGCACGCTCGATGTCGTTACCGGCGCCGGTGGTCATGTGGTGCATGAATTTTTCTTCGGCGATACGGCCGCCCATCAGGATGGCCAATTGGGCCAGCAGGTATTCCTTGTTGTACGAATGCTTGTCGTCGATCGGCAACTGCATCGTGACGCCCAGCGCCATGCCGCGCGGGATGATGGTCACCTTATGGACGGGATCGGCATTGGGAAGCACGGCCGCTACCAGAGCGTGGCCGGCTTCATGAAACGCAGTATTGCGCTTCTCGGCGTCGCTGAGGATCAGCGATTTGCGCTCGGCGCCCATCAGGATCTTGTCCTTGGCCAGTTCAAAGTCGATCATGGTGACGACTTTGCGATTCTGGCGCGCGGCGTTGAGCGCGGCTTCGTTGACCAGGTTGGCCAGCTCGGCGCCCGCGAGGCCCGGTGTGCCGCGAGCCAGCACGGAAAGATCGACGTTATCGCCCAAAGGAATCTTTTTTGTGTGGACGCGCAGGATGGCTTCGCGGCCCTGTACATCGGGCCGGCCGACCACCACACGCCGGTCGAATCGGCCGGGCCGCAGCAGCGCGGGATCGAGCACATCGGGGCGGTTGGTGGCGGCCACCAGGATCACGCCTTCGTTGGATTCGAAGCCGTCCATTTCGACGAGCAGCTGATTCAGAGTCTGCTCGCGTTCATCGTGACCGCCGCCCAAGCCGGCGCCGCGATGGCGGCCGACGGCGTCGATTTCATCTATAAAGATAATGCAGGGAGCGTTCTTTTTGCCCTGCTCGAAGAGGTCGCGAACGCGGCTGGCGCCGACGCCCACGAACATTTCGACAAAGTCCGAACCCGAGATGGAAAAGAACGGCACGCTGGCTTCGCCCGCGATCGCGCGGGCCAGCAAGGTCTTGCCGGTTCCGGGAGGTCCGATCAACAGCACGCCTTTCGGAATGCGGCCGCCCAGCTTCTGGAATTTTTGCGGCTCACGCAGGAACTCGATGATCTCCTGCAGCTCTTCCTTGGCTTCCTCGACGCCGGCGACGTCTTTGAACGTGACTTTCTTCTGCTGCGTGGAATGCAGACGGGCCCGGCTCTTGCCGAAGCTGAGCGCTTTGTTGCCCCCGCTCTGCATCTGCCGCATCATGAAAATCCAGAATGCGATCAGGACGATGAACGGAGAAGCGTTGAGCAGAATCGAAATCCAATTACCGGAACTGCTGTCTTTGATCTCGACGTTGACGCCTTTTTCCTGGAGCAGCTTGTAGACGTCGGGATAGTTCGTAGGAATCAACGTGTGTAATCCCTGGTTGGGGTTCTGGAAAGAGCCGTGGACCTCGTTACCGCTGATCGTGACTTCCTTCACCTGCCCCTGCTGCACCTTGTCCAAAAATTCGGTGAAGGTAAGCTGCTGCTCTTTCCGGCCTTGGCCAGTCCGCACCACGGCGAACAAAAGCACCGCAACGCAGATCAGCACCACCCAGAAAACCGCGGTCTTGATATTAGAATTCACTCGTCCTCCCTACCCGCTATTACGTGAGAAAAATGGCCTTTGATTTTATAGATGCCCGATTGCCGGCCGACGACTCTGGTTTCCCGGATTCGCAGCACAACCGGGGTCGCCGCGTCGGCGGCGTAGTCAGCAGCCGTGCCGAATTGGTGTGCCCACACAATGGAACCGCCCTCGGTCAAAACCGGCCAGTGCCGCCGTTCCCAGAGTGGGACGCGCGATTCCTGGAAAAGAGTTTTGATCTTCTGCGTGCCGGTAGACCCTTGCGGCTGGTACTGATCACCGGGGCGCCAGTTTCGAAATTCGAGGGGACCTGAGACCCGGTGCCAGTTCACGGCAGCCATCGTTTCATTATATACGGAAATCGGGTCACCGGAAACCGTAGATTTTTCAATTATTTCCAGGCATATTTCGAGTTCTGTACCGGGGATCGGGAAAACTCCTGGAACCGTGGCAGTCAATCGGTAGTTGCGGCTCGCTAAGGCATTGATCGTAGGACGGCCGAAGCGAAGCCAGGTGAAGGAGCGCATCACATCCAGACCGGGGGCCTGGAGACGCCCGTGCCCTTCGGTGGCGGCGGCCATCTCCAAGATTCCATTCACGTGCTCGAAATCGATTCCGAGCAGGTCACCCCGCACCAGGGCGATGGCGCGGCGAACCAGGCGGCGGCCTGCGGCCAAGGACAGCTTGCGAAGGTTAGTAGTTTCGAGCAAAAACGAATCCGCCGCGGGCACAATATATCTTTCCGATAATCGATCGATTTCCTCGTTCCAGTAGGCCTCCTCCGCCAGGGCCCAATCGGCGGTCTGAGCGAGGTTGCGCTCCAAGGCCGGGTTCCACTGCTGGATCAACTGCGGAAGCAAGTGATGGCGGATGCGATTACGCGCGAACACGGGGCTGCGATTGGTGGAATCTTCGCACCAGGGGATGCCGCGCTGGCGCAAGAAGTCGAGGATTTCGGCGCGGGCGACTTCGAGCAGCGGCCGCACCAGGCCCTCGGCAGTGACGGGGCGGATGGCGGCCAACCCGGCGCTGCCGGCGCCGCGGAGGAAGCGGAAGAGCACGGTTTCGGCCTGATCAGACCGGGTGTGGCCGGTGGCCACGCGCGCGACGGGCAGGCTGGCGATCATCTCGCGGAAAAACGAGATACGCGCTTCGCGGGCGGCCTGTTCCAGGTTGTCGCCGGCGGCGATGGCGGCGTCGCGCCCGGTGAACGGAAAACCGAATTCGGCGGCAAGGCGGCGGACGAATTCGGCGTCGGCGTCGGATTCGGCGCCGCGGAGGTGGTGATTTACATGGAGGACGTGCAGGCGGAGGTCCCACTGCGGGGCAAGCTCCCGGAGAACATGCAGGAGGCAGACCGAATCGGCGCCGCCGGAGACCGCGACGCCAACGGTTTGCCCGGCTTCG
>Ga0209060_10004325_pt1 | contig 11163 bp, 9 predicted proteins | sample Coa_R1_8_FD_187155 | JGI IMG/M metagenome (GOLD analysis project Ga0209060, IMG submission 187155) | Surface soil microbial communities from Centralia Pennsylvania, which are recovering from an underground coalmine fire - Coalmine... | ecosystem: Environmental > Terrestrial > Soil > Unclassified...
GACGGGTGCCGGCCATGCTGAATTTTTCCGCAGGCGCCGTAAATGTGCTGGCGGCGATGAAAGCGGCGCAAGTCAAGACCGTTCTGACCTCGAAGGCCTTCATCGAGAAGGGCAAGCTCGACAAGCTGATTGCCGCGATCTCGACCGATGCGAAGATCGTCTATCTCGAAGACGTGCGCGCCACCATCGGCCTCGCCGACAAGATCCGCGGCTTTGCGGCCGGAACCGAACCGCGCGTCAAGCGGAGCGCCAATGATCCAGCCGTCGTGCTGTTCACCTCGGGCTCGGAGGGCACGCCCAAGGGCGTTGTGCTGTCCCATCGTAACATCCTGGCCAATGCCGCACAGGCGCTCGCCCGGGTCGACGCCAACGGCATCGACAAGGTGTTCAACGTGCTGCCCGTGTTCCATTCCTTCGGACTGACGGGCGGAATGATGATGCCTCTGCTCGCGGGCATTCCGATCTTCATGTATCCCTCGCCGCTGCACTATCGCATCGTGCCGGAGCTGATCTACCAGACCGGCGCCACGATCCTGTTCGGCACGGACACGTTTCTCACCGGCTACGCGCGCTCGGCGCACGCTTACGATTTCCGCACGCTGCGTCTGGTGCTCGCCGGCGCCGAAGCGGTGAAGGAGCGCACGCGGCAGATTTATATGGAGCGCTATGGCGTGCGCATCCTGGAAGGCTATGGCGTGACGGAGACCGCGCCGGTGCTCGCCATGAATACACCGATGGCGAACCGCCAGGGCACGGTCGGACGTCTCTCGCCGCTGATGGAATATCGCCTCGATCCGGTGCCCGGCATCGAGGAGGGTGGTCGGCTGTCGGTACGCGGTCCGAACGTGATGTTGGGCTATCTTCGCGCCGAGAATCCGGGCGTGTTGGAGCCGCTGGTGGACGGCTGGCACGATACCGGCGACATCGTCGCAATCGATGCTGCGGGCTTCATCACCATCAAGGGACGCGCCAAGCGCTTCGCCAAGATTGCCGGCGAGATGGTTTCGTTGTCGGCGGTCGAGGCGATGGCGGCAAGCCTGTGGCCGCAGGCGATCTCGGTCGCCGTCTCGCTTCCAGACCAGCGCAAGGGCGAACGCATCGTGCTGTTGACCACGCAGAAGGACGCCGATCGCGCTGCCATGCAGCGTCAGGCCAAGGCGTCCGGCGCGTCCGAACTGGCAGTGCCCGCCGTCGTTCAGGTGGTCGACAAGGTGCCGCTGCTCGGCTCCGGCAAGACCGACTATGTCGCAGCAACCGCTCTGGCGCGCGAGATTGCGCCGACTGCGGAGCGGGAAGTTGCGTAACGCGGCGAGGTTAGCTGTCCCCGCGGTGACGCCTCTGCGTTCGCAAGGCGCGGTCTTGCTGCACGGCATCGGGCGCACGCATAGCTGGATGAGGAAGCTGGAGAAGACGCTGCAACGACAGGGCTTTGCGACGCTCAATCTCGGCTATGCGAGCCGCAAGAAGCCGCTGGAGCTCCTAGCAACCGACATCGATGGCCCGATCACGCAGTTTGCCGGAGAGATCGACGGTCCACTCCACTTTGTCGGCCATTCCATGGGCGGGCTTTTGGCGCGGGTCTATATTGCGAAATACCGCCCGCAGCGGCTTGGCCGCGTCGTCATGCTGGGGACGCCCAATGGCGGTAGCGAGATCGCCGATCTCCTGCATGATCTTGCGCTCTATCGCTTCTACTACGGTCCGGCGGGCCAGCAACTCACGACCACGCTTGATTCCGCGCTGACGTCGCTTCCGGCGTTGGATTACGATGTCGGCGTCATCGCCGGAAGTCGCTCGATTGCTCCTATCGCCTCGCTCTTCAAGATGCCGAAGCCGAACGACACGATGGTCTCGGTGAAAAGCTCCAGACTGGATGGCATGGCCGATCACGTCGTGGTCAAAGCCTCTCATGCCGGATTGCCGTATCACGCCAAAGCCATCGAACAGACCATCGCATTTTTGCGAGAAGGCCGGTTCAAGTTGAGTGGCACGCCAATCGCGGCACAAAAAACGATGTCGCCAGAAGTCAGGGACGGGGCCACACGCAGAAATCACATCGCGCCTGTAGCCAGCTCGGTCAATGATATCGAAACGAAGCTGACCAGAATGTAGGAAATCAGAAATGGCAGTCTCAACGTGCCTGAAGTGTGCTGGACATAGCTTTGAACTCGCATTGTTCACACCGCTCGGCACAAGCCTCAAGCTCATGATAGTTCAGTGCGCAGGTTGTGGCGCGCCAGTTGGCGTCCTCGACCCGGCAACGGGCCCTCAAATCGACGCCCTGAAGGGTCAGATCGCGGCTGTAGACGAGAGACTCAACCGGATCGCGAAAGCGCTGCAGAATTGATTGGTCATACGGGTTGATGCGATGCCAGCGTGCGCGTTGCCCGCTCGTTGAGACCATGAGGTCCGTTTTGGGTCCGGCAATGCCGCCGATTGAGTACAAGATTTCCACCTTCCCCGAAAGCCGATATCAGGCTCTTGCGAGTGTACACGCACTCGCCGCCGACGTATCAAGTCTGCGGTCCCGACAGCGAGATCTCGCGTTCGGCGCGGAACACATTGCTGTAGAGGTTCGCGATCCACTGTCGCCCGCTCGACGTCATGTTAAGATAGCGGATAGCGGTCTGGATATAGGGCGACACACTGTTCCAATAGAACTGCGGATAGCGTTCGAAGATATCGGCGGGTGAGTCGTAGCCGAGCTGGCGATTGATACCGACCTCCTCGAATTCGTAAAACAGGGCATTGGCTTTGCGAATGTAGTTGGGATCGCCGAGCTGTCCGATGAGATCGGCGGCGCGAACGATCGAAGCCTCTTCACTGTATTGCTGACCTTCCACCGGCGGAAAGCGTGTGCCCTCGATGGCGTCGACGATGCGCTGCCTGTCGAGTTGAGGGATGCCGGCGACCCTTTCCATGATGTAGAGCTTCGACCGATCGACATGATAGGACATCAGGGCGGCGTCGGACGAACCGCGCGGCAGGGTCACTTTCCTGCCCGTGTCATCGATGACGAAGCCGTCCCCATCGTCATCCCGCAGCGCGCCGCGAACGTAGCCGATGTCGTGGGTCAGGCAGGCGATGATGACGTGGGCATAGTCGGATGCGGTCATGTGAGTATGCAGCGCCCGGCCGCGGAGGATGTCATGTCCGGCCAGCGTCACCAGCATCGTGTGCTCGACATTATGGTAGAGCGCATCGCTGTTGCCGATGCATTCAAGCGCGAGGCGGGCCGCGCCCGGCACAGCCTCCACATAATAGTGGCCTTGTGATGAGCCGAACCGGCGTCGCATGTAAGCCGCCAGGAATTTCTCCAGGGCATCTGCTGCCAGTTCCGGCAAAGTCATCATCGATGCTGCCCCCACCGCTAACCCCAGTGTGGCGGTTCGGAAGCTCGCTTCATTTTCGTCACGACCGTTAAGCGAACTTCCGAACCAAACCATACAAGAATCATAGAATTCTTGTGTCCTTCGAATCCGAAGTTCGCAAACCTGGGTGCCGCAATACGACGCGAACTTCGGATTCAGGACACCAGTGTCCAACTCCCGGCATCTCGTTCATCATCCGACTTTGGCAAAGCATAGCGCATCTGGCATGAGGTCACCACACGCGATCCGAGCTTGCGGCTGACAAAGCGATGTGATGCTGCGCCGCCACGACGAAACATTTCTGGCGAACGAACCTGCAGGCGCGTCATGGTCACACAACCGGTGCGGGTGGTTTGACGGCCTCGGATGCCGCGCTATGATTTGCGCAAAACAAGGAGATGCGCGATGGAAGATACCGCCGCTCGGCGTATGGCCGGGGCATTACTGGCCGAGCACCGCACCGGCGTACCGTTCAAGTCGTTCTTGCCGCGGGACGCTTCGATCTCCGACGCCTACGACGTCCAAGAGAGATATGTGTCGCTGCTGCGCGCCGAGCAGGGCGAGCCGATCGGCTACAAGGTCGGCCTCACCTCGAAGACAATGCAGACCTTTTGCGGCATCGATCATCCGATCGGCGGCGTTGTCCTGGCCAAGCGCTTGCATCGATCCGGCGCGACCATTCGCCGCGCAGATTATGGACGGCTGGGTCTCGAATTCGAAGTCGCCGTCCGCGTCAAATCGGACGTCCCGGCGAGCCCGACTCCGCTGACGCCGGAGGATATCCGCGCCCACATCGAGGGCGTGGGCGCAGCCATTGAAGTCGTCGACGACCGCGCGGCCGATTATTCCACTCTCGACGTGCGCTCGCTGGTCGCAGACAATTCATGGAATGCCGGCATCGTGGTCTCGAGCTTTGCGCCGACGTGGCCCGATCTGGTGTCCGTGCTTGGACAGGCGACCAAGGACGGCGCGCCGATCGGCGAGGGACGGGGTGGCGACATCCTCGGCCACCCCTTCAATTCAGTCGCATGGCTGGCTGCTCAACTCGCCGGCCGGGGCGAGCGCCTCAAGGCCGGTCAGATCGTGATGACCGGCAGTGTGATGAAGACGGTGTTTCCGACCGAGGATGCCGGCTATCGCTTCGATCTCGAAGGGCTTGGCTCGGTCGAGGTTCAGGTGAGGTAGCGCTTACGGTGCCGTGCCCCGGATGCGGCGTGGCGCCATACATCTTGCGCCAGACATTGCGAATCTCTGCGGCGGTTGACTTAGATCAATGGATTTGAGCCTCACTGCTCGCAAGTTTATCGTCGGGGGTCGCTTTCACTGGCGAGAGCGGATCATGGCAACGCAGCGTCGTTTCAGATGTAGGATACCCCTCAAGGATCGGCTCACGATTTTCGCGAAGGAAACGCGCGAGAAGGCTGCATTGCTTCCGCCGGGGTTTGAGAGACAAGACCTGTTGAGTAAAGCGCGTCTGGCCGACCACACGGCGGCCCACCTGGACGATTGGATGCTACTCGCCGGGCTTGCAGCTGCCAGAAGGCCGCCTGAGGCGCGCGATTAGATCAGCCGAACAGGCCACGCCGGCTGGGGTGAAGCGCACTTAGGCGCCCCCTCATATCACCCGGCTGTTTGACATCGTATGACCGGCATCAAAAGGTGCCGTGTGCCTTCACGCTCGGCCGCTGTGCGATGCGGGCGAACCAGGCTGCGATATTGGTGTTGGCGGGATCGAGCGGCTGGCCGACCTGACCGCCGAAATCGAGCGAGCAATAGAGCACTATGTCGGCGAGGCTGAAGCGCTTGCCGCAGATATACTCGCGCTTGTCGGCCATCTGCCCGTTCAGCCATTGCAGGCGGTTCGCGGCGATCATCTTGAGGCCGGGCGAAGCCTCGGGCGCGACGGGGATGCGCTTCTGGAAAAATTTGACGCCCTCGCCGAAGCGATAGCCGTTGCCGATCGGCTCGGCGATATTGAGGTCGAGCCGGCGCGTCCACATCCGGCATTCGGCGCGCTCCTCCGGCGTCGACCCGATCAGCGCAGGTGTGGGCTTCTTCTCTTCGAGGTACTCGCAGATCGCAGTGATCTCCGAGATGTAGCTGCCGTCGTCGAGCTCCAGCGTCGGCATCTGGCCGTGGGGATTGCGCTTGAGATGCGCCTCTTGCCGGTTCTCGCCGCCAACCAGATCGACGGTCTGCTTGGGGATTTCAATACCTTTCTCCGCAAGGAAGATGCGGACAACGCGCGGGTTCGGTCCGATCGAGTCGTAGAGTTTCATGCTTCGTCCCTGCCTTCTTGGTCGCTCGGCGAGCTATCAACCAGAGCGCGCTGTTTGTCAAATCGGCATGAACCCATGGTGAGGCGCGCGTCCGCGCCCGAGCGATTGCGAGAACGGCGCAATAAAAGAGAAGCGCGTCAAGCTTCTCAGGATGAGGGGAAAAGCCTGCTGCGAGGCGGAAAGATGTGTCAGCTGTCGTCGAGCTTGTTGAGGTCGCGCACCGATTGCATGATCGGCTCGAAATTCGAGCGCGCATCCAGCGCATCGAACAATTGTGCCGTGTCCGACAGCAGACCGTGCGAGCGCTGGATCGCGATACGCACGTCCTCCTGCGGCGTGTCGGAGAGACGCCCGTGCCCGGACAGGAGGATCCTGGAGTTCAGTCCCTTCAGCCGCTCCAGCGACTGGATGTAGTCGGAGATGCTGCCAGATCCGAACACGCCGCCCATCACGCCGCCCGGCATCAGGGTGTCGGCCGCAAACAGCAGACCCTTGTCCTGGTCGAACAAAGTGATGCAGGCCGAGGTGTGGCCGGGCGTGTGCATCACGTTCAGGCGGAAATTACCGAGGTCAATCAAATTGCCTTCTTCGAGCCAGATGTCGATGTTGATCGGCACGTTGGGCTCATTGAACATCTTGCGCAGCATCGAGAAGTCGTCGCGCAGCATGATCTTGTTGGCGGCCAACCGATGAGCGGCGATGTAGGTGCGCCCGTGGAAATGATAGGCTGCGCCGATATGATCGAGATGCTCGTGGCTCAGCACCACCATGTCGATCTTTTCCGGCGGGCAATCGAGGTGGCGCAGGCATTCCACCATGTGTGGAAAATTCGACGATAGCCCGACATCGATCAGGATTTTCCGCGACGAGCCGCGCACGAGATAGGCATTCGCCGCGCGGTTCTTGAAGCGGATCTGGTAAACGTCCTCGGCGGCCTGGATCAACGAGCAGACATCGTTGTTCAACAGGATTGGAAAAGGCGTGGACTTGCGATCGCTCATAGGTTGGCCGCCGCGCGATAGTTGATGTCGTTCGACGCCCTTAGCCGCTTGCTCAGCGCATCCATGATCATCAGCGCAAAGGCCGGCTGCTGGCTAACGAGGTAGACGAAACGGGCGTGATTGATCCGCATGACCCTGGTGTCGGGCTCGGCAGCAATGGCGGTGGCCGAACGCGACGAGCCGTCGATGACGGCCATCTCGCCAAAAAACTCGCCCTTGCCGAGGGTGACGATGATGGTCTTGTGGCTGCCATTGACCTTGGCAATCTCGACCGTTCCGTCGAGCACCACATAGAGGTCACGTCCGGTCGAGCCTTCCTCGAAGATGACGTCGCCGACATTGAACTCGTGGATGCATTTCTCGATGGCCATGAGAGTCCCAAAGGCTTCCTTGCAAAGCCTTCCTCGCAAGGTCGTCCGCGCGTGAGGCGCCACTATGTTAATCGGGAATTAAGCGCCCGCAAATGACAGATCGGGACCGGGAGGCTCATTTGCCGCAGAGCAATATCGGCGGCATCAGGGTGCCCTGGGGCCCGCCGCAGCTGACAAATCCGCCGCGCCGAAGAGTTCCTAAAATTTCGGTAAGTGGGCCGGCCGGCCGCGGCCGGTAAGGAATTGGCAAGGAATGAAAGTTACCAAATGGTCAATTCATTTCTGGAGAAATGACCGTGAGCGAACAACAGGCCGAGCAGACTCCAGCTTACGCTGGTTCCGCAGCTGGCGAGCCGCGCGTTTCAATGACGCTCGACGCGCAAGACCAGCCGGTTGCGGTTTCGGAACCCGTCGTCGAGTCGCCTGCGATTGCACCCGACCATGAGGCGCCGTCAGTCGATAAAATCTCCAAGAACGAGCCCCTCAAGGTTAGGGCTCCTCAAGCCCAAATCCATCAGGCCGACGCCGAGCCGAAGTCCGAGCTTGCAAGGGACAAGCTTCTCATCATGTCGGCGGGCGAAGACGTCTGGCATGAGCCGAAAGCCGCTTCGACATCATCATCCGAGAGCCACGGCAAGCGCAGGCTATCCGCGATGGCCGCCGTGGTGGCGCTTGCAACGATTGCCGGAGCGCTCGGTGGCGCGCTTGCGACGAGCGGCATGATGCATGTCGCCGACATTGGCGTTGCGACTTCGCCCGCGGGCAATCCTGCGCTGGAAGCTGCCGTCGCCCGGATCGACGCCGATATCCTGGCGCTGAAGTCTGGCCTGGAGCAGACCTCCAGGACGGGCATGGCCCAGTTCAACAAGACCACCGATCGCCTCGAGCGGATCGAAAAGGCGCAAGCCGAGCCGGCCGCAAAGCTCGTTAAATTGTCTGAAGCCGTGGAGAAGCTGCGCACGGCGCAACAGGCTACCCCTGCTGTTGCGACGACCGCAGCAGCGACGCAGAAGGACGTGACCGGTTCAGTGACGCCCCCGCCGGGTGCTGCGCCATTGCCGGTGCGGGCACCGCCGGCAACAGCGGCCGCAACGCCGAAGACGGAGGTCGGCCGGCTGCCGACCGTGGACGGATGGTATCTCGCCGATGTCGGCTACGGCGGCGCGCTGATCCAGAACCGCCGCGGTACCTATGAGGTCTATGCCGGCGATTTTGTTCCAGGTCTTGGCCGCATTGACGCGATCCGCAAGCAGGACGGCCACTGGGTGGTGGTCACCTCCAAGGGCTTGATCGTCGCGCGCTAACGCGCAAGGCATCTTCATTCTCGGCCAAAGCGAGGCGCCTCACTGCAAAGTGAGGCGCCTTTCCGCTTGAATAGGCCTCATTGCGCGGTGTTACTGCTCGCATGAGCCAGCGCGCCTTACGATTGCTTGCCGTCTCTTTGTTTGTATTTTGCTGCGCCTTGCCGGCGCGGGCGACGGATCCTGCGCTGGAACGCGGAACCGCGATCATCGATCCACTGGCGTTGCGCGAGCTCGATCGCGGGCGCCTCGGCTTGAGCCGTATCATGGCGCCGACGCAATCGGCTGATGCGCCGCTGACCAACAGCCAGCTCTTCGCACTGCCGTCGATGGCGGAAGTCCGCAGGGCGCTCGATGAGGAGTTCGCGCGCTATATCGCAAGGCACAAGGCCGAGCTTCCCAATGAGACCATCGGCGTCGGCACGTCCTTCGATTTTCAGCTGTTCGATCCGGCGCTGCTTGATTCCGCGGACACGCGCTTTGTGCTGTCCGGCATCGTCAACCGCATGGACCGCGCCTATGTGCTGGACAAGAGCTGCGGCGAGATCAGGCTGATCTATCGCCTGGCGCGCATCGGCGCACCCGCAGTCGGCGAGCTTGACGCTTCGCCGCGTTTGCCGATGACGCTCAATGTCGTGCTGAAGGCCAAGGGTCCGGGTGATGCCGCGATCAACTGCGCCGAGATTGCGCGGCGCTGGCTTGATACGGCTCATCTGACTGCAACCGGCGCCGAACTGGCCGAAAAGCTCACGGCGAAGGACGGCCCGCTCGCTTCCCTCGGACCTCTGAACATCGACCGCATCGAGACCAATCTGCAGATTGCGCACGCGCCAAAATCGGCGATACGCGACTTCCGCACCGACTATCTGATGAAGGTGTTCGACTATGATGCGGCGTCAAGCAGCTTTGTCGAATCGCCGCTGGAAAACCAGATCGACCGCGCCCGGCTGTTATCGGACCCGGACTTTGCGCGCGACTTCAAGAGCTGGCTGCTCGATCCCGGCCATTTCGAAGAATTCGACCGCGGCACAGTCGTGATCCCCGAGCGCTTCCTGGTGAAAGGCGCGGTCGCGGTGACCCCGGTCGGATTTGCGGCCTCCGACCTGCAACCAGCCTTCGGTCTTGTCGCCGGCGAAGACGATACTAAAAATCCTGTCTTTAGCGAGGACGATGTCGTGACCGCGCTGAAGAAGCTCGCCGCGCGGAGCGTTGCACCGTTAAACATCCGATCGGCTGCAGGGTTCGAGCGTCGACTGAATGACATGACCTGCACCGGGTGTCACCAGACTCGAGGCATTGGCGGGTTTCATTTCCCCGGCGTCGACTGGATGGCGGAAAAGCCCTCCAACACCATCGTCGTGCCGGCTTCGCCGCATTTCTTCGGCGATCAGCCCAGGCGCCGCGATATCCTGACCGCATTCGCCGACGGCAAGGCTCCGGATTTCTCGCGCAGCTTTTCGAGCCGCCCGCAATTGCGCGGCAGCACCGAACTTGCAGGTACCGAATACGAAGACGGCTGGGGCGCGCACTGCTATCTCCAGCACGCAAAGGCGAGCGAGAACGACGCGAGCTTTCGTACCTGGACCTGCGCCGAGGGGCTCGCCTGCCAGGTCACGCCGCCGGCGACGCGGATGGGCATGTGCTTTGTGAAGACGCGGTAGGGGCACGGTTCGCGTCATTGCGAGGAGCGTCGGTGACGAAGTAATCCAGAGTATTGCCGCGACAAGATTCTACGCTAGAGCGCGATGGGATTAGGATGAATCGGCTTCGCGCTCTAGATTCTTGATTGAGCATGATCTTTTCGGAAAACCGCTTCACACCTTTCCGGATCATGCTCTAGTGTGGCGGGCCAGCAGTCCGGATCATTGGACTGAAAAGACGTCGCGGACAGGTCGAGCTTTTGGCGAAGGGAGGGGGCAATGGCAAACTCGCAACCGGGTGCTAGCCATCCGCCGGCGATCGATATTGTCGATTTCATCGACGGCCATTCCGTCGGCGGGTTTCAGATTGGCGTGCTCCTGACCTGCGCCGCAGTGCTGTTTCTCGACGGCTTTGACACGCAGGCCATCGGTTATGTCGCGCCAGCGCTCGCCAAGGAATGGGGCCTCACCAAGGGCGCGCTCGGTCCGGTTTTCAGCGCCGGGCTGTTCGGCCTGATGATCGGAACGCTGGTATTCGGGCCGCTCGCCGACCACGTCGGGCGCAAGACGATCATCCTCTTCAGCACGCTGGCGTTCGGCCTCGGGGCGCTCGGCACCGCCTTTGCGTGGGACGTCAACTCGCTGCTTACGATCCGCTTTCTGACCGGGCTTGGGCTCGGTGGCGCCATGCCGAACGCGATCGCCACGACCTCCGAGTTCAGTCCAAAACGCCGTCGCGCCACCATGGTGATGATCATGTTCTGCGGCTTCTCGATCGGGGCTGCGCTTGGTGGCTTGCTCGCGGCCGATTTGATTCCGCGGTTCGGCTGGCGCTCGGTGTTTGCGGTCGGCGGCATCGCTCCGCTGGTCATGCTTCCGATCCTGGCTCTGAGACTGCCGGAGTCGGTGCGGTTCCTGGCACTCAGGGGTGACGCCTCGGTGCGTGTCGCGGAACTACTCAAGAAGGTCAGTCCCGCGACGGCATTTGCGCCGGACGCGCAATTCGTCGTGCATGAAAGCCGGCTTGCGGGGATTCCGGTGGCGCATCTGTCCGGCACAGCCCACCCCGAAACGGTGCGAACTGCGCGCTTTATGCGCGAACGGGCGCAGGAAATGGGAGCGGTGCTGGACATTCGCAGTGCGCCGGGGGCGGGCACGGTCGTGACTTTGCGGCTGAGCACCCGGCGCCTGGCCGGTTCG
>Ga0209060_10004326_pt1 | contig 11161 bp, 9 predicted proteins | sample Coa_R1_8_FD_187155 | JGI IMG/M metagenome (GOLD analysis project Ga0209060, IMG submission 187155) | Surface soil microbial communities from Centralia Pennsylvania, which are recovering from an underground coalmine fire - Coalmine... | ecosystem: Environmental > Terrestrial > Soil > Unclassified...
AATCCCCCCTCCGACACCTCCCCGGGGGGTTCACATCCTCCAGGAGAAGGTCGCTTTCAGTCGGCTTGGACCACCATGAAAGAGGGCCCCACACTGGTCCCTCCAGACCGCCCTTCCGGCCTCTCGGGCCGGGTGCTCGGGTTTCACGGGGCGCTCCTTCGGGACCCTGCCATGTGCTCGAAGTTCAAGGCGCGCTCGCGGAGACCGCCTAGCCATCTGAGTCCTTGAGGCACGGAACCCGGCCGGCGCAGCCACGGGGGCCGGCTCGCCAAGATCACGGGGGACCCGCGGGCGGCGGGGGTCACGGCTTTGGAGGCCGACGCCTTCGGGTCCCCGTGGTCGGCCTGTCCCGGCAGACGTGGGCGGACCTACGAGTCGTCGCCTATGCGCTGCTGATCCTGATCGGGCTGTTCGTAGCCGGTGCGGGCGCCGCCAGCTGGCTCGACTGCCACGGCGCCCGCTCGTGTCCTTCGGGCGGCTGCAGCGGCTCCGAGTTAATGCAGGCCTGTCAGGGTGGGCAGGAGTTCGCCCTCGACGCCACCCTAGTCGGGGTCCCTCTGATGTTCGCCGCGCTCGGCGTGGCGGTCTGGTCGCTGCGCCGAGAAGGTCGCCTGTCAGGTCGCCCCGCGGTCTAGCCGGACCCGGCCCCGGCGAGAGGCCGGGCGCCGCGGGGCGGGAGCAACCTGTATGGGCTCCCGTCCGCTACGCCGATCGATGTCGCCGCCTGTGATCCCGCGCTGGCAGGTCGCGGCGTTGCTCGTCGCGGTCATCGCGGTCTCCGCGGGGGTGTTCGCCTACTCGGCGACCCATCCGGCGGGTGGCCCAGCGAACTCCTCGGGGAGCTCCTACTGCCCCTTGGACGTCACGAACGGGATGGCCTTCCCCCAACCGGGCCAGGTGGGCAACACGAGCTCGAACGGGACGCCCTACTCGGACGGCTCGGTGGTGTTCACCGCGAGGGCGTCCGGCTGCGTCGCGCCGTACACATTCACATACGTGTTCGGCGACGGACAGCAGTCGCAACAGCCCGACGTGACCCACGTCTACCCGGGAGCGGGCTACTACTCGGGATCGCTCACCGTGGGCGATTCGGCCGGCCACCAGTCGTTGACCTACTTCTGCGTCAACGCGACGGCCTGGCCCGACCTCAGCGGTGGCAGCGGGAACCCGGCTCCACCGTGCCCCTAGGGGATACGCGGAGTCCGGCCGCACCGCCAACCGAACCTAAGGGGCCACCTTCGGGGATCCACGAGCGGAGCGAGTGGGGGGGGCCCGCGTAAAGACGCGAGGATAGGGCCCCGGCGTAGACTGGGTCTTTCGCCCGCCCCCCCGGGGGTCACGGACGGTTTCGCGCTCGCACGGGCGGGGCCGAGTAGCTGGTGTAATGGGCCGCCAATACGAGGTGGCCACCTCGGGTCCTTACGCTCACGCGTGCGTCCGGCGGCGATGCACGAGGTACACGGCCACTATCGCGGCCATTGCGATGCCCCCGATACCTCCTATTAGCACCACAATGGGAACACCACCGAATGTTCCGGTAGGAGCCGGTGGCGCGGAGACCGTGACGCCCACGGAGTCGCCGGAACTGGCACCTAGCGCATCCGTCGCGTTGACCTGGATCACATAGTATCCGGGCTGGCCAAATTCCGCCCCTGCCCTCGGCCCGCTCAGGACGGTGCCGTTCGGGAGCGTCCATTCGATCGTGACCGGTCCCTCCCCACCCGAGGTGTTGGACGACCAGGTCCCTGTCTGGCCCAGCAAGAGGGCGGTCGGCCCCAGGATCCGAATGGAAAGGCCCGGCACGACCTGGACCGCTGCCTGGGCCGTCGCGGAACCGTTGGCGGCGTCGACGACGGTGAGATAGGCGTCGTGGGTCCCCGACGAGAGGAAAGTGTGCGTGACCGATGGGCCGGTCCCGGTCTGCCCATCATCGTAGCTCCAGACGAACATGTACGGGGAGGTCCCCCCCACAACGGTGCCATCGAAGGCGATGGACGACCCTACCTCCCCCATCGGAGGTGCCACGACCGTTACCGCGGGGGGAGGGGCGATCGTGAGGTTTTCGGTGGAAACGCTCCGGTACCCCACGGAGTCCGTGGCCTGGAGCTGGACCTCGTAGCGTCCCGGCGCCGTGTAGGTGTGGGCGACGCTCACGCCCGCCGCGTTGGCGCCGTCCCCGAAGGACCAACTGAGCATCTTGGCTCCGCTGCCGCCGACCGCGACCCCCCGGAACGACACGGGAACACCAACGTCACCGCCCGCCGCGGGGGAGGCGATGGCGGTGGTCAGGCTGTTCGCCACCACCACCGTGGCGCTCCCATTGGCGATGGACCCGTTAGCGTCGACGACCTGAACCGCCACATCGTACGTCCCAGCGGCCGAGTAGGTGTGAGTGGTATTGGCAGGCCCGGACGTTTGCGTCCCGTCGCCCCAGGTCCAGGAGATAGTTCTTTGAGGGACCCCCCCACCGATCGTCGCGCCGAACGAGAGGTTCTGACCGACATCGGCCGATGTGGGGGCGGTGACGTTCTCCACGATGAGGGGAAGGGAAAGGACGTCGGTGGCCGTGTATCCGCTCGTCCCGCCGGCCTCGACGAATTCACGATTGTCCGGGTCCCAGCCGAACACGCCGTAGAGGAAGTCCGGCCCGGTGCCACCGGGCGCCACATCGTTCCACGCGCTCCCGTTGAACGCATAGGTTCCTCGGTAGTAGATCGCGTCCGTTGTCGTGGTGAAGTGGACGCCCCCGGCGAGGACGAGATGGCCGAGGTCGGGATCATACGTCATGGCCGCGGCGCAGAGGGCCGGTTCTCCCACCGGTGCGGCCGACAGTTGAGCCCAAACGCCGTCCGAATACGTCCAGGTGTCGCCGATGCACGTGCCGGAAAGCCCGATCCCACTGAACAGAACGAGCTCGTGGAGCGTCGGGTCGAAGCCGAGATTGGCCCACGCTCGTACGGGTGGTGGGTTCGAGTCCGGGAGCCGGCTCCAGCTCCCGTTCTTGTAGAGCCACAGGTCGTTGAGCATCGGCTGGCTGGACGTCGGACCGTACCCGCCGAACAGGACTACCCCCCCGAGGTCGGGATCGAACACCATCGAGCCGGCATCTCGCTCGGTGGGCGTCGGGTTCAGTCGGACGGAACCCCAGTTCCCCCTCGAGAAAAGCCAGGTCTCGTTGGTCAGCGTCACCGGCGTGTAGGTCGAAGCGCCGCCATACATGACTACCTGGCCGGCGTTGGGATCGTACGCCAGAGCTGCCCCGTCCACCGGCCCCGGGGACCCGTGCGTCGAGAGGTTGTGCCAGAGGCCGTGGGCGTAGGTCCACGTGGACGCGTAGAGCGTTCCCGCGAAGTTATCGCCCCCGTAGAACACCAGGTAATCATCCGCCGCGTCCCACGTGGCCTCCGTGAACCAGACCACGGGGAGGGGAGTTGGGCTCTCCGAGGTGATGTTCCACCAATGGGTGAGCGGGGTGGAGTTAGCCGGCCTGGGATCAGCTGGCAGGGCCCCCAGGCGAGGAGGGGGCGGTTGCACATCCATCGCATGTTCAGCGACCCCGGGGGTCACCCCCGGTGCTGCGGGGGGCGCAGGAGAGGAAAGTGAGGCCGGGGACAGCGAAAATCCCCCGCTGACCACTAGGATGAGGACCGAACTGATCGCCCAGCAGGAGGGCACGGCGACCGTCCGACCCGCACTCCGCCCTATCGCGGCCCTCGGGGGCGCCCGCCGGCCAACGGTCCGGACCGAGGCGGCTAAGGTCCCTGTCCCCCAGCTGAGCCCCGATCCTCGCCCCGTTCCAGTTCTGGCGAACGGATCCCTCGCCACCGGGGCGCACCGCACCCGCGGGTCTCCCGTCGCGTTCCCTCCCACATCATGGGCTCCCGCTGGGGGGGAGGAAACGGAGCCCACGATAGCCACCTGGTGCGGAGTGACACCCGACTCGCCCGCCGTCGCATCCTGGCTCGAACCGGTGGCTAGAGGAACGAACGTCGGCCCAAGGGGACGTTTCGCTATCGATCGGCCGTGCGTCACGCCGGGACGAGCGGCTCGCGGCTTAAGACCCGGAAAGGGAACGAGGAGTTACCTCCGCGGGTGTGCTCTCGATCGCGGATTCCCTCTCCGACGACCCGGGCGTCGCCCGTCCCCCGGGCAAGCGCCGCACACGAACTCGAGGAGAAGCGGGCCGGTTCGGCCTCCATGATCGCGGCGGCAGGTGCCCGTTCGGAAGGACGACCGTGACGTAGGCCCGCAGGTCCACCGGCCCCGGTACGTGGGTTCCGCTCCGGGTTCACTACCGTGGCATAGCATCGACAACCTACCACATCGTCACGGACCGGTCGGCCTGGACGGGCCTGTACTTCTCAGAACTAGGGAACCGGGGCGTCGGCGACGGCGAACATGGGTACTAACTGCCACTCCGCAAACCTAACTTCCGTTCAATACCTCTAGATTAGATCAGCACAAGATGCTCGACAGCAAAGGGTGTTCGGATCGCTGGCGATGGAGGCGCTTCATTCCGAACAAGGCCCTGCTTTCTCTCATTCTAATCTTTGTCATGGTGGCCTGGAATGTACCGGTGACGTCGGTCGCAACCCCGGGACCGATAGCTCCTGGCCCCCTAGTGGCACCAGAGGAGCCCCCCCGAGCGGGGTCCCCCCTGCCGTCCCATCCTCCGATAGCAGTGGGGCCAGCGGCCACGGGGGGACTGCGATGGACCCCGCTCCGTGGTCCTGGTCCCCCGGCGATGCTCGTCCGCGCCCTCACCTACGATGCCCGCGATGGCTACGTCCTAATGTTAGGGCAACCCTGGAACGCCACTTACCTCGAGACGTGGGCCCTTACAAAGGGCGTCTGGACCGAGCTTTGTTCGGGGACTTCCGCAGCTCCAACCTGCCCCGCCGAGCCACCGACCGTTAACGGGGCTGGCATGGTGTACGACGCCCACGATGGGTACGTGGTCCTGTTCGGCGGGGGCCTGCCCAATGTACCCCCGCCCGGGAACTCCAACCAAACCTGGGCATTTTCGGAGGGAAACTGGACGAACATCACGGACCTGAGCCGCCAGCCTGTGCAGGGGGACTCCGACTTTGCCATGGTTTACGACTCTGAGGACGGTTACGTCCTGCGTGTGTCGAGCGACGGGCTCACCAGCACGTTCCAGAACGGATCGTGGAATCTTGCCGCGGCGCCTTCCGTGGGCTGGCGCGAGGGGGCCACGATGTTCGACGACCCCACGGATGGCTACGTGGTTCTTTACGGTGGAGTGGATGATCCCGTGTATGCGAATTTCGACACGTTGACGTACGCCCGGGGAGCGTGGACCCATCAGCTCGACTTCACTGACAGCCCGAATGTCGCGAGCTGGGCTTCGTCGGTGTGGGACCCGCATTCCCAAATCGGGGTCTTCTACGGGGGAGTTGGCTACGATCCGGATTTCTCACAGATCTCTGGCGGCGCGACCACGTGGGCGTACCAGAATGCGTCGTGGACCAACCTCACCGAGTACATCCAGGGAGCCCCGCCCGCCTGCGATTATTGTGTGGACAGTCTGGCATTCGATCCGTCGACCAACTCGACGATCCTCGTGGGGAACGGCAATTCGACGTCGCCTGGGAACATCACCTGGGTCCTGTCGACTCAAACTCTTCTGGTCGGGGTGGCCTCTAATCTTGGCAGCGCGACCGATCTGGACTGGAACACCACTCTGAGCGTATTGGTCCTGGGCGGAACCCACGTTTACAACTACTCGTGGTCCGGCCTCCCGCTGGGCTGCGACGCCGCCAACACGTCCGTCGTGCAATGCCGTCCAACGGCGGTGGGCACGTTCGAAGTCATGGCGACGGTGACCGACCGCAGTGGAACGACATCCACCGGGACCCTGGCGCTTACCGTGAATCCCGACACGGTCCTTTCGGTCAGGGCGTCAACAAATACGACCGACGCCGGTCTCCCAATCTCGTTCTCGGGGTCCACGGCAGGAGGGACCCCGCCGTACGGAGTGGGCACCTGGAGCTTCGGCGATTCTGGCCAGGGTTCCGGTACTCAGGTGAGCCACACTTACCGCGGAGCGGGCACGTTCCAAGTATGGTTCACCGACGTGGATCACGTCGGGTTCCGGTCCCATGTGTCCACCCTGGTCGTCATCCTGCCCCAGCTAGAGACGACCTGTCGGGCGACCCTCGATGTCGTAGATGCAAATGCCCAGGACCCTCTCTTTGGTACGTTCAGCGGAGGCCACCCTCCCTACAGCCTGGGGTGGGTCATCAGCACTGGGGCCACTTTCAGTGGAGGACTCAACCTTACCTGGGTGGCGCCGTCCAGCGCGGGCCGCTTCAATGCCACGTTTTGGGTGACGGACGGATTGGCGGAGGCCTCCCAAGCATCCACGTGGATTTCCGTGAACCCCGCGTTGGTAGTCTCCGCCGCGACCAATTCCTCCGACCCGCAGGCCGGATCGCCGGTGGGATTCGTCGCGGCGGTCGCCGGAGGAACTCCGCCGTACACCTTCCTCTGGGAATTTGGGGACGGGTCGTCGAACACGTCGGAGAACACGACCCACTCCTACGCGAGTCCCGGCGCCGTCACCGCACGCCTCACGATCATCGACCAGGGCGGCGGAGCGGCCACGTGGTCCACCACCATAGGAGTCGAGCCGGTGGCGAATGAAACTCACTCCCCCCCTCCGGGGATGGTCACCTCAGCGGCTCCTCCCCCATGGCTCCTCATCGGAGCGGGAGTAGCCGGGGGCGCTGGCGGTGTGGCCCTCGTTTGGTGGATCCGATCGATCCGACCCAGAGCTCCCGGGGCGTAGGGGCCCGGCTCGGGCGCCTGCAAGAACCGGCCCCAATTGGCATTCGAATCCACCCCGGTCTGAGCCCGCCCGACGTCAGATAGACCGAGCCCGCCCCGCGTCTGCCTCGAGCTTCCCACGCCGGTGGACCCACCACGCTGAGACCGGGCCGATCGTCATGCGCGCGGGTCCGGGGAAGCTGAGGACGGTCACCTCCCCGGGGGGTAGGATCCTCGGACAGAGGGGCCGTTGGGACCCCATCGGCCCAACCAAGAACGACCGTACGAGGGATCGTACCGCGGGGTCCTCCGGGACCGTCAGGGGCGGTCACGGGTCCGGAGCCGCTCGCTCCGCGCCCTGGATCTCTCGGTACAAACGCTCGAACAACGTGGCCGTGCGCTGGATCGATGCTTCCTCGCTCACCCACGAGACCCCGAGATCGGAGAGGGACGCGGTTCTTCTCGGATCACCTAGCAAGTCTCGGATGGCCCTCCGCATGGACTGGATGTCCTCCGGGTCCACCAGGACCGCCGCTCCGGAGCGTCTGGCGAGCTCCCCGGCTCCGCCGCGGCGGGAGACCACGCACGCGGCCCCGCACGCCATCGCCTCCAGTAGGGCCAGGGACGAAGTGTCGGAAAGGGACGGTAGGACGAAAATCCCGCTCTGCGCAAGAAGCGCCGACTTCGCCCCCTCGTCGACCGCCCCGAGGTACCGACCGCGCGAGCCCATCGGCCGGCCCGGACCGAAGCGGCCGGCCACCTCGCTCTCGAGGGGACCGCTGCCTCCCACGACGACGAAGAAAGGGACGTCGGGCGGGATGCCTTCCACCGCGTCGAGGAAACGAAGGACGCCCTTGTCCCGGGTGAGCCTCCCGAGGAATGTCACCAACGGTCGATCGCGAGGAGCGCCGAGGCGGGCATGCCAATCCGGCGACGTCACACCGGGCCGGAAACGCTGCACGTCGATCCCATTCTCGATGACCCTCGGCATTCTCGGATGGGATCGGTAGACCAGGGCTGCCGTGAGTTGCCTGCACGCGGTCGAGGTCGGTGCCGTGGCCACGTCGCAGTGCAGACACAGATCCATGCTGAACCTGGCCCAACCGCGGAAGAACGCCCGGGTCACAGAGGTCTTCCCGACCCCGGCGAGCATCCCCGTGAGGTCGCTGTGGAAGGTCCCCACCGAGGGAATGTGCGAACCTTTCGCCGCCAGCCAACCGGCAAGCCCGACGAATCCGGGAGTGTGAACGTGAACGACATCGTACCCCTGGCGAAGCGAGACCACGGGGGCATACGGAAAGCAGGCCATCCGGTACTGTGGATACCCCGGGGCCGGAACGGAGAGATGTCGATGCACCGTGACCCCGTTGGGTAGGACCTCCCGGCGCGGTTGCCCCGGCGACCGGACCGTGAACACGGCGACATGGTGGCCGCGGACGGAGAGCTCGGCCCCTAGCGCGGCAGTAAGTTCCGCGACCCCGTCGTGGGTGGGAGGGAAGCTGTCCGTGAAGAACGCGATCCGCAAGCGGTCGGCCCGGTCGATCCTCGGGGCGTCCTCGGAGGGCCCCACCGGCCCGGCCGAGCGCGGTTCTCCCGCATCACCCGGAGGCATGCTCCGGAGGGCCGGTGTGCTCTTGGGGGCACCGGACGCAGTCGCAGGCCTCGGGCCGGCCCATGTGCCGAAAGTTGTGTACCCCTTCCTCCCACGGATAGCAGGAGACACAAGCGCAGAATCGGCAATCGTGGGCCACCGCACTCGCCTTCCCTCGCCCTATGCCGGGGACCCCTTTCAATCACTCCCCGAACGGTTTCGACAGACCTCGCCCACCCCTTCCGGGAATGGGAGCCGGCCCGACCTGCATCCGAAGGGGCTCCGAATGAAACGAACCGAGGGCGCGATGCCGTGGGGCGACCGCTGCCACGGCCGGTGGAGGCGGGGGGCGACCTCAGTAGCGCTCGACGAAGATGTGCTCCTTAGGGCACTTCAGCTGGAGCGCAAGCTCCTGCCCCTCGTTCACCATGGCGGGCACTCCACAGAGGTAGACGTCCGATTGGGATAGGTCCGGGAATCGATCTCGGAGGACGTCCTCCACATGCCCTGCGGACCCGGACCAGGACCCATCCGTCGGGGGACGCGAGAGCACCGGAAGGAAGTGGAAGTCGGCCCAGTCCGCTTCGAGCCCGCGTAGCTCGTCGAACCAGATCAGGTCCTCTCGGCTGCGGTTGCCGAAGACGAGCCACGCCGGGGTGCTGGGGGAACGCTCTCGGAGCTCGTGGAGCATCGGAACGAAGGGAGCGAGCCCCGTACCCGTGGCGATGAACAGCACCGAGCGGTCGCCCGGGGGCCTCAGGAGGAACCGGCCCAGGGGGGCCAGTCCCTTCAGGGGGGGCTGGGACCCCGGTTGGAGCCCGCAGAGGAAGGTCGAGCCGTACCCTCCGGCCACCTGTTTGATGAGCAGGTCGAAGCGGTCCACCTTTCCCGCGGGGGAGAAGATCGAGTAGGACCTCGTGATCGACCTCCCCGCCCTCGAGAGATAGAAGGTGACGTACTGGCCGGCGGCGAACCGGAACGCCTCCTCCGGGGTCGTTCGGAAGGTGAGGACGTGGATGGAGGGGGCGATGACTCGATTCGACTCGAGGACGAACTCCCTCCTCCGCGGAGCGTCCATGGGCCACTGCCGCGAGCCGGGGGGCTCAGGCCCTCGCCGAGAGTCCTCGTTCGACGAGGACGGCTCCCGCGCGGGACCACCGCCCGGAGGGCGTCGAAGGGCCGCTCCAGGTCCTCCCGATCCTCGGCCCTTCCGTCAGGGTCGTGCGCCGTGGTACGCTGGGATTCCGGCCGAGGGAGGCGACCCACCGGGTCCCCGTACCGGTCACCGGTACGTCGACTGGTAGGTCTTCCCCTCGTCGTCCCATATCGTGATGCAGGACCCCTCGCACTCCGTGAGGCACGCGTTGCACAGGATGCACTCCGGGCCGTGCTCGGCCACCGACTTCTCGGCGCGGAACTGGAACTTGGCCGCGACCTCCGGGTCGTCCACCACATCCGGCAGTTCGGTCCGGGGATGCATCACGAACACGTTGACGGGACACACGTCGAAGCAGTGCCGGCACCCCGTGCACTTCTCGATCTGCACTTTCACGTCCATGGATCCCCCCTAGGGCGAGGCAGGGCAGCCGGCGTGGCACAGCGCGAGGTTCTGGGGCACATTGAGCCCCCCTTCCCGCGGAGGGACACGGAGGCGGAGCGTTACCGAGGGGTCCACGTCCCCGGGAGGAGCCGCCCGATCGGGAACCTCCAACGTTCCCCCACAGGACGGGCAGACCGGACCCCGCTTCTCGAGCCCCCACCGCATGGCGAGGGCGTACATGCTCTCGGTGGGACGGTAGACGCCCTGCGCGGAGGTCCGCCAGGCCTGCTCGTGGCGGAAGGCCGCCCGCCGGACGATCTCGGCGAGCGCCCGCGCCCGGCCGCCGAAATGCTGGCGAGCGAGCAGATCCAGCTGGGTCCATGTCCACTCGTCCGCCTTTGCTTGGCCGGTCACGACACCACCGTCGACGCTAGGTCGGCCAGGGGAGGAGCCCGCCTTAAGACGACCGTCTAGCCGGTTCGGGACGCACTGGAGGGTGGGGTCCCGGCGAGCGGCGCCGGGGCGATGCAGGCTCTGGGAGGAAAGGGCGACTGTCCCCCGCCGCGCGAACTGGTGACCCCGCAGCGGCCGATGGACCCACCGGGGATCCCGCCTCTGGCTCCGCCTAGGGGTCCCCGGCGTGTCGCAGTTCGCGTCGCATCCGCTCGGCCAGCTCGACCGAGAGGTGCAGGTCGAACCACGGGTACACCTGTTGCTCTTCCCGAGCGTTGTGGGCCCAGAGGACGTTGACGAGCTCCAGGTCGAGATCGTCGGTGGCGGGGGAACTTTCGTTCAAGCGCTGTTGGATCCGCCCGAGGGTCCCTTCGATGCGTCGGTGCTCCTCGAGCATCCTCTCCACAACGACCTGGTGGGAAGGATCCCCCTCCCTGAACACAGGGAAGAGCAGGCTCTCCTCGACCTCCATGTGGCGGCGAAGGTCGGTCGCGAACCTCTCGAACAGCTCGCGACGGCGTCCCGGTGGCTGGGAAGGCGTCGCCTGGAACTCCTCGAACCAGCGATCGAGGTCTCGGTGGTCCCCCCCGAGTACTCGCGAAGGGACCTCTTCAGCGTGGCTCATCGTCCACCCGACCGGCGACGGAGGGTCCGCATCTCCTCGCTCGGATCGGACGGCAACGGGTCCGGGTCGTGATAAAGTGCCGGAGCGGGCCCGGTCCGCTGCGCGCTCGCCCCTCCGGGGATCGGCGCCCCGAGACCGGACCATACCTGGGGAGCCCTGCATC
>Ga0209060_10004327_pt1 | contig 11160 bp, 13 predicted proteins | sample Coa_R1_8_FD_187155 | JGI IMG/M metagenome (GOLD analysis project Ga0209060, IMG submission 187155) | Surface soil microbial communities from Centralia Pennsylvania, which are recovering from an underground coalmine fire - Coalmine... | ecosystem: Environmental > Terrestrial > Soil >...
AGCCTATGTGCCCTCCCGGCTGCGTCAACGCGAATTAAACGGCATCACAAATCGCGTGGCCTGCCACCATATGGATTTGCTGGATCACGGCCGTGTCCTCGCTCGGGGCGACGAACAGAAGGTCGCAATGTTCGGCCATGGAGCGGCCCCTGGTGCCTGTGAATCCCACGGTGCTCAGCCCGCGCTGGCGCGCGATCTGCAGAGCAGCCACCACGTTGGGCGACGTGCCGGAGGTGGAGAATCCCCAAAACACGTCCCCGCTGCTGCCCAGCCCCTGCAATTGTCGCGCGAAGACCTGGGCAAAGCTGTAGTCGTTGCCTATTGCGGTAAGCGCCGAATTGTCAGTGGTGAGCGCGATTGCCGCAAAGCTCGGACGCTCAATCTTGTAACGACCAACGAATTCGGCTGCGAGGTGTTGAGCGTCGGCAGCGCTGCCACCGTTTCCAGCCAAGAGCAATTTGTGTCCGGCCTGCAGCGCAGCCGTGGTTATCCGCGCCACTTCCTCGATCACTTTGAGGAGTGCCTCATCCCGCGCGGCGTCAGTCAGGGCTGCTTGCGAACTTTGGAAGTGAGCAGCGATTCGAGAGAGGTTCAAGCGGACACCATTGAGAAGGGATTGGATGGGATCTTATAAAATCAGGCTGCGTGCGATACAAGCGAACCGCTGCCGCTAGGCCATCCAAACCAAGGCCGGCTGCGAGCGCCCCAACAAGCATCAAAACCCAGCGAGCTTTTGCGCCATCGCCGCTTTTGGAGCCCCCGAACTCTCATTATCTCAAATCTCACTACAATCTCGCTGCACGCATTGGCGTCCGCGCGCTCTCCCACAATGACGTTCAGGCAATGCCGTCATTACGGCCGCGCGAGACCTCCAAAACCCTGCGGCACGTAGCGACCGTCTAGCTGTTCGACATCAGACCGACTTCCATTCGGCTGGAGCACGAAGTCGAGAGATCGCCAATCGAGTGGCATCACGTTGTGGCGTCACGCTGAGTTGATGCCCTTCTGCGTTGGGCCGGCTGCCCAAAGCTCAGCTGCAAGACTGAGCGGACTGACTTGCATATCTGCCCACCAATTGGCTTCATTCCCATGATGATGCAATTCTTGATGGTGTCTACGGCAAAGAGGCACAGTAAATTCGTCGCTGACCTTTCGTCCTAAAGATTTCGGCCGCGCCACCTTGAGATGGTGGGCGTCGCAGGGTACCGCCCCGCAGATCAGGCACGGTTGGGAAGCTACGAATGCGAGGTGTGCTTTGCTTCGCCTCCGGATGGGCTTTTCCAGCGGTTCGATCGAATCATTGTCGGCCGGAGCGCCCGAAAAATCTTGCGGATGCTCTTGCGTTGGCGCGCCCGGCTGCAGCTCAGTGGTCGCTTGATGGTCGAGAGATCGCAGTTTTGCGAGATACGCCACTTCAATCGCTTCCGCGTCCTCTTGCAGAAGGCTGTTCTTCAGGGGCAACGACCGGTAGGCCCAAACGGCCAAGGCTTCATCCGTCTCGTAGGTCGAGAGCTCCCGCAGCAGACCCTCACGCAGCTCAGCGGATTTGCTTGCATCAAGTGCTGCGCGAGGCCGTGAATGGAGCTTCCCATTTGCGCGTGATTGCGACTGCGTAGCTTCAAAACTGGGTTGCGGCTGCGGATCAATAAGGAGCTCAGGTGCATCCAAATCGTCCTCGCCGGCAATGCCTACCAACGTGAACAGCGCGTATCGTCGTGCGTAAGTCAGGGCTGCGCCCTTCACTTGCGCTGATATTTCGCCGACCGGGCAGACCGGCCAAACTGACGAAACCCATTCTCCCGAGGCATGGACTAGAAGTGTGGTAAGCGCAATCTGCCCTTCGTCGACCGAGGTTGTTTGCATGACCGCTATCTCGTGTCGACCGAGACACTTCCGCACTATGTCGAGACCACTCGCGAGCGACGCATATCGGAAAGTCCGCTCGCCGCTCTTCGAGCCGACCGTCGCAGTGAGTGTCTTCTCAGGATTGCTCAGCTCGAGCTGCGCTTTGGCCAACGCCGTCGCAATGGCGCCAATCGCTTCACTGGTGCGGTGCATCTGCGGCCTCCAGAAGCTCGAAGCTGATCGCCCCGGATTTGGAGCGCTTGGCTCGCAGCCCGTGCCCGACAACTTCCTTGGCGTCTTCCGGCACAAGCTTCTTTAGATCCGATTTGGCGGCCTCATGCTCCTCGTATGCCGACCGCGTCCGCCGGTAGATCGCGGCAAACTCCGCCCAGCTGTTCGACGAGCTCATATCCACGACGCGGACTGCCTCCAGCCGTGCTCTTGGCGGCTCAATTCCGAACAGACGGGGAAGCTCGCCGGTTTGAACGCAACGCCAAAACTTCTTTTCGGCCGTTAGCAAGAGGTGCTGATAGAGCGGATCGGCATTTACTTTGATTTCGACCCACTTTCCACCGCCTGTGATGATGGACAGAACGGCAGTTCTGGCGTGAGTCACCCACATGTTGTGTTGCAGCTGGGCCATGTGCTTCTCGGCAGCTGCTTCCTCAGAAAAATTCCAGGGCAACATGAACTTCGCTTCAAAAACGGCTCCGCTTTGCTTCACCTGACCGTCGAGTGTGGCGGCCATCCATTTGTGGATCGGATGCTGAACACGGCGCTGTACATGCTCAACCGCGTTGCCGGTGCAGCGCTCGTACCAAGTCCGGTTCAGGTCTTCGGTAATGGTGCCGAGCTGGACTAGCAGGTCCAGACTCAGGTCATCGGGTGAGGTTTCCCCCCTCTTTTCCTGCCAGAGCCGGATGAGCTTCGCTTCATCGTGGCCCGTGATGATGCGGGCATCGGAGCCGCCGATAAACGTCCGCCGATCTGTGCGCACGTGAACTTTTGCCATCGAATTGAGCATAGCTCCGCTCTTCACCGGAAAGGTGTTATTTGACATGTCCGTATTGCCTTTATACTACAGTTGATGATACAAAACGGATCATCGCTCATGATCCAAAAAGTGTCAAGCCTCTTCAACAATGATTTCTGTCGAACAGATACGGGCAGCACGCGGTTTGCTCGGTTGGTCCCAAACGCAGCTAGCTGAAGCCGCGGGTCGGTCTTTGCCGACCATCAAACGGCTTGAGAGGGATGACAAAAGAGGGCCGAACGTCTCGGATGAAGTGAAGCTTGCCGTCCAAAACGCGCTTGAAAGGGCCGGCGTCGAGTTCATTCCCGAGAACGGCGGTGGTGTGGGTGTGCGGCTCGCGAAGCGAAGCAAACGCTCGAAATAGATCCCGGAACGCTGGAAATAGATCCCGCTCGCCGCGTTACCGTTTTTGCTGCTGGGTGCTAGGTCCTCCTGTGGACACTTATCACATGCATAGAATGATCGCGGCCAGGGTGACCACGGCCTGATAGTTCCGAGCCGTTTTCTCGAAGCGGCTTGCGACGCGCCTGAACTGCTTAAGCTTGAGAAGCAACACTCCACGAGGTGGCGCTGGGCATAGAGTTGTTTGTCGAGCGGATATTTCAGCGCCCGTGATGGGTTGTTGGGAACGACGGCGAGCGCGCCCTTGGCGGCGATGGCTTGGCGCAGATGATCAGCGTCATAGGCTGTATCGGCCATGACGACCTCGGCAGCAAACCCTTCGATCAACGCGGCGGCTTGCGGTGCATCGCCCTTCTGACCTGCCGTCAGAGTGAAGCGCACCGGACAACCCAAGCCTATGTATTTTGGTGCTCAGGCCGCCGCGCGAGCGGCCGATCGCTTGATCTTCAGACCCCCTTTTTTAGCCCCGGCAGCATGCTGATGGGCTCGGACAATGGTGGAATCGATGATCAGATATTCGAAGTCCGGATCATCGGAGATCGCCTCAAAGATCCGATACCAGACGCCCTTGATGCTCCAACGTCTAAAGCGCCGCAACACACTGTTCCAGTCGCCAAACGCTTCCGGAAGATCGGGCCAAGGGGAGCCCCTACGCACGATCCAAAGCACGCCCTCCACGAACATGCGGTTGTCGCGCCCGGTGGAGCATTTCTGGTCAGGACGGCCAATAATGAGGGGCGCCATCCGCTCCCACGCCGCGTCGCTTAAAACCAAACGATCCATCACACCCAAGGCTGCCTCCCCAAAAGCAGCTTTGAATGACCTTCACGGTGTCTCAAGCAGACGAACGGAAAGCTTGCATAGAACAGCATCATCGGCAAGAGGAAGCGCGCCTGCACCGCTGGAACGCTGCTAAGAAGCGTATAAAATTGATCGGGATGGGCTACTGAAAAGCCGGTTTGTGCGCAACGGGTTTCGGCTTATCAAGCCGGTGAAAGCACGGCCCTGAACCCCTAACTGGGTTCAAAAGGGCTACAAATTGTGTAGCGCGCCGCGCCATCATCCATTGCGGCATTTCAACTGACGAGATTCCCCCCGCGTTCTCACAATGCGGCCGATCTTCCGCGCGGTCGTTTGCGCCTGTTTGCGCGGCGAAACTTGTTGGCCTCTCGAGCAAGTGACCGCATAGCCGCTTCAAAACTCTTAAAATGGCAAAGGTGATAGCTTCCTTCGCGGAGCATGTGCTCCGAAATCCTAAGTCTCTTTGTTGGCATTTCAGCGGCAGGCAAGAGGACATAGTCGAGAATTGCATCGTTGGACTCGGTCATCCTGGCAACGAAGATCCAACCCGCCGGCAGGTAAACTTGGCGAACGATGGACCAATAGAGAAACGCGCGTTTTCCGCGCGAACATCTAGCAATCCTGAGCGAGACCTTGAAATTGCCGTTGATCAATAGTGTGTCGGTATCGTTATCGAAGCGGCTCGCTCCGCCCCCGGCCTCGAATTTTTTGGCTATCCTGGACGCGAGTTCGCCCACCATAGCCCTGCGTTGGACTCGAGTGTCAATATCGTGATAATTTCGTTTAGGTGTGAAGCCGATCAGTCGGTAAGCCTTCCTAAGGCTCCCAAATCGCAACTGGTAGAGGGCCGGGCTGGATATGCCACGTGTCTCGATCATTATTCCGGCACTAAGTCGTCCTCGACGTTTGAGGAGTATCCTCAAACGCTTGAGCATCTCTTCGTCGGATAGATGCTGGTAAAGGGTCTGTAATCTCAGCTGTGCCTGACGAAAAAGAGTTGGCTCGACAACTGCCTCGACGGCGCCTTCGGCTCTTATCCAAAGATCAGGTGAATTACGATGTCGGCCCCGTTGCAGTCGCTCTGACGTACGATTGTATAGCAGGTTTCCAATATAGTTCTCGTTTTTCAGAATGTAATGAACTGTACACTCTCCCCACCGCTTTCCATCGGCATATGCAATCCCATTCCGGTTGAGTTCGCGTGCAATGCTTGCCTGAGATTTCTTCTCCAATACGAACTGCGAGAAAATGCTTCTGACTACCTCAAGCTCGTTTAGGGGCCCGGCTCGAAGCCGGACGCGGTCCGTTTGCAGGTACTTTCGTTCGCCGTCCTTCATCAGGCCTTTTGAGCGGCCGTTCTCGTCAATCAGCTCTCGGCGTAAGCCGTAACCAGGCCTACCGCCGTGGCGAAATCCCAACTTGACCGACCGGCAAGCGCCGGCATGGATTTTAATCCCGAGTTCTCTGCTGTATTCCGCAGCCATCACTCTCTTCAGATTTTTCATGATGCTGGACAACATACTTCCGTCGTTATCAAACTGCTCGGCACAATATGCGACCTTTACGCCAGCCTGCTTGCAAATAAATTCGTAATGCGCGCTCTCATCTGTGTCTTGAAATCGACCCCAACGGCTCACGTCATAAACCAGGACGTAAGAAAAATTCGCCTGTCCGCTGGTCACGTCGGCAATGAGCTTCTGCAATCCGGCTCTCTTTTTGATGCCAAGCCCGCTCTCTCCGGCGTCCACATACTCACGGATTAGATGCAGCCCGTGCGCGTTCGCGTAGGCAGCGATCACGGCGGCCTGGTTCTGTATTGAGTATCTTTGCTTGTCGGTTGACATGCGGACGTACTGCGCCGCGCGCGATGAGTCACACCGCGTTGGCAGCCGTGATTTGGAGACAATGAGGGCATTCGCCATAACACGAGCCGATGCCACTGGAGGCTAAGTTCCAACTCGGAGCAAGTATAGTCAGCAATGCTTTCTTATTGTGCGCAGGCGAACCTCGCCAGTTGATCGCTCTGCAAAATGCTCTGATACTTCTTTGAAGGCAAGGCCGGCACTTAGGGAATTATGCTAAAGAAGCCACATCCGACGGATTCGCCGCAGCTACCAAGTTGCGCGGCTCGCCGCGCCCCCCCTTTGGGGGTTCTGCCAAGAGGCGACGCCGAAATCCAGAGCGATGATATAGGGCCGGGGCCAGTGCCTGGGCTCGGCGGTTCCTGCAAGCGCAGGCGGGCTGCCGAGTAGCGGCGGATTGGATTGCATAGCGTCGCGCGATTCCCGAGCCAAATCTATACGGCTGCCCTTTGGGTTCTCCATGGCGACTCCGGCCCGAGTCCAAGCCGACAGATCGCGAGCCAATCGATGCCCGACCAATCGTCAAACAAAAATTGGATAGTCGAATTCGGTGGCTTCGAGGTCGTTTACGTCATTATTGAGCGCGGCCGGCCGACCTCAGAGTAGGCGCCGGCCCGGTTTGATCTTCCGTAAGAAAGGTTGCCGATGCTGAAGCAGAAGAGGTTCTAAGGCGCGGTCATCGACGGCGCTTATCGTGCCCGCGTTGTGGCCGACGCGGATATGCGCGTGCTCGATCTGCCGCGTTGGGCGATTGCTTCGGGCCGCTATGCCGTGAGTAAGATCGCCGACTGGGAGCGGCATCGCGACGCCATCGGCCCAACTGCAGCTGCGCTCCGCAGGAACACCACGCGGCCATTGGCCGTCTGAATATGATCCGAACCAAGCAAACGCTTGAGTAGTCTCAAGTGATATTAAGCGGTTTCTGGCATTGCAGCAGTACGCGTCATTGAGGCCGGTGACCCAGACTTGCATTCGTCTCGTGCAGTTGCACCCAACCGCTGTATCGTTTGCGAGACTTCATGGCATGTCGCTGATAGACGGGACTGCGCTACGAACACATCCAAAAGATTGGCAAGCTTGATCACGTAGAATCCGTCGACCAAGGCCGCGCAAACCTGAATTAGGTCCTTGGCCGCTAGCAGCCAAGCTTGCCGGAGAGCGTCGATACGCTCGGTCACCTCGGTGGCCATGGTATCATTGCCATTGCTATGCAAAAGCTTACGCAAGGCTGCATGTTCCTGGCGAAGCGCCTTGCGGTGCCGGTTAATCAGCGACCTCGCCCCTCTTGCGTCGAAGCGTTCCCATACTTCAAACATGGCCTGCCCTCGGGCTGAGCGAATGCGTATTCAATTTGGGCGTTGATCAACGCCTGACAATTCCATCTTATTACGCGAGCGCCCGCCAGACAAACGATGGAATTGCACAGTTTGGCTAGCCTTATATAATTTGCTGGCGAATCGCTTCGTTCCTTTTTTGCCGGTCGGCAAACGCCGCTATATGAACGGGACGTCCGCGCTGCATTGACGTTGTGCTGCTCAATCCCACAGCAGCCATTTTCAGGACTCGATCCTCGAGCCTGCGCCCGCCCCATGCTCTGGGCCATCTTCACTTGGGTTTTGATCAATATTGTCTCAAGCTCCATTGCGGCAGCCATTCGGAGGAATTCCAGTGCCCACTCGCTACTCCACAGAAGCCTATAGGCCAGCGCCGCGCTGGCTCACCACCTGGAACACAGTGTATCGGGAGCTCGAACTGCGAGCCGTCGAGATCCTGCTTGAGTCCGGCTTCTACGACACCAACGACATCGATGTGCCCGATGCGCTCATAGCTCGCGAGCTTAGCCAGGAGGAGAGCGCGGCCATCGGGCGCATTGCTACAGCCTTAACCATCGCTGCAGATGCGGCCCACCAGACCGCTCCTGGGGTCGTCGCGGCTTGGCTGCAAGAAGTTGTCAAAAACCCCGCACTATTCCGGTCCAGACAGTTGCCGCCTGAAGTGCATTGGGCGATCACATCGTCATATCGCCGCGCCGACGAGCGGCCGGGGATGCATCTGCAGGATGTCTGGGGACGACGGCGAGTCCGCTTTGAAGCCAAACCTTACCGCGCGACCGACCGGAATATCGCAAGGTCGGCCAGCCTGGCTGTGACCTCTCTGCGGCGGCCCCGCGGCCGTCCCCAAAAAATCGCAAATGAACTTTTGGCGGAATACCTTGCGAAAGCCTTCCGCGACTTTGGGGGACGCATCGTGCGGCGTCAGGTTCCGATCGACTTGGAGGGAGGGGGTTTTCAGTATGTGGACGGCGGCCCGTTCTACAAATTTCTTGAGAAGGTGATTGGTCCACTTCAGGAGCACCTTCAACAACATGGGCTTCCGCCCGTAACTATCGAGACAATCGAGCGAATTGCAACGGAGCGGTTCGCGGGAACGCGTGATCCCCGCGCCCATTTTCACCCATAAATTCGGGGGTGCTCTCGCACGTGATTCTGGCTTCTTGTCCGAAACTGCATGCAATCCCGCCTGCGCTTGGACGAGGACAAAGCCTATGCCCGAAGACGGATCCGAGGATCGGTCGCACATCCCTTATTTCATCAAGAAGAAACTCGAGAACCCTCCGCTTCATCCCGGTGAAAGTGCAAGGGACTTCAACACTTTGTTCCGCGAGCTCGAGTATTCCCCTGACGAAGGAGCAAAGACCGCTGCCGATTATGAGATGATTTATCAGGCTACAATCTTGATTTGGAATCTTCAGCGCAATGAACGCATGCTCGTGAAGATCGTCCGGCATTTTCATCCTGCCGCGGTCGCCGCCCTGCTCCGGCGGGTCAGCGGCTATGGCGACGCTGAGCCCGGCTCGGTGGCGTACAAAGCGGCCGATGCGGACGCCCGTGATTATTTTACATCTGAAGAGCTGAAGGAGCGGTGGCATCAAAAGTTCGACGAGGCGGGTTATGGGCGGGATGCGATCGAAACCGAAGCGTTCCAACAGGCGCTGCCGCAGATCGCGATCATCCAGCGACAAATCGCAGCCGCGCAGAGGCAATTGATGGCCTTCCTCAAGGAAATTGAGCGGCGAAACGCAAGGCGCGCTGAGGAATTTCGCAAGGTGGCCCGCAACGCGGTATCCCGAACCAGGGCAGCGGGATCTGAGAACGGAGCAAAGAACTGATGGCGACCGAAAAGCAGATTGCAGCCAACCGTCGAAATGCAGCATCCAGCACCGGCCCACGCACAGCCGCTGGCAAGGCTCGTTCCAGAATGAATGCGCTCCGCCACGGACTCGCTGCGCAGCTTGAAGGAGCATCGCCGGAGGGGTTTCTTGACCTGGAAGCGTTGTCGAGTCGAATGATGCAGATCGAAGCCGAGAGAGCAAAGCTTTGCCAGGAAATCGAGGGCGGTTTGGAGCAAGGGGAGGTCCAGCAGCTTGCACGTCGTCTGCGCCGCCTGTCCGCACTTGACCGCTATGCGCAGCGTTGCTTTTCTTCCTTGCGCAAAAGATAGGGCACCCGACAATGGAGGTTTTGACAGAACGAACCCAATGGTTGGCTCGCCCATGCCTGAGGCCCGATGGCGATCATCTCATCGCTACTTTAGGTTGCAAGGCTAGGCGACGCACCCATGCTGAGGCCCTGGGAACGGCCCTCTCCGGGGCGCATTTCGCCCCGTTTTCGGGCCGCCTTGCCATTAGACTTTGAAAAGCGCAGATGCTAAGGCCTTGCGCCGTCGAACCGACTGCTTGCGATCGTCACTTCCGGTGTCAACGAATACAGGCTTTCAGGCCGCGGCCGGGCCGTCGGCGGGCTTGGTCGGCGCGGCCCGGCCGACGTGATATCGGCAAGCCGCCCGAGAGCAGCGGCGGCGCGCGTTTGGTGGAGAAGAGATGCAGGCACAAGACACGAAGCGGCGCGTGGCGCTGATTACCGGCGTGACCGGGCAGGATGGCGCGTATCTGGCCGAATATCTGCTCGGCCTCGGCTACACCGTGCACGGCATCAAGCGGCGCTCGTCCTCCTTCAACACCGCCCGCGTCGACCATCTCTACCAGGACCCACATGTCGGCAACGTGCCGTTCCTGATGCACTATGGCGACATGACGGATTCGACCAACCTGATCCGCCTGGTGCAGCAGATCCGGCCGACCGAGATCTACAATCTCGCGGCCCAGAGCCATGTCGGCGTCAGCTTCGAAAGCCCGGAATATACCGCCAACGCCGATGCCATCGGCGTGCTGCGCCTGCTGGAGGCCATCCGCATCCTCGGCATGGAGAAGGAGACGCGCTTCTACCAGGCCTCTACCTCTGAGCTCTACGGCCTGGTGCAGGAGATCCCGCAGAAGGAGACCACGCCGTTCTATCCGCGCTCGCCTTACGGCGTCGCCAAGCTCTACGGCTACTGGATCACGGTGAACTACCGCGAGGCCTACGGCATGTTTGCCAGTAACGGCATCCTGTTCAACCATGAGAGCCCGATCCGCGGCGAGACCTTCGTCACCCGCAAGATCACCCGCGGCGTCGCCCGCATCGAGACGGGGCTGGAGGAGACGCTCTATCTCGGCAACCTCGAAGCCAAGCGCGACTGGGGCCATGCCCGCGACTACGTCGAGGGCATGCACGCCATCCTGCAGGCGGACGCGCCCGACGACTTCGTGCTCGCCACCGGCGAGACGCGCTCGGTGCGCGAGTTCGTCGAGCTCGCCTTTGCCGAGGTCGGCCGCGGCGTCGAATGGCGCGGCCAGGGCATCGAGGAGACCGGCATCGACAAGAAGACCGGCAAGACCGTGGTGCGGATCGATCCCGTCTATTTCCGCCCCACCGAGGTCGATCTCCTGATCGGCGATTCCAGCAAGGCGCGGCAGAAGCTCGGCTGGAAGCCGAAGACGAGCTTTGCGCAGCTGGTCAAGGAAATGGTGGCCGGCGACCTTGCGGAGGCCCGGCTGGAGGTCGCCAATGGCAAGCACGCCGTTTGAGCTGAAGGGCAAGACCGTCTTTGTCGCGGGACATCGCGGCATGGCCGGCTCGGCGATCGCGCGCCGGCTGGCGGCCGAGAATGTCGAGCTCCTGACCGCGAACCGCGCCGAGCTCGACCTGCGCAACCAGGCCGCCGTGTTCGACTGGTTTGCCAGGACAAAGCCGCAAGCGGTGTTCCTGGCAGCCGCCAAGGTCGGTGGCATCGTTGCCAACAACACGCTGCGCGCCGAATTCCTCTACGACAACCTCG
>Ga0209060_10004333_pt1 | contig 11145 bp, 9 predicted proteins | sample Coa_R1_8_FD_187155 | JGI IMG/M metagenome (GOLD analysis project Ga0209060, IMG submission 187155) | Surface soil microbial communities from Centralia Pennsylvania, which are recovering from an underground coalmine fire - Coalmine... | ecosystem: Environmental > Terrestrial > Soil > Unclassified...
CCCAGACGTTGCGCCTGCAAGACCGGCATGTCTTGACCTTTCTCCGTGATTCCTTGACCGCCCACCGTCAGGGCCAATCACCACCCCAACTCATCAAGGTCGGATGAGCGGTTACCCAGCGACAATCCGCCCGCCACACGTGCTCCGGTAATTGTTATCCTCTTAGCGGCGGTTCGTAGAACTGCATGGAGTCCGCGCGGTTCTACGGACCAACTCCCCGATCCTCTGTGAAAATCTTGCTGCACGATCCCTTGCGGACAGTTAAAATCAGAGGGCGAACTCCCTGTCCCGGAATGGTCCCTTCGTGTCTCGGAGCCTCGCAAACCTATCCCCAGTCGGAGGTCGATGCTGTGACGCGTTCTTTGTCCCCGTGTCTGTTAGTCGATTGGTTACCCAGAATCCGCAACCAAAGCCGGGTCCGGCGACGGCCCGCCGCGCCACGGCCGTCCCAGCTCCGCCTCGATCTGCTTGAAGAGCGGACGCTCCTCCGTGCATCTACCTTGACCAGCCTCGCCGACAACCTGCTGGGCGTGACGCCGCTCACCAAATTTGGTCCCTTGGTTCAGGTTTCCAGCACGAGTCTCTTCGCGGACACCAATGCCGACAACGTCCATGGCCAGTCCGGCACGAATTATTTGAACAGCGAAGTCGAACCCAGCATGACGGTCGACCCAGCGAACCCCAAACACCTTGTCGGAGCCTGGCAACAGGATCGCTGGTCGACCGGCGGGGCGCGCGACCTGGTCACCGGTGTAACCTACGACGGCGGAATGACGTGGACTCTCGTGGCAGTTCCCGGAGCCACCCTGGTTGCCGGAGGGACCTACCAGCGGGCCTCCGATGCCTGGGTTTCCTTCGCGACGGATGGGACCGTGTACCTCTCCTTGTATGCATTCGATGACAAGGATTACAACCAGGCCATGTTGGTGTATCGGTCCTATGATGGCGGCTTGACGTGGGGACCACCAACCGCCGTCATCGCCGACAACGTCTCCAACGTCACCGACGATAAGGAATCTGTGACCGCCGACCCAACCAATCCCCAGTTCGCTTACTACACGTGGGACCGGCTTTACTTCGACCCGGTTACGTTCAATTTCATCGATGGTCCGGCGTATTTTTCGCGGACGACGGACGGCGGCCAGACTTGGGAATCGCCGCGGGTTCTCTACGGCGACATTCCGAATACGCAAACGATTGGCAATCAAATTGTCGTCACACCGGATGGAACGCTGCTGGATATTTTCACGTTCTTTAATCCCTCCGGCACGAAGCTCGAAGTCGTTCGCTCCACCGATCACGGTGCCACATGGACGAGTCCCATCACGGTGGCGACCGAGTCTCCCGCCGGCGTATTCAATCCGACCACGGTGCGTACCGGCACTTATTCCCCGGCCATTGCGGTGGACCATCGCGACGGGACGCTCTATGTTACCTGGGAAGATGGGAGGTTCAGCGGATTCGGGTTCGATTCCGTCGCGTTGTCCATCTCCAAGGACGCGGGGCTGACCTGGTCGACACCGATCCAGGTCAACAAGACGCCCACGAATCTGCCGCGGGCCAGGCAAGAGGCCTTCACTCCCTCCGCAGCCGTGGCCGCCAACGGCAATGTCGCCATCACCTATTTTGATTTTCGTAATCCCAATAATCAACCGGGCGGTTTGCCGACGGACTACTGGATTGTCTTCGGCCACGGGAATCAGGATCTCACGAATCCCGCCAACTGGGTCAACGAACAACGTCTGACAACTGCTTCCTTCAACATGGAACTGGCGCCGGTTTCGCTCGGACGGGGTTACTTCGTCGGGGATTACATGGCCCTGACCGCTGGTGGAGAGAACGCGAACAGTTTCTCCGCGCTGTTCGCACAGACCGTTTCTGCGGCCGATCCATCGAGCATCTTTTTCCGAGACCCTTCTCCGGACGATGCCGGCTCAGCGCCGCGTTTGGATGCGTTTGTGGCTAGCGTTGTGACTCGCACGAGTCCGCAGCGCACGGCATCCGAGGAAGCAATCCCCGCGACCGCACATTGGCCTTCCCAGGTTCAACCTTTAGACACGGCACGTCTGGATCAATACTTTGCCGCCGATCCTGCCCCAGTCCAGATGGCGGTTCGGACCTACGTCGCCAGGGGTTTGCCCGGGTCGCGGCCGTCCACTCTTGTGCCGGAACTTTCCTCTGCAATAATCAACAGGATCGTCCCCCACTTGACTCAGGACTCGCCATCAGGATCCGCCGATGAGTGACCCGGCTGTTCCCCGCGATTTACGTGACCTGCCGACGCTGCCGCCGAGCCCTTCCCCCGGTAGTCCGGCCGAAGCGCCCACGCTGCCACCCGAGCGGGGCCCGACCAAGACGCCGGAAGACATCAATGTCCGATATTTCGGGAATTACGCCCTGTCCGAGGAAATATCGCGCGGCGGCATGGGCGTCGTGTACAAGGCTCGGCAGATCAACCTCAATCGTACGGTTGCTCTGAAGATGATCCTGGCCGGCCAGCTTGCCTCCAAGGCAGATGTGCAGCGCTTCCAGAAGGAAGCCGAGGCGGCGGCCAATCTCGATCATCCCAATATTGTCCCGATCTACGAGGTCGGCGAGCATGAGGGGCATCATTACTTCAGCATGAAGTTGATCGAGGGGGGCAGCCTGGCGCAACAGCTGGCGCACTTTCGCCAAGATCCCAGAGCGGCTGCCAAACTCCTGGCAACGGTGGCCAGAGCCGTCCATCATGCCCATGAGCGCGGGATCTTGCACCGCGACATCAAACCCGGCAATATCCTGGTCGACCAGCGCGGGCAGCCCCATGTCACGGATTTCGGCGTGGCCAAGCGTGTTGAAGCAAACACTGCACTCACCCAAATCGGGGTCGTCGTCGGCACGCCCAGCTACATGTCTCCCGAGCAAGCCCGCTCGGAGAAAGGGCTGACGACGGCCGTCGATATTTACAGCCTCGGAGCGGTCCTCTACGAGTTACTCACCGGCCGGCCACCATTCCGTTCGACTTCGCACTTCGACACCCTCCTGCAGGTCCTTGAACAACAGCCGGAGCGGCCACGGCTGCTGAATCCTCGCGCGGACCGCGATCTGGAGGCGATTTGCCTGAAGTCTCTGGAGAAGGAGCCCCAAAAGCGGTACCGTTCGGCGGAAGCCCTTGCCGAAGATTTGGAGCGCTGGTTGGCTCACGAGCCGATCCAGGCTCGCCCCCTCAACCGGGGCGCAAGGCTTTGGCGCTGGTGCCTTCGCAACCCCGCCGTCGCTGGCCTGCTTGCCGGGGCTGCCCTCGCGCTGGTGGCGGGCACGGCTTTTTCAACCTACTTCGCCATTCAAGCCAACCAACGCGCGCGTGAAGCCACGCAGGAAAAGTACCGAGCCGACCAAAATGCCCAGACTGCTCTTCAGGAGCGAGACCGCGCCGATGAAAACGCCAAAACCGCTCTCCGCGAACGAGACCGCGCCCATGAAAAGGCCGCCGAAGCACTCGCCAATGCCAGGCGAGCCGAAGAGAGTGCGGCCGACGCACGGGCGAATTTGTATGCCGCACACATGAGCGTCGCGCAGAACGCCTGGGAGAAGGGGCAGCTGGCACAGGTACCGTATTTGCTGAATCTCTACCGAAACGCCAAGCCCGGCGAGCCGGAGCTGCGGGGCTGGGAATGGTACTACCAGGATCATCTATGCCGTTCCGATTTGCTCACGTTGCGCGTGCCCCGGGCAGCCGTTCATGCGGTGGCGTTCAGTCCCGATGGAGCCCGACTCGTTTCCGCCGGGATCGATGGAAAGATCCACTTCTGGAGGCTCGGCACAGGACAGGAGGTCCGGGTCTTTCCCGGCCACACCACGGAAGTCTATGGCTTGGCGTTTAGCCCCGATGGCGCCCAGCTCGCCTCGGCTGGTGGCGATCAGATCGTCCGCCTATGGGATTGCACGAGCGGCCGGCAGATGCACACGTTCAAGGGGCACCAGGGGCCAGTCCGGTGTGTGGCGTTCAGCCCGGATGGGAAGCACTTGGCATCAGCGAGCGCCGACCAGACGATAAGGATCTGGGATGTCGCCACGGAACGGGCGCTGCACACGCTGCAAGGGCACAGTGGGCGAATCTTGGGCGTGGCGTACGCTCCAGATGGAGCCCAACTGGCGTCGGCAGGGGCGGATGGCATCGTGAAGCTTTGGCGAAGCGCGGATGGCGTGGAGTTGTGCAGTTTGACGGGGCATTCCGGTGAGATCGCCAGTGTAGTCTTCAGCCCCGACGGAACCCGGCTGGCATCGGCAGGAAGCGACGCGACCGTACGGCTATGGGATAGCGTCAGCGGCAAGTTGTTGCGCTCCCTGATGGGGCATAAGTCTACGGTGTGGAGCCTGGCTTACAGCTCAGACGGAAGTCGCATCGCCTCGGGCAGTCAGGACATGACGGTAAAGATGTGGGACGCCGCCACGGGACAGGAGCTGCACACTTTCCGCGGGCATATCCGGGAAGTTTACAGCGTCGCATTCAGTCCCGATGGAACGCGCTTGGCATCAGGTAGTCTGGACATGACGGCGCGGGTGTGGGACGCCGTCGGCGGTCCAGAGCCACGCTCCATTCAGGGTGTCTGGTGCATGGCTTTCCGCCATGATGGCAATGAGCTGGCATTGACCGGCCCCGCCATGACGGTGCGTCTATGGGATCGCGTCACTGGCCAGGAACTGTACACGCTCAAAGGGCACACCCGGCGAATTTGGGGACTGGCGTTTAGCCGGGATGGGACACGCCTCGCCTCGGCCAGCGCAGACCAAACGGTCAAGCTTTGGGATGCTGCCAACGGTCGGGAGCTGCATACCTTCAAAGGGCACGAAGCTCCGGTCTGGAGCGTGGCCTTTAGCCCCGATGGAACACAGTTGGGATCGGCCAGTGGCGATCGAACGGTGAAGATCTGGGATACCGCGAGCGGCCACGAGATTCGTACGCTGAGAGGGCACACGGCTCGGGTTGTCAGCGTTGCATTTAGTCCTGGTGGAACCCGCCTGGCGTCGGCCAGTGACGATGGCGCAGTGAAGATATGGGATGCGGCCAGCGGTCACGAGCTGCACACGCTCCTTGGACATGGCGGCCCGTTGATGAGCGTGGCTTATAGCCCGGACGGAACCCGGTTGGCATCGGCCAGTAGCGACTGGAGCGTGAAGCTCTGGGATGCCGCAAGCGGCCAGGAAATCCGGACGCTCCGAGGGCATACGAACGTGGTCCGCGACGTGACGTTCAGTCCGGACGGAAGGCGGCTGGCGACAGCCAGCGGCGACCAAACGGTGAGGCTCTGGGACGTTGCCAGTGGCCAGGAGTTGTTAACACTCCTGTCCCATCGGGGTATGGTGCTCTACGTGGCCTTCAGCCCGGATGGCCAGTGGTTGGCTTCGGCCGGCGCGGGCGCGACCCTGAAGCTATGGGATGCCAGGCCGTGCAGCCCCGAAGCTATCGCCGAGCGCGAGGCCGAGGGGCTGGTGGAATACCTGTTCAACAGGCCGCTGCCCAAAGCGGAAGTCATCAAAGGCATTCAGGAAAACGAAGCAATTTCCGGGCGGGTCCGCAAACGCGCTCTGCAGCTGGCAGAGCGATTCCGTCCAGAACAGGACCCGAGGCGGTTCGATGCAGCGAGCCGGACGTTGGTCCGCCAGCACGGCTTGGCCCCCCACTGGTATCGGCAAGCCCTCGTGCAAGCGCAGACTGCTTGCCGGCTGGCTCCGGATCGACCATTGTTTCTCAGCACGTTGGGACTCGCACAGTACCGCCTGGAGATGGATCGGGAAGCGGTGGAGTCACTCACGCGCTCGGAAAAGATTGCGACGGCTCGGAAGTGGCACACCTTGGCTGCGGATCAGGCGGCTTTAGCGATGGCGCATGCGCGCCTCGGGGAGCCGCAAAAGGCTCAGACGTACTGGAAACGGCTCCAGGATACCATGATGAAACCCCCGTGGAACACGGATGAGGAGGCACAGGCCTTTCTGCATGAAGCGGAGATTTTGCTGCAAGAATCGACCGGGAAATCGCCGAAGGGATCTTAGCTCGATTCGGCCTCTCACCACCACCCCAAAAACTTAGCGATGCCCAGAAACACCAGGCTGGCCGTCACGGCGACGGCCAGGTAATTTCCGGTTCGCGGAATTCCAAGTTGGGAAAATGGACTTGGACGCTTCACCATGGCGGACGTGACGAATTCGTAATCAGCGTATCGGCAGAGGATGCTTCTCCGAGGCCGGCCCGGACGATAGAGGGCGACCACGTCGACACCGATTTGGGATTCCAGAAAATCCTCCGGCCAAACTTGCATGGATGCCTGCACTTCGGTTGATGCGCCGCACTCCTCGGCGGCCCGCACTTCGAGAGGAATGGAATAGGCGTAGGTCAACCGGTAAGTGGGAGGGCATCCCGGAATTTCTTTTTTGTCTACGATTCTGGCCAACGTGGCCATCCCCTCCCGCATCAGCTTGCGTACCTGCCAGGGCACGGCGTAGAGTTGCCACAGCATTTTTCCAACGCTCAGGGTCGGTATCAACGTGAACAAACCTAGCAGGACCGTTACAAAAACTTTGGGGTAATACTCCTGGAATAGCTGCGCTCGATCGGGCCGCTCGGGCAGCATCTGGATCTGTATCGTGTCGCCATCCCTGAGCGCGTGGGCTTCTTGGGGTCCTATGGTTAGCTGGCTCGAGTAATCCGTGTGCTCGAACTGATACGCGACCTGTAGTTCGTATGAGGGTCCGTCTTTCCCGGGGCTGACCAGAATTTTCGTCACCCTGGCCGGTACTGTCCTGCTGAACCAGAGGATTCGAATCGTGCCAATCGAGATAAACGAGAAGACTTGCAGGAACATGAGCCCAACGACAAGCAGCACATGGCCCATCGCAATCTGAAAATACCCGCGGCGACGACGGATTCGACGGGGAGGAGGCGGAAGCAAAGATAGTTCGCGTTCACCGGCCACACCCAACTCTAGCATGGAAGCACGTAGCGGGGACAATTCTCTCGTCGGATCTGTCCGCCCGCGCGGCCGTATGCTCAAATGAATCCAGGAATGCGGCTCGCATCATCCCGACTGTGTCCCGTAGATCGACGCTTCTCTTCTTGGCAATCGAAGCCAAGTGAACCTTGACTCCCACCGCTGGCTGCCCCTGCAGGTCAATGAGCCGCCCGCGCGCCGTCATGCGCAGCTTTTTTCAACGATTTCTTGGGCAAACTCCGCTGGCCCGGCTAAGAGCACCGCTTCCTGGTATCCACGTTTGATTCGGCAGTTTATAACGGTGTTAACACAGATGAGCAGAATCTACCGCGCAACGCGCCGCGGTTTCGTTTTGCTCCGGACTCCTGAGCGACCGATCTGGACCGATAGATGAATGGAACCGATCGTCCCGGCGCCCCTGTCCCAGTAGCCTCTTGTCCACCCAAATCGGAGGGGAGCTTCGCCATGTACTACCGCCGTTTGTTCCTGGTCCTGGGCTGCATCGCCGGACTGGCTGCGCCGGCCTCGGCCGGGTTTATCCTCGGCAAGCAGTCCAAGCCAAGTCCGGCCGAACGAGTTCCGCAGCTCCTGATGATCCTCCGAACCGATGGAGAGGAGAATAAACGCTCCAATGCCGCCAAGGAATTGGGCGAATTTGATCCCAAGGCATTTCCGGAAATGATTCCCACGCTGATCCAGACTCTAAAGCAGGATCCGAAGGCTTCGGTGCGCGTCGAGATCGTCCAAACGCTTGGCAAGCTTCGGCCAATTTCCCAGGAAGCCGGCCGGGCCATCGAATCGGCACTGGAGGATGCATCGTGGCGAGTCCGGTGGCAAGCTCGCCAAACGCTCTGGGGTTATCGGTTGAGCGGTTACCGAAGTCCGCCCAAGCCGGAGGCGGTTACCCATTCACCTCCACCAGCCGTGAAGCAAGGAATGAGTGCTGCGGCGGCGAAACATGGCCTATTCTCGACGTCGCCGAAATCTGGACAGACACTGGTGCCCAATGAAACTCCACCGCCGCCGTTGGCTGATCCGGCCCCCGCGCCGCTCCCGCTGCCCCCGCCGCCGAACGGCGTGTCGACTCCGGCGCCGGCGCCTTCCGATGCAGGTCCGGATCTTCCGACAAAACATTGAGCAGAACCCCACCCAGGGCCCTGGGTGGGGTTGAGGCTGGTCGGCGGGTAGACTTAAATCCCCCAAACCTGGTCCAAATAGTTTACGAATCCCAGGAACATCAACCCGGCCGCAATCAGCACCGCGCTCAAGAGAACAAGGAGCATGCGGCCGACTTTGGTCTGTTTTTCCCAGGCCCATTGGCCCCAAGCAAACGTCGCCACGCCGATGATCAGGAGGCAAACGCCGATAATTGCAGAAAGCGTTTGTCCTTCCAGTAGTACCGCCCACAGGCACATGGCGAGCACCTCCCCGAAGAATGCGAAATGACGCGATGAGAATCTCAGTCCCCGGATTCTGCTCCACGAGCAAGCTCCGGTCGCAGCCGAAAGGCCCTGCGGCGTGCCTGAACACGGTAGGCCTCGGCCAGCAATTCGCTGCGTTCTGAGCCGCTCAACATCGAGGCAAACAAGCCGTCGAGAATCCCAGTACCGACGCCGGTTTCGCGAAGCAGACGCTCCTCGAATTCTACCGTCGATTCGATCGTGCCGTCACCGCGAACGTGAGCCGGCAAGATGCCGCGTTCTACCAATGCCGGGGCGATCATCAGACCGCGATGACAATTCAGCGGATCTTCTTCCGAACAAAGCATCGCCACGGTATCTTGCTCCCCTGCCGCGCACAGAGCATCCAATCCTTCTTGAAATTCGGCGGTCGCCCGTACCCGTTCGTAATCGACCTGGCCTTCTCCATTGTACACGTTGACTTGCGCCGGCCGTCCGCCAAGCTGATGGCCGGCAAAAGCGTAACCAACGCCGCGCAGGCGCAGTTCCCTTTCCAGCTCAGGCCGATTGAAGTGCGGCAGCCACTGGCTAAACGGCTGTGAGCGAACATCGGCGACCGCGGTCACGCGGGCACGGTCCAGCAGGTGCATGAAATGGTCGAGGCTGTGGTTGGAATGTCCGATGCTGTAAAGCCTGATTTCGGGCATGGGTTTGCCTTGGCAGCTTGATTGTCCCCTCGTTCGTACCGCAAGGATACTGGATGATACCCTATACGATTTACACGAGCGCCAGTGGACGCAGCGGAGAACCGGTGGCACCCGTAAATTTAAGCGGGATTCCGATGAAGGCGAACACGTGGCAGTGAGCGCGCGCCAATTCTTCCAGATTTAGATTTTCCATGATGTAAATGCCCTTTTGAGGCAGTAGGTAAGCATGGGCGAACAGGGTGGATCCAGTATCGGGGTCCCGCTCGTCGGGAACGTCCCAGGCCATATTGTCCGCGCCAACGGCCACCACACCGCGCTCCGCCGCCCAAATCGTCCCCGCTTTGGAAACGCCCGCGGCCTGCAAATAAACAGCTTCGTCGCGCCACAGATTGCCGTAGCCGGTTCGAACCAACAATACATCCCCCGCCCGCACTTCGACCCGTTCCGCAGCGGCGCAGCCTGACAGATCCTCCTCGGTGATTCCGTATTTGGGAGCCAGCGACGCGGTTCCCTTCCAACCGGCCACGTCGAGGAGCACGCCGCGCCGCAGCAATGGCGGCACGGTTTCGATGCCCAGATTCCGAAACCCGCTCGCCGTTTCACTTCCCTCCACAGGAATGTCGCCATGCAGCTTCAAACCGAACGATTGGTGGCACAGGGCATCGATGTGGGTGCCGCTGTGTTCCATCATGGTCAGAACACCGGAAGCCGAGGTCCGCGGGCCGTGCCGCTCGGGCTGGTAGCCGTCCCGATGCCGGCGATGCAAGGAGTAAAAGTAGCCCGGCTTGTGTGCGGGGTGAATCGGCATCCCATAAAAGCGCGGTTGTTCCAGATCGTAAACCCGGGCGTTGGATAACTGCTCGGCAAGAGACGCAGCCATCGTGTTTTCTCCTCGCGAAAGAATACGCAGGGGCAAGTTCAGGCAGTGCCATGCGGCAATCGTATGCAGAGTTGCCCGCAGAGACTATGGCAGACGCTTGCCGTGGCCCGGACAGCGATTCATAATGAGTGCTGCCGCCCGAGGAAGGTCATCATGCCCACTGGCTTTACACACGCCGCTGTCGGTCTCGGTCTGGGCGAGGTTTTCATGGGACCGTCGCAACCGCCCATCCTTCGGGGCTTGTCGATGGCCTTGGCCGCGGCTCCGGATCTGGACATCCTGGGCTTTTGGCTGGGTGTTCCCTATGGCTCTTTTTTCGGCCACCGAGGATTTTTCCATTCGTTATTCTGTGCGCTGCTCATCGGGCTCGTGGTCGCTGTGCTATCAGCCCCGGCATTGGCTCTCCCCTGGTGGGAGTTGTGGGGATATTTTTTTCTGATCACCGCTTCGCACGGCCTCCTGGACGGCTTCACGAACGGCGGGATGGGGATTGCGTTTTTCTCCCCGTTCGACACGGGCCGGTACTTCTTCACCGGGCAACCGATCGAAGTCTCGCCGATTGGCCTCGCCTTCTTCAGCAAATGGGGAGTGCGCGTTCTTGCCAGCGAGCTAGTGTGGGTCTGGCTTCCGCTGGCATGTTTGGTGGCTGCCGGATGGGCATACCGCTGGGGAACGCGCGGCCTCTGATCACTCTGCAAACAGATCGGTTTTCCAGGACGATCATTGCGTCAAATTGTCCGGCTTCAGGGAAGCGGTACGATTCGTCAGGAGTGGCTCGATCCGTACATCATCGAAATAGGCCGATCCGATCCCCGTCAGCGCTAAGGTTACATGAATCATTCCGGACGGTGGCACGACACGGTAAAGCGTGAGCTTTTTCCATTGCGTGTAATCGGTCTGGCGGACGGCCAACAGTTCGCCCCCGGCACTGTCATAGAACAACGCTCCATCCACGGACGTTGGAATCCCGCCTGGAAGTTTGATCCAGGTGCTGAGCCGCACAAGCGTGCCCGGCGGCAAGTGAACGTCCGGACTATTGATGGCCACGAAGGCCCGTTCCAGTGCGAGCGGGTGTGGCGGCGGTCCCTTGGGTAAGATCTGGAGCATCAGACATTGGTGGCCTTCTTTCGGAGCAGTTGTCACGCGCTCCGCCATCAGCTTCACATCGTCGGAGTCGAGGGAATTTTCCT
>Ga0209060_10004335_pt1 | contig 11142 bp, 5 predicted proteins | sample Coa_R1_8_FD_187155 | JGI IMG/M metagenome (GOLD analysis project Ga0209060, IMG submission 187155) | Surface soil microbial communities from Centralia Pennsylvania, which are recovering from an underground coalmine fire - Coalmine... | ecosystem: Environmental > Terrestrial > Soil > Unclassified...
CGACGCAGATTGCATTGGTCGCATGGCCGTACTCCGGCCGTGTCTCGGCCAGGTCTTGCGAGCGGCCTTCGACATGCCGCCACGCCGTTGCGAATGACATGTCCAGGGAAGCACCTTCGAAGCGCCGGGAACGTTCGTGCGCGTTGCGCTGGCATGCTTCCTCCAGAACCGCCCGGATGTCCTCGAACTCCCGCTCATGGGAGATCGGCAGGGATTCTAGGTCGTAAAAGGTAAGACTATCGTCGCACGTGTTATGCAGGGCGCCGACAAACAGCGTCTGCCTGGGCAGAGCGAACCCGCGTTGGCGCAGCAGGTCGCGCACGCGTCCATCATTGGCCATCTGAGCCAGCGCCCGGGCATTGGGGCCGCCAACGGCACCACCGCATGCCCCACAATCATGCGCAGACTCATGTGGATTATTCATGCTCACGGAGCCATGCCCGATTACAATCACGAAAGAGGAGTAGTCGGAAGTCAAGCCAATGTCGCGCAGCAGTCGCTCGACAATCACGGCCATCTCCTCGAGCGTGTAACCGATTCGGTCTGCCGACCCATGCTCCGTGAGTGGGCGTTGGCCGTCGAGTTGTGCCCGCTCCAGCCCAAGTTGAGTGATCGCAGGCACTTGAACGAAGCGTGCGGCCGAGCGCCGGATTCGTGCGGTCCAGCGCGGAAACAGCACTCGCGCCACGAGCGGGACCGTGGCCAAGGCGCCGAGCAAGGCAAGCACGGCCCCTCCGAGGAAAGTGCGGCTGACGACGTGCAACGTATGCCACAGCATCCCCAGAGCCCAGCGTAGCATCGCCCGACGGCGGTGCAGCTTGTCCATCCCTCGCACCACCGTCTCTACGACCCAGTGCTGTGGACGGATTGCTACTGGGCACAGAGGAACAAAATGGGCATCGGCGGCGCCCCGGTAGTACATCGCGACATTGAAGAATCCGGCGGCACCAAATGTTTGCACCGCCGGGCACACTTCCTCGAGATGCCGGCGAAACGACTCCTCGCGTTCGTCCAGGCAACAAATAATTTGAGCCCTCGGCCTCTCTCGGCGTTCGCTAGGATTGCATTCTGAACCCCGAGAAGCTGGCCGGGCGCAGCGATCGGAATGAATCGCAAGCGCATCCAACACCTGGATGCGATAGCGGCGCTCGAAGGCACGCTGCAGAATCCGGCGTCGCTCTAAGTCGGAGAATGCCTCAATCTCCTCAACGAGCGTGGACCATTCCTGTTGGGTCAAGCGGTGAAGGTCGCCGGGAAGCCAGCCCCGAACCTGCGCGAGATGAAAGACCAGGAATGCTCGCTGATCGACGTTAACTGTTTCTGGTTTCGGAATTGTGGCAGCAGCGACCTCCCGCAACTCGCCCAATGGCCCGTGATACCCGAGCGCTTGGGAAGCACCGTGCGCCAACGCCAGACGTTCGAGGATCAAGCGAACGGCCAGAAACTCGAGCAGGCTTCCAGGGGGTGCGGGATTGGCCGTGCGGTCGCCGCGCGTTTCCATCTGATAAATCATTCCCGCCCAGCCTCGCAGCGCGAGCAAGGTGGCCGGGATGAATACATCCCACTCGTGTTCCGGCACGCCTAACAGATGCAAGGATTCAACAATGGATTCGGCAGGACTCCGGCGGGCCCTTTCGAGACGAATCAGTTCACGGGACAGGCCGCGCAGCCACTGATCGGGAGGGCCGCTTCTCTGTCGGTACAGAATGCTGAAGGCCCGAAACAATCCTTGGTTCCGGTCGGGCAACGGCCAATGCGCGAGGCCTTGATCGAGAAACGCCGCGCAAAAGCGGCCCAGTAGGTCGTGAACCAGCAGGTCGCTGTCTTGCCCCGTCGCCGCTAACAATAGGTCCCGATGGCGGACAGATCGTGGGGGAGACACGCTCGGGGCCTTCAGGTTCTGAACGCCATCCCGACAAATCCGCCAGAGGATCTGCAGCGTGAGCTTTTCCCAGGTTCGCGCGCTCCAGCATTCGATGGACGATTCGCCGGAGCGATCGAGCAATCGCGAAAGCCAATCATGGAAATGCTGGTCGTGCCCACCCTGTTCAGCTCTCCTCTCCCCGGTAGGGACAGCCGTAAGGCGTGACCCAGTGGCTCCGCGGACGTCACGCATGATCCAGTGGCGCGTCTCTTCGATGAACGCTTCGCGCAGCAAGGGCGGAGCCGTGTCGCGAAAGGACTTCAGGGCATCATGGCGTGCGACAAACCAGCGGAGTTCTCCCGTCGGTGCAAGGCGCAAGGGATAAAGGAGCATGGCCAAGCGAAGTTCGCGCCGGGTACCCAAATGCAAAATTGATTCCTCGCCGCGGCTGCCCAAGTCATCGCGCAAGACAGCCTGTAGATCGGCAACCCGAATCCGGCCCCGTGCCAGTTTCTCGCGATATCGGAGTTCCGGTAGGTAAGGGTGGCAACCGAAAATCCGCGCTCCCTTCTGCACCGCTTCATCAAAGGGCAAGTCCTCAAAAGCATGTAACGGGTTATGATGGATGAAGACCCGGATCGGACCTTGGGCGGGCAACAGGTGCCCGGCTTTCTGGACCAGCTGTTCAAGATGAAGCACCGACGGAGCAGCCTTCCCAGGCACAGTTCCCGGCTCAGTGTTCGTGCTCGCATCACTACGGGTTGTCATTGCTTCCCATGTCGTTGAGCGGCTCCAGGGCTGCCTTTAACTGCGCATGATGGTTCAGACCCAAACCCTTTCCACGTTGGTTGGCTTCAAATAAGAGTGATCCCATTGGATCCTTTCCGTCGTGTGTGCTCCGGAGGAATCTTGAGATGAGCTCAGTTGCCATATGCGCGGCGCTGCGAAGCCGGGCCTTTCTTCTGATCGTCGGTGTTGCGGTTCTCCAATTATCAGCAGCCGCCGGCACCGAGAAACACGGCATATCCAAGAGGCCGGCCAATCAGCGGCAGCCGGATTATCAGTTTGAGAAAATCATATCCCGGCAGGTCTTGGAAAACTACCTGGCCCGCGCCATTACGACGGAAGGTCTGCTCAATGGCAAGGGGGACTTCAACGACAACATTCGCATGCTCAAGGACACCGGGGCCAAATTCATCGGCCGCGCCTTATGCCTCTGGGCCGGCGAGGCCAACTTACTAGCGAATTTGGAACGAGCGAAGCAGCAGGTTCCTCGGGTGCACGAGGCGGATCCAGATATGATGCTACAAGCTTGCATCTTCGAGATCGTGACGACGAACGTCGAGAAAGTGCCCGTTCCGGCTTGGGCGTTGACTGCCTTGGATCTGCCGGTCGAGAAGCGAAATTTCCGCTACGCGGATATGCTTTATCCAGACGGCAAACGGAACAATCATTGGGGCAAAGGTGCGTCCGTTCCGGACATTAGCCGGCCAGAAACCAAGCTGTGGTTCTACTTCCTGGCTGCCTCCTACATTGATTTGGGCATGGAAGCCATCCACTTCGGGCAAATCGAGCTCATGAACGCCAACGACCGCAATTTGGAACATTGCGAGCAAATCCTCGGCTTGATTCGGGGATACGCGGCCAAGCACGCCCGCCGGCACATGGTGGTTTGTGATGCGCACGTTCCCAGCGGTGGGTTGGTGCACAATGGCCAGCTGCTGCTGGATATCCATTCGTTCCCATTGCGCATCAAGGAAGTCCCCGAACGTCCCCAGGAAGCGATCCTGCAGGTCGGCTTCTCTGACAGCATTTACGGCCGAAGCAAGGGTGGGCTGACGTACAGCGGCTGGAAATGCGAGCATCTGCCCTACCTGGTGGAGATCGACAACTGGGGTGTCAGCCGGCAACCGGGCAAGGCGAACCAGGGTGGCATTTGGATCTGGGGATACGACGAAATCAGTTGGTTTGCCAACCAGAGCAAGGAATACCGTGCCGCCTGGCTCCGCTACGCCTGGGACTGGGTACGGAAATCCGATCCCAATGGTTACTTGCAAATGCCCGGCAGCCGCACCGTTCGGTCGCCTTTGGACAGACGCCGTTGGTACTTTGCCAACAGCCCGAGCGTGGCCGTGCCGGACGGGCTCGGGGATGAGGTAGCGATCAAAGCCATTTGGGCCGCCGCCTCCTCAAAGTAGAGGAGCCGGAATTGGATTTCTGCTGAATCGCTTGGGCCACCAATCTGCCGATCCAGGCCAGCACAGCGATCGTTGCGCGTACGGATGGACAGCGGTGGCCCATCGAAACGCCGCTGTCCAACCTATTTGAACCACAAGGTATCTGAAACTTTGATTGGAGAGTTCCCGGTACCTTGTGGTTCGTGGTTCTTGGCCCGCTGGGCCATGAGTTGAGCGCGCTTGCTTTCGGATTACCACGGCTCCAGCGGGGATGAAAAGACCATTGCCAACGGATCGTCACCGGAATCCGCGCCACCAATTCGGTGCAACGCCTGTCCATCGAGTGGCTGAGGCGCAGCCGGCGATTGGAGTACCGCATCGACAAGCGGAGCGGAGTCCGCACGGTGGTTCGGGGAGCTCATGCCTGGAGCCGGCGGTTTGAACCCCCCACGGATCGGCTGCGTTGGCCCGCCGGTGTTCAAGATCATCACCGCAGCCAAATCGAGGAGGGCTGTCGGCAGCAGAGTTTGTCCGGGAGCTGGGATGAGTCGGATGGAGCCAAAGAGCCCATCGGCGGCGCTCAGCGAGCCCGCTCCAACGCGATCAATGCCGGCCGCAAAATAGAGGGCGCGGGGATCGCCGCCACTGCCGCCGTTGCCGAACGCCAAACCCCACAGACCCTCGAACGTGAGAGGATTGCCAGTGGCATCCGTGATGTAACCCAGGAACGTGCCGGTGTTCAGATCGAAGGCGTTGATCTTGCCGTCGCCCAAGCCAAAATTGCCGACGAGCAACGCGCCACTAAACGGACCGAAGCCGGTCGGTGCGATTGCCAGGCCCCACGGTGCGTTGACGCCGCTCGATACGATCCGCCGAAGGAAGTTCCCGTTTGTGTCAAACGCATCGACGATACCGCCATGCTCCGGGTCGGCGCTATTGCGGTACGTCACGTACAGGGTGCCGTTGAGGTCTTGGATATTGAATGGTCGGTAGGGAGTTAGCCCCAGCGGCAAATTTGGATCGGTGAAGGTAAAGGCCCCCGGCACCGCAGAGACCGGCGCGAAGTTCTTGTCGAAAACATCGATGCGCCCCTGGGAAGCGTTGGCGGCATACAGGAAATTGCCGGAAGCGGTGCTGCCGATGGCCAGGCCTGTGTACACGGCTCCCTGCGTTACCGCCGCCTGTTGGGCATCGCTACCGCCATTCCAGCCGGCGATGGTTCCGTCGAGCGTGGAGAAGATCCACCGGGCCGGCGCACCGTTGACAACGAAATCCGTGGTCGAATTATTGACCACGCCCGTGGGTGTTCCTTGCGACCGTCCGGGAGCGGGTGGGATGACGGCCACCGTGGAGCTCTTGGTCACCGGACCGCCGTTCAGGTCGCCGGAATACAAGGTGGACGTGCCGCTGCCTTCATTGGCCACCCAGAACGGGCTGGTCGCGCTTCGAGCCACACCCCAGGGATTCTTCAGGTTCGGATCGACAAGTTGCGGCGCGCCCCCGGGCGGGTTGGCGAGATCGGAGACCAGGTTCGCCGCCTGCATGGGACCGACCGAGGCCTTGTTAAAGATCTCGTACACATTGCCCTTGGTTTCCGAGACCACGTACATATTGCCGTCCGGCCCGGTGACGATGTCCGTGGCGATACCGAAGCCCGTGCCGAACAGGAAACTCGTATCCCCCATCAGGTCGAAATCGGTATTGTTCAAGAATACATGGTCCGAGGCACGAACATTGGGGTCGTTGCCAAAGTCGAGCTGGTTGCGGTCGGGAGTGAGGTGATAAGCGAACAGGGCGCCATCGAACTGTTCGCGCGGATCGGTCGCCTTGTCGCGTGCCTCTCCCTCGAAAAGGAGATTTTGGTACTGCGGCCCCAGCGCCGAGCCGGTATAGAAACTCAACGCTGCCGGGGGATCCTCAGCCCGGACGGAAAACACCGGCGGATTGTAATAGGCACCCGGCAACATCACCAGGCGGTCCAGGGCTGCCTGGGCTGAGTCGGCGATATTGGCCGACGGCCAGCGGGTCTGTTGGAGTCCGTTGGGATTCAGCCGTAGCTCGATCGACTTGAACTCGGCCAAGGCGACATCATCGAGGGTCCCATCGATGTTGAGGAGAGGCGCACTGCTTTGGATCCAGCCGTCATTGGCACCGGGGCCGACAATGCTGATTTTGTCGAAGGACAGGTCCCCGTTTTCCTCCATCCAGAGCTTGCCGGTGATCGGATCCCAGGTGTAGCCGAAGGTGTTGCGGATTCCGTAGGCGAAAACTCTGTGCAAATTGTTGGTAATCTCTGGATCGAGCTGCGCGACTGCTCCGCTGATCTCACCGCCGGGGAGCTGGGAGGTGTAAATGGTGAAGTTGGCTCGGCCGGCTACAACGGCGTTGACGGCGTCGGCCAAAGTAAAGATTCCGTTGGGCGGCTCGGCGACGAAATTGGCGGCCGTCAAGGTAGTCGTCAGGTCGGCGGAGGTCAATCCTTGCGGGAGATTGGAAACGTTAAACAGGACCGGCCCATCAGGGCCGCCGAGGCGAACCTGAGCCGCGATGGCCGGCGCCGGCAAGCCCTGGAAATTGACGTGGGCCGTGAAGGTGTCCATCGCCTGGTTCAGAAATGCCGTGAAAGAACCGAGCGCCGACGTGCCGGCACCGCTCAACAGCGGTGCCTGGAGCGTCGTGCGGATATCGACGAAGGGATTATCCTCGGGAATGGAGCCATCGGGGTTGAGCCGCAACAGCACCCCGGTTAGGTGTGCATCATCCGGCGCGGGGCCTCCCCGAACCGGACCGTTATTTTCATCTGTCTGACCGGGCCCATTCGGCCCATTGATGAGGTTCTGCATCCAGCCGCGCCGGCCGTTGTCGCCGATGACGATGTAAAGCTTGCCGTCGGGTCCAAAATGGATCACGCCGCCATTGTGGTTTCCTTGCATTTGGTTGGGGTTGCCGCCGTTGCCATCGTTCTGGAAGGCGTGCAGTTGGATGATGTTGCGGTCAAACGTGAAGGTGGAGGTAACGGCATTCCAGATGAAGCGGTCCACGCGATTTCCCAGCACGGGCACATCGGCCACGTTGTTGGAAACGGCTCCCGTGCTGCTCTCGGTCCAGTACAGGTAGACATTATGGTCGTTGGTAAAATTCGGACTCAGGGCCATGCCCAGAAGGCCACGTTCAGAGTTGCTATTCACCGGCAGGTTACTGATCGGTCCGGAGCCAAAGTCGAACTTCGTGGCGGCATCGATGCCGTTGACAATGTGATCGATCTTGCCGGTCGTCTTCTCCAGCACCAGAAAATCATTGTCGCCAAGGAAAGCCATCGCGGTTGGACTGACGAGGCCGCTGACAACGGTTCGCAGTCCCAGGTTCGGATCCAGGACCGCGGCCGCGGCAAGGACAAGGCGGTCTTCGAGCGGCTCCAGGTGGGGAGAGGACCGCGACGTCAGGCGCGGTTTGTGATCGGACTTCGCCAGGCCGATGTCTCGCAGCCACGGCAGGGTGCGCAGGGATAGTCTACCGGCCCAGCCCTTGCGACGATTGACCATGTTCATCTCAGGAAGCTCCTTGCATGAAATGAAGGAATCGAATCCCTCCGTTCTCTGTTCTCACCGACCAGCCTTCAGAGGACAATGAACCGATTTGCTCCCACAGTTCCTTCGACGATGAAGAAATGGGCGCAAGATCTCCCTTCTTTGTCTGCAAAGGAATACTGCCGCCGAAGTGGCGAACAAATGACCGAAAAGTTCATTCCATTGCTGCCCGCCGGCAGCATAACAGTAGAGGCTGAGTTCGTGGACCGGTTCTCGACGTGTTCTTGCGAAATGATTCCGCTAGCTCATCAAGCGAGATCACCGTGCAGGATCCTGCACGGTCATGTCGGGTTGCGTTGCGGACTCCCATCCAGGTGCTGCGTGATCTCATCAAGAAGCTGTTTGCAAACCCCGCGGTGCGTTCCAAATCCCGTAACTCGGACGCCGATGCGCGTGCCCGCGCCAGGCTGGGCCAGAGGCTGGAGGATCACGCGCGCCTCAAAATCGTCCGGTGTCCGGGTATCAATCAGGATGCCGTTCGGAAGCGGAACCTCCTGGTAAACAGGCATCTTCAAGTGCGTCAGCGCGCTGAGGGTTGCGTCGCGCGCTCCTTCAAAACCGATTGCGTAGTCACCCCACCACATATGCTCGCGCTCGTAATAGGGATCGTCCGCAGAGCGTAATTGCATCGCCTGGCAGCCGCTGTACAAGGTGGACAGGAGCACCAATCCCAAAGCGGCACTTCCGCGCACACGCGTTGGGCGTTGGAGTATCATTGGGCCTCTCCGTGGCGGTGGGTCGGGTCTGCATCAGTCGATGAAGGTCGGAACCCGAAAGCGGACTCACCCTGACGGCCTACCTGCCCCTTCGCTCAAGCGCGAACGGAGCGCGAACGTCGAATAGGGTAGTCAATTAGGCGATTTCGTCGTTGCGCGATCGTCCAGGACCCCGGTCTGGGTGAAGTTGCTTCTCATCTGCATATTGTCCCCTCGCAAGTCCTTCCACAATTCGTCCCACTTGCCAGGATCGTTTTCTGAAGCACAACCGATGCAGAACAACAGGGCGGAGCATAGCACCAAGAAACCTTTCATGGCCTTGAACTCCACGGACTGGACGCAGTATATGGTCGATAAACCCCTGCGGTGCTATAGCGTATCCTGTACATCGACGCAATCGGGATTGGAGAAGGATCGGCTTGGATTCATCGGCTTTCCAGAGGTGGTAACTGCATATACCAGAACGGAGAGATCACCGGTGCTCTCGCGAGCTGGCCGGCTAACCTTTGCTGTTGGTTGCTTGACCCTGATTTGCCCGGCCGGGCCGAATGACCCGGGGATGGCCCAGGAGAATTCGCCCGCCTCCAGCGCCCTGACTGTCGTCCATAACATTCCTTACCGCGAAGGGCCGAGCAAGCAATGGCGACTTGACCTCGCCATGAAGAACGATCCGCAGGGGAAGCCCCGGCCCGCTATCGTGGTCATCCACGGGGGCGGCTGGCTGGAGGGAGACAAGTCCAGCTTCGCCTCGCGCAAATCCGGCGTACCTGGCAACATCGAAGACTTTGCCGAGCTGGGCTTCGTCGCGGTGACTATCAACTACCGCCTCTCCGACGAGGCCCCCTTCCCGGCCGCACTGGAAGACTGCAAGTGCGCCGTCCGCTGGCTGCGGGCGCACGCTGGCAAATACAATCTCGACCCCAAACGCATCGGTGCCTACGGCAACTCAGCTGGTGGCCATCTGGCACTGCTTCTGGGCATGGTGGGCACGCATGCCGGGCTCGAAGGGGACGGCCCACACCAAGAGTATTCCAGCCTGGTGCAAGCGGTCGTCAGCGACAGCGGCCCACTCGACCTGCTCCAGCAGTACCGGCACGGAGCCCTGCGAAGCGTTGTCGGTAAGTTCCTGGGCGGATCACCGGAAGGGCCACGCGCAGCCCTCTATCTGTCGGCGTCGCCCCTGCATCACATCACGCCACAGACGCCGCCGCTGCTGCTGATCTACGGCGGCGCGGACGAGCAGATACCTGTCGAGACCGCGGATCAGTTCGTGCTCGCGCTGGGCCGCGCCGCCCTGAAGGACGTCAGTTACCATCGCCTCGCCTACGTGGGTCACTGCCCACACTCGCTGGTGAGAGTGCCGGTTCTTCGGAAGATTGTCGACGATTTTTTCCAGCGCACGCTCATGGATCAGAAGACCACCCGCTAGCTCCAACGGGTAGTGGAAGGCCATCCTTGCAGGCGATCCTGCCTGAGTATACAATCACAGCCTGAAGTCCTCCTCAATGCTGTCGGGTACTGCCCCGCGGTAAGCCTTGGCCGGGGGCATTCGCATCCCCACGCCACACGGAGCCAGCATGAATCCATCATTCCGATCGGTTGCCGTCAGAGCCGTAAGGGCCTTTTGTGTTCTCAGCCTGGTTGCCCTCGCGTACTCTACGGGCTTCGGGGCGGGTCTGCCGCGCAGCAGCCCTGAGGCGCAGGGGGTACCGTCCTCCGCCATCCAGGCGTTCCTCGACGCGGCCGACCGGATTGATTCCATGAACAGTTTCATGCTCCTGCGCCACGGTCAGGTTATCGCGGAGGGGTGGTGGATGCCCTACGATGCCGACTCCCCCCACGCGCTGTACTCGCTCAGCAAAAGCTTCACCTCCACCGCCGTCGGGATGGCCATCGCGGAAGGAAAGATCACTTTGGATGACGAGATCCTGAAGTTCTTCCCCGACGATGTCCCGGCCGAGCCCAGCCGAAACCTGCGGGCGATGCGGGTCCGCGACTTGATCCGCATGAGCACGGGGCAGCAAACCGAACCGCAGCGCACGCCGGCCCAGCCCTGGACGCGTTCGTTCCTGGCCCACCCGGTCCCGTTCAAGCCGGGCACGCATTTCCTGTACAACACGTCGGCGACGTACATGCTCTCGGCCATCGTGCAGAAGGCGACCGGGCAAACGCTCCTCGACTACCTCCGGCCCCGCCTCTTCGAGCCCCTCGGCATTGAAAAGCCAACGTGGGAGGCCAGCCCGCAGGGGATCTCGGCCGGCGGCTACGGCCTGAGCATCCGCACGGAGGATATCGCGAAGTTCGGCGAACTTTATCGGCAGAAGGGATACTGGGGAGGCAAGCAACTTGTGCCCGCGTCGTGGGTCACGGCAGCCACGTCCCTGCAAACCTCCAACGGCAGCAACCCGAACAGTGACTGGGAGCAAGGGTATGGCTATCAGTTCTGGCGCTGCCGGCACGGCGCCTACCGGGGCGACGGCGCGTTCGGGCAATTCTGCGTCGTGCTCCCCGACCAGGACGCCGTGGTGGCCATCACCAGCGGCGTCCGGGACATGCAGGCCGTCCTGAACCTGGTCTGGGACAAGCTCTTGCCGGCGATGAAACCGGGGCCGCTGGCCGCCGATGAGAGAGCCCAGGAGACTCTTCAACGGAGGCTCAAGGGTCTTGCACTGCGCCCACAGGGGGGCTCGGTCACCGCGCAGTGCGCGGCGAAAGTGTGGGGCAGGAAGTACGAGTTCCCGACCAACACCCAGAAGCTGGAATCGGTCACGCTGGAGGGAGACGGAACAGACGGCCCC
>Ga0209060_10004339_pt1 | contig 11132 bp, 8 predicted proteins | sample Coa_R1_8_FD_187155 | JGI IMG/M metagenome (GOLD analysis project Ga0209060, IMG submission 187155) | Surface soil microbial communities from Centralia Pennsylvania, which are recovering from an underground coalmine fire - Coalmine... | ecosystem: Environmental > Terrestrial > Soil > Unclassified...
CAGGTGCTGCAAAGTGCGGCCAGCTCGTCAGACTTCTTTGCCAAGGCCGCGGAAGCCGTCGTTAACCTGGTTGGCCTCGACGCGGGAAGCGTCTTGCGCTATGACCGAGGGGAATGGCGCGTGGAGGTCTTGCACCTGGCTAAGCATGCGCTGCAGATCGCCGGTTGGCAGCCGAGCCGCTCCATCCTGAGCAAGGTACAGAAAGAAAAGCGAACTTTTTGGCAAGTGCCGAGCCACCGAGACACGGCCGGCACCAGCCTGTTGGGAATCCAGGCCGCGATCGCCGCTCCCATCCTGAACATGGCGGGAGAAGTTATCGGCGCTCTGTATGGCGACTGCCGCCAGGACAGCATGCTCGCTAACTCGGCACCCATCGCGAAGGTGCAGGCCACGATGGTGGAGCTGTTGGCTATGGGTGTTGCAGCCGGTCTGACGCGCCTGGAACAGGAGCAGGCGGCTGTGGCGGCACGCGTGCAGTTCGAGCAATTCTTCACTCCGGAGCTTGCCCGGCAGCTCGCCCTCCAGCCCGATCTCCTGCATGGGAAGGAAGCGGAAGTTACGCTCCTATTTTGCGACATCCGTGGTTTCAGCCGGATCAGCGAGCGCCTGGGACCGGCCCAAACGGTTGCCTGGATTAGCGATCTGATGACGGCGTTGTCCCGATGCGTGCAAGCTCACCGTGGCGTCCTCGTGGACTATATCGGCGATGAGCTTCTCGCCATGTGGGGTGCCCCCGAGAAGCCGGTCGAGCCGGCGCGCTTGGCTTGTCGCGCTGCCCTGGAAATGCTTGCGACCTTGCCCGCCCTCAACGAGCGCTGGCAGGCAATTCTCCAAGAACCGATCCAGATCGGGATTGGAGTGAATATGGGCAAAGCCTGGGTCGGCAACACGGGCTCGAAACATAAGTTCAAGTACGGCCCGCTCGGCAACACGGTCAACCTGGCCAGCAGGGTACAAGGGGCCACGAAGTACCTTGGCTGTCCCATTCTGATCACACACAATACCGAGGCCCAACTCGAGGGCACGTTTGAAACGCGGCGGTTAGCCACGGTCCGCGTCATCAACATCGCCGAGCCGGTCGGTCTTTATGAGCTGACAGCCCCCGGGCGTGCAGATTCGGCCGATAAGAAACAGAAGTACGAGCTCGCCTTGGAAGCGTTTGAGCAGGGCAAATTCCGGGAGACTGCCCGGCTCCTGGGCACTTTGCTGGCCGATCATCCCGATGACGCCCCCGCGGTGGTGCTCATGTCGCGGGCTGTCCAAGCTCTGATGGACGATCCCCGGCAATTTGACCCGGTATGGATCTTACCTGGCAAATAAAGCCGAGAATCGTCTGTCGAGGCGGTAGGAGCATGGGTGGCCAGGGCGGCTAGCCTATGGCAACTTCACTCTCCGCGCCCAGGATCCTCTCAACTAATTCCTTCAGCCGCCGCAGGGCTTCCTCGGATTGGGCGTGCAACAGCCGGCCCATTGCTTCTGGGTCCCCAACCGCGGTGAAGGCTGCCGCATCATATTCCAGTTCTCTCCGGAATTCCGTGGTTGCGTTCCGGGTATGGAAGGCATAGATGATTCGAAAGGGGAGCGTTTCTGCTTGGAGAACGACGCGCACCGGCCGAACGTGTTCGACCACTTTCCAGCGGATTTGAAATGAGATGCCGCTCACTTCTCCACGCTCGTGGATCAGGTCGCCCAGCTGGTAGGGCCGCTGGGTGACACCGCCGACGGCGCGCGAGGCGGGGTGCCACTCAGGCCAAAAACGAGCCGCCGTGATAAGATCGAAGACCGCCACGGCAGGACCAACGATAGAGACGGTGCTCACGATCGAAGCCACAAAAAGCCCCCTTGATTCGGCGGGACAGTACACGCACTGGCATCACACTTGCATTATGCACTATGATTGTTTTGGGAGAGGAACACCTTGGGGCTGTTAAAACTTGCGAAGCGAGGACACCTATGAATCGACTTGCTAGCCTGCTGCACCGGTTCCGGATCTCCGTCCTGGTCGCACTCGTGTTCTGCCTGTTGTTGCTGAGCTCGAGTTCGGGCATGGCCCAGTATTCGTTTTCGTCGCCGAGCGCGGGCCTGCCAACGTACATGACTTCTATCTACTACCCCCGGATCTATGGCTCCTTTGAGTATCCCCGTCCGCTGGGATTCTTTCAGCCTGGCCTCCAGCGGGCGGAATACACTACCAGTCCCACGATTTATAGCGTGTACACCACGCCACCATCGCCGTTCGGTCCCCAGGAGAACGTGTTGCGCACGGCGTTGACTGCGGTGCAGACGACCGCCGTGGTCACAGTCTGGGTGCCGGCTGACGCGGAGCTGCGCTTCGAAGGGGTCCGGACCGATCTGAGGGGTCCCTTCCGTCGCTTCTCAACCCCGCCCCTCATCCCCGGCCGCGAATACAGCTACGATATCCAGGCCACCTGGACCGAAAATGGGCAGCAAGTGACCAAGGTTCGCCATGTCCCCGTCCGTGCCGGCGATCGGCTGTACGTCGATTTCCGGGTGCCCCAGGCTACTGAAGAAGGCACGCGAGCTTTGCGGACCAAGCCGTTGCCGTGACCATGCTCGATGCTGCAAGGCTTCCAGCAGCCTGAAGCGCAAGCGAAGGATCAACCTTCGCTTGCGCTTCAGGCTTTCCCTTCCTAATCCAACGACTTGCCAGCAAAAAGACCAAGATAACTGGTGTAGCGACGGGCGCTTAGCTGACGCCGCTGGACCGCGTGCTTGATGGCGCAGCGGTTTTCATGGGTATGCGTGCAGTCGGGATAGGCACACAACGGTACGTAAGGCCGAAACTCCGGGAAGAAGCCTTCCACTTCCTCCGGCAAGATGTCCCACAGCTCAAATTGCCGAATCCCGGGCGTATCTACCACCCAACCGCCGAAATCGAGTCGCAGTAACTCCGCCGTCGTGGTCGTGTGCCGGCCCTTTTGCGTTGTTTCGCTCACCTCGCACACACGCAGCCCCAGGCCGGGCTGAATCGCATTCAGCAACGAAGACTTACCCACGCCGCTCTGGCCGGTGAAGACCGTTTCCCGGCCCATTAGCTTCTCCCGCAGGCGCTCGATCCCCTGCCCCGTCGGGGCGCTGGTCAAGAACGTGGGAATGCCCAGTTGACTGTAGAAGCCGATCAGCGGCTGGTACGGTACCGGATCGACCAGATCGGCTTTGTTCAGGCAGAGAATCGGTGTGATCCCCCCCTGCTCTGCACTCACCAAGTAGCGGTCGATGAGGTGCGGCTTGAGATCTGGCTCGACCAGGGACATCACGATGACAACCTGATCCACGTTGGCGACCAGGACATGCTCTCGGCCACGGGAAGCACGGGTCAGCAGACCATGCCGAGGCTCGACGCGCTCGATGAACCCTTCATCGTTCAGCGCGGGACGAAACCAAACACGATCGCCGGTGGTTACGATGTTGCGCTCATCGGTAACCAAGGTACGCAGCAACCGGCGAACCGCACAGCGGTATTGCCGGCCATTGTCCGCTTGCACGACGCTGCTGAGACCGTGCACCCGCAGGACCCGGCCGGACAGACATGTGCTGCTGTCCGTCGCGGGCATGATCGTCGGCTCTTGCGTTTTGTCGGCAGCTTCCGGCTCCTCTTGGATGATCGTCCGTCGGCGCGACAAGTCCCCTTTGGCACGGACACGTTCTTGGCTCGGATGAGCTGCTTCCTCGAAGCCCTGCTTCTGGAACGTGCGCGTCCAGTTCTTCGGCCGGGGCGGCTTGGACCGGTTCTTGCGCAGATCGACACGGACTTTCTTTTTCTTGCTCACCGGACGCTTGCTCCCTCCTTGTGGTTACCTGTGCCGGCGGCCGACACGGGAAAATGGCCCAGGTGGCTCATCCGTTTATCTTATCAGGAGCGTAGAAAAGGATGGCGGTTGACACGGGCCCGAACCCTTTCCGGCCCTTTGTTTCTCTAATAATTGGTGGGAACGAACAGAATATACAAATGGGGTGTGTCTGTATCCGTCCCCCTCAAGGGAGGAAATCGCTGTGAAACGCAATCGCAGTGGATCGAGGAAGCGGCGGGAATCGATTCAAGTCTGGACTTACGATCAGACGCGTCGAGTCCTTCCCTATGTTGCTTCCATCATGCGCTCCTTGCGTGAGCACTGTCTCGAAGCACAACAACATAACCTGGCCGCCTACCGGCTGGGGAAGCGGCCCGGACGCCCCGACCGCACGGCGATCTTGGCTCACACCCGAGCTACGGAAGAGGCCAAGGAAGCCGAAGAACGCTTTCACGAAGCTCTGGATGAGCTCCATACCCTGGATATTTATTGTCTGGATCCCGTAGCAGGCCTGGCCCTCATCCCCTTTGCTAAGGATGATCGTCTTGCCTGGTTCGTTTTCGACCTCTTCGATGAGAGCGATGCCATCCGTTTTTGGCGATTCCACCAGGATCCGCTGGAACAACGCCGGCCGATTGCCGAGGCGTTGACCGGACCGCCGGGGAATCCGACGATTGTTTGACGTTCCGAACACCAACCCGGAGCGTCCGCGCGAATTTTCGTGGGCGCTTCGGGTTTGTCGAATCAGGGGCTGGCTTTTGTCTTCAATAGCTGACCGATCTCGCGCAAGAGTTCCTCGCGGCTATACGAACCCTTCTGCATGATCGAATCGGCTTGGCCGTTCAGGCGCTGCCGGTCTTCGGCGGTCAAATCCTTGGCGGTCACCACCACGACCGGGATATTCCGCCATTCTTCGTGCTGACGAAGCTGCTGCACAAACTCGAATCCATCCATGGTCGGCATCATCAGGTCCAGCAAAATGAGGTGCGGCGGTTGCTCCGCGACACGTTCCAGGCCCCTCTGTCCGTTTTCTGCTTCCAATACTGTCCAGCCTTCGTGCTCCAGGGAGCGGCGCAGCACCTCGCGCGCTGAGAGTTCATCGTCGATCACCAAGGCCAGCCCGGGCCCTTGGGAGAGCTGATGTTTCTTGAGGATGCTTCGGAGTTGCTCTCGATTGAGGGGCTTGGTCAGATAATCCGCTGCGCCCAACGTAAACCCAAGGTTCTTTTCATCCATGATGGTCAACATGATCACCGGGATGTTCGCGAGGGTGGCGTCCGCTTTGAGGGCCGAGAGCACTGCCCAGCCGTCCATGTTCGGCATGACCACATCGAGTGTGATGGCTTTTGGGTGCAATTCCTTGGCAAGCCGTAGCCCGTCCGTTCCCTTTGCGGCCGTGACCACGCGGAATCCTTCTCGGGAAAGATAGCGGGTGAGCATATCACGCACTGCCGGATCATCATCAATCACCAGGATGGTATCCCCACCGTTCGGCGAGGGCGTCTGCACAGGCGCCTCAGACGGTTGGGATTCCTCACTTGCCGCCACGGGTTCGGGCTTCGGCTTGGTAACCAGCGCAGGCAGCCGGATGGTGAAGAGCGACCCTTTGCCCAGCGCGCTTTCCACGGAAATGTCGCCTCCCATCATCTGGCAGAAGCGCCGGCTGATCGCCAACCCCAATCCTGTGCCGCCGTACTTCCGCGTGGTCGAAGCATCGGCCTGGGTGAACGCTTGGAACAGTTTTGCCTGCTGTTCGGGGGTCATGCCAATGCCGGAATCGCGGACAGAGAAACGAATCCATTCTTTGCCCGTTTCGGTCTCACGGCTGGCCTGTAACGTGATCTGGCCGTTCTCGGTGAACTTGGCCGCGTTGCTCAGCAAATTGAACAGACACTGCCGCACACGCGTCAAATCAGCGTGCATGGAGCCGAGCTCAGCCGGGCTGTCCATCACCAAGGTGTTGTGATTTTTTTCGATCAGGGGCCGGATGGTCGTGGCCACTTCTTGAATCAGCGTGGGCAGTTCGAAGGTTTCGAGGAACAGGTCCAGTTTGCCGGCTTCGATCTTCGACAGGTCGAGCACATCGTTGATGAGGGCAAGGAGATGCTTACCCGCCGAGCGCACTTTCTGCAAATCCGGAACGAGGGTTTCCGCCTCCAGATCCTGGGCCTCTTCTTCGAGCATTTCGCTGTAGCCAATGATGGCATTCAGAGGTGTCCGCAGCTCGTGGCTCATGTTGGCCAGGAAGGTGCTCTTGGCCCGGTTCGCTTCCAGGGCCTGGTCGCGGGCCAGAGCCAATTCTTGGTTCGTTTTGCGGAGGCAGCTCTCGCTTTGCCGCACTTCTTCTTCAGCCCTTTTCCGTTCGGTAACTTCCTCCTCCAAATTGTGGGCATGCTGTTGCAGCTTCCGTGCATCAGCGCGAAGACGACCAATGACCAGGCCGAGTCCGGCCATCGCGGCCAGGACAAGGGAGCCGTTCAAGATGAACGTGCCGCGCAAGCCGGAACGGGTCCGGGTGATGCTCGCGTCCAGCGGGCGATTGACCTCCAGGACGCCCCGGACATCTCCTTCTTGCCAGTCGGTCTTGGGGCTATCCGGATGGGTGTTATGACATTCCACACAGGCGGCCCGCATCCGATCGGCAACGGCATAGCGCACGAACGGCCGGCCTTCGATGTCTTCAAAGGTGATGAACTGGCCTTGGGGGTGTTCCTGCAAATAGACCAGGGCGTCCCGTTCGAATCGATCGCGCGGGCCGCCTTCGCTTCTCCGCCACGGAAACGGATAGTCGCTGTAGAGGCGCACGGTCGTTCCAGGTTCACTGTTTCCGATGCGCTGGCCCAACAGGATCGCAAAGGTTGCCGGGAGCGGGACCGCCACGTGGTCTTTCTTCTGGGCGTAATCGTGGGAGACCTCGATCCCGTTCTTTGCCAGGGAAACGGCCACTTCGGACGTGTACAGGGAACGGACCTCTTCCAGCAAGTGCGTATAACGGGCCACACTCTCAGCGGCATCCGACTGGATCAGGTGCGAGGAGAGCTGGGTCAGGTGCCACCAAACGAGAATGGTTCCCGCACAGAGCGCGGACGTAAGAATCAGGATCGTTCGTTTCATGGCGAAGCACCTGGCCGGGGTTGTTTCCTTTCGAATCAAAGTTGCCGCATGAAAGCCACCAGATCCGCTTTTTCCTGCTTGTCGAGATGGAGCTCGAGGACCAGGTTGAAGAACTCCACCGTATCTTCCAAGGTCAGCAGCCGGCCATCGTGCAAATACGGTGGAGAGTCCTTGATGCCCCGTAACGGGAAAGTCTTGATCAACCCGTCCACCGACGCCATCCGGTGGTTGACCATCTGCGGCTTGAAGAAGCGCTCGGTTTTCAGGTCGTGCATCAACCCATCCGTGTAGTACGGCGCGGGATGGCAAAGACCGCATTTCGCTTTGCCAAAGAAGAGCCTTTGGCCATTCAGCTCGGATTCGGTAGCCTTCTGGCGATCGAGCTTGCCGAACAGATCCAGCTTGGGAGCCGGGGGAAATCCCAGGATTTGTTGAAATTCCGCCATCGCCTGGACCTGGGTCCCGCGTTCGAGGATGGCCAATCCCTTCTTGGCGGCCTGGGCCGGATCGCCATCGAAATAAGCGGTTCGTTGCTCGAACTCGGTGATGTCCTCGACGCTCTTGAGCGCTCGTTTGGATCCGAACAACCGCTGCATGTTCACGCCGCGCAGACTGGGGGTATCAATGCGGATGCGGTGAGACTGGGGACGGATGTCGCCCGAAAGCGCAAACGCCGCCACCGTGTGTCCATTGGCGTGGCAGTCGAAGCACGCCACGCCGCGGCTGGCGATCTTGGTGCGGCGCTCGTCGGTGGGGTTGTATTGCTGCGAAGAAAGCGGTGTCAACAGCAAGCGCAGCCCATCCAGCTGCTTGGGATTGAGGATGCCGTCGAAAATTTCATAGAAGTTCTCCAGCGTGACCAGCTTCCCTTGGGTCACGTTTCCCAGGTCCGGGCGCGTGGTCAGGTACATGGGCGGCGGAAACTCCGGCAGGAACATTTCGGGCAGATCGAACTCCACGTCGAAACGGGTCAAGTCCCGTCCTTCTTTCTTGATCGCATGGATGACAAAACCGGGGAGCACCATGCCGCCGCCCGGTTGATAGACATGGGGCAAAGGCAAAAATCCGATGGGAAAGAGGCCACGCTCACGGATTTCTTCCGGCTGCAAGGTGGCCAGTTCCTCCCAGCTCATCCCTTCGGAGAGACGGACCCGAACTCCTTCTTGCACCGGCTTGCCGCCGGACATGGTCACATCCTGGGCAGGAAGGTCCCGCAGATCATAACGCTGATTGAGTAAATCCCTTTGCCGTTTCATGATGCCGGGCTTCGCTGCTTCCAGGCGGGCCACGAGATCCGCCAAGCTCTCCTTCACGGGTGCTGCCGCGGGGACGCTCGGCGATCCAAATCGAGCCGCCTCCTTTACGTTCTCTTCGCGCCGGTCTCCGGCAAACGTTCCACTCAAGGCAAGCAGGGCCACGGCCAGCGCGGCCAGGACCAGACCGAACTTGGATCGTTGCGCGCTCACGGGCAGCACTCCCTTCATCGTTGGCGGTTTTCTGTTCCACCTATTCGCGGAACACGGCCTAATCTTACGTTGTGGATGAGAGGGGAGCAAAAACGACGCGGAGTCGGGGCGGGAAAGCTGGTTCAGGCGGGAGCAAAGAATTCAAGCTCGTTCCCTCGTTAAGGAAAGCATAGGTCGCCCGCAGGTGGATTATTAATGACGGATGAGAAATCGACGGCAACAGAACCCCGCGTAAGTCCGCCGGAGTCAGCGGCAGCAGGGCAATCTCCGCGCGTCCTGCTGGCGCAGCTACGCCACGATCTGCGCACTCCAATTAACGCGATCATTGGCTACAGCGAGCTCTTGCTCCAGGATATGGCCGAGCTGGACCGAGACGATTTTCGTGAAGAGCTTCACCAGATTCGCGCCCTGGGTGGGGAATCGTTGACCGTGATCACAGAAAGGCTTACTCCCTTCGGGAATCAAACCGAAGCCGAGAGTCTGTGCACTCTCTGGGAAGAGATCCGCCGCCAGCTCGCGCGGCCCGTCCACGGGGTCATCTGCCAATGCCAGCGTCTGCTGGAACGAGTCACGGATCCGACCTTGGAGCCTTTTGTTCCGGATTTGAAGCGGATTCACACGGCTGCGCTGGCCCTTTCGGGGCTGACGGAGAAGCTGGTTCCCGCGGCGCGGCCGGAACCTTCCCGTCCGGAGCCAAGCGTCTCCGAGTCGGCCGCGGTGAACGGCACGCTCCCTTCACAGGAGGAACTGCCCGGCGGCGTGCGGGGCCACGTGCTCATTGTGGATGATGTAGCGCCCAACCGTGACCTCCTGGCACGGTACCTGTACCGCCAGGGCCATCACTTCACCTTGGCCCACAACGGGCATGAAGCTCTGGATCTACTTCGGAAAAAACCGATCGTCTTCGATTTGGTGCTGCTGGATATCATGATGCCGGACATGGACGGCATCCAGGTTCTGCGCGCGCTCAAGGCCGACCCCGAGCTGCATTATTTGCCGGTCATCATGATCTCGGCCCTGGACGAAATGGACAGCGTTGTGCGCTGCATCGAAATGGGGGCCGACGACTACTTGCCCAAGCCGTTCAACCAGGTCTTGCTCAAGGCCCGAATCGGTGCCTGCCTGGAGAAGAAACGGCTGCGCGACCGGGAGCTGGCTTACCTGCGTGAAATCCAGCGCGAACAAGAGCGGGGCGATGCCTTGCTCCACGTGATCTTGCCTGGCGCCGTCGTCCAGGAATTGAAGGCGACCAATTCGGTCCGGCCGCGCCGCTTCGAGAATGTCGCGGTTCTCTTTGCCGATATTGTCGGCTTCACGTCATACTGCGATCAACACGAGCCGGAGGAGGTCGTTACCTATCTGCAGCAGCTTGTCGAAACCTGGGAGAACATTGCCCTGAGGCACCGCGTGCAAAAGATCAAGACCATCGGCGACGCCTTCATGGCTACGTCGGGATTGCTGGAGCCGGCCGAAAACCCGGTCCTCAACTGTATCCAGTGCGGCCAGGAGTTGATCGCATCGGCGCAAGCGCTCGTTACCCGATGGAATGTGCGGATCGGCATTCATAGCGGGCCCGTGGTTGCCGGGGTCCTGGGCCGACGACAGTATCTGTTTGATTTGTGGGGAGACACCGTCAATACCGCGGCCCGGATGGAAGCGAACGGTGTTCCCGGCTCGATCACGCTGAGCAAGGAAGCCTGGCAACAGATTGCTCACTGCTGCCGGGGGGAATCCCGTGGGCTGGTGTCGGTGAAGGGGAAGGGTGATTTGGAGGTATTCCGCTTACAGGAGATCATCCGCGATGCCAAAGATTTTGCTGGTTGAAGATAACGAAATGAATCGCGATATGTTGTCGCGCCGCCTCCAACGCAAAGGCTATGAAGTCCTGATGGCAATGGATGGCGGCCAAGGCGTAGCAATGGCCCAGGAACAGGCGCCGGACCTGATCCTGATGGACATGAGCCTGCCGGTACTGGATGGCTGGGAGGCCACTCGGCGACTGAAAGCTCAGACCGAAACCGGGGCCATTCCGATCATCGCGCTAACCGCCCATGCGATGGAAGGCGACCGCATCAAAGCACTGGAGGCGGGCTGCGACGATTACGATACCAAGCCGATCGAGCTTCCCCGGCTGCTGGAGAAAATCACTGCCTTGCTGCCCCAGTCCTCCGCGTGAAGAAGCTGGCTCAACCCAGCTGGACTTGCTGGGAAGTCTCATCATACGTGATGAGATCCGCGAAACGGCCCCATTCGAGCAACGTATTGAGCAGGCGCGTGGGATCTTGATTGGGGAGATGCAGGGCCAAGTGATCGAGCAGATCGTCGCGATCGACCGGCCCGGCCCGCTGAAGCATGTCCAGGACCGTCTTCACCAGGCGAACGGTCTGCAACTGTTGCCGGAAGAGTCGTTGCTGTTCGGGGGCATCGGCCTTCACCAGATCCTGACCCAGCGGCGTGAGCACGACCAGCCGCCGCGGCGTATCGACGAAATCGAGCATTTCCGCCGCGAGCACGATCTGCGCGACGTGGCCGAACTCTTGCCGCGCTCGGCCGGCCAATTCGAATAAATCCATTTGTCCGCCGTAGCCGGCCAACGTTTCCACCAAACCGAGAATTTCCGAGGGCATCGCCGCCGGCAGCGGCTCCAGCGTGGTCATGCCCGCCGGCGGCGAGGGGGGAGCGTCGGGCAGATACGTCTGCGTGAGCAGATCATGCACGCGGTCCACGATGCGCAAGAAAG
>Ga0209060_10004340_pt1 | contig 11129 bp, 8 predicted proteins | sample Coa_R1_8_FD_187155 | JGI IMG/M metagenome (GOLD analysis project Ga0209060, IMG submission 187155) | Surface soil microbial communities from Centralia Pennsylvania, which are recovering from an underground coalmine fire - Coalmine... | ecosystem: Environmental > Terrestrial > Soil > Unclassified...
CTGTTGTTGGGCTTCGGGCAAGGGTGGGGCTTCCTCGCCAGTAGGGTTGGCGATAGCTAGGAGGCTTTGGGTGGGCTGGCGCGAGTTGGATGGCCAGGTGAGCATGGAGAGGGAGAAGGCGTAGGAGAGGTCAAAGTCCTGGACCAGTCGATGTCCTTGGTGGTTGAGGAGGGCAGCGAAGGGAAGAGACTGGAGTGGTCCATCCGGGACGATGACCAGACGCTTGTAGCGGTCAGGATTGAGCAGTCCGCTCTTGAAGAGGGGCAGAAGCAGAGCATCGTAGAGAGCGTGCGCCGTTGTCGACTCTGTGCTCTGGTTATGGTCGATCAGTTCTTGCCAGTGCTTGACCTGGCTGAGCAAGCTCTGATAGCCGATGGGGAGGGAGAAAACATGCAGACCGTCTCGACGTGAGAAGGCAAAGAGCATAGTAGAGCGATTTGTGACGGCATATTCCAGAAAGAGGGTGTGGCGATTGGCTGGCGAAAGGAGCGCTTGCGTGAGTTGGGCATAGGATAGCGGCTTTGCACCCATGAGGCGCGCAAAGTCGGGATGCCTACTATTAAGGCGTTGTTGTAGCGATGAAAGCTTAGTCTCTGCTTTGAGACGCTCTGTGCGAGCTTGGTTGAGGTTGATGGAAAGCACCTGATCTGAGTCGGGAAAGTTATTAACAGCACTCTGCGCCTTCTGTACCATTTGCTCAGCGGTAGCAACCTGGAGGAGAGCCTGATTCCACTGCTGGGCATCGGATTGACCCAGGAGGTCGGGAAGGTTGAGGCGACTTTGAGCAGCAAGTTTGGCAAGACCACGAGTGCGCCCACGTTCTGTCATGGAGAGAGCTTGCTCGGGGTGTTTGAGGGAGACGAGAAGCGAGGAGAAGGATTGATAGAAGAGATTAGGCATGCCCAGTTGTTGGAAGGCTCCCAAACGACTGGGATCCCAAATCTGAGAGGTGAACTCTTCATAGAGAGCGAGGGCGCGATTCGCGGTTTCGAGCGCCTTCGCAGGTTTATCTGTATGAATATAAACTGAGACCATATTGCTGAGAGTGGCGGATTCTCCACTACGGTCTTGGACCTCTCGCTCGATACTCAGCGCCTCATTGTTGAATTCCAGTGCCTTCACAGGCAAACCCAGGTCATCATACACTAAGCCAATATTGTGAAGGATACGGGCTTCTCCGCTCCGGTCATGTGCCTCTCTCATAATCGGCAGGGCCTGGGTGTAGCACTCCAGTGCCTTCTTCGGCTGGTCAATATTGTCATACACTAATCCCATATTGCTGAGAGTGGCGGCTATTCCACTGCTGTCATGAACCTCATCTCTGATAGGCAATGCTTGGTTATAGTACTCTAGCGCCTTCTGTGGCTGACCTATGTTGGCGTACACAGCTCCGATATTGTGGAGGGTAGTTGCTTCTCCGCTGCGATTATTGGCTGCTCTTATAATGGGTAGTACCTGTGTGAGATACTCCAGCGCCTTAAGAGGCTGCCCCATACTGACATACACTAACGCGATGTAGTTGAGGGCTCGGGCTTCTCCAGTCCGATCCTCAGTCTCTCTATCAATGGGTAGCGCTTGAGTATAGTAATGCAGGGCTTTGGGAGATTGCCCTATGCTGAAATATACATACCCCATGCTGTTCAGAATAGCAGCTTCTCCTCTGCGATCATGTGCCTCTCTTATTATGGGCAGGGCTTGGGTGTAGCACTCCAGCGCCTCCCGGAATCGACTAATATCAACATATGCTAATCCCATATTGTGGAGGGTGCGAGCTTCTCCGATTCGGTCATGGGCTTCTCTGATAGTCGGCAGGGCCTGGGTATAGCGCTCCAGTGCCTTCTCGGGCTGGCCTATGTCGCCATACACTAATCCCATATTATTAAGTATGCGGGCTTCTCCGATTCGGTCTTTGATCGCTTTACATATAGCCATGGCTTGGGTATAGTATTCTAGTGCCTTAAGAGGCTGACCTGTATTGGCGAACACCAAGCCGATACTGGTAAGAGTGGTAGCTTCTCCACTATAATTTTTTACCTCTTTCAAGATCGTAAGCGCCTGGTTATAGTACTCTAACGCCTTTGGTGATTGACCAATCTCATCGTATACTTTGCCGATATTGTGAAGGGTAGTAGCTTCTCCGTTACGATTATGAACATCCTGCTGGAGTGATAACGCCTGAGTATAATACTCCAATGCCTGTTGTGGCTGCCCCAGGTTGTCATACATTACGCCGATATCATTGAGGATGCCGGCTTCCGCCGGGCGTTCGTGGATATCTCTCACGACATTAAGCGTTTGTTTGAAGTACTCCAACGCCTTCTGTGGCTGACCTATTGTGGCGTATACTGAGCCAATACTGGCAAGAATGATGGCTTCTCCTGTGTGATCATTCTTTTGATGTGCAATTCTGAGAGCCTGTTGCAGCAACTTCAGGGCTTCGTCCCAATGGTTTGCTTGTTCCGCCTCCTGTGCCTTGCGTATCAAGTCCATCACCTCCTGCCCCTGCGAAGGTGAATCTTGCTGCTGGGCACCATCCACCTGAGTAAGGGCGAGCATAATACAGACTATCATCAACGCGAGGATGCGGTGTATGACGGGCATGGAGAACCACCTCTGTAGAATCAATGTACAATTACCGAGTTTATCAGACATTGCAGGCAATAGAGTGAGGAGATCCTGAAACATCTTAATGCATCGGCTCACCCCGACAGAGGACTGAGGATCGCGTCCTTCCGAGGCTGTCTTGACGCTGAAATCTGTGAGCCGAGTGACCGCTACGATATCTTCTTGAGTGAACTCAGCAACAGGCACGCCGCCTGCTATGCCGCCGAGCAGTATCCACTGTAGATCAAGGTCTTCGATAAGGTCGCGCAACATCCTGGCGACGTCCTTCTCCTTGCTCAATGCTGCGAATGGTGACGACAACATAATGGCTGCCATCTGGAAGAGATACGCGCTTGATGGCGTAGCTGTGAATTCTACCTTTGTAGATGTCTTTTGACGGAAAACGTTTCAGAACGCTTTGTTTTCGTCTTCTCGGATTGTAATAATCGCGAAATCAACCGTGCCATTGTTATTTTCGGCCATACGAAGCCGCCAAGCAAGCGAAATAATGAGAATGAAGGATAGTGATAAGTTAGATAGCGAGGAGGTATATTCCTGGAGAAAAGGAGCAAAACGTAAAAAAATAGTCAAGCCGTTTCCCTGATTGAGCGAAAGGCCTGGCTGTCTTATATGTAACTTAGGTCTGGTAAGAGCCCTAACAGGACTCGAACCCATGAGTTTCTGCGAACCGCAAGGTCCTGACTTATGTTGATGGCGCGCCGGTGCAAAGTCGGCGCGCCTCAAACCACGGTCATCAAGGCAGTGTGTCCCCAACCGGCATCGCCCCGATCTGTCGTAGCGCAGCCATCAGGTCAATCACGTTCCAGCCTTCCACGATCTTGCCATCATGGTATCGCGCCATTGTCATGACCGGGAACTGCACCCGCTTGCCCGTGGCAGGTATGCCCAGATGGTCGCCGCCATGCGTGGCTTCGCAACGCAGCAGGCCAGCCACGATATCCCCGCTCGCCACGGTCCGTTCCACGATGACCTGTATATCCGGGAACGCGCCGGTAAAAAGATCATATGCCTGAAGGAAGGCTGCGGGACCGTACAGGGCCGTGCCGTTAGGGCCCATTCCATGAGCGACGCCTTCGGGCGCAAAGAGTTCGGTAATCTTTTCTCGCTGTTTCTTATTCCAGACCTCTTCAAACCAGTATCGGAATATCGCCTCGTTCTCACGTTCGGTGGACATCATCTTTCCTCCTTAAAGCGTGTCTATTCTATGCCGTCCGCCCATCCGGGAGCGGGCTGGTTTTCACCAGTTCCAGCCATTTTTCGATGAGGATCTCGCCGGTCATCTCCCCCAGCGACGTGCGGGAGACGTAGTCGTAGCGCGGGAAGCTATGGAAGTCTACTTTCGTCAGTATGTAGCCGAAAGCGTCGTTGGTGAGGCCGAAGAGGAGGTTGTGCGCGCCATGCATCTTGCGCTTGATGTAGAACCCGATGTTGGGCAACGCCTCGCCGGGGATCGTCAGGACCTGGGCGTCGCCCAGATTGACCAGGTTGAGCCGCACCTGGATGGTATGGTCCTTGCTATGGGAGTAGCGGAGCGGCGAGTTCGTCACCACGGCCCACATCTCGGGAGATTGCACGGGGAACGTCGCCAGGACGCTGCGGCAGAACAGGCCGGGGCTCTCCTGAACGGGGGCGCTCCCCACGATCTTCAGCGCCTCCTCCGCCATCGTCCCTCCGATCCGGAGGCACTCCTCCCAGGTTCGGGCGTCCTCCCAGTAGCCTCGCAGAGGGTCCTTCACATGGTCGAGGATGCGGTTGTCGGCGGTGATCATGCCGCCCTGCGCGCTGTTCATAAAGATCGCCATGCCGCCTGTGCGCTCCTCGATGCGGTCGTATAGCGGGCCGCAGAGATCGGGGCTGAGGATGCCCAGGTCGTTTCCCAGCACCTCCGGATGGATCGCATAGTTGACCAGGGTGGCGAGGGTCTTCCCTTCCGGGGTGAGGGCCTGGATCACGCACATCCGGCGGTCATAGAGGTCCGGCGCGTAGTAGTTGTAGGCGATTTTGCCCTGGGCCTCGCCCGTGGCGATGCGGAGCCGGGCGGGCTGCACCGCGTCTATCGCCTCATTGAGGGCTTCCGCCGCCAGCACACAGACCCGATCCATGAATGCGAGGTCGCCGGTGTGGCCGCCCTGGCCGTCCGGGAATGCATAGCAGTCGGGCGCGCTGTGCGTGTGCGTCGAGCCGATGAGAATATTCGCATTCGTCAGGCGCGGCACGCGGGCGCGTACCCGGTCGCCGAGGATCGAAGGGAACCCGAGCAGATCGAGGCTGACGATGCCGACCCCCACATCGCCGCGCCGGAGGTAGATCGCGCGCGCGGTCAGCTCTCCCCGCTTCTCGCGTGTGGGACGGGTGGGTCCCATCCCGCCGGAGACCGGCAATAGCGGGTTCGGGGTGATGATCCGCTTGCCTGTGCCCACGTGCAGCGGCAGGTCGGCGGTCACCGCTGCCTTGCCCGCCTCCGCATTGAGCACGAGCGCGGCTCCGGTCGCTGCCGATGCCTGGATCCACTCTCTGCGTGTCATGGCGACACTGCCTTTCACCTGGCGGAAATCGGGACGCGGGTCCTGGGTCGAATCGTCTGGGCGCTTCTGGGACATCGGTCTCCTCCGGGGATGGAATGAAATTCTGTACTATAGCTCCATTCCATGCCGTCCTCTCGAATTCCTTCCCATCTCTCCTTACAACTCCTTACCGGAAACGATAAGGGACGATCCTCCATTCTGGGGTAATATACAAACATACAAACTCGCATCAGGAATGGGAGGTTACCATGTCCCTTCGACCGGTAAAACGGCTCATCAAAGCCAAGCCGACCCTGGAAGGCGCAGGAGTCCACCTGCGCCGCGCTTTCGGCTTCGGCAATACATCCGATTTCGACCCCTTTCTCCTGCTCGACGACTTCCGCAACGACATTCCGGAGGACTATCTGGCCGGCTTCCCCTGGCATCCTCACCGTGGCATCGAGACCATCACCTACGTTCTGGCAGGAACCGTGGAGCATGGCGACAGCATGGGAAACCACGGCGCCATCGCCGCCGGCGACCTCCAGTGGATGACGGCGGGGAGGGGGATCATCCACCAGGAGATGCCGAAGGGCGATGTGGAGGGCAGGATGCATGGCTTCCAGTTGTGGGCCAACCTCCCGTCCGCCCTCAAGATGACGCCGCCCCGCTACCAGGAGGTGAAAGCCGCCGAGATCCCGGAGGTCACGGAGGACGATGGCGTCCGCGCGCGTATCATCTGTGGGAACTTCTGGGGAACGCGAGGGCCTGTGGACGGGATCGCCGCCGACCCGGTCTACCTGGATGTTTCGGTGCCTCCGGGCCGACGCAAGACCCTGCCGGTCGCAACGCGGCACCACGCCTTCGCCTATGTCTTCGCCGGCAGCGGCAAGTTCTGCAATGCCTCCGGCCCGCTGGCAGTGCCGACCGAAGGAGTGAAATGGGCGGACACCTCGCCGCCGACCGAGGCGGACAACCGCTCGCTGGTGCTCTTCGACAGCGGCGACGAGGTCACGGTGCAGGCCGGTGAGGAGGGGATCCGGTTCCTGCTGGTATCCGGCAAGCCCCTGGAGGAGCCTGTGGCCTGGTACGGACCCATCGTCATGAATACCCAGGAGCAGCTCCAACAGGCATTCGAGGAGCTTCGGGAGGGGACCTTCCTGAAAGAGAGTTGATAGGCAGGCGCCCATAGCTCATCAGATCAGGATGAGCAGTGGGTTTTCCAGAAGCTCTTTCAGGCGCTGCAGGAAGCGGGCGGCGGGCGCGCCGTCCAGCACGCGATGGTCGAAGGAGAGGCATAGGTTCATCATCGCGCGCACGATGACCTCTTTATTGACGACAACCGGCTTGTCGGCGATCCGGCCCACGCCCAGGATCGCCGCCTGCCCGGTGACGATGATCGGATCGAAGACGTCGATGCCGAACGCGCCCAGGTTGGTGATGCTGAACGTGCCCCCGGAGAGGTCATCGGGGGTGAACTTGCCGGTCCGAGCGCGATCCACCAGGCCCTTGAGCTCCGCCGAGATCGCGCCCAGCGCCTTGCTCTCTGCGTTTTTGACCACCGGGACGATCAGTCCCTCCTCCAGGGCGACCGCCACGCCGATGTTCTTCTGGGCAAAGAGCCGGATCTCCTCGCCGACCAGCGCCGCATTCAGGCGCGGATGCTCTCCCAGCGCGCGGGCGACCGCCTTGACCAGGATGTCGGTATAGGAGACCCGCGCGCCATAGGTCTTCTCGATGTCGGGAATGACCTTGGCCCGGAACTCGGCGCAGGCGGTCATGTCCACCTCCAGTGTGAGGGTGACATGCGGCGCGGTAAAGGCCGACTTCGCCACATTGTCGGCAATCCGCTTGCGCATCCCACCGAAGGCCATTACGGTAACGTCGCCCCCCGTTACAGTGGTAACCGTGGGCTTCTCCTCCGTGTCCCTCTGTGTCCTCTGTGGTGAGATCGTCTCCGCATGGCGCAGGATGTCCTCGCTACGGACACGGCTGCCGGGCAGCCCCATCTCCAGGTCGCCCAGATTGATCCCCAGTTCATCGGCGATTCGCGCCGCCAGGGGCGTGACTCGAGGTGTCCTGGTCTCTTCAGTGGCAGGCAGCGACGGGCGCTGCTCCAGGTAGGCCAGCACATCGCGCTCGATGACGCGGCCCTGCGGGCCGGTCCCAAGCCCGGCCAGATCCAGTACCGCGATGCCGCTCTCCTCCGCGATCCGGCGCGCCCTGGGCGAGAGGTAGACCGGTTCGCCGATTGCCGCGCCGGGAGCGGCAGCCATGGACGCAGGGCGTTGCGCCCCTCCGGCCCTGCTCGCGTGTTCCGCTTCGGCCTCTCTGCCGCGCTCCACAGCAGTTCCCCCCAGCAGGTGGTCAATCGGCTCATGGGCAGCGCCCAGGATGGCAATCGGCTTCTGGATCGGCACAACGGCCTCAGCGCCATGGAGGATCTTCCGCAGTACCCCATCCTCCGATGCCTCCACCTCCATCGTGGCCTTGTCGGTCTCGATCTCCAGCAGGACATCGCCCTTTTTAACCGTGTCGCCCTCGTTCTTCAGCCACTTGAGGATCGTGCCCTCCTCCATGGTCGAGCCGAGCTGCGGCATATGGAAAAACTGCGCCATGCGTATAACCCCTCTTCACTCCGCACCCCGTCGCTCTCTCCTCCAGGGTGCGTTCCTATAATTTTATGTTTTGGTTGGCCGGATCAGGCGGCGACAAACGCCGCACGGTGCAGGGTGACGGACGCATACCGGTCGGGGCCGAAGCGTACCTCCGCCACATCGAAACGGTAGTTCGGCTCCGCGCCGCCCGCATCGCGTTCACCCAGATAGGACTGCGCGATTTGGATCAACTTCTGCTGCTTGCGCCCATCCACCGCCTCGATAGGCGCGCCATATTCGCGGCTCCGGCGCGTCTTCACCTCGATAAAGACCAGGGTGGTCCCCTGTGCGTTGCGCTCTTCGGCGATCAGATCCATCTCGCCCGCCTTGCAGCGGTAGTTCGACGCCAGGACGCGCCACCCCAGGCGTTCCAGATGCATCCTGACGATAATCTCGCCCTCCGCGCCCAGGCGTTTGCCCATGCTCTACGTCTCCGGCTCCCGCTTGCGCAGCGTGGCGACCCAGGTCATCCCGCCGGTCCAGCCGCTATTGATGCCGACGCGCTCCATGTCGAGCTGCCAGTCCGGATAGCCCTCCCGAAGGAAGTTTTCGATCTGCTCCCGGCGGAAGCGCATCACGTGGATGCCCCGGAAAAGGGAGAGATAGTGGAAGGTCTGCCCGAAGAACCCGGTGGTGGGGCAGGTGAAGATGACAGCGCGCCTGGCATGGGTGATCGAATGGGTCAGGAACTTCTGCCATTCGCGCACATAATCCAGAACGCCGAGGTGCAACACAATGTCGAACGGTTCGGGCGGCAGGTAGTGGGTGGCTTCGGAGTGAACGAACTCGATTTTCGCCTGGTCTTCCGCCGGAAGCCGGTTGCAGACTAGTTGGAGCATGGCCTCCGAATCGTCGAGGGCGACCATATGCCGCGCCCGCTTGACAAGCGTACGTGTGTAGTAGCCGGTGCCGCAGCCGATCTCCAGGAGGGTATCCTCGGGCCGGATGAGCGCGTCGAAGATCTGCGTAAGGCGCTTCTCCTCGGCCTCACGAAACGGGCGGACCAGGGGGCTGCGCAGCTTGGCCTCGTAGGACTCGGCAGTCTTGTGGTAGGGATTGTTGGCGTTGGCGTCGGCGCGCCGGGCCACCTCTTCTGTCATGCTTCTGCCTTCAGTCTGTGGATCGTTCTTTCACCAGGGTCTTGAGCAGGGCGGCCATTTTGGGCGGCGCAATAATGAACGCGCCTCGGGTGCGCCCCTCACGGACAATCGTATCCAGCTCGAAGGGCTCGCCACTCAGGTATTCGGAGACACAGCCTGCCTCGTGGGCGATGCAGAGGGCAGCGGCCAGGTCGTTCGCCCCTTCGCGGCAGCCGACGTGGCTGCAGAGGGTTCCCCGCGCCGCATAGACGACCTCCGCCGCGATGCTGCCCAGGCAGCGGATGCGTCCGGCGAGGGCGGAGACGTTGAGCGTCTTGATAGCGGTGCTGGTGAAGCCGAGCGTGTCTTCCAGGTGGATGGTATCGCGGTCTTTGACCTGCAGACGGACGCCGTTGCGAAACGCGCCCTGGCCGCGCACGCCCCAGTACATCTCGCCGGTGCGCGGCATATAGAGCGCTCCGGCGACGGCCTGCCCGTCTGCAATCAGGCCGATGGAGACGCACCAGAAGGGGATGCCGAAGACCAGGTTGGTGGTGCCGTCAATGGGATCCACGGCCCAGAGAGGGACGCCTTCTGCGCCGTACCGCCCAAACTCCTCGCCCTGAAAGGCAAAATCGGGGTACTTCGCAGCCAGGCGTTCGCGCACAAACTGTTCGGTATCGCGGTCGATGGCGGTCACATAGGAGTTGTCGGCCTTGAGTTCGTAGGTAATGCCGTCCATGCGTCCCAGCGCCGCGTCTCCCGCCTCCTGTGCAATCGCCTTCACATACTCGATGTCTATCTCAACCAAGGGCTGCTCCTTTAAGCCAAATCTTCCAGACCACCGGATGTTTCGACGGCGAGCGGTGCAAGTCCTCCTATCGTATGGGTGTCGGCCAGGACCATTCCGCCCGTATGAGGCTGTACAACAGTGAGGCCAGGAGCAATGCTCCTGGCCCCATGGGGTTTTGCCATTCCGGAACACGGGTGAGTATTCCGGAGACAACGCGCTTGAGAAGCGCCTACGGTACGTGAACGTTGAACTTCATGACCGCAGGCGCTTTGATCCCGTATGGATCGGTCACAGTGACGGTCACCTTGAAGTCGCCCGACTTGCGGAAGATATGGGTGGGGGCGCGCCCCTGCGACTCGTCCTGGATGCCATCGCGGTCATCCCAGTCCCACGAAAACTGCAGCGGAGTGAGGCCGCCCCTGGCGTTGACGGTGTAGCGGTACTTCACATTCGGATTGACGATCTTTTCATCCTGCGCATCCACGGTGATTTTGCTGGCGTCGCCAACGACGCTGATCTTACCCAGGTACAGGGTGCCTATGGCATCACCGAAGAGCCGGATCTCTTTGATCTGCCCATCTTCCGCCTTGAGGCCGGGGATGGCGGAGACGGGGAGGTTCAGCAGTTTCCACTGGTTGTCGTCCACCGCATAATTCATCGGGAGCAGGACTTCCAGGGTTTTGTTGCCGGTCGTAACCATGAGAAGGCGGATATGCTCCAGGGTGTGCGACTTCTGGAACTTGGTCGAGGACGCGCCATTGCCGTTCTTTCCGAAGCCGGCAAAACTGCCGCTGCTGCCGGGGCTGCCGCCGGGGCCGCCGCCGGGAGGTCCTCCAGGGAAGCCACCGGCAGGCGGGCCGCCAAGCGTGCCCCCTTTCCCGCCCTGACCGGGAAAACCGGGAAACCCTCCTGAACTCCCGAACTTGCCGCCGGCTGTGGTCGTGTTGGGATCGGCGGGAGGAATGAGCGCAAATTGGAGATAGGCGCTCTTATTGGCGACATACTGACCCAGGTTCACCGGGTTCATAAAGGTGATACCGGCGCCCTGATACAGGCCATGCGTGACGAGCCTCAGGGATTCGGTGCCCGAGTAGAGGACCTTATTGTCTTCGGCGATCGTGCCGCTGCCCCAACTGTTCAGTTGAAGGCCGGCGGTCTTTGCATCTTCGCCATTATAGATCGCCATAATCGTCGAGCCCTGCCCCCTGGCTATGGCAGGGGAGAGTGCGAGGGCGACTGCCAGACCGGCCCCTGCGAGCAGGGGAGCCCGGCGAACCAGAGTGGATCTACCGGATAGAACGTTCATTGTGGGAGCGCCTCCTGTATCTGGATACGTCTACCCACCGGATTCCGTACTCGGAGCTTCCGAGCTTTGGGTCAGGTGGGCGGGAACCTGAATACGCTGAATGGACGTTGCGCGCCCGGTGGCAGGAACGATGTCCACCAGGACCGCGCAGAGTTGAGCGTCGCC
>Ga0209060_10004342_pt1 | contig 11129 bp, 9 predicted proteins | sample Coa_R1_8_FD_187155 | JGI IMG/M metagenome (GOLD analysis project Ga0209060, IMG submission 187155) | Surface soil microbial communities from Centralia Pennsylvania, which are recovering from an underground coalmine fire - Coalmine... | ecosystem: Environmental > Terrestrial > Soil > Unclassified...
AAGTCGATGCCGAGCTCCCGGAACAGCAGGGCATAGGCGTAGAGCTTGCCCTTGGCGTTGTAGAACACGTCGTCGGCGTGGAAATCCACGAAGTCGCCCGAGTGATCGCGGATCTGCTGATCCAGGATCGCCGAGGTCGAGCCGATGTCGGCCGCGAACCGGTCGAGGGTCGAGAGCAGATTGTCGGCCCGCCGCTCGAACACCGCCTGATGGGCGGCGAGCTTGTCGTTGTAGGACAGCAGGGCGCGCCGCGCCGCCCGGTACTGGCTCTGGGACGAGGCGGTGGGGGCCCAGGACGTGCTCGGATCGAAGATCCAGACATTGGGCGGGTATTTCAGCAGGCCCGCGGCCTTGTCGAGATCGGGGTCGGCCTCGCTGGAACCCCGGGTGCGGCCGATCTGGTCCGTCATGTCGACGGCGAAACGGCTGAGGGCGTAGATGATCCCGGTCTGGAAGTTGGGCATGTTGTCGAGCGCCCAGCCCGGATAGAAGAAGGGATCGCTGGCCGGCCAGGCATGCTGGTCGACCTCGCGATCGATGAGCGCGGCGGCGATCGCGACCGCGTGGCTGGCGCCGTCCTCGACCGTGCCGGGCCCGAAGCCGGGATCGTCGTCGATCCTGCTGATCATCAGCATGCCGATCGGGTAGTAGAGCAGCAGAGCGGCCAGGACGACGCCGATCGCGGCATGGGAGAGCCGCAAGCGCCAGCGCCGGTGGGCCGGCGACTCGGGCTTGGCCTCGGCGCGCGGCTCAGCGGGCGCTGACGGTTCTGGCGGCGCCGCTGGAGGCGGCGTCTCTTCCGGCGGCAGGGGATCCGAAGCGTCGGTCATGCTGGGTCCAAAGTGGGTGCATCATGCACGCTCGGCAAGAGACGATCGCCGCCGGCTGGTGAACTTGGGAATACTCAGAACATGTGACCGAAGCGGGTCGCTTTCGTTTCCAAATAGCCTTCGTTGTGGCGGTTCGAGGGAAAGACGTGGGGCACGCGCTCGACCACCGTGATGCCCGATCGGGCCAGCCCGGCCACCTTCGCCGGGTTGTTGGTCATCAGGCGCACGGCGGGGAAGCCCAGCTGGCGCAGCATCTCGGCCGCGGGAAGATAGATCCGCTCGTCGGCGTCGAACCCGAGCTGGAGGTTAGCCTCCACCGTGTCGGCGCCGAGATCCTGCAGGCGATAGGCGCGCAGTTTGTTGACGAGACCGATGCCGCGGCCCTCCTGGGCGAGGTAGAGCAGAAGGCCGGCGCCCTGGCGGCCGATCTCGGCAATGGCGCCCTGAAGCTGGTCGCCGCAGTCGCAGCGCAGCGAGCCCAGGAGATCGCCGGTGAGGCAGGCCGAATGCAGCCTGGTGAGCACGGGCTCTTCCGCGCTCGGCGTGCCGATGACGATTGCCAAGTGCTCGATGCCGCCATCGGCCGGCCGGAAGGCGACGATGCGGGTGTTTTCCGCCCCGGCCAGCGGCACGCGGGCCTCGCCCACCTGGGCGAGGCTGCGCGCGGCCAATGTCTCATAACCGGCGATCTCGCCGATGCTCAAAGTCAAAATGTCCTCGGCCGCGGCGAGCCCGAGAGTGTCGGTGCCCGCCGGCAGCATGCCGAGCACCACGGCCGGCAGCAGGCGGGCGAGCTTTGCGAGTTCGATGGCCGCCTGGGCATAGGCGACGGCGCGGGGCTCGCTGGCGCTGTTGGCCGGGGCGGGCAAGGGGAAAGGCCCTCGCTCGGCCGTCGGATCAGCCAGCTGGCGCAGAGCCTCGGCCGCCGTCGGCAGGCCGATGGGCAGCATGGCGACCGCCCCGCCCGAAGGCAGCAGGCCTAGGGCGGCGGCGCGCTGCGGGGTCAGCACCAGCCAGGCCCCGCCGCCGCCCAGCGCCAGCAGGCGCTTCATGGCTTCGCGTTCCACCGTCTCGGCCGCAAGCACGACCGCCGCGGCCGCGCCGTCGCCGACGACCACCGGCGCGCCGCGCCTGAGCTCGGCAATGGCGCGATCCACGGCGACCAGGGCGCGCCGGCCAGCGGGTTTCCGGCGATGGGCAGTCGATTCCGGCATTCGGCGATTGTCCTCGAAAATACGGTACAAGGTGCTGGCGGCAGGCCACCTTGCACGCGTGAGCATCGGGTGTTATCTCACCTCGCGGGACGTTTTCCAACCCTCAACGGAGCGGCGAGGTCCCATGACATTCGACGACCGCGGTGTGTCCGGCGCAAGGGCCGAAGGCCCTGGCAAAGGCAACCGGCTCCGGCAAGGAATGCAATCATGAGCAGTGCGGCGATGGACCGTCCGGCGACCTTGCGGCGCCTGCTCCTGGTCGATGACGACAAGGCCCTGCGCCAGTCGCTGGCCGAGCAGCTGCGCCTGGTGGAGCAGTTCGACTGCCGCGAAGCGGAGACCGGGCGCGGCGCCCTCGATCTCGCCGGCAAGGAGCGGTTCGACGCCGTGCTCCTCGACATCGGCCTTCCCGACATGGATGGACGCGAGGTCTGCCGCCTGATGCGCCGGTCGGGCGTGACCTCGCCCATCATCATGCTGACCGCCGCCGACAGCGACGCCGATACCATTCTCGGCCTCGATTCCGGCGCCAACGACTACATCGCCAAGCCGTTCCGCATGGGGGTGCTGCTGGCCCGCCTGCGCGCCCAGCTGCGCCAGCACGAGCACAGCGAGGATGCGGTCTTCACCATTGGCCCTTATAGCTTCCGTCCCAGCGCCAAGATCCTGGTCGAGCAGGCGACGCGCAAGAAGATCCGCCTGACCGAGAAGGAGGCGGCGATCCTGAAATACCTCTACCGCGCCGGCCAGCGGGTGATCGGTCGCGAGACCTTGCTGGGCGAGGTCTGGGGCTACAACGCCGGCGTCACCACCCACACCCTGGAGACCCACGTCTATCGCCTGCGCCAGAAGATCGAGCGCAATCCCTCGCAAGCGGAGATATTAGTGACGGAGCCGGGGGGCTACCGGCTGGTGCCGTGAGGCTGTCCGAGCAGAAAAGATTTGCCGTAGTTTCAACCCCTGCCAAGAGAATAGAACGTAGTCCCGAAGGGACTTGGCCATGCTCAGGGTATATGCCGACTTCAATTCCCGAACTTCAGCCGGCGAGTGCTGGATCCTAACGTATGCGGGCGAAAACCTGGACGAACAGGTGAAAAAGCTCCAACTCGCCAAAGGCGATAGGATTCTCTTGTATCAAGACGAGAATGATTTCGAGGTTATTGCGACCCTCGACTTCAAGTACATTAGTTTGCTGTTACGAGAAGCGTGGGTCGCTGCCCCTGACTGGACGACATTGGTCAGACTCCAGTCATCTGGAGTGTAGAACCTAGTTCGACTCCACTTTGCCGGATCGCGGCGCTCCGAACGACGGCCGATGGGCGTGTCGAAGCGTCGCCGACAGTACAATGGCCGCAAGCACGGTGAGCGCGGTTGCGCTACCGAACAGCGGCCACACCGGAGCCCAGCCGGCGGCGCGCTTGGTCACTTCGGCGAGCAGGATCGGGCCCAGCAGCACGCCCATGTTGCGCCCGGTCATGACGAAGGCGTAGGCGGTCGGCGCGCCGGCCTGCCCCAGCAGGACGGCGGGCAGGGCGAAGAGGCAGGTGGGCGTCACGCCGGCGCCGATGCCGTAGACGACCAGCAGCGCCACGCCGCCGAGTGGCCCATGGATGCCGGGGATGAACCACCACACGGCCGCCTGGGAGGCGAGCGCGAGGGCGAGCAGGGGCCCGAGCGGCAAGCCTGCGCCCAGCAGGAGGCCGGTCAGCAGGTTGAATCCCAGCAGCACTACCACCGGCAGGGCATAGCCGATGGCGGCCTGGCCGGTGCCCAGATGGACGATCTCCACCAGATACTGGGGCAGCCAGGTCATGAAGGCGAAGTACTGCAGCGACCAGAGGAGGAAGATGCCGGCGACCATCAGGAGCTGACCACGCTGGCGCGGAGTCGGGCGCGGCCGGGCGTGAACCGCGTGCGCCGCTGGACGCGCGAAGGACTCGTGACGGCGTAGCGCGAAGCTCCAGAGGGCCATGGCGACGGTCATCGTCATGGCGACGAGCCACATCTCCTGCCAGGCGGGCAGCAGCCAGCTGAAGGCGCTGGCCAGAAGCTGGCCGACGGGGATCCAGCCGGCGGCGAGGCCGACGACGAACCCCATATGCCTGGCGCTGGTGCCGCGATAGGCGATGGCCGGGCCGGCGATGGCGCCGACGGCGAAGGCGATGCCTTCGAGGCCGCGGGCGGCAAGCACCAGGACGCCCGAGGCCGGGTCCAGCAAGGTCAGGAGATTGCCCAGGATCAGCAGCGCGAAGGCGGCGACGAGCGCGCCCATGGGGCCATGACGTTGCAGGCCGCGGCCGATCGGGATCGAGAGGGCGAGGCCTGCCACCGCATAGACCGACATGAACCCGCCGGCAAGCGTGCGATCCCAGCCATAGCTTGCGAGCATTGCAGGGAGGACCGGCGGCAGCTTGAACTGCTGGAACGCGACCAGGCAGGCAAGGGAAATGCCGAAGGCCACGGCCGTCCAGTCGGTGCGATCTCCAGTCATGCGAGAGCGAGACTGACGGCAGGAAAGCTTTCGTGCAACGGCTTGGCGCTTGCCCTCCCGCGCGCTTTCTGTTTTTTTTCGTCGATGGGCGGGGCACTATCGGTCACCTTCTGGGGGGTTCGGGGCAGCATTGCCTGCCCTGGCCACAGCTATGAGCGCTATGGCGGCAATACGTCCTGCCTCGAAATGCGCTGCGGCGAAGACATCCTGATCTTCGATGCGGGCACGGGCCTCCGGCCGCTGGGCCAACACTTGAAGACCCAGGGCCCGCTGGACATGGATATCTTCCTCACCCACACGCACCTCGACCATGTGGTGGGCATTCCCTTCTTCAAGCCGCTGTTCGACCCGGCGAACAAGGTCCGGATCTGGGGCGGCCACCTGTTGCCCGAAGCCCGCGTGCGCGACGCCGTCTGCGCCATGATGGTGGCGCCCTTGTTTCCCGTGCCGGTGGAGATATTTTCCGCCGTCACCCGCTTCAACGATTTCACCGCCGGGGACACTCTGCATCCCAAGCCCGGCGTCAAGGTGCGCACCGCGCGCCTCAACCATCCCAACGGGGCCACGGGATACCGCGTCGAGCACGCCGGCAAGTCGATCTGCTACGTGACCGACACCGAACATCGGTCGGGCGAGCATGATGCGAATATCCTGGCGCTGATCGAAGGGGCCGATCTGCTGATCTACGATTCGACCTATACCGAGGAAGAGTATCCGCACTACCTCGGCTGGGGCCATTCGACCTGGCGCGAGGGGCTGGCGCTCGCCGAGGCGGCGGGGGTCAGGACCTTCGTCGCCTTCCATCACGACCCGAGCCATGACGACGCGGCCATGGACGCCATGGCGGCGGCGCTGGAGAAGGCGAGGCCGGGAAGCCTCGTCGCCCGCGAGGGGATGACGCTCCAGCCTTGAGCGCCGGCCGGCCGGCGCCGAAAGTCGTCGAGAGCAGCCTCCGCGGCCGATGGCGTCGGTTTATCTTCGGCCTCGCCACCGTCGTCGGCCTGAAACCCCGCGGCTTTTTCATTCCCTATCGCCACGCCGCCGGGCTGCCGCCGGCTGGCGCGCGCGGCGGCTATCCGTGGTTCGAGGGCCTGATGGCGTCGCGCCGCGCGGATTTCAGCCGGCTGCTCCAGGGCCTGGCACCGTTGCCGAGCGCGCCCCGGCACGCGCGCTGGGATCAGGACTGGTTTCCGCGGCTGGACGCGGCCGTGGCCTATGCCATGGTCCGCGACCGGCGGCCGGGCCGGATCGTCGAAGTGGGGTCGGGCCATTCGACCCGCTTCATGGCCGAAGCGATCACGCAAGCCGGCCTCAAGACCAGGCTTACCGCGATCGATCCGGCGCCGCGCGCCGGCATCGCGGCCACCGGCGCGGAAGCGATCCCCACGACTGTCCCGGCCTGCGGCGAGGCGCCCTTCGCGGAGCTTGCCGCCGGCGACATCCTGTTCATCGATTCGAGCCATGTGCTGATGCCGGGAAGCGACGTCGATTTCCTCGTCAACCGGATCCTGCCCGGATTGCCCGTGGGCTCGCTGGTGCATTTCCACGACGTCTTCCTGCCCGACGACTATCCCGCCCATTGGGCCTGGCGCGGCTACAACGAGCAGCTTGCGGTCGCGGCCCTGCTCGCCGGCGGCGGCTGGCGCGTCATCTTCGCCAGCCACTACGCCGCCACCCGCATGGCCGAGGCGGTGGCGGCCAGCGCCGCAGGATCCTTGCCGCTATTGCCCGGCGCCGAGGAATCGAGCCTCTGGATCGAGCGGCTGGCCTAAGAAGAAGCCGCTACTTCGTCGCCTCGATGTTCAGGCTGATGACATGGCCGAAGCGCTTGGCGGCGCTCATGTCGTTGAACAGGCCGAAGGAGGGCACGCGCTTGGCGTGCTTGAAGCCGGCACGGGTCAGGAAAGCGGCGGCGAACTCGGCCGTGAGGCCGATCTGGTTGTGGCGCTCGGGCGAAGTCTGGTCGCCGTACATCAGGGCCATCAGCGAGAATTTCTCCTTCTTCGGCACCGTGGCGTTGACCATCAGGCTGCAAAGCTGGAGGAAATCCGGCACGGCGATGCGGAGGCTCCCGCCGGGCTTCAACACGCGATAGGCCGCGGCGAGTGCGGCCGGCAGCTCCTCGCGGAAGCTCAAGCGCTGATAGAACCAGGCGGCGTAGATGGCGTCGACGCTGTTGTCGGCGAACTCGGCGAGAGTCCGGGGATCGGCGACCACGTCGACATTGGGCCCGGCCTTCTCGGCGAGGATTTTCCAGCCGGCGCGCGGCTCGCCCCCTCCGATGTGCAGCTGCAGCCGGGTTTCCTCGCTCATGGTCGGGCGCTCCTTGGTGGCCGGGGATCCCGCGGGCAGCGCCGGCACGTTGAAGGCCTGGGGCGCCTCGCCGCGGCAGTGGCGTTGCCACATTTGCGTATAGGCGGCCTCCAGATGCCGGGCGAAGCGGGGGACGTCGAACAGCACGGTCGTCTCGCGGTTCGCCCTCAGCCTCTCGGCCAGGGCCGCAAGCTCCTCCGGGTGGGTCGCGAGATGAATGGCGCGGGCGACATAAGCATCCATGTCGTCGACCACCATGTCCGCCATGCCGATCCAGGTGAGCATGGTGGTTGCGATCCGGTTGGAGAACCTGTCGCCCTTGACCGTCAGCAGCGGCACCCCGGCCCAGAGGGTATCGAGCGCCGTGGTCGAGGCGTTGAGCGTGAGCGTATCCAGGAACAGGCCGATGTGCCGGTGGCGCGCGTAATGGTCGGCCTTTTCGGGCAACCGGTCGGCGAAGACGAGGCGGTCCCCGTCCACGCCCCGCTCGACAGCCTGCCGGCGCAGGGTCTCCATCTGCTGGGGGGCGTCCTTGACCTTCGATATCCACAGCACGCTGCCGGGCACCGCGGCCAGGATCTTCATCCAGGCGTCGAAGGCCGTGCGATTGAACTTCTCCGGATTGTTGAAGGCGCAAAAGACGAAGGCGTCCGGCGGCAGCCCGCAATCGGCCCGGCTCGGCCCCGGGTCGGCGATCGGGGCGGGCGAGGCGACGTGATAGCATTCGGGCATCCGCACGATCTGCTCGCGGTAGAGATGCTCCTCGCCCGGCGGAATGACGATGGCGTCGGCCAGCAGGTAGTCGACGAAGGAAAGCCCCAGCCCGCCGGCATGGCCCATCCAATAGATCTGCACCGGCGCCGGACGGAAGGCCATGATGGCCGTGCTCGCCGTCTCCATGTAGCCGTCGATGTCGACCAGGATATCGATGCCAAGCGTGCGGATGCGCCGGGCCATCTCCCGGTGCGGCAGGCCGGAGAGGTCGTGATAGAAATCGACGCCGTGCCGGTGAAGCTTGTTGTAGGTCGCATCGCCCCCGCGCCGCACCTGGGTGGCGAAGGCATGCACCTCGAACCGCTCGCGGTCATGGGCGGGGAAGAGCTGCAGGGTGACGTGGCCGACCGGATGGTCGCTGAAGTTCGGCGTCATGTAGGCGAGCTTGATGCGCCGGCCCGCCGCCGCGGGGTCGGGCGGCGGCAGGGGCCGCAGCGGCCCCATCTCGGCCAGCATCTTGCGGTGAAGAAGATCGATGCGATCGGTCACCCGCAGGAGGAGCGCCGAGGGCACCGGAATGAACAGCGCCCGATAGGCGAGGTTGGCGAGAATGCGCCACTCGGTGATCTTGTCGCACTCCCGGTCGAACAGGTCGAGCACGCGACGCGTCAGCCGTTCGCATTCGTCGAAGTCGCATTCCTGCAGCTTGAACTTGAGCTGCATGTTGAGGATGACGAGATTGTCCGGATCGGTTTCCAGGACCCGTTGCTGGGCCTCGACGGCGCGGTTGCGATTGAGCCGCTCGGCCGACACCGCCAGATTGACCCAGGCCCGGGCCATGGTGGGGTCGATCTCGACCGCCTTCTCGTAGGCGTCCATGGCCTCCTTGTCCCGGCGCAGCTGACGCAGCGCGGCGCCGAGGGCAAAGAAGGCGCTGGCATTCCTGGGATCGGCCGCCGTCGCGCGCTCGGCCATCTCGCGTGCTTCCGGGCTTCGCCCGGCGGCGCGCAGGATGGTGGACAGGTTGACCAGGACGGGCGCCCGCCGCGGCTCGCGCTCGAGGACGCGCAGGTAGAGCGCCTCGGCCTCCGCGGCGCGGCCCGCGCGCTGAAGGCGCATCGCCTGGGCCGCCCACCGGTCGACCTCGGATCCGGCCGGCGCAGGCCCGGCCGGCGCGGCCGCCGCGGTCGATGGTGCTCGCGTACCTTCCACGGCCAGGTTCATGGTCTACTTATAAGGATCGGCCGCATCCCTCAGCCCGTCGCCGAAGAAATTGAAGGCGAGGACCACCACCACCACCGGCACCACGGGCAGCATCAGCCAGGGATAAAGGGCGACGACGCTGATGTTCTGCGCCTCGTTCAGCAGCACGCCCCAGCTCGTGATCGGCGGACGAAGGCCGAGGCCGAGGAAGCTCAGCGCCGTCTCGCCCAGGATCATCGAAGGGATGGCGAGCGTCGCCGAGGCGATCAGGTGGCTGGTGAAGCTGGGAAGGAGATGGCGGAAGATGATTCGCCTGGGGCTCGCCCCCATGAGCTGGGCGGCGACGCAAAAATCCTCCTCGCGCAGCGACAGGAGCTTGGAGCGCACGGCGCGGGCGAGGCCCGTCCAGTCGATGAGTCCGAGAATCACCGTGATACCGAAATAAATCAGCAACGGACTCCAATCTACCGGCAGGATGGCCGAGAGCGCCAGCCACAACGGAACATGGGGGATCGAGCGGACGACCTCGATGATCCGCTGGGCGATGTTGTCGACCCAGCCGCCGTAGTAGCCGGCAAGCCCGCCGATGGTGATCCCGAGCAGGAAACTGACCGCCACCCCGATGAGGCCGATGGTAAGGGAAACGCGCGCGCCGTAAAGGATCCGGCTCATCATGTCGCGGCCGAGCCGGTCGGTGCCGAGCAGGAACAAGGTGCCGCCCTCGGCCGGGCAGACGAGGTGCAAGTCGCCCGGCAGGGCATCCCAGAAGCGGTAGGGCTTGCCATGGCAGAAGAACCGCAGCGGCTCGACCTTCGTGTGATCCTCGGCGTATTCGCGCTTCAGGTTCCTGAGGTTCAAGTGATAGCTGAACCCGTAGACGAAGGGTGCCACCAGCCGGCCGTCCTGGAAGATGTGCACCGCCTGGGGCGGGGCGAAGATGAAGTCGACATTGCGGTCGTGCAGGCCATAGGGCGCCAGCAGCTCGCTCACCAGGATGGTCGCGTAGATGCAGGCCAGCACCGCGCCGGCAAGGACCGCGACGCGATGCCGCCGGAAGCGCCACCACATCATCCTCCACTGGGAGGCCATGTAGAAGCGCTCCTGGGCCGGCGTCAGCTGCTCGACCGAAAGCGGATCGAAGGGCGCGGTCGAAACCATGTGCTCGACCGCGCGCTTGTTGGCGGCCGCCAGCTCCGTGCCCAGAGGCGGATCGACGCGATCGGTCATTTGCTGGCTCCGGCGCCAAGCCTGATGCGTGGATCGAGCACGGCCAGCAGCAGATCGGAGATGAACACGCCCACCACCGTGAGCAGGGCGAGGAACATCAGGAACGATCCGGCCAGATACATGTCCTGACTGCGCAAGGCGTCGAGGAGCATCGGCCCGGTTGTCGGCAGCGACATCACGACCGAGACCACGACGGCGCCGGAGACGACCTCGGGCAACAGCGAGCCGATGTCGGAGATGAATGGATTGAGCGACATCCTGAGCGGGTACTTGAACAGGAGCCGGCCCGGCGGCAGGCCCTTGGCCCTGCCGGTGGTGACGTACTGCTTCTGCAGCTCGTCGAGCAGGTTCGCTCTCAGGCGCCGGATCATGCCGGCGGTGCCCGACGTGCCGATGACCACCACCGGGACCCAGAGATGGGCCAGCAGCGATCGGACCTTGTCGAGGCTCCAGGGCTGGTCGAGATAGACCGGGTCCATGAGGCCGCCGATGGAGATGCCGAACCATATATGGGCGAAATAAAGCAGCAGCAGGGCGAGCAGGAAGCTGGGCGTGGCAAGACCGAGGAATCCCAGCAGGCTCGCCAGATAGTCGCCCAGGCTGTACTGGTGGGTCGCCGAATAGATGGCGATCGGAAAGCTCACCACCCAGATGAAGATGATGGTGGCGACCGAGAGCACCATGGTCAGCAGCAGCCTGTCGCCGACGATCTGGGAAACGGGCTGACTGTATTCGAAACTGTAACCCATGTTGCCGTGAAGCAGGCCCATGACCCAAGTCGCGTATTGCACCAGGAAGGGCTGGTCGAGGCCGTATTCCGCCCTGAGGGCCGCAATCTTGCTCGGGTCGACCGCCGAGCCCTGGCTCTGCAGCTCCGCGATGTAGGTCGAGAGGTAGTCGCCGGGCGGCGCCTGGATGATGACGAACACGACGAAGCTGATGACCAGCAGCGTGGGCACCATGATGGCGAGGCGGTAGACGATGTAGCGCAACATGCCGCGCCCTTTCCCTGCTACGGTCCGGGTTCGAGCCAGAAGAGATCGGGGTGATAGATGCCGAAATAGGCCCCCGGATTGAAGGTGTAGGTCGCCATTTCGGGCACATTGTGCAACCGGCGGGAAACCACCACCGGCTGCG
>Ga0209060_10004346_pt1 | contig 11118 bp, 10 predicted proteins | sample Coa_R1_8_FD_187155 | JGI IMG/M metagenome (GOLD analysis project Ga0209060, IMG submission 187155) | Surface soil microbial communities from Centralia Pennsylvania, which are recovering from an underground coalmine fire - Coalmine... | ecosystem: Environmental > Terrestrial > Soil >...
CTTCGTCGAGCATGGGCCGACTCGAGAAATATTTACCCACGCCGTGCACCCCTACACGGTCGGCTTGCTGACTGCCCAGCCGCATCCCGACCCCGACAAGCGGCGCACTCATGTGGAGCTGATGGGCGAGGTGCCTAGCATGGCCCAACGGCCGCCTGGCTGCGAGTTCCACACCCGCTGCCCCTGGACTCAGGATATCTGCCGACAGACCCGGCCCGAGACGCGGTTAGCGACGGATGATCACAGCCACCGCTGTCACTTTGGCCTCCGGCAGAAGAGTCGTCGACACGTAACTACGACTCAGCCGGAGCTTGTGAGCCGATAGCCAGCGTTTAGATTGGAAAAGACTTAGCTGTAGTTTCGATGACGGCATCCGCGAGCCAACTCATCCGCGACCGTTAATATCTGGTAGTGTGATGTATCTAAACGAGGCCATCGGACCGGACACCAAAGTAGCATCACCGATGAACTAGGAATCAAGGGAGCAACCATGAGTTACGGACTGTATATAGGCAGAAATCGGACCTCCGACGGAGTATCCTATCTTGCGGGGTACGGCGACGAACCGTCGAGTCACTGGCTTGAAATTGTGCCTCGTGCCCAACATAGCACCGCAGAAAAGATCATTGTAGGGGTCACGCAAGAAGCGGACTTGCCGGGACACTTAGTGGACATACCGCAGGTTGGCGAAACAGCTCGTCACATTAGGGTCAGCTATAGCTATTTCAGAGGAATGCCCGCTCCCTTAACCAACGGCGGCCTGAACGAACATGGTGTTGCGGTCCGCGATATATGGTCCCCGTCCCGCCCAGAGCTAATCGCGTTGACGCCTGAAGACCAAACGGGTCCCAGCTACAGCGACCTTGCCCGGCTCGTATTGGAACGCGCCCGAACTGCGCGAGAGGGTGTAGTGTTGATCGGTGAGTTGATTGCCGAACATGGACACTCAACATATGGTGGCAATTCGCATTTGATCGCGGACGCAGACGAGGGATGGGTAGTCATAGAGTGCGCTGGAGGAAAAAAACTTTGGGCGGCTGAGCGGCTCGGCCCAGATAGCATCCGCGCATCCCGACCCGGCTATATTGGAGACATCCCAATATCCGGAAACGACTCGAATTTCCTGTACTCACCAAACTTAGTGAGCTTTGCAATAGAGCGTGGCTGGTATGACCCTACATCCAATCAGCCATTCAACTTCAACCACATATATGGCGATGGCAACGGTCGCTGGGCTGGCGCCGAGTGGATCGAAGGGGAAATGAAGACCCGGGCCGAGCGACCACAAAAGATTGGAATTGAGGATATTATATGGGCCATACGCACTCCGCGGTTAACGGGTGACACGGCTGGCTATGGCCAGCTGGTGCCACTGACCCGCCCAGAATTCAATGAACTTAGGGTACTTTGGCACGCACCTATCGGTCCGATTGTGGCCCCGCTGGTGCCGGTGTTTATGGGCATGCGAAGCGTGCCCGAAGAGTTCCGCCAACATCGATACCTGACAACAGGTGAATCGGCTCGGTTCATCGATGGGCGAAAGCAAGCAGCTGTATCTATTGTATCGCAGTCTGTAGAAGCAACCCGCTCTGCGGCGCAAATCTTCAAACGGCTTCTGTATCTGACGTTGCAGCACTATGAAATTTTCCTGCCCGAGATTGCCGCTGCGTGGGAAGCCCATGAGCGGCATCTCGTCAAGATGCAAGAAAGCGTAGCAAAGGCAGGTGCCGTCCTTATGGCAGCAGGTGAGGGGGAACGCGCACTTGACTATCTAACGTACTTTGGCACGACGGAGCTTCTTCGCGGCCTCGACATTGCGGAAAAGCTCTCGGCCGCTGTTGAAGCGCGATCTCGACATTTGTGTGTGCCAGCCCCTGGTGCTCTGAGATCGGTCGAGCAGATTTGGTAGGACCAATCTGCCAGCCTCGGGCGGGTTTAGCCGCTAGGATCTTAGTCAGCTGACACAATGCAGCGACGTCGACCAAGTTGTGAGCCGCGATCCGGACTCGGCGCAACCGCTTGTGAAATGTTGGTAGTGCTACCGGTGCTCGAGCAGGCTGTGGGTTCAGGGCAGAACGATGTGTCGAGCCCTTGCTCTAGGGTGCAAAGTCTCTGTTCCGAACGACGGGTGGAATACTGAGTGGATAGTCAGCGCTGGTGCTGAAGTGTTGCTCCAGCGCGGCCATGACCGCTAGTACCACGTCCTCTCTCCACAGTCGCGCAGCGACTTGGACGCCAACTGGCAGGCCGGCGCTATTGATATCCACAGCGCGTGATGGCGGCTCGACCGAACTAGCTGTTGTTGCAGTGGATTCTTCATGTTCGCGGACACGCGTCGCTGCGATCACTCCAGCGGGCAGTCCGACGACGTTAAAAAGTTTTGTAAAATCCTGTGCCGCTTCAATTGCATCATCAGAATAGTCATGTGGCAGTGCGGGAACAGCGGATGGTGGACATATCAGTGCGTCGAGTCCGCGTTCGTTAAGCTCAGCGATGAAGCGAGTGGTATAAAGAGTCCGATCCCCTACCAGCTGCCAATACTCATTCGTTGAAAGCGGCAATCGCTGTTTCCGTGCGAAGAGATCTTCCATCCGATGGCTTCTGGGGCTGGTGCCCAAAAGCTTGAGCAAGGTGGCGCATCCATCACCACCGAAGGCGGCTCTGTGGATGCGGATTGCTTCAGCTATATGCGGCGGCTGGAAGGGCTCCAGTATTGCACCCAATCCAGTGAGTGCCTCTGCCGCCTCGTTTACCGCCCTGCGGACAGCCGGCGAAGTTCTGCAGTCTGGAAGCTCAGAAAAGAACCCCACTCGCAGACCCCTGACAGAAATGGAGCCTATGTCCCGAAGCTCTACAGGCGGTACAGATGGATCTTCTGAATCCATACTTGGGTTGGCGAGGACTTTCATCGAAAGAGCTAAATCGGCAACGGTGCGAGCCATGGGACCCGGTTGGTTGGGTACCAAATCGCGTCCGTAAAGGATCAGACTGTCCACGGTCCCCACGCTGCTGAGCCGACCGGTAGTCGGCTTCAATCCGTGGACACCACAGGAATGCGCCGGCTGCCGGATGCTGCCGCCGCTATCAGTGCCAAGGTCGAGCGCTGAACTTCCGCTTGCTACCGCCGCGGCCGGCCCCCCACTCGAACCGCCAGGTCCGCGGGAAATGTCCCAGGGGTTGTTAGTGCGCCCGAAAAGTGGATTGTCACTGTCATTAAACCAAATAAGCTGCGAGAGGTTTGTCTTGCCAAGCACGATCGCACCTGCTCGCCGCAATCGGCTGACAGTGGGAGCATCCACGGTCGCGATACGGGCACTCAGCGCTTGGACTCCGGCGGTCGAAGCGGTTCCCTCTAAGTCAAAGCATTCTTTGATCGTAATTGGCACGCCGTGCAGAGGACCAAGACTCGCTCCAGAAGCGCGGAGTGCATCGGCGTGTTTGGCTTCATCAATCGCTTCTTCAAATCGTCTCACCGCAATCGCATTGACTTGAGGTTCGACACGCTCAGCTCGGCGAATGTGCTCTTCTACAGCCTCGACGGAGGAAATCTGTCCATCTCGTATTCTCTGCGCTATTTGCGCAGCTCCCATCCCCACGATATCCAACGCCCAAACTCCCTCTTTCAATCGCGCTGCGGACGTGCCAACTCGAACCTTCACAGCTGGGAAGGCCTCTATCGCGCCCTTGGTAGAGGTCTATGCAGCATTGTGCCAGTTCGCAGGCATGGCTGGGTGCTTCGCACGGTGACGCAAGTGCCGCGCCGGTGTGCGAATGATCTCCACTAGACCGCGCGGCCACCCTGGTTCCCGAGCGACATCGGCGTAGGTACAACATCCGGATCCAACTGCGCGTTGTGAGCGCCTAGGCGTCAGCATCAGTGGTGCATATCTGGAAAGCCATCTTCCGACGATTGGAGATGACCAGCAGCTGCATGAGGCCGTGAATCGGCCTTGTGGCCGTGCGCCTGTTCGATTCCTGGCCAGTGCCATCCGCCGTCGGCTATCGATTGCTGTGCTAGCCGGTCAGCTGGGGCGACCCGCGTATACTCTCCGCCAGCCTTCTATAGACACCGAGGTTTAGGGCGCTGGCCGCTTAACTCTCTTGACCATGAGGCCCTGTTGGGCTTCCCCACAGCATTGCCGGGATGAGGAGATGGCTTAGGCTGCGGCTCACGAGGCCTCAACTAAGGGGATGGTGGAGCGTAAGGCCGTGACCGAGTTGGAGCATAAGCGCCTGAGATGCACTTCCCATCGGTCAACAGCTGCCCGCATCTCAGCGAGGTAGGAATACCGATTGTAGATCGCCTGCACTCCGGAGTGAATGCCTGAAACGTGGTTTATGTACCGCTCGGCCACTTCGCGAGAGACGCCCAATTCCGCCCAATGGGTGCGAAGGGTTCTGCGGAGGTCGTGGAGCGTCCATGGAGCAAGGCCAAGCTCGCTGTCTAACAGAACCTTGGCTTTACCCCAGCCATTGAACATTTTGGCGGGCGTGTCCTTGTCTCTTTGTCGGCTTGCAGGAAAGACGTAAGGGTTGCCCGAAAGTCGGGGTATGCGTTCGAAGACACCAAGAGTCATTTCCCCGATTGGAAACTGGTGTCGCCGTCGGTTCTTTGTAATTTCGGGAGGCAGCGTAATGAGCTTTTCACGAAGGTCTATCCATGACCACTGTAGAGCGGCTATTTCGCCTCGACGTTGGCCGGTGAGGACGAGGACGGCCACGATCGAATGGAAAAGTGATGAACCCGCCAGCGCGACGGCTAGTGTCTTGCAAAGTTCCTCCGGCGTCAGCACCCGGTCACGGGATGAATTCGGAGGAAGAACGCGGACTAGCTCTAGGGGGTTTTTCTCAATCAAATGATCTCGCATGGCCCAGCGGAAAAATGCACGAGCGGCGGTGAAGGCGTGATGCTTTTCCGTGGGGGTTGCGTTCAGCTTCGACAGGTTTGTTACCAGCTCTCGAGGAGTGATATCCGCGATTGATCGTCTGCCGAAATCGAAATGGCGTGAGATCAGACGCCGGTAGTCGTTCACGGTCCTGGGTTTGTTTCGCCGCCCACACTCTGAAAGGAATGCTGCTTTTGCATCATCGAATGCGGTGTGAGTTGGACGGATAACACCAAGTGTCTTCTCAGCGAGAATGCGCTTGGCCTCGGTGCGCGCCTCAGAAAGGCTAACAAGGGGATATCTGCCAAGAGAGCTCCGCCTTCCACTGGCCACCAAGACGACGAAGGTCTTGGCTCCCCCGGCTGATAGTCGAATGCCGAAACCGCGAATGGTGGAGTCCCAGAACGTCCTGGTCCCTCTTTCAGGCGTGTCGAAGTTCTTGATGGCAAGATCTGTGAGCGCGATGCGTGGCACCGATTTGGCACCTGGCTGGGTGGCGAAATGTTGACCTGATATGCGCTGATATGTTAGTTAAACCAATTGAAATGTCTACAAAGTCGGCGTGGATGAGACGCCATGAGAAGCCCCGAGAACGGACTGAAAATCCGCGTGTCGGTGGTTCGATTCCGCCCCTGGGCACCATTCTCCGAATCCGCGTGCGGCCAGCTTGATGCTTTTTCGACCTCGTCTGTTGCGCGCCTTTGTGGAGAAGTCCAACCCGACCCCGCTTTTCCCGAATCAGCCGTCAAGCGTCCGAGTGGAACTTGACCTGGGTCAATGCGGCACCAAGATTCCTCGGCAGCATTCAAATTTATGTCAGAGCATCGCTGTCCCTGTGGAACCGTCTACGAGAGGACAGAGGAACGGTTGCCGTCGCGCGGGAGTGGCGAGCATCGATGCGCCAACTGCGACCGTCAGCTTGATGCATGGGATGGATGCGTTGTGCCGTCGTTCCGTCTCCTGCGATTGCCAGGCAGTGACAGCAAGGAGCGCGGCTGAGAGGCAGCAGACTCGCAGTAGAGCCGCTGCTTGCAGCCCGTTCACCTTGCATCAACCGCTGCCGGCGGATGCTTCGGTCTGGGCAACCGCGCGGCGAGAGTCGCATCCCTGGACCGTCGCGACGCTCCTGCTTCGGAGAGTGCCCGGTCAGGCTGAGCATCCCAGGCTTGTCGCCGGTAGATCGCGGCGCCAGGCCGGCTGCTGCTAACGAAAATCGGGGAGGGCCTATGGGGGCAACCCTCCTTTCCGTCGCGCGTGTGACCCAACGGATTTTTGTGACGGATTTTTCCAACCCCCTCGGGTCGCACCTGCGGACAACCTCAAGGCAACCCCAGGGGAACGATAGGAGCTTGCGTCGCCACACAGCGTTGGCACGCCAACTACGTTCGCTCTACCCGCTTCCCAACCGGCGCTTGTCCTGAGAAATCCAACCCGACCCCACTTTTCCCTGCCGTCGAGTTGGGCTTGATGCCTCGACGTGCCAATCACGTCAGTCGCGTAGAGGCCCTGCCCAGGTAGACTGACGGGCGTGAAGCCGTGGGCCTTATGTGATTGCCTCGCCTTGCCTGAGAGCCATGACCAGAGCCGCATTGCCGCCCCCTCAGTCTGCTCGCGCCTCTAGCGTACACCCACGCCCGACGGCAAAGGAGGGTCGCCAGTCCCGCTGGGCAATCCGAGGCCTGCGCCGCGTCATCGCGCTGTGCCGCGACGAGCCGATGCAATGACGACGACGGAGGGCCTACGGGGGAACCCCTCTGTGCGGACCCCGCGCTGACCCAACGGAATTTTGTGTCGGAATTTTCCAAATGGGCTACTGTTGCTCTACTACCACTGATGGCAACAGATAAGGCTGAGAGTCTTATGCAGAGATTCGCCGCAATCGCTCTGGCGTTATGTTCCTTGTGGTGGAGCCCTCGCGCGGACGCAACTCAGGGCCAAATTCCGCTAGACGAGGCACCGCTATACATTATCAGGTCGGATGTATTTCTCTCATGGTGTACTCATACACAAGACCCTCAATTTGTTTCTGCCTGCGAGTTTTATCTGTACGGCGTATTCTGGACCATGATCGACAATTCGACCGTACTGACCAACGCTAAGTGGAACAACACAGACCTGCCGAAGCAAATGCAGGACCAACTTGGGTCGAACGCGCTGTGCCTTCCGAAATACGGCTCCTATCCCACGCCAAAGCAGGTTGGGCTAGCTTGGATGGATTGGCTAGATTCCCACCGAGATCAAATGCAGGTAGCTGTTCTGATAACGGCCAAAGCAGCACTTCATGATCTCTACCCCTGCAAATAGCAGGCTTACAAGAGCGGCCTCGATGACGGCTTCCGACCCGAAGCTTGGAAAAGAAGAGCCGGACATGGATGAACTTGTCCGCGCCCGCCGCCTCGGCGCGACCGATCCGGTCGAGTCCTTGGCAATTCTGAAGTGTCTCGCCGAGCGCGGCTCAATACGGGCAGCCGCATCCATCGGTGAAGCGCACAGAAAGGGAATGGGCACCCCTGTTGACCTACCCGAAGCGATGAGGTGGTACGAACAAGCGGCCAATCGTGGACACGTCCAGGCTGCTGAAACACTCGGTTTGATGTTGTTGAACGCGAGGAACCCGGACGAAGCAGTAAGGTGGCTCAAATACAGTGCCGCACGCGGTAGAACGCGTTCGATGTACGCGCTCGGGGTTGTATATGGTTACGGGAAAGCTGGCGTGAAACCTGACCATCATCATGCCCGGGATTGGCTCGAAAAGGCTATGCAGGCAGGGGATCTACTTGCCAAAGACCGGCTCGGGAAATTGCTTCTTCGAGGCCACTTCGGGCTGTCTGCGAAGTGGCGGGGGCTGCGCCTCCTTCTTGAGGGCACGCGCGATGTAGCCTCACTGGCATCCAAGAACATGGACGATGAAAGGCTCCGCCTTGTGAGAGATATTGCTCGTCAAACATGGCTTGGGCGAGTGTTGCGAATCCCGAAGTGAATTGCCCAGCGCGAACTTGTCTACAGAAGCCGCGAGGATGACGGCGGGGCAACCGAGGTGTACCGCGGTGTCCTGACGGTGGCGCGCGCGCTACAGCTTCGAGGTTCGCTCGTTCATTGAGAAGTCCAACCCGACCCCACTTCTCGTTCTCCGAATCCGCGTGCGGCCGGTCCATTCTGGACACATGGGTAACAGTTCATACCGGAAACATGGGTGACACCCGCTAGCCGAAGAGGGTGTCGATAGATTGCAAGGCCCTCCGTTCCAAATCGATTACAGCCAAACATTCATTGTGCCCTCGCCACGGCCGAAGCCATGATGCGGGTAGCAGGGCCATCAGCACCGAGGGAGCGAGACATCATGCGAGGGAACATCTCGAAGGCGCTGCTGAGCGCCGCGGTTGCGGCCGGCGTGGCGTGTGCTGCGCTGCCTGTGGCGGCGGGCTCCAACGGGAACGGCACCGCCGGCAGCGGCTTTCCTCAATACACATTCGAGGCGGATGCCAACCGCCAGTGCAAGGGCGACACGGTTGTTTGGGGTAGCAGCGCCAACAGGGGCATCTACTTCGTCAAGGGTGCCGGTCCTTACAATGCCTCCGGGAAGCGTATTGGCGGCTTCTACGCTTGTATGGCCGACGTGAAGAAGAAGGGCTACAAGATCGAGTAGGGATCCTGCTGCAGACTGCCCTGGTGGTCGTCAACTCCGCCTTCGGCGCGAATCGTTTTTCCCGTCACGCCGTCGTGCCGCCAACCCAGACCGGCCGGCGCCGCTCCTCGTCTCCAACAGTTTTGCTGCGTTAGCTGCGGGCCTGCGCCTTTGTCGGCAGCAAGCCCGCGGCCAGGAGAAGTGTGACGGCCGGCGGTGTTATACCTGCGAAGCGACCGAGGTTTTTCAGCATGGCGCGCCGCGCTGAGGCGGCGGTATCCTGAGGCTCAGCCGGCGTCGCCTTTCCTACAGCGTTACCCGGACCACCTTCGGTCTTGTCGGTCATGTCGGCTCCCCCAAATTTGCCCCGAATTTGCGAATTTATCCTACCTCGCGGCTCGGGCCACGTGCCCGGCGGATAAATGGCGACGCCGGGCTGTCGCTAGGCGGCCCTTGCGTCAGCCCAGTTCGTTCACCCGCTCCATGTATTGCGCCAGCCCGCGCACCTGGCCGAGCCAGCTTTCCAATATCTTCGGATCGCGCGGCGCGGCGTGGACGCCCGGCTCGAAATCCTTCTTCAACACCGATTCGACGGCGAGCGAGACCGGCACCGACACCAGCCGCCCCATGGCGGTGCCTCGTTCGTCGCCCCAGGCGTCCATCGCCCAGGTCTCATGGAACACTACCTTGCCCCCGCGCTCCGCTTTCAGCGACACCAGCAGGATCACCCGATCGGGCTCGCCCGGCGCATAGGAATTGTGCTTGAGGAACTCGGCGGCCATTTCGGCCAGCCTCGCGTCGCCCGATGGGCCCGAGAGGGTTTCGATCTCCCGGAACACCGGCGTCCAGGCCTTGGTCCAGCCCTCGAGCCGGATCGTGCCGCGGACGAAATTCTTGACCTTCCAGGCCTTGTCGAACCGATAGTCCTCGATGAAGGGCAGGCTGTCGCGGTTCGGGTAGACCTCGAACCTCTCGGGCACCGGAAGCGGGGCGTCGTACGAGGTGATGGCATCCCACGGCCTGGCCACGCGCAGCTCCTTGAAATCCCGCAGGCTGCGCGAGGGCGAGCGCAGCGCCTTCAGGACGCCCACCGGCGCCCAGCTGAACTTGTAGCGGAAGGGATTGGGAATCTTCGGCACGCCGCCGCAATAGGACGTGAAGCTCAGCTCGTTGTCGGCATGATAGGCCTTCGAGGCCCGGTAGCGGGCCACGAGGTCATGGGCCATCATGTGGTCGATCCCGGGATCGAGACCGACCTCGTTCACCGATATCAGGCCCTTGGCACGGAACTCCCCGTCCAGCGCCCGCATTTCCGGCGCGATGTAGGACGACGTGACGAAATCGGCGCCCTTCGCCAGGCAGGCCTTCGCGATGCCCACATGATGATCGGCGGGCAGCATCGAAACGGCCAGATCGCCCGGTCGCAAAGCGCCGGCCAAAGCGTCCAAGGCGTAGGGGCGGATGTCCTTGGCGATGTCTCCCACGGCTTTGCGCGCGTTTTCGACCGTGCGGTTCCACACCGTCACCCTGTGGCCATTTACGATCAGCCGCCGCAGCCCTGGCCCGGAAGACAGCCCCGTGCCGCACCAATGAATCGTCATCGTCGTTCCCCCAAACTGGTCCCTGCAAATCGGCCGCCGGTCACAAGCCGGCCATATGCCGGTCGAACTCGGCCTTGGCGCGCGCCCAGACCCCGGCATTCAGATTGCCCAGCGTCAGGAGCGAGGGCAAGAGTTGATCGGCAAAGTCCTCGCTGCTCTCCGCCGGCAACAAGGACGGCAGATTGTCGATCGCCGTCACATCCAGCGGCGGATTGTCGGCCACACGCAAGGCAGGCGCATCCCAATCCGTTACCCGGTCATAGACCTTGATCGGCGAGAAGTCCGAAGTCGGATCGCAGGCAATATCGCCGATCACCGTCAGTTTGCGGGCTGCGGATATGGCGGAAGCGGGTACGAATACCGGGCAACCCGGCCGGGCGAGAATGCAGTTGAGGAAAATCTCGCGCTGCAAGATTTCCGGGAAGGGGCCACCCGAGGCCGTTTCGGCCATGTCCCATTTGGTCACGGCCACGTCCAGGGCCGCGCACAGGTCGGATGCCCCTCTGCCCACGCGGCCCAATGCGCCGATGACGATGGCGCGCGGCCGCGCCACCCCGGCAAGCTCCTGTTTCAGATCGGCCAGCAAAGCGGCCTTGCCCGCGTATTTGCTGACCCGCCCGGCGATGCCGCCCCTTTGTTGCGCGGCCCAGCATTTGAGGGACACGGCAGCACCCGCATAGCCTGCCCAATAGCCGAAGGCCGCGACCCGCCGTCCCGCCTCGTCGACCAGGTATTCCAGATCGTAAAGGGTGCCCTTGCCGGCCTTGAAGCGCTTCAACAGCACGCGGCCGGCCGGCTGGCCCTTATAGGCATGGCCAAACATGATGTGGCGATGGGCCAGCGGCGAACCGTCTTCAGGCAATTCCTTGAGGCCGAATATGATCGCTTCCTCGGGCGCCTTGGGCCACAGGTTCTCGGGCGCGATCTCGCACCCCGCAAGCTTGTAACCGTCGATGGGGATGGCGCGGACCGAGCTTTGCTCCACCGTCACCCGGATACCCGACTT
>Ga0209060_10004347_pt1 | contig 11117 bp, 12 predicted proteins | sample Coa_R1_8_FD_187155 | JGI IMG/M metagenome (GOLD analysis project Ga0209060, IMG submission 187155) | Surface soil microbial communities from Centralia Pennsylvania, which are recovering from an underground coalmine fire - Coalmine... | ecosystem: Environmental > Terrestrial > Soil >...
TGACGGTGACGACATGCACGCCCTTGCCTTCGAGCGCGTTAAGATAGACGGCGAGCGTGGCAACCAGGGTCTTGCCTTCGCCGGTCTTCATCTCGGCGATGGCGCCCCGGTGCAGCACGATGCCGCCCATCAGCTGGACGTCGAAATGGCGCTGGCCGAGGGTGCGCCAGGCAGCCTCGCGCACCAAGGCAAAGGCGTCGGGCAGCACGTCCTCCAGGCTTTCGCCCTTGGCCAGGCGTTCCCTCAGCCAGGCGGTGCGCGCCTTCAGGTCCTCGTCGGAAAGAGCCTTGAGCGCCGGCTCGAGAGCATTGATCGCCGCGACGGTCGGCTTCAGGCCATTGACGTAGCGGTCGTTGGCCGAGCCGAAAATCCGCTTGGCGATGGCGGAAAGCATGAACAACCTCGAATCCGGATAGGGGGCCGCTTGCCCCTCGTTTTCCCATGGTCCGCCTGGCGGCAACACCCGGCGAACGCGCCAACCCAGGGGCGGATGAGAGATAGGGCGCCCCCCCTCGACTGTCAATCAAAAGGCCGTGCAAGAGTGCCGTCAGGGGGCCTCTGGCCTTGTGCCGGCGGAGGGCCATGGGCATGATGCCGCCTTGTCGCGCCCGAAATTCCCGCAGTCCCTGAAGAGGAACAGACCATGACTTCCCTGCTCCGCCGGCTCGCCGCCGGTGCCGTATTGCTTTTGCTCGGCGCCGGCTCGGCGCTGGCCCAGACCAGCGCGCCTGCCACGACCGGCGCGGCGGCCACGGCCAAGCCCGACACGGTGGTGGCGATCGTCGACGGCAAGAAACTGACCCGGGCGGACGTGCTCGCGTCGGCGGCGACGCTGCCGGCGGAATATCGCTCCCAGGTCGACAACTACTTTCCCCAGTTGATCGACCGGCTGATCGACATGACCTTGATGGACGAAGAGGGGCAACGCCAGAAGCTGCAGAACGACCCCGAGGTCCAGAAGCTGGTGGCCGACTACGAAAGTCAGGCCATCCGCGCCGTGCTGGTCCGGCGCTATCTCGCCGACAAGGTCACCGACGCGCAGCTGAAGCAGCACTATGACGAGATGATGAAGGCAGTGCCGCCCACGGTCGAGCTCCATGCCAGCCACATCCTGCTGGCGAGCAAGGCCGACGCCGACGCGGTGATCAAGCTGTTGGACGCGGGCGGCGACTTCGCCAAGCTGGCCAAGGAGAAATCCAAGGACACCCAGTCGGGCGCCAATGGCGGAGACCTCGCCTGGTTCAGCGAGGGCGACATGGTGCCGGAATTCTGGGCCGCGGCGGTGAAGCTCGAGAAGGGCAAGTACACCGAGCAGCCGGTGCAGAGCCAATTCGGCTGGCACGTGATCCTGCTGGTGGACAAGCGGACCAAGCCGACGCCGGCTTTCGATCAGATCAAGGACCAGGTGAGAAACGACCTGACCCAGGAGCTGGTGACCGCCTGGCTGCACGACCTGCGCAAGTCGGCCAAGGTCCAGAAGTTCAATCCCGACGGCTCGCCGATCGCGAATCCCTGAGGCTGATCCCCATGCCCCCGCGCTCCCCGCTCGCCCCCGAGGAAACGCCCCGTCTGCCGCCGATCGCCGGCGTGCGGCTTGCCGCCGCGGCCTGCGGCGTGCGCTACAAGGGCCGTACCGACGTCTGCTTGATGGAGTTCGCGCCAGGCAGCGCGGTTGCCGGCGTGCTCACCCGCACCTTGTCGCCCTCGGCCCCGGTGGACTGGTGCCGCAAGGCGCTGAAGGGCGGAAAGGCGCGGGCGATCCTGGTGAATTCAGGCAATGCGAATGCCTTCACCGGCAAGGCCGGGGATGCCTCCGTGCGGCGTTGCGTCGCGGCCGCGGCTGAGGCGCTCGACTGCCGTCGCGAGGAGATTTTCGCTGCTTCCACCGGCGTCATCGGCGAGCCCTTGGCCGACGAACGCATCACCGCTGGCCTGCCGGGCCTGATCGCCGGCCTCCAAGCCGACCGATGGGCCGAGGCCGCCGGGGCGATCATGACCACCGATACATTCCCCAAGCTCGCCACGCGGACAGCAAGGATCGGCAAGACCGAAGTTCGCCTCAACGGCATCGCCAAGGGCTCCGGCATGATCGCCCCGGACATGGCGACCATGCTGGCCTTCGTTGCCACCGATGCGAAGCTTCCGGCGAGCGTGCTGCGCCCGCTGCTGCGCCGGGCGGCCGAGCGATCCTTCAACTGCATCACCGTGGACGGCGACACCTCGACCAGCGACACCCTCCTCCTGGTGGCGACGGGCGCAGGTGCCGAACATGCCCGGATCGCGCGGGCCGACGACCGGCGGCTGGCGGATTTCGCGGCCAAGCTCGAATCCCTGCTGATCGATCTTGCCTGCCAGGTCGCGCGCGACGGCGAGGGGGCGAGCAAGTTCATTACCATCGACGTCTCGGGTGCGGCTTCCCACGCGGCGGCTCGGCGGATCGGACTGGCAATCGCCAATTCGCCCCTGGTCAAGACCGCCATCGCCGGGGCCGACGCGAATTGGGGGCGCATCGTCATGGCCGTGGGCAAGGCCGGCGAACGTGCCGAGCGCGACCGGTTGAAGATCACCATCGGCGGCGTGAAGGTGGCGGCCCGGGGCACTCGCGTGCCGGACTACGACGAGGCGCCGGTCGCGGCCCATATGAAAGGCCGGGAAATCGCCATTGCCGTCGACGTCGGCGTCGGCCGCGGCCATGCCAGGGTGTGGACCTGCGACCTGACCCACGGCTACATCGACATCAATGCCGACTACCGGAGCTGACGCGGCGCTGCCCATCGAGACCGAGCGGCTGCGCCTTCGCCTTCTTGAAAGCGGCGATGCGCCCGCCATCGAGCGCCTCGCCGGCGACTGGGAGGTGGCCCGGTTCACCGGCAGCATCCCCCATCCTTATCCCGTCGGCGGCGCTCTGCCCTGGATCGCGGAGACCAGGGTCGAGGCGGCATCGGGCAAGAAACTGGTCGCTGCCGTATTGCGCCGCGCCGATAGCGCGTTTCTCGGCTGCATCGAACTCGACCTCGGCCATGGAGAAGGGCTGGGCATGCTGGGATACTGGATCGGGCGGCCCTATTGGGGCGCTGGCATCGCGAGCGAAGCGGGGGCCGCCATGGTCGCCATCGGCTTCGGCCATCTCGGCTTGAACCGCATCGAGGCGGTTGCTCAGCCGGCGAACCGGCGCTCGATCCGGGTCCTGGAGAAGCTTGGTCTCGCCCATCAGGGCGAGCGGCACGAGCCGGCACCGGCCCGTGGCGGGCCGGTGGTGGTGGAGGTCATGGCTCTCCAGCGTCCGCCGGCGAGCCGGCGGCTGCTGGTCGCCGCCGTGGCGCTGATCGACGTCGACGGCCGCGTGCTGCTGGCTCGCCGCCCACCTGGCAAAGCCCTGGCCGGGCTTTGGGAATTTCCGGGCGGCAAGGTGGCCGAAGGCGAAACGCCGGAAGCGGCCCTCATCCGCGAGCTCAAAGAGGAGCTCGCCATCGACGTGGCGCAAAGCTGCCTGGCGCCCTTCACCTTTGCATCGCACCGGTATCCGGACTTTGACCTCTTGATGCCGCTCTATCTCTGCCGGCGCTGGCAAGGCACGCCGAAGCCCCTGGAGGGTCAGGAACTCGCCTGGGTGCGTCCGGCGCGAATGACGGACTACGAGATGCCGCCCGCCGACCGGCCGCTGGTCGCCATGCTGAGGGACTATATTTAGGGCGAGGCGCCGGCGAGCGCCTGGTCATTTCCCGCCTATCGAGCCGTCGCGCCCGACCCCTATAATGATTTGTCAATGAACGAGAGCAATCCGCGAATCAGCCTGGCCGTCGTCGCGCCCTTCTATAACGAGGCGGCGCATGTGGCCCTGTTTCTCGACCGCGTGATGGCCGCGCTTGCCAAGACGGACCTGGATTGGAGCATCGTCTGCGTCAATGACGGCAGCAGCGACGACACGCTCGCCAACCTGATCGCCGCCCACCGGCGCGAGGCGCGCATCAAGGTGATCGACCTCAGCCGCAACTTCGGCAAGGAATATGCGCTGACCGCCGGACTCGATCACGCCGCGGCCGATGCCGTGGTGCTGATGGATTCCGATCTTCAACATCCTCCGGAAATGCTGCCCGCCATGGTCGCCAAGTGGCGCGAGGGCGCCGAGGTCGTCTACATGGTGCGCGAGGAGCGGGTCGACGCCGGGCTTCTCACCCGGATCGGGCGCAAGCTCTTCTACCTGATCTTTCGCCTCGCTGCGGACATCCGCCTGCCGCCCGAGGCGGGCGATTTCCGCCTGCTGGATGCCGCGGTCGTCGTCGCCATCCGGCGCCTGCCCGAGCGCACGCGGTTCATGAAGGGCATCTACCAGTGGGTCGGCTTCCGGCAGGTGGGCTTGACCTACCAGGAGGAAGCGCGGGCGACGGGCAAGACCAAGCGCGATCCCTGGCGCCTCATCGCCTTCGCTCTTGACGGGATCAGCGCGTTTTCCAATCTCCCGCTCCAGCTCTGGAGTTTGCTGGGCGCCGTCATCGCCGGGATCAGCCTGATCTATGGCGCCTCGCGCATCCTGCGCACCTTCTTGTACGGCGTCGACGTGCCCGGTTATGAATCCCTCATCGTCGCCATACTTTTCCTCGGCGGCGTCCAGCTTCTGTCCCTGGGCGTGCTTGGCGGCTATATCGGGCGGATCTTCAACGAGGTGAAGGCTAGGCCGCTCTATATCGTGCGCCACACCTACGGTCTCGACGAGACGAAGGAGTAGCGGCTCTCAGGAACGGCCCGGCTTGGCCTTTTCGCCCGCGGGACGCTCGACTGTTTCAAGCGCGTCGGCCAGGAGCCGCGTAGCGCTCCCGGGCAGCTGAGGCCGTTGCTGGGACTCATGCGGCGCCCAGCCGGTCAGGAACAACAGGCGAAAGCGGGCGGCGATCCGGCCCTGGGCGTCGCCATGGCGCTCCGCGTAGAGGGCGACGGCGCGGGCGAAAAGGTCCCGCCCGGCGAAGCGCTTCGAGCGGGCGAGGGTCGCATTCGCCTCGCCCATGCCACGCAGATCGTGCATCAGGGCCAAGGCGTCGGGATAGGTGACGGTCAGGGTCTCGACATCGGCCACCGGCAGCGCGAAGCCGGCGCGCTGGAGCAGGGCGGCGCCATCCCTGGCGTCGGCGAACGGCGAAACGCGCAAGGATGCGCCCCCGGACAGCTCCGCCTCGGCTTCGAGCAGGCACTCGCGCAGTTCGGACAGGGTCCCGAGCGCGAACTGGACGGCGAGAAAAAGACCGTCCGGCTTCAGGGCTCTGCGGATCTGAAGCAGGGCCCCCGGCAAGTCGTTGGTCCAATGCAGGTTGAGGCAGCTGAAGACGAGGTCGAAGCTCCCCGGCGCGAGAGGCAGGAATTCCTCGTCGGCCACGATTGCGAGCCCACCTCGAGTGGCGGCCTGGCGGGCCATGGCCATGGAAAGGTCCAATTGGATCAGGCGCTCGATGCCGCCGCGACCGCGGAGCACGCCCGCCAGCCCTCCGCCATGGCAGCCCAGATCGAGGGCTACAGGAAATCGCCGGCTCACGTCGTCGAGCCGGTCGGCTAGTCTCTCGGCCGCCTCCCGGAAGAGGAAGTCATGGGCCGCGATCCCCGGCGCGGCGCGGTCGCGGTGCCGGCGGAGCAAGCGCCGGTCGAACAGATTCATGCCCTCTTCCAACGTCGGCATACCGTTTTTTGAGTCGCCCTATCGGATTCGCGCAGAAATTCGCGACTAGGCCGAAGTCACGAATTTCTACGATCCGATACTAGGCGCGTGGCCGCCGAAAAGGCAAAATCCGCGGATTATGGACGGGTCGACTTTGACGCGCCTGGCGGGCCGGGCGCTTGATCTGGTGCTGCCGCCGCGATGCCTTGCCTGCGGCGAGGCGGTGGGCGAGCAGGGCACGCTCTGTCCCGATTGCTGGGCCGGGATCGATTTCCTGGCTCCGCCGCTCTGCGCGCGCTGCGGCTTTCCCTTCGAGTTCGACGCGGAGGATGGCGCGCTCTGTGCCGCCTGCCAGGCGCGGCCGCCGGTCTTCGACCGGGCGCGGGCCGTGCTGCGCTACGACGCGGCGAGCCGCGGCATGCTGCTCGCCTTCAAGCATGCCGACCGCACCGATCTGGCGCCCTATTTCGGCCGCTGGCTTGCCCGGGCGGGGGCAGAGTTCCTGGCCGAGGCGGACCTGGTGGCGCCGGTTCCGCTCCATTGGACCCGGCTTTTTTCCAGACGCTACAACCAGGCGGCCCTGCTTGCCCGCGCGGCGGCGAAGCAGGCCGGGCGGCCCTTTATGGGCGATGTCCTGGTCCGCCGGCGGCGCACCAAGCCGCAGCGTTCCGGCCTCGCCGCCCGCACGCGCAACGTCGCTGGTGCCTTCGTCGTCCCGCCCGGCCGGCGCCGGGCCGTGGAGGACCGGCGGGTGCTGTTGGTGGATGACGTGCGTACCACCGGCGCGACCCTGGAGGCCTGCGCCCGGACGCTCAAGGCGGCCGGGGCCAAGGGCGTGGATGTGCTGACCCTTGCCCTGGTAGTCCGTCCGCGCATGCCAAACCAGACGGCGCGGTAGGATGACAATGTCCGGAGGCCATGCCACCTTAGTTGCAGGAGTAGAGCGAATGGCGAGAGTGGAAATCTACACCACCATGCTGTGCGGCTACTGCAATGCCGCCAAGCGCCTGCTGGCCGAGCGTGGGGCCGCCTTCGTCGAGTACGACGTGGGTGGCGACCGCGAGAAGCGCGCGGCCATGACCAAGCGTGCGGGCGGCAGCTCCACGGTTCCCCAGATCTTCATCAACGACCGGCATGTCGGCGGCTGCGACGATCTCTATGCCCTCGATCGCGCCGGCAAGCTGGCGCCGCTCCTGGCCCAGTCATGACCGGCGTCTTCACCGTCGCCTGCATCCAGCTCAATTCCGGGCCGGATATAGCATCCAATATCGAGGCGACGGCCCGGTTGGTCCGGGAGGCACGCAAGGCCGGCGCCGAGTTCATCCTGACGCCCGAGAACACGACCTGCATCGCGCCCAGGCGCGAATTGACCCTGGCCCTGGCCCAGCCAGAGGAAAGTCATCCCGCGATCCCGGCCTTTCAAGCCCTGGCGGCGGAGATCGGCGCCTGGCTGCTCATCGGGTCGCTCGCCATCAAGCTCTCGGCCACGGATTGCGCCAACCGCTGCTACCTGTTCGATCCCAAGGGCCGGATCGCGGCCAGCTATGACAAGATCCACATGTTCGACGTGGATCTCGCCAGCGGGGAGCGCTATCGGGAATCGGCGACCTTCCGTCCCGGCCGCAAGGCGGTGACGGCGGATCTTCCCTGGGGCCGGCTTGGCATCACCATCTGTTATGACCTGCGCTTCGCCTATCTCTACCGGGCCCTGGCCCAGGCGGGCGCCGGCTTTCTCTCGATCCCCTCGGCCTTTACCCGGCTGACGGGCGAGGCTCACTGGCATGTGCTGATGCGGGCGCGTGCGATCGAGACCGGCTCCTTCGTCTTCGCCCCGGCACAGACCGGGGAGCATGCCGGCGGACGCAAGACCTACGGCCATTCGCTGATCGTGGCACCCTGGGGCGAGGTGCTGGCCGATGGCGGGCGCGATGTCGGCTTCGTCACTGCGCGGATCGACCCGGCCAAGGTCGGCGAGGCGCGCACCATGATCCCGAGCTTGCGCCATGACCGCGACGTCGAGCCGCCGGTCGCCGGCATGCTGCGCGCGGCGGGAGAGTAGGGCGCAAGGCCCCTTGCCCCGAAGCGGGCGCCGGTGCATGAATAGTTCATCATCCTAGGCGTAAGAGACGTTTTCAGCGCTCGCCCGGCAGCGCGCGAAGTCGGGCGATTGACCCCCCGAAGGAGACAACCATGTCGCTCAGAATCAATGCCGAAGCGCCGAACTTCACGGCGGAAACCACCCAAGGCCCCATCACCTTCCACGATTGGATCGGCAATGGCTGGGCCATCCTCTTCTCCCATCCCAAGGACTTCACGCCCGTATGCACGACCGAGCTCGGCTACATGGCGCGCCTCGCGCCGGAATTCGCCAAGCGCAATACCAAGGTGCTGGGCCTGAGCGTGGACCCGGTCGACAATCACAAGCGCTGGTCGAAGGACATCGAGGAGACGCAGGGCTATGCCGTGAACTACCCGATGATCGGCGACCCGCAGCTGAAGGTGGCCAAGCTCTACGACATGCTTCCCGAAGGCGCCGGCGAGACCTCCGAGGGCAGGACCGCCGCGGACAATGCCACGGTGCGCTCGGTGTTCATCATCGGGCCCGACAAGAAGATCAAGGCCATGCTGACCTATCCCATGAGCAGCGGCCGGAACTTCGACGAGGTCCTGCGCCTGCTCGATTCCTGCCAGCTCACGGCGAAGCACCAGGTCGCCACGCCGGTCAATTGGAAGAGCGGCGAGGACGTCATCATCGTCCCGTCTGTCTCCGACGAACAGGCGAAGCAGAAGTACCCCAACGGCTGGAAAGCGCCGAAGCCCTATCTAAGGATCGTGCCTCAGCCGCGCTAGGTCGCACGGGTCATCGCCGAGGGTCCTGCCGTGACCCGGCCACATCCATGGCCGGGCCTTCGGCAGGGCGCCTCGCGGCGATATGCTGGATCGCCGCCGGGCGCGGCGGACCCAGAACCAGTTCCTCAAAGGCGATGATATCCAGAGGGCCGGCCACGGCGGCGGCGAGTTCGCCCGGGTGCAGCAGGAAATCCGGATTGCTGGGGCGCCCGAACCGCTCGTTGCCAAGGGCGAAAGTCTCGTAGAGCAGGAGCCCGCCTGGCGCCACCGCCGCGACAATGTCGGGCAAGATCGGCCGGTGCAGATAGTTGGTCACCACCACCAGATCGAATCGCTCTGTCCCCAAAGACCAGGGATCGCCCCGCTCCAGATCGGCGCGTAGTTTGCGCAATCCGGGCGCGTCGGGCTGCCTGTCGGGATCGATGTCCACGGCCGCGACGTCGAGTCCATGGGCGAGGAGCAGCCGGCTATGCCGGCCGGCGCCGGCGGCCACATCGAGGGCCCTGCCGCCAGGGGCCACCAGGGGCAGAAAACGCAGGATCCAAGGGGAGGGTTCTTGCAGGTCCGGCAAAGTTGCGCCATCTATGAGCGGGTAGACATGATTTTATTCGATCTCAAATGCGGCAAGGGCCATGTGTTCGAGGCCTGGTTCCGCGACGGCGGCACGGCGGAGCGGCAGATCGCCGGCCGCAAGGTTTCGTGCCCCGATTGCGGCGACACCAGCATCGCCAAGGCGCCCATGGCGCCGCGCATCGGCAAGACGGCCCAGCTCTCGACCGCCCAGCAGGAGATGGCGGTCAAGGCGGCGGAACTCCGCAAAGGGCTGAAGGAGCTGCGGGCCAAGGTCGAAGCCAATTGCGACTATGTCGGCGGCCAGTTCGCCGAGGAAGCGCGCAAGATCCACTACGGCGAAACCGAAGAGCGCGGCATCTATGGCGAGACGTCGGACGAGGAGGCCCGGGACTTGGCCGAGGAGGGCGTGCCCTTCGCGCGCATCCCCTGGCTGCCTCAGCGGGAAAACTGACGCGCTTCACGCCTTGTCGAATCTCAGCATGTAGTTGACGTCCAGGTCTCCCGGCGCCAGGCGCCATTTGTCGGCGATGGGGCTGTAGACCACGCCGACCGCTTCCCCGAGCGCCAGACCATGGGGACGCAGCAGGGCGGCCAGCTCCGAGGGTTTGAGAAAACGCCGCCAGTCGTGGCTGCCGCGAGGCAGCCAGCGGAGGATGTATTCCGCCCCGACGATGGCGAGCGCAAAGGCCTTGGCGGTCCGGTTGAGGGTGGCGGCGATGAGCATGCCTCCGGGGGCCACGAGCGCCGCCGCTGCGCCCAGAAAGCCCGCGGGATCGGCAACATGCTCGACCACTTCCATGGTCAGCACGATGTCGAACAGGCGGCCGGAGGCCGCCAGATCCTCCGCCGAGCCAGCTATGTAGTCGATGGCGAGCCCGCCCTGCTCGGCATGGCGTCTGGCGACGGCGATGTTGCGCTCCGCGGCGTCGAGGCCGGTCACTATCCCGCCCAGGCGCGCCAGCGGCTCGGATAGCAGCCCGCCGCCGCAGCCGATGTCGAGGATGGAAAGCCCGGCCAAGGGCGCCGGGCCCATGGGATCGCGGCCAAACCGGGCGGCGGCCCGGTCGCGGATATAGCCGATCCGCGTCGGGTTCAGCCGATGGAGCGGGCGGAGTTTGCCGGCTGGATCCCACCAGGCGTCGGCCAGACCGGAGAACTTGGCGACTTCGGCCGGATCGATGCTGCCGGCGGCTGGGGCGGAGGCGGATTGTGTCATGGCTGGCGTCGGACGCTGTGGCGACCCTTGCTTAGCGGCGCGGGAATTGAGTATGGATAGCCGCCGCCCGTCCGGCAACCGGCGCGGCTCCGTACCAAGCATCCCATTCCCTTGGACCTTGAGCGATGGCGAGAGCGGCCGGCAACACCCGCATCGTGATGAAGTTCGGCGGCACCTCCGTCGCCGACGTCGCGCGGATCAAGGCGGTCGCCGCAAGGGTGAAGCGCGAGACCGATGCCGGCCATCAGGTCGCCGTCGTGGTTTCGGCCATGGCCGGGGTGACCAATCAGCTGGCCGGCTGGACCAATGCCATCGCCAGGATGCATGACGCCCGGGAATACGATGTGGTCGTCGCGGCGGGCGAGCAGGTGACGAGCGGGCTGACCGCGCTGGCCTTGCAGGAGCTGGGCGTGAGCGCGCGTTCCTGGCTGGGTTGGCAGGTTCCGATCCTGACCGACGATGCCCACGGCAAGGCGCGCATCCAGCGCATCGAGACCGAGGAGCTCGAGCGCCGCCTGGCACGCGGCGAGGTGCCGGTCCTGGCCGGGTTCCAGGGGCTGGGGCCCGACAAGCGGGTGACTACGCTGGGACGCGGCGGCTCGGATACTTCGGCGGTCGCGCTTGCCGCCGCTCTTGCGGCCGACCGGTGCGACATATTCACCGACGTGGACGGGGTCTATACAACCGATCCGCGTATCGTTGCCAAGGCGCGCAAGCTCGATAAGATCACCTATGAGGAGATGCTGGAAATGGCATCCCTCGGCGCCAAGGTGTTGCAGATCCGCTCGGTCGAAATGGCGATGAAGCATCACGTGCGCCTTCAGGTGCTGTCGA